>Ga0181355_1000604_pt1 | contig 15320 bp, 20 predicted proteins | sample Fa13VDMM15DN_FD_130099 | JGI IMG/M metagenome (GOLD analysis project Ga0181355, IMG submission 130099) | Freshwater viral communities from Lake Michigan, USA - Fa13.VD.MM15.D.N | ecosystem: Environmental > Aquatic > Freshwater > Lake | place: USA: Michigan | collected 2013-09-23 | reverse complement strand
TTGTGTAAGCATCAATGACGATAACTTTTTTCTTTTTTAGAAATATCTTTTTTAAATAATAATTTATTTCAAATGATATTCTTTTGAATAACGATCTTTTTAATTTCATAGTTTTTAGTTTTTTAGTTGTTATTGTTTTGTTTTTTAATCTTTTTTATTTATTCTATATAAATGTAATAAGATAAAAAAAATCGGTATTGTTGCAACAAAAAAGCTTACACTGTAAGCGAGTTTATTTACATATAGCAAGCAAATAAATAAGATAGTTAAGATTAAATTCATAGTTCTAAGTTTTTAGTTTTAAGTTTTTAATTTTTATAATTTTCTAGTAAATCAATTATTTCTTGATTATTATTTTCTTTGGCATAATCAAAAGCGGTTTTATTAAAATTATCTTCTGCATTTATATTCGCTCCAGCCTTAATTAATAAATCCACAATCTCGGGGCAATCATTCTTGCAAGCATAATGTAAAGCGGCAAGGGTCCATGTATCTCTTACATTTATATCTACCCCATTTTCTATTGATTTTTTTACTGCAACAATATCATTATTTTCAATCGCATTGAATAGATTTTGTAAATCGTTATTTGTTTGTTTCATAGTTTTTTTAGTTAAATTGATTAATAAAAGTTGAAAATTAAATAAAGTCTTTTCTATGTCTTATAATGTAACAAGCAATCATTATAGCTTTTTCCTCTATTACCTTAGCTTTTACTGTTATGAGTGCAATCATATCTTCTATTAAATACATTTTTTCAAAGTTAAATTTATTTTCAAGAATACATTTTATTTTATAATCAATATTATTATGATATAAAAAAGATTTTATTGCTTGTTTAGTTTTTATCATAGTTTTAAGTTTTTTAGTTATTGAAAGCCCCCTTTTTATTGGAAGGGGGTGGTTAAATTATTGCGGTAGAAGTGGTTATTTGTTGTAATTTTTTAGCAATAGTCAGTATTTTAACAATCTCCTGATATTCTTTTTTGAATGTTTTATTTAGTCTAGTAACTAGCATCAAAGCCGTTTCATCCCAAAAACCTGTTGCTTCTATATTTGCCCCATTTTTAATTAAAAACTTTACAATCTCAATTTTATTGTAAATTGATGCAGCAATTAGCGGGGTTTGATTGTCATAACCCTTCGCTTCTATATCCGCCCCATTTTCAATCAATAATTTAGCAATCTCTAAATGTCCTTCAGAACAAGCTACATACAAAGCGGTTCTTTTACGCTCATCTCTTGCTTCTAAATCCGCCCCGTCTTCAATCAATCTTTTTACTTCATTAACATCATTATTTTCAATCGCATTGAATAGATTTTTTAAATCGTTATTTATTTGTTTCATAGTTTTAAGTTTTTTAGTTGTTAAAAGTCCCCCTACTTTTACCGGTAGGGGGGGTGAGTTATTGTTGATTATCTAATTGAATTGAACCAGCTTTTAAAATTTTATCGCAAGCCCCTAGAATTCTATTAAAATTTTTCTCAGTTAAATCCGCTTTGTTGCAATCTTGACCGATCCAGCTTTTAATATAACCTCTTGAATATTCCAGACCTTCTAGCCCTAGTTGACTTATAATTATATAAGCAACCGACTCGGCTTCAAATTCTTTTATTGACTTGTTAAGCTCTACATCATCATTAAGTAACGACTCTTCAGAGTGTAATAAACAATGTGCGATTTCATGCAATCCGGTTTTTAACTTATTTACCGCTAATTTATTAATTGCAATTTGTTTTAGATTTGGTCTTGCATAACCTTGCATGTTGCCGTTGACCTCTTCAAAATCAATTTTTTCTATCCCAAGATTTTTTAAAGCTAAATCAAAATTAAATTCCGGAACTTGTGCCATTGGACTATATTCCTCGCCGTCAGTGTCGGATAACTTGAACCAGTAATTTTTTGGTATATAAATTACTTTTTTGACTTCCTCGCCGTCTTTATTCTCATCTTTGATAATGACGGGCATTGTTAAGCAAATTGCTTTTGCCCCTTTTTTTACCTGCCTGCCTAATGCTTGCCAGCCTTTGTAAGTGTTGATAGGCTCGGGCTTATCCATCTGAAACATTGCCAATAATTTATTACGATGTGAATAATTATAAAAAAAATTGTAACATTCGTGTAGGCGAGCTGGACTTGTTAAAATCTCTTTTAAAAATTCCTCAAAATTTATTTTAATTTTAGTTTTTTCGTTTTTCATAGTTTTAAGTTAAATTGATTAATTAAGAGTTAAAAACAAATTAAAAAACTAATTTGTTAAAAGTTATAATAATTTGTTGTTTTTTAGTAGTCAAGCATTATTTTAATTTTTTTTTAAAAAAGTTTTAATAGCTCTAAACCCTTGATAATACTGAATGTCAAGAACTTTTTTAACATTTATTGCAAAATTATTTTATTATTATTTTAATTAAAAAAAAACTTGACTTTCTGAAAAGTTGTGGTAAGATAAAAAAAAAATAAACAAAAAACAATAAATAAAAACAAACAAAATAAAAGCTGGAAAAAATCATCTCAAATAATCACTTTTTTTTTAGATTGTTAAGACTTTTTTTTAAATTAGTTTATTGATGTTTTTAAGTGTTTTGATTTAGTGTTTATAATAGTTGTTTAGCAAATGTTAGCAAATGCTACTTTTGCTATTGTTTGCTAGAATAATTAAAACTTGATAAAATAAAAATTACTTGACTTGTTAAAAGATTGTTGTTATATTTCTGGCAATAATTAATTTCTTTTATTAAAATTTTATTAAAAAAAATGGCAAGAAAACCAATTCAAAAAGAATTACTTTTAGCTAATGCTGAAGATATTATTGACATGATTTACAACGATAACACTTACCGACAAATAGCTAAAAAATATAATGTTGATGTTAAGTTAATATTGTGGTTCGTAAGCGAGTCAATCTACAGTTCGCAAGCCAAATCAGCACTGGAAGCATCGGCAGAAATTGCATTTGATAAAGCCGAAGAAGTATTAGCAGAAATTAAAAAAGGTGACGATCAAGCATTAATAACAAGACAAAGAGAATTAGCACATCACTACAGAAAAAAAGCAGGTGTAAAAAATAGGTATAGATTTAGCGATAAAATACAACAAGATATTAATTTAAGTATGCAAGATGCTTTTGTTTTAAAAAGATTGACCGCAACTAATGACATAAATGTTGAAAATGACAAGCTTGACAATAATGACGATAATAACTAAATTATGCATAAATTAAACGAGCTTTATTACAGAATTAACGCTTTATATATATTTTACAAATCTTCGCACTTGCTAAGCAAATCAATTGACTTTTATCAAAATCACAAGCTTTTTTTTGAGTTATATGAAAAGTTGGACGATGAATTAGACACTTTAGCAGAATTAACGATTGCAGTTGATGATAATGATAAAAATTTTAATGCTATTACTATTTTTGAAGAGTCTGCAAAATATGCAACAAAAACATCAAATTCTTTTAGAGAAAATGTTGAACTTGCAATTATGCAAGAAGTTGAAATTTTAGATTTAATAGAAGAGTTGCAAAAAGAAAAATTACAAGTCGGTCTTTTTAATCATATTGCTTCTATTAGTCAAAATCATTTAAGAAATTCTTACTTGCTAAGTAGAATAGATGAAAAATAATGATAATAAACTTGAAATAATTGCTAATGAACTAGCCAGCGATTTTGAGTTATATGCTTACAACTGCTTAAAAATTAGAACAAAAAACGGCGATATAAAAGAATTTAAGTTAAATGATGCGCAAAAATATTTAAATAATAAATGTAAAGAGCAACTTAAACAAAAAAAAAAGATTAGGATAATAATTTTAAAAGGTAGGCAACAAGGTATTTCTACCTACATTGAGGGGCGGTTATTCTGGAAAGTAACGAACAATGCGGGAAGAAGGGCTTTTATTTTAACACACGAATCAGAAGCAACAAAAAACCTTTTTGAGATGTCTGAAAGATATTTACAGCTTTGTCCGCAGTTTATGAAGCCAAGAGTTGGGGCAAGTAGTGAAAAAGAATTAAGTTTTGATTTGATTGACTCAGGTTACAGAGTTGGAACCGCTGGAAATAAAAACACTGGCAGGTCTTCTACTATACAATACTTTCACGGCTCGGAAGCGGCTTTTTGGGATAATGCAAGCGACATAGCAAAAGGGGCTTTACAAGCTGTCCCCGATGAGGCTGGAACGGAAATTTTTATTGAAAGTACGGCTAATGGAAAATTGAATTGGTTTTACGAGCAATGGATTTTAGCACAGGCGGGAGAATCTGATTACTTGCCCGTCTTTATTCCGTGGTTTTGGCAAAAAGAATATAGAGTAGAGCCGAACGATAAAATGATTGCTACAAGAGAAGAGATGGAATTGATTGCTACAAGAGAAGAGATGGAATTGATAAAATTATATAATCTTGATATGTGGCAAATTGCTTGGCGAAGAAAAAAGATTGCCGAGTTATCTTCGGCAGGTTTGAGGGGTGAAGATGAATTTAGACAAGAATATCCTAACACTTGGGAAGAGGCTTTTGAAGCTTCAACTCTTGGACTTGCTTTTGAAAAGCTAAACAGAGAAAGACACTTAGTAAGAAATTTTACAATACCAGACCACTGGACTAAATTTACAGTCATTGATTGGGGAACTGCGAGACCGTTTGCGAATTGTTGGTTTGCTGTTGCTGATAGTGATACTATTATTTCCGCTAAAGATGGTTATACAGATAAGTTAATTCCTGCTGGCTCTCTTGTTTTATATAGAGAGTTTTACGGCTGGAACGGTCAACCGAATGTTGGTTGCAGGCTTGAAAGTAGCGAAGTAGCAAGAAGAATTTTACAAGTAGAAGAAGAGACAGGAGAAACAATTGATTATAGGGTTGGAGATGCGGCGATGTGGGGTGAACACGATGGAATAAGTGTTGCCGAGAGAATGTATAAAGCGACTGATAATGTTTTTAAGATGATACAATCAAGGAAAGGTAAAGCTCAAAATTATCAAGAGTTTAGAGCAAGGTTGCAAGGTGAAGATTATCCTGCTTTTTATGCTTTGGCAGGTTGTAAGCATTTTTGGCGGACAGTGCCAAGTTTACAATTAGACGAACTACACCCAGACAAAGGGCCTGATAGCGATCAAGAAGATCATATTTGGGATTGTGTGGCTTATGCTTGTGCTTCAAGACCTTATATTACTACTGAAAATGATAGAGTAAGAAATGAAGTAGAAGAATCAAAACGACTAGCTAAAAAAGCTAATCGTAAATAACTTAATAATAGAATAATCTATGATAGCTTGGTATACTAACCATTTTATTTCGCAAAAAATAATGCGAAGTGTGGCAATAGGTTTTAAATGTATTGCAAAAGATACTTCTTTATTTAAAGAAGGAATAAAAAAAGGAATGTTTAAAGACGAAGCAATACTTTACGGAATATTGCGAGGATGTAGCGATGTAATTCATCATAATTTTAAGAATGGATTAGATTATTTACATCTTGATCTTGGATATATTAAAAGAAGTCTACATAACAAAGGACAGTTTGATGGATATTATAGAATTTCGTTAAATGATACACAAGCACATTACAAAGATATTAACTTACCAGACGACAGATTAAAAAAACTTGATATTGTTTGCAAAGATTGGCAAAATAATAAAAATGGTTATTTTTTAATCTGCCCCCCTACCGATGCAATTTGTATTTTCTACGGCATAGATGTTAAAAAATGGATAGATACAACAATTCACAAATTAGGCGATAGACATTATAAAATAAGAGAAAAAAATGATATTTCAATAGATTTAAAAGATGATTTATTTGGAGCAAAAGCAGTTATTACTTTTAACTCTAATATTGCACTTGATGCAACATTAGAAGGAATACCAGCAATTGCAACTTCTCAACATTCTGTCATCAAAAATTGGAATAATTTAACAATGTCTAATTTAGATAATTGTATTGAAATATCGCAAAATTTAGATAGAGACAAATTATTAAGATTTATTTCTTATCATCAATTTACTTTAAAAGAAATTGAAAGCGGTTTGGCTTTTGCAATAATTAAAAAAATGAGAGAACAAGGAGCTTATTAATGAATAAAATTTTTATTGGATATGACGAAAGAGAAGCAATTGCTTATCATGTTTGTGTTAATAGTATAATAAGACATTCTACTAAACCATTGCAAATAACTCCGATTGCATTAAATAATTTACAAGATTATCAAGAACAACACACCGATGGAAGCAATAAATTTATTTATTCAAGATTTTTAGTTCCATCATTATGTAATTATAAAGGTTGGGCTTTGTTTATTGATGGCGATATGCTACTTCGTGATGATATAAACAAATTATTTGATTTGGCAGATGACTCAAAAGCGGTAATGGTTGTAAAACATAGTTATAAAACTTCAATGCCAATTAAATATCTTGGTAGTAAAAATGAAGATTATCCAAAAAAAAATTGGTCTAGTGTTGTGTTGTGGAATTGTGGACACGAAGCAAATAAAAATATAACTCCTGAATTTATTTGTAAGTCAACCGGCAAACAACTTCATCGTTTTAGCTGGTTAAGTGAAGATTTAATCGGACAATTACCGATAGAATGGAATTGGCTACCAGATGAATTTGGCAAAAATAATAATGCTAAATTATTGCATTTTACTTTGGGAACACCTTGTTTTCATGATTTTGCAACAATGCCAATGGCTAGTGAATGGCACAAAGAAAGAATTTTGACTGAATATTGTAAGCAAAACGGATTATGAAATTTGTAAAAAATACTTGGTTACCAAGTAACGATACTCATTTTGAACATTACATTGATAACGAAGGCAATTATCAAAAAAAACAATTTGATACTGTTTTAAAATATATTGAACCAGAAGAAAGAGGTTTATTTATTGATGTTGGAGCTCATATTGGTTTATGGTCTAGAATGGCAATTAAAGCAGGATTTGATAGAATATTAGCTTTTGAACCTGACATTAACAATTATAATTGCCTTGTTAAAAATTTAAAAGAATTTAATAATAATAAAATTTTTTGTAATTATGGTTTATCAAATAAAAGTTGCAAAAAAGATTTAATTGTTGATAAAAAACAAAATTCTGGTGCAAATCAAATTATAGAAGGTAATTCAATATGTGTTAGGACATTTGACAGTATGTATAAATTACTTATTTATCAATCACTTTTGCCTTTTATTTTATTTAAAAAAATACTTATTAAAATTGATGTTCAAGGACACGAATTAGAAGTAGTTGAAGGGATGACTAATTTTATTAAAGAATACAAACCAATAATTATTGTAGAGCAATGGTTAGAAGGCAAGGAAGATTTAAGAGCAACCAAATATTGTCAATCTTTAGGAATGAAGATTGTTGATAAAGTAAATAAAGAAATAATTTTAAACTATTAATTATGATAAATAAACTAGCACTTTGCACCACATTTCCCAATTGGCTTGAATATCCAAAAACTACTATTCCAACTTGGATTAAAAATTTGCCTGAAGAATTAATGATTTTAATTCAATTAGACCCTTGCAGGCAATTACCTGAGACTGAAGAATGGCTATTACCATTGACACAAGAAGGCAGAGACAAAGAAACTATTTTTATTTCTAGAGAATTTTCGCCAGAACAATTAGAATTTTTAAAAAGACATAAGCAAAAAGATGAAAAAAATTATCGTATGGACTACAGACGATTTTCTTTTAAAGTTTTTGCACTTCATCAAGCAATGACTTTTGCATTAGAACAAGGCAAAGAATATCTTATTTGGATGGATGCAGATATAGAATTAATTAAACCATTAAACAATTTTAATCAATGGCTTCCTGAAAATAAAGTAGTTAGTTATTTAGGAAGAAAAGATTGGGATCATAGCGAATGCGGTTTTATGATATTTAATCTTAAAAATGGTGGAAAAGAATTTTTAGATAAAATGGTTTCAATGTATATTAATGATGAAGTTTTAACTTTAGAACAATGGCACGATAGCTTTGTTTTTGATACTATTAGACAAGATTTTAATTATGTTAACAAAAAAAATGTATTTTTAAATATTTCAGAAAATATTGATGGCAGAGATGTTTTTGAAAAAACTTCTTTGGCAAAATTTATGATACACCACAAAGGGCCTAAAAAAATAAAAGAAAGTTCTGTTATTGATTTAAAAAATCTTAAAGTTCAAACTAAAAATTGTGTAGATCATAGTATTATTCAATCTAATATCAAAGAAAATCTTACTTTAATTGACAAATGGTTAGATGTATGTGTTCCTAATGATGAGGAAATTGTTATTGCAAATGCAGGCCCTTCTTTGTGTGTCGATGATATTAGACCTTTTTATGAAAAAGGTGTTAAAATTGTTGCAGTTAAACACGCATTGCAAACTCTTCTTGATGGTAATATTATTCCTTGGGCTTGTATATTATTAGATCCAAGGGAACATGTGAAAGATTTTGTAAAACATCCAAAAGCTAATCAAATTAATTGGTTTGTTGCATCAATGATAAATCCAGAAGTTATAAAGCTTTTAAAAGAACAAAATTGCAATATTTATGGATATAATGCTTATGTTGGTGCCGAAGAGTATAAAATATTACCAAAAGATCATAAATTAGTTTGTGGTGGTAGTGCTACTTGTACCAGAGGTATTGCTGTTTTAGATATGCTTGGATTTAAAAAATATCATTTATTTGCTTATGATTTATGTAGTCTTGAAAAGCCTGATTTAACTCTAACCAAGGGAGAAGGTGAAAATGTAAGACCAATTTGGATTGAAACAACTTTGTCTTGTGAAACTTGGGGAGAGAAGGAAACAAAAAGAACATTTTGGACTAAGGGTGAATTTTTAGCACAAGCTCAAGAAATGAGAGATTTTTTTAAAAAAAGTGGCATAAATAATTTTTCAGTTTACGGCGAAGGTATTATTCCGTGGATGTTTAAAAATATGAATTATAATAAAAAATTCTTGCAATATAAAAATAATAAAGTATATTCCAGCTCAATTAATGTTAATGAACTTATTAATAATATTACTAATAATGAATTTATAATATAATTATGCCTCTAAAAACTGGAAACTCAAAAAAAACAATTTCTGCAAATATTAAAACAGAGATAAAAGCTGGAAAACCACAAAAACAAGCTATAGCTATTGCTATAACAAAAGCTAAAAAAACTAAAAAGAAAAAATAATATGAAAAAATCAACAAAAAAATCAAATTCTTCGCTTAAAAAATATGAATGCTCCAAAGCAGATATGAAAGCAGATAAAAAAGCAATAAAAAAACCTATTAAAAAGAAATAATGTCAAAAAAATCAGTTAGTCTAAGCATTGGAAGGGGTGAAAAATCTCGTAGTGGTGGTTTAACTGCAAAAGGTAGAGCTAAGTATAATAATGCTACTGGAAGTAATTTAAAAGCCCCTGTCAGTGCAAAACAAGCTAAAAAAAGCCCTAGCGATGCTAATAGAAGAAAATCTTTTTGTGCTAGAATGTCTGGAGTTAAAGGACCTATGACAAAAAATGGCAAACCTACAAGAAAAGCTTTAGCTTTAAGAAAATGGGATTGTTAAAATGATTAAAATAGATGATTTAATACAACAAGGTCTTAATGTAGAGCAATTAAATTTAGCTTCTAAACTTGATGAAGATGAGTTAAAAAAAATTGGGGTTAAAATTTTTAATGATTTTGAACTTGATTCTAATTCTAGGGTTGCTTGGTTAGAAAAACATACAGAATGGAAAAAACTTTATAATCAATTAGACGAACCAGAAAACGAACCTTGGGACGGATCAAGCTCAGATTGTATTCCTATCATTACCGAAGCTTGTAATTCATTTCAAGCAAGAGCCTATAAAGCTTTTTTTCCTACCAGAAACTTTTTAGATGCAATACCTGTTGGCAATAAAATAAATTCTCAAACATTAGAAAGAGCCGAAAAGATTGCAAAGCATATGTCTTTTCAATTAGGATTATTAAATAAAAATTATAAAAGAAATAAAAATGCAATGTTTTTAGCTACGGCTTTAAATGGAAGCGATTTTACTAAAACTTTTTATGATCCAGTAGTAAAACAAAATATAGTTGAAAGAATTAGAGCGGTTGATTTGGTTGTTCCTTATCAAATTGGACCCGTAGCAATAGAAGATTTGCCACGAAAAACTCATATTATATTTAAAACATTAAATGAAGTTAAAATTTTAAAAAATAGTGGTTATTTTATAGATATTGGCGAAAAATACGAAATAAATTCTGAAAATGAATATGAAGAGACCGAAATGGATTTTCAAGGAATTAGACCAAGTGGTGAAGATGGTTTGGAATATTGCAAATTATTAGAACAGCACACCTTATACGATTTAGACGAAGATGGAATATTAGAACCTTACATTATTACTATTGATTTTCAAAGTAAAAAAGTTTTAAGAATACAAATTAGATATGAAATAGACCAAAACGGCATTCCAACAAAAGATAAAAAACCAATAGAATATTTTACTCATTATAAATTTTTAGAAAATCCAGATGGATTTTATGGTTATGGAATAGGTCATTTAGCTGGCAAAATGAATATTGCTATTAATAAAATGTTGAGACAATCAATTAATGCAAGTGAATTAGCTAATACTGCAAGCGGTTTTATGGATGAAACTTTAGATGCAAAGGGCGGAGAAATAGAAATGGTAATGGGAAAATTTGTTAAAACTTCAGGCTTTGGCGACGGTAGGATTAGTGATAAATTTTATCAATTACAATTTCCAGGACCAAACCCAGCTTATATAAATTTAATGCAAGGTTTAGAAAATTATGCAAGAAGCCTAGTTTCTGTTACTGATGCCGTTACTGGTGATGTTGATAAAGTTTATCAACCTGTTACTATTACAACTATGTTAGAGCAATCTTTACAGATGCCCACAAGTGTAATGGAGCAAATGGCAATGAGTTTTCAAGATGAATTAGAAAAGTTATATGATTTAAACCGCAAATATTTAAATAATGATGCTTATTTTATTGAAGATGGAAAATTATTTGAAATAACACAAGAAGATTATGCCGAGGATTTAAAAATTTTACCTATTTTTGACCCTAGAAATATTACTAAGCAACAAAAAATAGCAAAAGCTCAATCTTTATATCAATTTGCTTTTCAAAATCCTTTGATGGCTAATAATCAAAAATCATTATACGAAGTGTCTAAAAAAATGCTTGAAGCAATGGAAATAGAAGATATAAAAGATTTATTGCCTCAACCAGAAGAGCAACCACAACCACAAAAAATTGATGATCAACGACAAGAAAATATGTATTTTTTAATGCCACCACAAGAAAGACCTTTATTTGATGTTTTTGAGGATCAAGATCATCAAACACACATCCAAGTTATTGATGAATTATTAAACGGACCATTTGCGCAAGAAATAGACAAACAAACTTTATCTGCAATAATGGAACATAGAAAAAAACATATTGCTTTTTTATATATTCAAAACGAAATTAAATTAGAAAATGCTAGACGATTACGAAATATGGCGGAACAATCCAATTACAATCAAAATGTTGGAGGAATTAGTGAACCTTTACAAACCGCAGGAGAAAGCTATGACCTGCAAGGAATTGGGGGATTTGAGGGAATTGCAAGGGGAATGGAAAGTCCTGAATCACTTGTCCCAAATCGTCAAGGGGCAGAGACAGGATTTCTTGACCAGACACTTCCAATCCCAAAAGAGTATTTAAACTATTTAAAAGATAAACAATAATTTATGGAACAATTAACACAACAACCAACAGAATTAGCGCAAACAATACCATCTGGCAATCAACAAATAGATATTGCCGCTTCTTATGGAAGACAAGGAGATACTATGATGGCACACGTTACACCAGGCGATTATGTTATACCAAAAAATCTTTTAGTTCAATATCCTGAGTTTCTTGTTAAACTAAAAAAAGCAATGGAAGAACAAGGGCAAGATTATCGTAGTCATATGGTAGGTTCTGGTTTTGAAAATATTAATCCTGAAACTGGAGCACCAGAATTTTTTGGCGGAAAAATAGGTAAAGCAATTGGAAGTGCTTTTAGAAGTGTTCCTGTTGTAGCACCAGTTGTAAGCAAAGTTGCTAGTGTTATGGATGTTGCTGCAAAACCATTAGGAATTAATTTTTATAAAGGAATTTCTGAAGGAGCTACACCGCAAGCATCTCAAACATTTACCAATCCTGAAACACCTAAATATACACCATCCACAATGAATTTGCCTAGTTCTTTACAAGAATTAGGAGGTTTAAGCGAACAACAAAGAAGATCGTATTTAGCTACTCAAGGAACTCAAGGAGAAGGTTTAGGTGGATCATCAAAAGATTATTATATTAACTTATTACAGCGAAATATTCAATCTAACCCCGATCAAGAATTATTGCCTGTTGAAAATCAATATTTAAGACAGGGTGGGATTGATACTAATCTTAGAGGGCAATCTTTAATAGATGCCTTGAGAGGTTTCTAATAATAATTAGAAATTAATTTTTAACTTAAAATCATAATAATATGACTGAAAAATACCCTTATCCTTTGCGACCTATTTTTAATCGTGTTTTGATAAAAAGAGATATTGCAGATCAAAAAAGTAAAGGTGGAATTATATTACATGTCAAAGACCCTAAAATCAATGCCCCTACAATTGGAGTTGTTTTAGATGTCGGGACAGAATGCGACCAACCAGTGCAAAAACTTAAAGGCAAAAAGGTTATGTTTAGCCGTTTTGCTGGTGATTGGATTAAAATTCCTAATGTTGAAGAAGAATATTATTTATGTTCTGATGAGGACATTTTAGGCGAATTATATGTATAACTTAAATCATAAAATATGAACGAAAATGAATTAACAATTAACGGAGTAGATAATAACACAGAATCTAATCCTGAAGCATTATTAGATAATGCAATTGCATCTATTAAAAATAATGTTTCACAAGAAAACATAGATGATAATGATTATCAAGAAAATGTTGATAATTTAAAAGAATTTGATAAAAAAGAAACTTTAAAACTTCCTGATAAAAAAGAAAAATTTGTTGAAACTGATAATCCAGAAGTGCAACAAAGAATTAATGAACTTTATAAAAAGACCAAAACAACAGAAGAAACAAATTCATTATTAAAAGATGAGTTGCTTAGATTAACTGAAAGTTTTGAGCAAAGAGAAAATAATTTGCAAAGTCAATTAAAAGAATTGCAAAATAGATATATTCAAGAAGATACTGACAAAACTCTTACTAAACTTCGCAATGAATATCAAGAGGCTATTAATAATTTTGAATATGACAAAGCTTTAGAAATAAATGAAAAAATACTTGACTTTAAAACTGATTTAAAATTAAATGAACTTTTAAATAAAGCACAACAACAAACTAATCAAATAAGACAACCAGCCAAACAAGTTGTTTATAATGATCCAAATGATGTTGTTGAGGCAAATAAATTAGTTGATGAAAAAGATGAAAACGGACAATTGCTTAGACCTTGGCTACAACCAGATCATCCAGAATTTTACAATGTGGTTGATATTATGGCAGCAATTTCTAATAAATATATAAGAAAAAATCAAAGACCATCAATTAACTCCGTTATTAGCGAAGTTGATAAAATGATGGGTATAGGAAAAAACAAAGGCAACTCAAATAACCCTCTTAGGCACGCTCCAGTATTATCAAGTAATACTATTCTAGGTGCAGGATCGGAACAAACAATTAAATTAAGTGATCTAGAAAAATCTTATGCTTCAAAACTAGGTGTTTCTGAAAAAGATTATGCTAGAATGCGAAAGTTTAGTAATAGTGGACCCATCTCAATAGATAAACTTTAATAATATTATCATATGACAAGACGAATTGTAAAAAAACAAAATCCTAATGCTCCTGTTAGGAAGCCTGTAAGTTGGAAACCAGCAAGCAGGACTGGAACTATTAATGCTCCAAAAGGTTATGTCGTTAGATGGTGTCATGATACACCTGAAAATATTGTTAGAAAAAAACTTGAGGGTTGGGAAATACTTGATACAAATAAATTTTCTGAGGCAAATGTTAAAGATTACGAACATAGAACAACGGATTCTAATGGCTTAACTTCAAGTGTATTAAAACGAAATGAATTAGTTGCTATGATTTTGCCTGAAAAAATGGCAGAAGAAAGAAAGGCTTATTATGAATATGAAACTCTTGATAGAACTAATTCAATTCTAGATAAATCAGAAGTTAAAAAACTTATCTCGCAAGGTAATCCTAGAAATGCTAGAAATGTTCACTCTTTAGATGCCGAAGGAAATTTTATTATTGATTAATAATTAAAATTTAAGCAAAAAATGACAACTTATAGAAATGGTTTTATTCCAATAGAATCTCAAGGTGCTCCTTATGCAACAAAAACTTTTAAAGTTGTTGCTACTGCAAATAATGCTTATTATAATAACGATCCTGTAAAGCTTGAAGGTAATACTGGATTGGCTGAAAGAGTTACGGCTTCGTCCGCAACTTTATTAGGTGTTGTAATAGCTTCTTATAAAGATGTAGGGGGACAAAAAAGACCTTTAACTCACTCACAACCTACTAATGGACCTTTTTTAACTTCTGGACAAGCTGGTTTTGTTGAAGTAATAACTGATCCAAGAGTTAGATATCTTGCTGCAATAGATACTTCTGCTTCTGGTGGCTTAGTTGGAAAGTTTGTTACTGTTACCGCTGGTGCTCCAAATCAAAAAACTGGGCAAAGTGGTTTTGGTATTAAAGCCGCTTCTGCGACTGCTGCCAATACTTCTAGTAGAACTTTTCAAATTGTTTCAGTTTCAGACTTTGAAATAGCACAATATGGCAGAAATAGAGATATTCCTGCTGATGGTGGAGTAGTAGTTAAATTGGCTAATCCTTTACTTTCATAATTATTAACATTTATAAGAAAATATGACTATAGCAACATCAAAATTAGCAGAGTTATTATATCCTGGCATTGCTAAAATCTTCGGTCACGAGTATAAAGAACACGAAGTAATGTACAAAAAGTTTTTTAGAGAAGACAAATCAAATAAAGCTTTTGAAAAAGAACAAGGTATAACTTCATTGCCTACCGCTGCAATAAAAGAACAAGGCGATGAAATATCTTTTACTGATATTTTTCAAGGTTATCAAAAAGAATATATTCATGACACTTATGGTTTAGGGATTACTATTACTCGAGAAATGGTAGAAGATGACCAATATAACATTATTAAAAAAATTCCTGCAATGGCAGCTCGCTCTATGATTCATCAAGAAGAAATAGTGCACAC
>Ga0181355_1000603_pt1 | contig 15329 bp, 34 predicted proteins | sample Fa13VDMM15DN_FD_130099 | JGI IMG/M metagenome (GOLD analysis project Ga0181355, IMG submission 130099) | Freshwater viral communities from Lake Michigan, USA - Fa13.VD.MM15.D.N | ecosystem: Environmental > Aquatic > Freshwater > Lake | place: USA: Michigan | collected 2013-09-23 | reverse complement strand
CTGGATGTACTGCGCGTCTGAAGTTGCCTTGAGCTGGTGGAGCTCGGCCTTTTCCTTTTCGGTCTGGGTGAAGACAGAGGGGAAAAGGACGGACCAGGATTCGGGAATGCGGCCGCGGGTTGGACCTTCGCGCGAGGCGAGGATGTAGGTGAAGACCTCGGTGATTGGGGTGCGGCAGTAGACCTCCTGCCACTGCTCAACGAGAGAGGCCCAGACACGCTCTTCGTATCGGCCTTCTTTACCGAGGCCTCCGGGGCTATCACCCATGAGGATGGAGGCGGGCCATCCGGTAGCTGCCTGCAGATCCTTGATGAAGGGGTCAGTGGCGGTGGCGATGTTGCTCAGTGCTCGGTTGATGAAGCTGATCTCTTCTTCGACGTCAACGACCATGCCGCCGTAGACACTACGGCTGAGGTTGTTGGCTTCGAGACGCTTGCGGAGATCGGACTCATTGCCTGCGGCGATGCGGTTGAACAGGCCTGGGATCTTGTGAACGAAGACGTCTGAATCGGAGGTCATCGACTCGAGGCCGGACATCGCGGTCTCGTAGCGCTTGAAGGCGTTCCAGACGAGCTGGAGGACGGACTGGCCCCAGCCGGTGTTGCGAGAGCGGAGATTCCAGGGCAGGTAGAGGCCGTCGAAGCGCGCTACGCGGGTGTGGTGGACGCGGATGTTGACATAGCCGCTGGTCTGATCCGGGGTGATGCGCTGCGACGTGGTGATCCGGTAGTGCGAAGGACGGGAGTAGTCCGTGATGGAGAAGTCCTCGGGGATCAGTTCGTGTCGCGAGAGCGGGATGTATCCGCGGACAGCGCGGATGCGGCCCAGCTCGACAGGTTCATCAGGCTGGCCGCCGTCGTCGATGAGCAGCACGAGGCCGGCGCCGCCGTAGAGGCGCTGAAGCTTGATGACTTCGGCGAGAGCGAAGTGGAACTGTGTGGCCTGAAGGAACTGGTTGAACCGAGTGAGAAGGTCGGCGTTGTCTGCGGCGGCGTCACCGCCTAGGGCGATGCTCGGTTGGTGGCGCAGGATCTCGTCAGCAATGCAGTCGACGTAACGACGAGGGATGCCGTTGGTATATAGGGATTCGAGTTCGGCTTCAGTCAGCAGAGTTTGAAAGCTGACACTTGTAGCGGTTGTTTTATCTTTTGCGGGTACACCTAGGCCTGTTAGCGCATTAACTAATGCACCATCATTCCGGTATTTGTCTGAGGATGCAGTGGTCATAGCACAAACAGGCTCGGGGAGAGCTGTGCTCAGAGTAGCGGTATGCAGCAAAAGATCATAGATATCGGTTACCAGATGCAAGTGAATATGGTAACTGATATCTGTATCTGGTAACGTGATTCTGCATCTGGTAACCGATAGTGGTATCTGGTAACGTACCTGTGCAGGAGTTGACAGCCGGATGGTTGGGTAGGCTGGTGCAGCCACCTCCCAGGGCATGGTTGACCATCGGATCGATGGATCAAGTCTCCTGACCAAACGGCAAGCCAAACAGCAATTCCGCGAAGGGATCCTCAGTAGTTGGGGATCCCTTTGTGCTTATTGCGGGCAGCCAGGGGACACGTTGGATCACGTCCGGCCTCGGTGCCGGGGAGGGCGGACAGACCGGGCGAACTTGGTCTGCTGTTGTGCTCCGTGCAATCGAGCCAAAGGCAGTGAGCTCGACTGGCAGCATTGGTTCAGACAGCAAAGCTGGTGGTCGCCACACCGGGAACACGCCATCCGCCTGTGGATAGGCGAAGCAACTCAGGGATGGATAGCCGCCTGAGTTACCTGCGAGGCGTTCCTCTGCCGACGCTCTCGGTGATTAGAGCGTAGCGGTGGTGCTAGATGTTGTCGAAGAAGCTAGCAGTAGCAGGTGTTTCGGGGATTAGCGAACACGCGAAAGCGAGCGCCATGACAGTGTCGTCGTGGGCGCCACTTACGGCTTGACGGGCGCCGCTTTCCTGTTGCTGAAACGCGCGGAGTTCGTCCGCGATGATGCCGGGAGGGAATACCAGCTCGTCGCGCTCGAGCAGATACAGAAGCCTGTCGGTGGCTACGGTCTTGGACGCGCGGCTGGTGTTGAACGTCTCAATGGCGTAGTTTGGTAACACATGTTGTAGCGCTTCGGCGATCACGGAACCCATCGCTTGCTTCTCTACTATTACGCGCTGCGGCATGTAGTCCTCAATCAAGGTTTTTACATGTTTCAAGCTATAGTCTGTGCTTTTGCCGTTTTCGCGGTACATACCAACGATCTCGTAAGGCGTAGTGGTGATGTCCAAGACCATTGCTACGAAGTAATCGTTGCCTCCGGCGTTGGGGTCAATGCCGATGACGTAGCTGCGATTGATCGAACCACACTCGCGCCAATGTCCTCGAGAAGCTCGGGTGATCAGCTCGTTTGGGTAGATCTGGGTGTCGGTGGCACCGAACTGCAGCTCGTACTCGGAGTTCCATGCCGCGAGCGTCATGCGGCGCGACTCGCGAGTGCGGCGGGCCCAATCAGGGTCAGCGCCGTAGATCGGGTGCTGCGAGTAGTGGATGGCGACCTTGTTCCAGTCGCCCTCGTCGGAGTGCCAGAGCTGGCCGAACCAGTCGAGCTCGGTGTCGGGGGTGGAGACGACGATGACCTTGGCCGCGTCGCCCACCATGGAGAGCGTGGGCATGGCACCGCGGTAGATCTCGGCGGCACCCTCGAGGAAGGCGGCCTCGTCCATGAAGAGGACGGAGCAGCTCGGGATGCCGCGAGCGGCGCGGGGTGAGGCGGGTAAAAAGTACAGCGTGCCGCGACCCTCGAAGGCGAGCTGCGTGTTGCTGTCGGTGAGGTAGCGGACGGTTTCGCCACGGAGGCTGTTAGCCATGGCGCGCACGCGGCGGCCAAGCTCGGAAGCGTCCTGCTGCGTCTTGCTGAAAATCACTGCAGCGAAGCCGCGCTCGGTGAGGGCGCGGCAGAGCAGGTAGTTGCAGACGGTCTCGGATACGCCGGTCTGGCGGGACTTGTTGACGAGGGTGTTGGGGTTGGCGTTGATGGAGCGGATGAGCTCTATCTGGTACTCGTAGGGATCAAAGGGGGCGACGGTGCCGCTGGTGCGGATCCAGGTGCCTCGTGCGAACGACGGCCAGCGATCGACGCTAGGCAGCGAGGTAGCGGTGGAGGTCTCGTAAAGGGCAGCCCGCGCCTGACGGCGCGCTAGCTCGGTTTGGAGGCGTTCGACGCGCTTACGCAGGGTGGAAACGGACGGCATCAGCTGTCGAAGTCCTCGGGGTCGGCAGAGGGGAGCAGCAGGTCGTCGGGATCGAGGTCTTCAGCCGGCGGAGGTACAGCGGTGGTGTCGACGTCGGCGGGCGCCGTGAGGCGGAGGAGCTGGCGCTCGAGGTCGGCGATTTGGCGCTCCAGGATGCGGCGCTCCTGGTAGGCCTGGGCTCCGCTCATCAGCGTGCGGGCGGCGGAGATGCGGTCGGCAGCCCGGGCGCCGTCGTCGTTGATGATGCTGTCGAGGACCTGGATGGCAGCGGGGATTGTGCTGATGTTCATCCCGCCGGTCTCGGAGAGGAGTTCCTGCTGAATGCGGGAGATGGCTTGCTGGACGGCGGGGCGCTGACGCCAGGTGTAGACGGACTTTTCGCTGACGCCAATCTTGCGCGCGGTTTCACGGATGGTGGTGCCGCGCGCGAGAAAGTTGGCAGCGATGCGTTGGCGCTCGTTAAGGCCGTCGGGGCCGTAGACGCGATCAACCACTGGGCGTAAGTGTTCCGATAGGTTCAGACTAGCGGAAGAATATACGGGTGAGATTGAAGTTGGCTAGATGCGTGCGGTTACGACGTGCTCGGGTTGGTCCTGATACTTACCGGCGCGGGTTTCGTAGCAGGTGGAGCAAGGAGCTCCGCGGTAGAACAGCGCCTGGACAATGCCTTCGTTGGCATAGATGCGGCAGGGAGAGTCAGAGCTGTTGCTGAATTCGAGTGTGAGGTGCCCTTTCCAGCCGGCTTCTCCGGGCGTTAAGTTAGCAATTACTCCGCAGCGTGCATAAGTGCTTTTCCCGATGAATTGTGCAGTAATGTCTGACGGTATTTGTAAGCATTCGACGGCAACACCAAGGCCGTAGCTGTGTGCGGGTAGCACAAAGTACGAATCGCCCTCGGAGGTGTTGTGTAGCGGTACAGGCTTCAGGTGAGCTGGATTGAAGTCCTTGGGGTCAACCACAGCGTGGTTGTTAGTGCCTGGCTCGCGTAGCGGTTGGAAGACAAGGAACTCACGGTCGCTGAGGCGGAGGTCGTATCCGTAGCTGGAGAGGCCGTAGCTGAGGACACGGCGCTCGTCGCGGCGGGTGCGGACCAGGGCGGGGATGAAGGGTGTGATCATGCCGGCCTCGGTGGCCAGGGCCGTGATCTCGGTGTCGGAGAGGAGCATTGACGGTAGCGTGATGGTGTTATGCGGCCAAGTAGAGGTCGCAGTCTTGGGCGAAGCGGGGGTCTTCGGCGGCCTCGGGGTAGCCGAAGCCGCAGCGGGAGCCGCTCCAGTGGGAGCAGCTGGCGCAGGTGGGGCCGTCCGCGGAGTACTGATGGCGCGGAGAGCGCCGGGGGATGTCAGGGCGGACTGTGGCAAAGCTGCGGCCGCTGCGGATGTTGGAGATGGATTGGCGGCTGCAGCTGTAGAGGGGCGCGAGAGCGGTGTCGGAGAGAGGGGAGCGGAGGATGTGGACGATGTCGCTCTCGGTGAGGCCGATCCAACTGTGGTGGCTTGAGCGGGGTGCGGGGGCGGTGCGAGGTGGGAGGGGGCCGTCGAGTGTGGTCCAGCGGTGAGTACAGGAGCGGCAGGCGTGGCGGCGGCGGATGGTGCCGTTGCGGAGGTGATCAGTGCGGATGACGTGGGTGTGGGTGGTGCCGCACTCGGGGCAGGGGGTTGTCACGTGGTGAGATGTTCGGCTAGGGCCCACTGGGCGCGGATGATGTCCTCGAAACAGCGCTCGAGGAGGGGTGCGGTGCCGGCGTAGGTGAAGGCGCCGTCAGGGCCGTCGTGGAGTTCCCAGTGGTAGTAGCCGTCGGGGGTGGAGCGGATGGTGATGAGGAGGGGGGAGGCCATATCAGAGAACCCACCAAAGACATTCGCCGGGCTCGAAGGGGCTTACATCTGTGGAGACATATTTATGACCTTCTGTAATTTCACAAGATGCCCCCTTTATGGGCTGGTTACCTACACTCAACTCTATGCGGACCTTAGATGAGTCCGTGTACCGATCTAGGCCTGTATATCGAGTAACCCATGTTGGTCCTGATGGATACCTATCGTTGTAATAAATTAGAAACGCACCTTCTCCATTGGGTAAGGTTGCATACGCAAGAACAGGAATTACTTCGTCTGTCCATTCTTTGGTTAGCGACTTATCTTCTTGTTCGGCTACGTACACTTCGATAACTCGTATCCAAGCAGGTGTTGCAGCGGGCACGATCGTGCGGAGGTCAGCGAACGTATAGGGTTTGTCAGTCATGGTTCAAGGTGCAAGGCGGGCTTTGTGTAGCCGCGAGGCGGCGTACCAGGCGGCGATCTCGGGGGCCCACGCTTCGAGGTGAGGCCACATCAGATCGCAGAGCGCCTGGATCTCGAGTTGGGCGTCGCGCTTGGCGCGGAGATCCATGAAGTGCAGTAGTGAGCGCAGGTTGAAGGACACCACGAAGTCCTGGCGGATGGCGTAGGGGATGATGTCCCGGGCGTGTTCTTCGCTGAAGCCGTTCTCGATGGCGAGTTTGTAGCGGGCGGCGGAGTCGATGCAGATGATGCGGTGGATGATCCGCTGGTCTTCGGTGTAGTCGTACTTCTTGCCTTGGCGGTCTCGGTAGGTACCGACAGGGCGGAGGTAGAAGACTTCTTCGGCGTCGCGGGTGCCGGTGCAGACGTCGAGGATGCGGCGGCCGGTGTAGCGGCCGGATTGAACGTCGAAGCTGACGCCGACGCGGTGGGTGCGGGCTTGCTGCATCACCGAGTGGGGGAAGCCGCCGACGTTGAAGGTGATGGCGGGGTGTTCGAGGGGTCCGTAGTGGCCTCGCTCGCCGGCGAGGAGGTGTTTGACGATGAGGGCGCCGGCCTCGGATTCAGATGGGGGGTCTTCATCAAAGACGAAGTTCTCGGAGTAGTCCTGGTGCATGGCCCACCAGCAGAGCGTTTGGGGGTGCTCAGTGCGGGATAAAACTTCGACGCGGAAGTGAGGGTCGATGGGAGAGGTACTCATGCGACGGTTTTGCAGGTGTGGAGGTCGATGATGGTGACGTAGCCTTCGCCGCCCTCGGTTTCCCAGGTGCTGGGGTGGGAGGTGGCTACGGATTTGGCTTCGTCGAGGGTTGCGCAGGTCTTGATGGGATAAGAGCTGACGCCGCACTCGATGCAGCCGACTTGGTAGACGAGGTAGTTGGGGGTGTAATCCATGGAAGTCACTTTTCGATGCCGAGGGTGGGGATAGGGAGGCCGCCCTCGGTAGGGACGTAGATGGTGCGGTTGCCTTTTTCGCTACCTTCTTGGAGGCCAACGATGTAGAGGTATTGGAGGTAGCGAGGGTTGTCCTTGAGGGAGTCGCCGATGATGCGGTTGGCTTCGGCGACGCCTTTGGCACGCTCGATCTCGGCTTCGGCCTCGAGAGAGGCGGAGTCTTTCTTGGCTTTGGCTTCGAGGACTTTCACCTGGCGGGTGCTCTCGGCTTCCATCAGCGCGGCTTTACCGGCGAGGGTGCGGTTGTAGACGCCGAGTTGTGGCAGGCCCCAGAGGATGAAAGCGAGCGCGGCGAGACTCGCGATAGTGAGGCTGATGGTGAAGGTGGTGTTGTTTTTCATTTGGGTAGTGAGTCAAGGGCGTAATTACTGGGCTCAAGCTCAGTGGCAAGAGCAAGGAGTTGGTTGCGGATAGCCTGGCATTGGCGCCAACGTGCATTGGTGATGAAATTGCCCATGTGCGGTGAGCTGGCTGGCTCTTGTTGATCTGGCACCACCTGATCAGCAGCAGCGCGAAGGGCGGCGGCGAGCGTTGCCTCTACCTCGTTGTGCGGATTGTCGTCCATACGCCGATAGGCGGCATCTAGGACTGCTTGTGCGGCGGGGGAGAGATCAGAAGCGGGTGCCATGGTAGTCACAAGACGAACAATGAACGCGATATTGAGGGGGATAACTAGCAAGCACCGTAGAAGGGTTGGAATCTATCAATTCACAACCACAGGCTGGACAAGCAATTCCGTTTCTACGGGGACGTGTGAAGTCATAAAGAGTACCGTGCTTTTTGTTGTGCTCTTCAAGTGAGATTAGGTCAGTCATCGACGGTAATTGATCAAGTGATGGATTGTGATCCAGAGCATGGGATTAGCCAAAAAACCAATCATGAATGCTTGCACCATTCGGTTGTCAATCATCGGGGCTCTCCAGTCGGTAGGGAGCAGTGAGTTGGCCGTGCTCGTCAACAAAGCCCGCCTCCTGCAGGAACTGCCTGGCGGCAGCACGATCACCGGCCAGAGCTCGGTCAAGCAAGGTGGGAGCGGTTAATTCAGTGGCAGACTCTTCAAGGGTGTCAACCGTTACCCCGTGCCAATACTCGTCGCCATCGCTGTAGTTGTCCCAGGTGGCGGCCAAGTGCAGCAGCACGTTGGCAATGCCCTCGCGAACGCTTTCGCCGTACTCAAACTCCTCGATTAGACGCTGAGCGCGGGAGGTGAGATGGTCAGTCATCAAGCTGCTCCTCCACAAGTGGCAGTGAGGGGCCAAGGCTTTCGAGCCAACACAACATGCACCAGTGCCCTTCGTGGCCTTCAATGTCGCTGCTGATGTAGTGCTTGTGCGTACCGTGCTTGGGGCATACGACCTGCTTTTGAGACATCTTGAGATTCATAAAGTCAGTCATCGAGCTGCTCCAGTGCGCGGCGGATGGTGTCCCAGTCTTTGGGTGACGGCCGCCATCCGTCTTCATGCTGCTCAACGAGCGCTAGCGCCTGCTCCTTCAAGCTCGGCGGCTTGTGACGGCGGCTGGCGCGGAGTTCCCTGCTCTTGATTCCCGACCACTTCCAATCCACCCACTCACAACACGCCTCCAGCTCTTGGTCGGCGCCATATTGGGCGGCTTCAATCAAAAACTCGATAAATACTTTGTTGGAGCTATAAAACTGATCTTTCCAAAGTTTGAGAAGATGTGATGGTGGGGTGACGGGGTGTTGTTGTGTCATGTCATTCACCAGGGACAAGGTTTTGTTTGTTGGTTGTTTGTGTAGATCCCATGGGGTTTAGGGCGCAAAAGTCAGTCATCAATCGGCTCCATATAGACGCGAACATTGCGGCCGAAGCCACAGGTGCCCCAGCGGATGCACCACTTGTTGACCCAAGGCGAGACATTACCCATCCAGAGGCGTTCAACGTTGTTGGAGTTGAACCACCAGAGCTGGCCAATGCGGCCGGTCTCTGAGTCGATATGGAAGTCAGTCATCGAGTTGCTCCACCAGTCTGAGAGCTGTGCCAATGTCTTCGTTCTGAAGTGCCCCTGTGAGCCTGTCCTTCAAGCTCTGTGGCTTGGGCCGGCGTGCATTGCGGAGTTCACGTCCGTAACTGGGGCAAGGAACACTAAGCCACTCACAGCACGCCTCCAGTTCAGTGTCTGCGCCCCATTGGGCGGCTTTGGCGCAAACAGAGACGAACCAGCGTGGAGATGATTTGATTTCTTCTCCGTCTTCATAGCACCATTTGCTCACAAGCTCCGGCGGTGGGGTGATGGGTTGTTGTTGTTTAGTCATTCAGGTAGCGCCTCAATGGCGCGGCGGATGGTGTCGCACACGAGATCGCCACCGTGAGACATTCGGAATACGGCTGCAATTCCATCCAACTGCTCTAACGCCTGCTTCTTCAAGCTTGGTGGCTTCGGACGCCTGGCGGTGCGGAGTTCATCGATATCCTCTGGCTCCCATGGCTCCCATTGAGCGCAACGCACCAGATACTCACAGCACGCCTCCAGCTCTTGATCAGCACCCCATTGGGCGGCTTGACGAGCCAAGTCGTATTTAGTGGTGTGATCTTGCATCCACTGCTCAATCAGCTCCGGCGGTGGGGTGATGGGGTGTTGTGTCATCGCTCTGCCTCGCGCTCGAGGAGCCAGCAGGCGCGGGTGCCGCCGGCGTGTTGGCTGAGCCAGAGGGCGACAGCGTTGAGGACTGCCCGGGCGGCTGTGTCGTCCTCGGTGCCGTGATCCCTGGTCTGCACAGTGATCAGATCGGCGAGATCCTCAACAAGCGAACTCCTAATTTGGCTTGGATTAGAAGTTCGCTTGGAGTTGGCCTCCAGCGCTTCGATGCGCTTGACCAGTACATCAACGCAGAAGCGGGCGCTCTCTGCTTGCTTCCAGCTGTCGTCTTCAAGCGCGCTGACCCTGGTGCGGAGCTCCAGGAGGCAAGCATCGGTAGCTCCTACGACGGGGTTGTTCACCCACTCCTCGCACTGGGCCCACTGCTCGGGTGTTGCATAGTCAGGCATCGCTGAGGATCTCCTGCATGTCGCGTTGGACGAGCTCGGTGAGGCGCTCTTGATAGAGGCCGGTGTAGGTGCTGCAGGTGCGGCCGCTGCGTTCGTACAGGGCGTCGAGGTAGTCCTGACGACGCTGTTCTGTTTTGGGGTCGATTGTCATGGCAGGAGTTTGGAGGCGATGAACAATAGAAGGAAGCAAGCAGCTATGTAGATAGCTGTTAGTAGTTCGATCTCGTGCAGGGTCATTTGGTGTGGGTGCTACGCAGCGTCATCGTCGTTGCACCATTCGGGAGCGAGTATGAGACTTAGTATCGTTTCATTGGGGTAAAGCTCTTGCAGACAGACCTTAGCATCTTCTAAGTCAAATGCCATCAAGCCGATAGTGCGGCATTGCAGACGGGCTTGATAAAGCTTTGTGCGTTGCATTTAGTTGCGTAGTAGGCGGGACAAGCGGCGAGCGAAGCGTTTGGCTTGGGCACGGTCGTAGGTCGTGGTGTGCCAGTCGCCGCAGATAGGGCAGTGATACGGGGTGCCGTTGTAGCTGCCGCGGCGGAGGTGCGCGGCAGCTGCCTGGCGGTTCAGGTGAGGGATCTTTGTCGCGCACATGGCGCGGGCGCGCTCGATGAAGTGGTCATCAGGGAGTTGCAGAGGGTCGATGTGGGTGGGCAAGGGGTGCGGATCAGTCGTCCTCGGGGGATCCCGGCAGCTTGGCGGGTGGTGCGGCTGCCGGTAGGGCGGCGCGTTCGAGGGCGCCTGCGAGGTCGGCGGCGCTGAGCAGCACGGGGCCGGCGATGGGGGCGAGCTCGGAGCAGTAGCGGGCTATGGAGCGGAAGAGGGTGGCTTTACGCATTGGTGGCTGTGCGGAAATGTGCAATAGCTGTGTTGATCAGGTCGCTGCGGGTGATGCCGTAGGGGGCGGCAGCGAGCGCGGCGTCGAGCCAGCTGAGATTGTCGGGGGTGAGCACGACCTGCAGCTTGAGGCGCTCCAGGTCGCGGCGAAGCTCGCGGTTGGTGCGGGCGGCCATGCGGCGGGCGGCCTCGGAGCGATAGCGGTCGAGGTCGTCGCTGGTGATGTAGCCGAGGCCGACGGCCTGCTGCATGAGCTGGAGGATGCGTTGGCGGCTGAGGCCGAGCTCGGTGGCCAGGGCGCTCCACTTGACGAAGCCTTGGCGGGAGTAGTGGGCTTCCGCAAGGGTGATCAGTTCGGTGTAGCGCTCAGGGGGGACGGCTTTACTCATGGGCGTGTGGATGGGAGGTAGATGGCGATGACGCGCAGGTCGCGCCAGCCGAGTTGCTGTAGCGCGGCGGCGCGGCGACCGGCGGTCAGGATGTCGACGAAGCGCGTGGCGCTCTCGGGGGCGGCGGTTGTCGTGATGGGTGGACCGTCGGAGGCGTGGCTGGCGGCGAGGAAGCCGCCCTCAGCGCGGATCGTGTAGTAGAGGCGCGTGGAAGGTGTCGGCTGGGTAGTAGCGGCTGGATATCCCGCTGTCTCGTAGTCGGGCATTGGCTTGGAGGATCTCGGAGGTGGTGGCGCAAGTGCGATAGAGGATGGTGCCTGTGGTGGGGTTGCACAGGTCGTAGTAGGCGAACGCAAGCGAAGCCATGCGAAAGCAACGGCAGGGCCGTGAAGGGGAGTGAAGAGTGGGCCGGGCGGCGCTCAGCGCTCGGGGAGGGCCGGCTTTATCAGTCTGGCAAGGTGCGTCGGATGTGGTAGGTGCTCTCGCCATCGAGCTCGGTGAGGTCGGGGGCGGCGTCGTAGAGGTTGAGGCATGCGTCGATGAACTGGTTGACGCGGGCGTAGTCGAGGGCGGCGTTGATCCAGCGAGGTTCGAGCTCGTCGTGGTCGTCGATCAGCTGCTCGATCTGCAAGCAGGCGGTGCGGTTGAAGCAGCGCCAGAGCAGGGTGATGAAGGCGATCGTGTCCATGAAGGCCGAGTCGCTGAGTTCGCCCTTGGTTAGCTCGGTGTGGAGCAGGTGGACGAGCTTGCGGTGTCGGGGGCGCAGGGCGTCGTAGTTGGAGAACATCTCGCGGACGCTGCTGTCGCTGAGGTGCTCGAAGAGTGCCTCAGGGCTGTCGGGGATTTGCACGGCTGGAGGGCGCTCTAGGGCAAGGGTAGGGAGGCCGGCGGAGCCGGCCACAGCAGGGTGCTGGCTACACCAGCGCCAAGCAGGCTTCGCGGGCGCGCTCGATGCGCTTGGCAGCAGCGCCGCCCCAGAGCGCTTCGAGGCGGGCCCGGGCGCGCTCGGTGGAGTCGGTGGCACGGCCGGAGTCGTGGGTGGCGTGCTGGGTGATGGCGTTGAAGAGGGCGTAAGCGGTGCCAGGGATGCCGGGGATGTCGTGAATGCCGAGGCCAGTTGTGCCGGAGTAGTGGCTGCGGATGGTGGCGATCTCGGGGAGGTCGGCGAGCACGCGGGGGCGCTTGTCGCCGGTGGATTTGTCGCGGATGGGGGTGGTGAGTTTGTCGGCGTAGGTGGCTTCGAGGACGCGGCGGGCGGTCTCGGGGGTGAGGCGCAGGCTGGCGAGGGAGCGCAGCTCGTCGATGGAGGCGGCGAAGGTGCGGCGCTCGATGTCGATCAGCTGCGGGAGATGGCGGGCGAACTCGGTGACGCTGCTGGTGTGCTTGCGACGAAGGCCGGTGCCTGCGGACGCGGCAGCGGTGGCGGCGCGGCCGGTTAGGTAGTTGAGCTGATTGGCGCAGGCGAGGCGGACGTCGCTGAAGAAGACGCCGAAGCCGGAGCTGCCGTCGTGGGAGTTGAAGAGGTGGAGGTAGCGGCGGACGCGGTCGCCGGGGACGACTTCGCTCTCGGTGTCGATGGCGGCGGTGGCGAAGACGCGGCGGCCGTCGCGGATGGAGAGGACGGTCTCGAGGTGGATGTTCTCGCGGAGGTAGTCGAGGAGGTTGATCAGGGCGTCGTTCTGCACCGGGGTGTAGGCGGTGCCGTGGATGCCGAGCAGGGCGTCGTTGTCACTGCGGACGATGGAGCAGTGGTCGGGGGCCTCGATGCGGCGGCCGTCGGGGCCCATGTAGAAGACGGGGCGCTTCTCGGCGGTCCAGTTGAGGCCGGCGATGGCGAAGGCCTCGGTGGCGGAGGCACGCTCGGGGACGAAGGTGCCGAGCTGGGCGGTGAGGGGGTTCACGGCGTAGCCGTGCTCGCGGTACTTGCCGTAAACGGCAGGGCCGCGGCCGTCGGCGGCGTAGGCGGTGGTGACGGTGTTGGGGCTGTAGTCGCGCATGGTGGTGCGGTAGGGGTGCTGGGCCGGCGGAACCGGCTGCGTTGGTAGCGGAGGCGCAGCCCTCCGGGTGGTCAGACGGAGGCGCTGTGGATGTAGGCGTGCCAGAAGGTGGCGTAGTTGTCGTCCTCGGGGAAGGGGTAGCCCTCGAGCTCCCAGTCGGATTCGTGGATGCCGTCGGGGGAGTACCAGCCGCCCTCATCGCCGGACCAGCCGGCGCGGAAGCGGGCGGTGTCGATGCGGTCCTGGGCGGCCATGGCGGCCTCGACGGCGCTGAGGTGGTCGTACCAGTTGGGGCGCGACTCAAGCTGGAGCAGGTTGAAAGCAGGGTCGTTCATTCGCCTAGGTGGATGAGGTGGGCTTCGAGGTACTGCTTGACGTCGCGGAGGTGGGAGCGCATCACGTCTCTTTGCGTGGTGGCTTGGGGCCACGCGCCGGGACCGGCGACGTAGTAGTCCCTCGCGTTAATTTCGATCTCGTTGAAGGCGCGGATGGCGTCTTGCAGGGCGCGGTAGGCGTTGAAGTAGCCCTCAGAGAGGGTGGCTCGGCTGGTGCCGTTTAGATGAACAGTGGGAAGGGTGAGGTCAGTCATACGCGTGTGTAGGAGAAGGTGACGTTGCGGATGGCGGGATTGATGTCACGCCAGGACTGCAGGTAGTGGTCAGAGGCGGGGACGAGGAATGCGCCGACATCCCGGCTAACGGGGGGTGGTTCGTGCTCGGGGGAAGACAGGCGCTCCACTTCTTTGCGGGTGTGTTCGGCGATGGTGCCGTCGGTGAAGTGGAGGAGCTCCTTGCGGAGGTAGCGGATAGTGAGACTCATGAGACTCAGTAAGAGATGTGCACGGAGGCGATGCCATCGAGCGGAACGCCGAGGCGGTAGGCGGCGCCGGCGCTGAGATCCAAACTTGCGCAGTCGCAGCGGTCGGTGATGGGCACCGTGAGGGTGCGGCCTCGGTGGGAGACGCGCACTCGGGTGCCGCAGGGGAGCCAGGGGTGGGCGGCGCTGACGCCCCAGTGCTGGTAGGTCTGGCCGCAATAGGTGATGCGGCCGTGATAATAAGAGTGATAAGTAGTAGCTGTTACTGGCCTAGTGTGGCCAGTTAACTGCACGTTTAGGAGCAACGTGCTTCCAAGTATTCCCGCTAAGTGCTTGGTATAGCGCCCTGTGGCTAACACCGTACAGCCTAGCCAAGCTCCCAATAGGCGCCCCTGGCTCCCAGGACAAGCGAAGTTGCTCGACAACTTCAGCGTTGAGTTTCGCCGAGGGACTATCCTCGCCTTTGACCGCTCGTGGTGGCACATAGTCAACAGATGAGATAAGATGCTGTGAGTTTTCTTGATAAGTAACCCACTCCAGGTTTTCGACGTGGTTGTCATAACGGTCTCTGTTTTTGTGATTAACACAGGGCTTGTTATCGGGATTAGGAATGAACGCAAGGGCTACAAGTCGGTGTATGTAAAAACGAGTGGAGTCCGGATGGTCGAATAGCGAAACGCCTAGGTACCGGCCAGACTGTTTCGGTGTAATTATCCGTCCTTTGTGCGAGCGCTTAATACCCGTAAGCTTGTCTATTACGAATCTGTCTAGCGCTCTAACTTGTCCAGCACTAGAGACCTCGTATAAGTGAGCGTACCTTGGTATTGGTACAGCCAACCATTCAGGTTTGGCAGTTCCAGGCGTGAGAGTGAAGCGGCGCATCAGTCCTCCAGCGGGGGGAGTGCGGCGATGAAGCCCTGGATCCAGGTGCCAACGTCCTCAGGGGCGAGGAATGAAGGGACGCCACGGCGGCCATCCACTTGAACGGCAAGGCGTGGCTCGGTGCCGTGCTCGCGCACGACTTGAAGGGTGATGATGCGCATGGGGTCAGCGGTTGTAGAAGTAAGAGCCGGGGGCGAAGTCCTCGAGGATGTGGTTGAAGGCGTTCTCGAGGCGGCGCTTGTTGCTGGGGTCGGCGACGTACCAGGCGGCGGCGAGGGCGCGGCAGAAGCCGCCGCCGTGGCGCTCCATGGCGGTGACGGTGTGGTGGAGCTCGGTGGGGGAGAGGGCTGTGAGGCTCATGGCAGGTACTGAGTGGTGAGGGCGACGTAGACGGTGGGGGAGTCGGTGGCGAGGCCTTCGGCCTGCTCGCGGAGTTGGGTTTTGCGGAGGGCCTCCATGGCGGCCTCGGTCTCGGGGGTGTAAGTCCAGCGGTGGCGAAGTTTGCGGGTGACGATGAGGTCGCCCTGCTCGATGCGGTCGAGGTCGAGGCGCTCCATGCGGTCGCAGAGCCAGGTGCGGTGAGCGGTGAGCTCAGCGGTGATGCGCTGCGATTGGAGTTGCAGCTCGTGGGCTGCGGTGAGACGGCGGCCGATTGCGCCGGTGGGGCTGTAGGTGCGGGTTGTGCGGGTGGGGTTACGCATCTGCGTGAGGTTTAGCAAGGATCGGTGAGGAGCGCAAGGAAGTTAGCAGCTTTGCTGCAGTTAGTGCGGATCTTCCACGTAGTGGTTGAGGGTGTAGGGCTGCGCGCGGGTGGCGTACTCGATGAGGAGGGGCTCGACCTCGGTGGGGTCCTCCACCCAGTGCTCGTGTTCGAGGTCGGCGGAGAGGAAGTGCCAGACGCGGATGGGTGGAGCGTCGGGCTCGG
>Ga0181355_1000601_pt1 | contig 15346 bp, 16 predicted proteins | sample Fa13VDMM15DN_FD_130099 | JGI IMG/M metagenome (GOLD analysis project Ga0181355, IMG submission 130099) | Freshwater viral communities from Lake Michigan, USA - Fa13.VD.MM15.D.N | ecosystem: Environmental > Aquatic > Freshwater > Lake | place: USA: Michigan | collected 2013-09-23 | reverse complement strand
ATATAGTATAAGCACAGATTTTTTAAATCAATTTTATTTGTTAATATCTAAATATTATTTCCTAAATGTAGTGTATATGTATAAACTACAATCCATTCTTCTTTCAAAGGAAGTTTTCAAATTAAATGATGCTGTCAATTGGTTAGTAGCAAATAAATTCAAAGTGAAAAAATTAGATGCTACACAACACTACTGGCGTTTCAGACAGAACGAACCTTCAGCATTGAGGAAGGAGGGATTCACAACATTTAGAACAAAAGAGGTTGCACCCAATGTCAAATTCATTTTCTCTTACAAGGACGATTAAATTGGCTTGAACATTCGTTTCAAAATTGTTAGATTCTTTTTATCATCGTCGCTCCACATATTCAGGAACTTTTCGTAATCTTGCAAATAGGTGTTTGAGTGCTGTTTGTGCTCTAAAAGGAAATCACAAATTAAACAATACCACCCACATTCAGAAGTGTTGATAGATTGAATCTGTCTGTTGTTGCAATACACAGGTGAAAATGGCTTCAAAAAAGTAGCCACATCTTTGGGCATCCCAATTCCAAACGGATCAAAGTAAAGTGCTTTGCAATCCTTTTCATCATCACTATCACTATCACTTGCATCATCCCTGTCTTCATCACAATAAATTTTAGCCAATACCCAATGCGAGCCGTTGTTGCCTTCATCATCTGTTTTATCCGAATCCATAAGATTGATGTAATAACTGCCAACGATTCTTGGCTTATCCCTTAACTCATCTTTACTAAAAACTCCAACAATGGGCAACTCTAATTTTTTAGCCAATCTTTCAAGTGCAAAATTAGAAAGCATTTTAATTTATATACAATACAAGATAAATTAAAATCTATATCTTCTTCAAAAAACTGCATTTGATATATGCGTATGGTTTCGTCTCATCTTTGCCTCTGTCCCATCTACCACCGGATCTATATTCAACAGCTTCTTTAGCTTCCTCCTCATCATATTTCCAGTAGTAAAGCCCATCAGTAAATGAAAAACAGAAATAAGTAGGCTTATCTGATTTCTTTGCAAATTCAACTTTGTTCAACCCAATCATTGTGTCTGGGTATGTGTCCTTCTGACAACGCCTGCTCTTCAGCTCAATATAGCAATCTTTTGAAGAGAAATCAATAACAAAAAAATTGTTTGAAGTCTTTTGCAAATTAGAGTCAATTGCAGTTCTTATGAGAGTCAAATTCTCATCCTCTTTTTGAAGCCCAAATTTCAAGTCTTTATTCAAATGCTCTTTATCCAACATATTTGTATATATGATATTCAAATATTTTAATTTCGCCTAAATAAACCAATTAATAAAGCCCGTGTCCAGCGGAAGTGTAAAGACCCCTTCCACCATATCCGGAAGATGTGCCGCCGGATTGCGTGTAGTATGCAGGGATAAAGGGGTTCATAGCAGGAGAGTTAATGCCGGCGTATGGCGACAATGTCATTTGAGAAGAGGAAGGCATAACTCTGGGATTAACCTGATTGAATGAACTGACAGGAGCGTTGCTCACAACATCGCTGTGCAATTGCAACCCATCAAAATTGATTCGCATTGCCTTCTTAAAAGCTTCGGACGACACAGCGCCACAACCAACGACTTTACGAGGGCGGCCACGACCCCGATGCATACCAGCACCCGCAATGCCAAGTTTTTCAACTGCCTTCTGCCCACCATAAGAGCCAGCAGCGGATGCCAATATACCGGCATAAGGATTGCCAGTCGCAGCGGTTGCACCAATGCCAGCCAAACCACCGGTTGCAGCAGGAATGACATACCTACCCACTTTCTTGACTACACCAAAAATGTCGTCGCCAAATCCTTTGCCTTTCTTTGAGCGAATGGAAGCCATATACGCTTTCGCTTCGGCAGAGCCTTTAACAAGCTTAGGGCGTTTTGCACCATAACCAAGTCGTCTCAAATCCTGCGATCCGGAAGTCTCACCGACTTTTTCAGCACCAACATTGATTGCGTGATGCGCTAAACCTCTGTAAGCCCTATCACCAACACGCTGCCTCACTTGCCTTCGTCCTTCATCTGCAACATAATCTGTGGCAGCCGCCTTAGCCTTGTCAGCGAGTTCGTATTTGGCGACATTTATGTCTTTCTTGTCAATCGCATTGCTGCCAGCTTCACCAACAACTTTACCTATTTGCCTGCCAATATCAGGCTGACCAAAATAAGTGCCAATTGCCGTGCCAACTGCTTCCGCTCCTTTCTTCAATCCTTGTTTTGCACCCTCCTTAATCATTGGGTTGTCAAGAGCAGAACTAACGAAAGCCTTTCCTTTCTGATAAAGCTTTTTAGCAGTATCAAAAAAACCCCTTCCGGATTTAATGGTGTGGTGTATCTCATCAGGAGTCAGCTTAATTTTAATGCCTTTACCTTTCTTGTAAGCTGTCATAAGCTTTCTTGCATTTTGGGGTGCAAGCATAATAATATGCTCACCCTTGTCTGCGCCCATACTGGAATGCGGAATGAGAACAGCACCACCCTTCAAAAGAGCAACCGGCTGCCTCACAGATAGTCCTAACTGATGCGGAATATACATTTTTGTTTATAATACTACATAAGATAATAAATTAATTTAGAAACACATATTCTAAATTCATTTTTCTAATTTATTCCTAAAGCTTTACTCAATTCTTGCACCGGTGGCAACATCAATGACAATCTCACGCTGGAATTCAACGAAAACCATAAAGTCGCAAGAAGCAGATGAAACATTTTGTCCAACAATTTGCACAGAGCGACTAACACCTTCCTCAGAAGGCAGAATGCGTGAGCAATTGCCGTAGTAGTAGCGGTAAGCACTGCTAAACATTTTCTCGTCAATGAGACCGGAAGTCAGACCCGTAGTCATACCGCCGTTGAGCTGATTTGACTGAGCAAGCTGAGTGCAGAAGGCTTCGTAATCGTAGTTCTCGTTGTTCAAGAAAAGATTGATTCCACTGATGAGAATATTGAAGTTCGTAAGCATAATCGGATCAGGCATTGCTGGTGTTGCTGCGCAAGGATTTTGCTGTTGATTGAAAAGAAGAGAAGTCTTCGCAGCATTTGTAGAGTCAGTGTAGCTGTTAGAAGTGGAAAGGAATGGCACAACCAAAACGCTCTGAATGTTGTTGATTCCGTTAGACACAAGGAAATTGAAGTTGCCAGTGCCGACATTGTTGAACTGATATTGGAAGATGTCGTTATACTTAATGCGCTTGGTGGGAGCAAGCGACAAATATTTTGATTCTGCAATTGGGTTCATCGTATATACCGGCGCATACAGACGGCACGAAGTCAGAGCAGTTTGGATATTACCCTTATTCGCCTGAGTGAAGTTATTGCGAACAATGCTCACTGAAAGTTGGAAGGTGTCAGTAAGTGTGGCGAGAGGTGCGGGTAGAGCAGAACCACCCTGTCCAAGCAGAGATGAGGCAAGCATAAGAGGGTTTGTAAGCCCACCAACAACATTGACAGCAGTAGGCGCAAGAATTGAGTTGGCAGTAATAGCTGCAGTAGTTGCAGTAATCACAGCACGAGTAGAAGTGAAAGAAACGATAGACTGATTGGTGTTGATGTAGAAGCGCATAGTTGCACCTTTAAGAAGTGGTGTCTTCTCAAAAAAGTCAGCCAAATCCTTCAGACGAAGCTTGGCATAAACCTGCCAAGTGTGGCAACCAGCGGCGGCTGTCTTAACACTGCGATAAACGGAGTTGCAAGCTGCGGCAGTATTGAGAGTAGCTTGTCCTAAACTGGCAGCAGCCAAACCATCATACAGAACATCTTTCTGCCTCTTCAACATACCAGCGTTATAAACACTTGGGGTGTAAAGAACAGAGTTTGTTGCAGGAACTTGCGAATTGACACCGGAATACACATAAGAAGTGCCAGTGGCAGTAGGAACACCAACCACCTGCGATTGAGGCAACATTTCAGTATTCGCTAAAGAAGCAGCCAAAGATGCAACATTCGTAGCATCTGGGGTTAAAGCCAAAGTCATACCCTTAATGTCGCAATTGCGGTTATTGGTGAGAACAATGTTCTGCCCCATTCCAGAAAAGTTTGAAGTAGTTGCACCACCATTATAGAAATCAACATTGTAAGCCCAAGAATCGGCAGAGTCCGGTGCAACACCACAAGAAGCTCCGTGAGTAGCCAAATCATCCTTGCTCCAAGATGTAAGGCATTTAAAGCTCCTAAACACATTGAGAAAAGGAGTTTGCTGAACGATGTTCTGGTTGTTAAATTCAATAGTCATAGAGTTAATCAAATTCCAAAAGCCGTTCTTAAATGCCCAAGAATAATCGGAAACAGAACTATCAACAGGAAGAGAAGTTGCAGTAGTAGCAGTCAAATCCACCAACAGAGGCATTACAATAAAGCCTTCCGACCAGCTGATCCAGCCACCGGCATTGCTCAGGGGAGTTGAGTCAATTACAACCTGAGAGGTGTAATTCTGGTTGTTGTTGTCATTAACATAGATCCACTTTTTAGAGATAAACTCAGATGTGTCTATCTCAGTGTTCAAAGATTCCTCAAAAACGAGATTGTCAGCCATTGTATGTTATACAATCACTACAGAAAAAAAAATGGTGGTTTATTAAATAATTAACTCATTTAATAAATTGAAATCGCCCTAAAGATTCAACGAAATGTATTTCTTAGGTTTGGTGCTTCTCACGCTTGAATGCGTCTGTTTTTGAGAAAGATGTTGCATAGGTGTCTTAACTTTCCCTGAACTCATACTCTCTAAAACCTCTTTTCCCATCCCATATCCAGCGGTTTTATTTCTCATCATTCTTTGAAGCCCTCCGTGTGCATTGGGAACTATGTTAAACCCTCCTCCTGTTTTGCGTCGTGCGAATTGTAGCATTCTTTTTATAATGTATGCCTATAAATTTATTTTTGCTAAACATTCTAATATTCCATTTCACTCCGATGCTTCATTACAAGAATAATCATAATATTTGGATCTTGAAATTCAATTGCCTCTCCTAAACTATCAACAAAACGAAAGTCAAATGAAGTATAATTGCCGTCTTCTACTTTGTTAAATGCTGCGTAAGAATATTGAATTGAGAAAAGCCCGCCAAAATCAACATCAATCGGAGTGATTGAAACAATTGCTTGATTAGGAATCACAAACCGGTTATTCACTAAACTACACAAGCCCAAGTAAGTTGTCTGTGGTTCAATCTGAGGCGGGAAATCGCTTAATTCCGAATACGGAGATGTTATAACAGGTGTTTGCACCCAAGAAGGTGATGATCCGCTAATGACTGAATTAGGATATAAGCCAGCACTAAATCCAATCAAATCTTGAAAATTTGTTGCTGGAACTTGAAGCATAGGAACGATTCCTGCGGGGATTGTAGGCAATGCCCAAGATAAAGTTCCGCTTGGTAGTGTCCAACCTTTTGCAGTTGCAATTGCAGTGCTTAAAGCAAATGCATTGATTTGATATGCGTAGCGTGATTGATTCACTACCAATTCAAGAAAATACACATAACTTGTGCCTGAAATCATATAATGGGTATTTGAAACCATAACGCTCTGCATATATGCGTTCAATTGTGCGAGCGAAAGATGGATTCCATCTGCCGGCATTGTGATTGTGTTAGTCGTGCCATCAACCCAGATGTAGCTAAAGACATTGTTGTCTAAAGGCGCTGAAATATTGAACACGCTATTATACAAACTGATTTGTTGCACAGCTATTGTCTCGTCTCTCAATGACACACCACCTTGCGGAAAGTTGTAGCGTAGCACGCTATTACTTGTGCCTGCAACGATATTAGAACTATTTAAGACAAGTGTTTTTACCATTATTGTATATTATAGAAATATAAAATAATATTGTGAAAGTATTTTAAAATATTTAGTCTAAATCCATTAGCATATCCACAGCTTTTAATTTTGACAATGCGCCTGTTGCAACACACTTCTTAATGAGTTCCTTAGCCTCCTTTTTAACCTTGTCATTGTCATTTCCTGCACCAACTTCTCCAAGCAAAATATCCAATCGCTTCAAATCCTTTTTGTCATCAATCTTGCTGTCTGATTTGAATTGAAGAGCTGCGGACAATCCAGCACCCTTAACAACTTTGTTGAAATGTGATTTTTCAGAATCAGTTAATGCATCATAGTGTCTCTGATTCACCCTGCCATTACTCAAAATATCAAGTATGAATTCTTTGTAGTTGTCATCAACACTGACGGGTTTAAGAGTTGGGATTGAACCCATAGAAGGAAACTTGAAGTTCAAAACGCTGTCATTTTCAAGGTGAGGAATATGAACAATGTATTTGCCAAAAGTCTTGTATCGTGGTTGTTCTTGAACTTCAATGCCTTTGCCAATCTTGATTTTGCGATGCATAAACCCATCACCACTCATTTTGTAATTCTCATCCGGCTTTTTCATTGCGCTGTTGAGCATCATACTTCCATCAGGCATTATGTGATACTTTGATGCCGGTTCAACCATTAGCTTGTAAGGCGAAACACCAAAGCCTTGTGTTGCAACTACTCTTTGATTAACATTTTGCTCCGGTATAAAAGCTGGATCTCTATTTAGAGTGCCTCTAATTGTAGCCAAGTTTCCTTGTAGCATCGCCAACATTCCCAAAGGTGAAAATCTATCTGTAATCTGTCCAGCTTTTGAACCTTTCCCAATATCCCGTTGAAGTAAAAATTGATCCAAGTATTGTGGTAGGTTTTGTAATGTAAATCCTTGTGGCAAATCTGCATCTTCAACAGGGCGATAAGCCTTATTTCCTGTTTGAACCCATCCTAAGCCTGCTTGATTTCTAAATCTGTCAAAAATCGGTTGCCCACCTGTAGTCAATGGTAAGTTATTTTGTTTAATACCCAAAGCTTCCAATCGCACTTTATAAGTAGCCTGATTTCTTGCAGTTTCAAAAGCGTCAATCTTATCCCTTGTGATTTGTTTGTCAGCCAAATCTTGCACCAATTGCGCTTGTTGTTGTTGCTGTTGAAGTAGAAGCTGTGCTGCCGCCGCCTGCGCCTGTGCTTGCGCTGCCAGTGCTTGATTTTGCGCTTGTGCAACCTGTCCCTGCAATCCAGCCTGAACACCCAACGCTCCTTGCAATAGTCGTTCAAGTTTAACCTTCAAATTTCTTAGAGCATTAAAAGCAGAAGTTGCCGGTTGTTTGATGGAACGGGCAGCATTGATAAGACTTGTGTAAGCCTTTGTAAAATTAACAGGCAATGCAGGGGGTGGGTTGCCTAATTGTTGAGCGGCTTGCTGAACTGCTGCATCATAAATTGCGGGGTCTAATTCTTGTATTATAGCCTGTATCCTGACTGATGATGGACATTTGTATGAATTGATTATTTTGTCAATCTCCCTTTGAACTTTCTGCCTTTCAATTTGCTCAATGATGTCAATGTTTTGCAAATTGTCTTCACTTGGTGAATTATCACACAATGCGCTTACTATGCCAAACATAGCTGCAAAATCTGGATCGCCTGCAAGTTGTGAATTTGGTGTATTTCTTATAGCCAATAATCTTACAAGAAGCTCACCATAAAGACTCACTACCGCATTACCAGCTCCTGCCTGCACTGCAGCCATCAATACTGCAACATCCTGCCCACTTGGCAAATCAGTTCCAGCACCCAACTGCTGATTAAAAACATTAGTCGCAGTAGAACCAGCAATATTGAGTTGAAGCCCATTATCTATAGAAGTGAATAAATCTTCAATGCGATTCATTAAAGTAGTCAAATCTAAATATCTTGGATTCAATGATTCCTCAATGTTCTTCCTAATGTAGGGGAAATTTGTGTTGAATTTCAGATAATTGGTAGTTCCATCCGGCAATTGTGCTAAAGATGCAGAAACTGCAACCGCTAAACCATTATCAATCCCCTTGATTGAAGTAAGATTGCTAATCACTTCTTTCTGTTGCAAATTCGTATCCTGTTGAACTTCTGCATTCGTCTTATACTGCGGAGGCAGACTGGGAGGTTTATTCGGATTTTTATAATCCTTCACACGAGACTCAAGCACAGATTCGTTGTCTATTGCGATCTGAAGCATCTTGGCTTGAATCTCAAGCTTCTTGTCCAAATCAGACTTAGATTTAACATTTCTAATTAGCATTGTTATAATTACTAATGAGAAATAATTTTATTGCATTTTATTATATTATTGTGAAATTTCATAAATATCGTTAAAGTTCTTTCTAAATCTACTATCAGGTGGAGCATCCAAATCAACCAAGAGGAAATCCTGCTTATTTGCAGTCGTTGCATTGTCATAAACCTTTTTCAATTGAACCTTATTGTCTCCGAGCGAGTATTCACGCATAATCCGGAAAAGGTCTTGCAATGATGACAATTGTTTAATCACCAAGTAGTTCAAATTTTTACGAATCATTTTCGGCACTGCATAATAGGATTGCGAAATGTAGATGAGAGAACAATTCTGTTTCCTTGCTCTAATGAAATATTCTTCAAGGGGTTTTTGGTTTGCTTCTAATACAAGGTCATCCATTACAATGAGTGTTTGGTCTTTCTTGTTGATGTCTTTGTCTAAATCCGGTGCATTGCCGATTCCTTCAACAACTGAAACACCTTTGCCGCCAAGTTTATCTTCTAAATACTCGTAGATTGGTTCTTGCTTGTTCTTTGTGATGACATATATATCATTGAATGTGTCGTTCATATTGTGTATGATATTCATAAGTGTTTGCGTCTTACCACTTCCTGAACCTCCAATTATAAGCATACGGAATGGCAGCTTCAATCCGTGAATGTTGAAATGTGGGTTGTGTGCTTTCGTTAGGTATTTAGAAGGAATCTTTGAATACCAATCCACCAGCTCTGCAGTATCCTTTTTTGATTTGCTCATCTTGTTTAATATACAATAAGACAATATTTTATTCTTTTTTCGGTAGTTCTTTTGGTTCTTCTTCTAATTCAATTGAGTCAATTTGTTTCTCGTAGATTGGTGTAGCTTTTCTGCTTCGTTCTTCCATTCTCACATCCTCAGATTTGGAAAATTCTTTTAACCATTTGAAATATTCTGCAATATAGAAAAACATTGTTTATAGTATAATTGGATAAAAAAAATATATTGACAATATATAAATGTCAGTTTATCCTCCACCAATAGATCAGGGAACAATATTCAACCCCATAGATTATGGGCTGGGTTCATCCGCTATTACAATTGACTACCTAAATGCGAATTATTTGAAATTCCCAGTTGCACAAGGGTTTGAATCAATGGTTGGTATTACCAATTTTGATGAGCTTGATATGAATAGCAACAAAATTGTTGCGCTTGGAACTCCTACAAATGGGACTGATGCAACAACAAAAACCTATGTTGATGGTAGAACCCCATTGCTTACTGCATCACAAACATATACGAATTCAACTATAACGACAAACGCAAGTGGTTTTATTTCGGGTGTTGCCGCCGGTTCTGCTCCAGCACCTACTGCACTGGATGTTTATTTTGGAACTATACCATCTACAAGTGTTGCAACAGGTTTAAATGGTTCAGTAGTTGTTTCTGTTAATTCGCCTACAGGACAATTAGTTGCTGGAACTTGGTTGATGGTTGCACAAGTTCAATTAGCATCAGCTAATGGTTATGGAGCATATAAAAGTATTCCGGGCGGTCAAGGTTGTTTCCAAGTTCTTAACCCCAGCTCAGGGATTGTGTATGAAAGCGTCCAAGCAGGAACATCTTTTAATAATGATGTTGCTTGTGGCGCAAACCTACCGCAAACCTACTCATATCAGTATAATACAAATATAACTATGAATTGCATTTTCACATTGACAGCAACATCAGGTTTTTTAAATTTCAATTTCACAGGTGGAGTAGATCAAAACCATTTACAAAATAATGTTATTATAGATTTCTATGGTTCATTTCAAGTTGTGAAACTTGCATAACAAATTAAATTAAACTATAATTATTTTATATATGGATATTACATATATACAATATGGCAACATATCCACCAGCATTAGTTAATTTACCGCAGATATTTAATCCTGATGAATTTTACCAAGAGGAGACAGGTGTAGGAACATTAGCGGAAGTATTAGCAGCCGGAAACAATGGTGCAAACTTAGGTATTGTGAGCGGTGGTGCAATTGGTTGCTCTTCTATTACAACTCCTTTCGGTTTTATAGACGCATTTGAAACGACTACAATTACTGATATTGCAACAACAGGAGTAGCGATTACTCCTACCGGAACATTAAAAATAAAAGGTGCAATAACAAAAGGTTCTATTATAGCAGGTGATGGAACAAATACAATTGAATTACCTACTGCTACAAATGGCTTGGTTTTAAAAACAAATTCAGCAACTGCAAGTGGTTTGGAGTGGGGGGCGGATGGTCTTGGTGTTTCAAGTATTACCGCTGGTCTTAATATTGGTGTAGATGCAACTATTCCTTCTGCTCCTGTTGTTGGGGTGTTAAATCCTCTGACTTCCACACTTAATCTTGGTGCGCAAGCAATTACAGGCACTACTGGATACATTAATTTCGTTGCTGCTGCTACGAGTGAAGCACAAATGTCTGCTTTGCTTGGTTTCACAAGTTATGATGCTATTACTTCTAATATAGCAACCACACTTTATAAAACAGGCTTGACAACTGCTACATCAGCTAATCAAATTGTTGTTAATCCTACTTCAATTACTAAAAATGTGGGTGCTACTACACTCGGAATCACAAGCACAACTTCACCTATAACATTAACACCCCTCGCTATGAATGATTGCAATGTAGTTGTATCAGGAACAGGAAAATTACACGCTATACAAAGCTCGTCAGGTGGAGAAAATATGCCTGTATGTATGCTTGAAAATACGAACGCAGATGCTAATGCTCCTCATCTTGATTTTTATAAAAACTCTACAAGTCCTGCTAATAATGATGTTGTTGGTGCTTTATCATTTCACGCTAATAATGCGAGTGCAGCAAGTGTTGAGTTTGGGCGTATTTCTGTTGCTGAAAGTGATAGAACTGCTGGAAGTGAAAATGGTTCTTTATCATTGTTTGTTTGTGAGAATTCTCCAACACCTACAGAATATTTCAGATCAAATGGTGTTAATGGTTCTAATGATTTATACAAACCTATTGACACAAGAGGGAATGCAATAAAAAATACAACAGCAGGACAACAATTGACTTTAAATCAAACTGCTGCATCACAACCTATAGCAATCACCAATTCCGGTGGTGGTGGGATTACTAACTCTTGCGTGTCAGGTCAATATTCGGTTAGTTGTAATAATTTTTCTGTTAGTGGTTCAGCAAGTGGAACATTAACTACTGCTTCTGGAAATATAACATTACAATCTGCTGGTGCTGTTCTTGTTAATCAAAATAGTGCAACTGCTCCTAAATTAAGGACTGAAATTGCTAATATTAATTATCACCCCGAGTTTATAGTTGATAATGGTAATACTAATGCTGTATCAGTTCCACCAGCACAAATTTATGGTGAAAAATTAATAGTCTTGAATAAGGGTGTATCTCCACTTATTAATTGGATTACTTATGGAACATCACAAGGTGGTGTGGGAATTAACGCTGTGTTTTCCGCTTCTAATGGTGAAGTTTATGTTGCAAGGGCGGATAGTGATGTTGTTTATATTTGGGATAATACTTTGTTAAATATTTTAGGTAGTTTTTCTGTTGCTGGGTCTGGAAATCTGCGAGTTTATTGTTTCTATGAAGAAAGTGGTTATATGTTTGTAGGTGGTTCTTTTACAGCTGTTAATAGTAATCCAACACCTCAAATCAATCTCACTCGTATAAATATTAATACAAGATTAGAAGAGCCATTAGATGGTGGTGGTAATAATGGATTTGGTGGTTCTGGTGTGGGTAAGGTTAATGTTTTGACAGGTTATGGTGGTAATTTAATTGTTGGAGGTGATTTTACAACGCTTGGAGGAAGTGGTAATAATTGTGATTATATTGGTGAAGTTCAAAATATAACTGCGGGTTCAGGTTCGCAAAACTTTTACGAGTTTGGTAATGGTGTGAATAATCAAGTTTATGCACTTAATAGCACTAACGGATATTTATTTGTTGGTGGTGCATTCACTTATGTTGATAATAGTGTATATAATTACGAGTATTTAGCAACATATAGTGGTGGAAGTTGGAATTTTGTTGGTGGAAGTGGGACTACCTTTAATGGTTATGTTTCTACAATTATGAATACCGCTTTTTATCCTTATCTATTTATTGGTGGTAGTTTTACTGCTCCATATCAATATGGTTGTTATGTGGATTTTTCTAATCCTTCTACTTCTCCTGCTACTGATAGTGGTAATTCTTGGTCTTATGCTTTTATTAATAATCGTCAGCAATTTTATAATGGTGCTTCATATATTCTAACAACTGACAATGTCTTACATAATACTGCATATCAAACTTGGGTTTCGTTAGGAACTCCTCCTACTGGATATGTCGCATCTTATATTGGTTATTTCAATGGTGAGTTAAAAGTTGCCTATGAAAATCAACCTTTTGTTTATTCAAAAACAATTGCTTCACAAACCTGTGTTTTTACTTTATCAAGCGGTAATTTCGCTTATAATGCAGGACTATATACATCATACACACTTTCTCTTATTGATGTTGCAATGGAGTTTTTGGGTGATACAACCTCATCACCTGCTTATTGGCGTCCTATTGGATATACTTTTGCTGGTGGGACTTTCAGTTAAAAATAATTTAATTATCTGTTTCATATTATATAAATGTTGAGTGAAGTTTTTTGGTCTTTTTTTCTTACAAGTATTATTGGGTTGTTGCTCAAAGGTGCATCAATAGTGTATAAGTCAAAGTGTAAATCTGTCAGTTGTTGTTGTATAAAAATAGATAGAGATATAGAAGCAGAAGTTAAGGTTGATACTGCTGTTCCTATACCTACATTACAACCACCTAATTTAATGAGTGCTGTATAAAAAATAATATATATATAATTACATATATATATTATGAGTTTCCAAGACAGATTCAACGAATACGATGCGATATGGGATTATTCAAATCCATTAAAGGCGCAACAACAAGCTTTCAAAATTTACGGGGATAAGGCGATATTATATCGCAGTAAAACAAAGACAAAGAAATATGCAATCAAAGCACCCAATGGTAAGCTTGTGAATTTTGGGCAGATGAATTATGAAGACTTTTTGAAGCACGGCGATTCTGCAAGAAAAATGAGTTATTTAAAACGGAGTGCCGGAATTAAAGGCGATTGGGCTAAAGATCCATTTTCTCCGAATATGTTAAGTAGAAGGATTTTGTGGTGATTAATATTCATAACTTTTTACAATCATTCCGCCTTCAATAAATGTCGGAAGATTTTTCGCTCCTTTTATTTTTTGTTTTATTTTGTATAAATCTTTTAATCTATCTTTTGGAATTTCTTGATACATTGTTGGCGTATCTGCATTGACATATTTAGTAGGTCTGAAAACTGGGTATGCATCTGCATCTTTGAATCCGAGCAATGGGTTAATATCAACCCACTCTTCCTGAAACCATCGCTTCAAGTTTTTTGGTTTTTTGTCATCACTATAGGGTTGTGCATCCTCCCCATATTTTTTAGCAAATTGTTGTTTATACTGCTTCACCAATGCACCGCTTCTAAATGCTGAATTCTTTTTATATTTAGAATAGATAAAGTCCTTCGCTTGTTCGTATAAAGATTCGTCTGTTGGAAGTGGCATAATATTATATTGTATGTATATTATATTATGACAGAATATCTGAGCTTAAAACACTACGCTAAAAAATACGGCATATCCGTTATTTATAAAGGCAAGCCTAAATCAGTGAATCAGCTTTCAAATGACATCTACAAATATGAGGTGGATAAAAAAGTCAAGGGTGGTTTATACAGGTTTCTCACTGGTAAGTAAATAACCTCCATACTAACTGGTAAAATAATATAAAAATAAAGCTGAAATTTATTCCCGCCAAAAATTAAAATGCTTTTTTTATTCCGGACATTTCAATTTTCCGTGATTTGTGTGTGGAGTCAATGTTCGTCGGACAAATAAAAAAAATGGTGGCACTCCACCGGATAAATTTATTCCAACCAAGTCATTGCACTTGGCAAACCAATCTTGTAGCAGTAGTAGAAGCAGTCAAAGTTGCAAGCGTTTTTGGATTCAACAACTGCACCACCAACAAGTTTAGTGAATTGAATTCTCTTGCGTGGAATGACGATTTGCAAGTCGCTGTCTCCGCAAAACAGGGTGCGGAAATATTGTGTGTTAATTTTTGATGACGGCATAATCAGAATGAATGGTTTGTTCAAAGTTTTCAGTCTTTCCAAAACCTCTTTGCATTTCGTGTAAGGTGGGTTGCTTACTGCGATTTCTCCTCTGTCGTTTTCAAAAAAGTCAATGTCTTCGTGAATGGTGTTGAATCCGAGTTCTCGCAAAAATTGCCCGCTTTGTCCGTCTCCGTAAAACGCCTCCCAAATCACCTTGTCCTTTGGAATGATGTGTTTGATTGCATCCCACGCTGATTTTGGAGTCATCCAATCGTCGTGCTTTGAAAATGTCTCTGTTGTGAATCCTGCCATTTGTGTCCTTCTATATAGTGAGATGTTCTTTTTTCATTTCAATTTTCTGGCGGAGAAAATCCAAATCAATTTTTTTTTTAATTCAAATAAAAAAATGGTGCGTTTCCCGCTGCACCTGACAAATTTTTTTAGAACTCACACTCACGCTCTGTGAAGAATGTTCTGTGTGAGACAGGTGTGCCGCCTGTTTGCGTGATGAATTCTTGCTCCTCCTCATCACTCATTTTGTCCCATCTGTTGAGAACGACAACTAAATCGTTCATCACTCTGTTCGTAAAGAATTCGTCCAACCCCATTTCCTGCTGGATGTGTTCCCTGTTTGGTGTGAGAATGTTTCTGCGAAAGCTGCCCCAGTCCCAGTCCAGAAAGGGGATGACTTTGAGCAGAGTTGCAATTTTTTGGAAGAATTCCTTGTTGATTTTTTCTGGTGCTTTCAGTTCTTGGACTTTGACGACGGCGTTTGCATCTCCACAGCAACCCATCATAAAGAATGGGAAGTAGAGCTTGTTTCCAATGACACCGCACTCTCCTCTGTGCGTAGGTGCGATGAACTTGACTTTGATTGATTGAACGGCTGATGACATCTTGATTTGTTGCGTGTTCCGATTGTTGTGATTAACTGCCTTCAATTTTCTGTCGGCGGAAACTGAATCAATTTTTTTTGAAAATCGGAAAATCAATTGCTTAAATGAATTTTTCCTCCATTTTCCCTTTTCTTCGTCAAACCATTT
>Ga0181355_1000600_pt1 | contig 15354 bp, 35 predicted proteins | sample Fa13VDMM15DN_FD_130099 | JGI IMG/M metagenome (GOLD analysis project Ga0181355, IMG submission 130099) | Freshwater viral communities from Lake Michigan, USA - Fa13.VD.MM15.D.N | ecosystem: Environmental > Aquatic > Freshwater > Lake | place: USA: Michigan | collected 2013-09-23 | reverse complement strand
CGGTACTGCATCAGGCCGTCATAGCCCTGAGCCTGGGCACGCTGCTGCACTTCCTTGCCGATGTAGCCCTTCTGGTCGTAGGCCCGCTCAACCATGTTGGCGGCTTTGCCCTCATCCATACCCAACTTGATCAGCGCCTCGATCATGGGGTCACCGTTGCCATCAATGATCAACGGGTTCTTGATTTGCGCGTGGACAGGCAAAACATTGGGCGAATGCCTGTCGTAGTTCAATTTGCTATCCCACGGCGATTCAGCATAGCCCGATGCCCTGCCAGGGTTGGGCGTCAGGTATGTGCCGGAGCCAAGAGCACCCGACTTGCTGGGCCTGATGTTGCGGATAGCCTCAGCGCCCTGGCCGCCCTCGGTGGCCGTCGTGCCGTGGTACAGGCGCATAGGCGTCTTGCTCTCGGCCAGCATCTTCTGAAGGTTGGCCTCACGTTGGGCAGCAGGCAGCACCTCCTGCGTCCCCTTGAGGCCCTTGAGCAGCTTGGCAATACCACCGGCTTGCATGTGAACGTCACCACCAGCAGCGTACTGCTTGACCTTGCGATCCCACACATGCTCCCGTCCCTTGTACTGGAGCGGAACACCACCACCAGCCGCAGCCCATTCCTGAAAAGATTGCTTCTTGGAAACCGAATCGGTTCCGCTTGGCTTTGACTTGGGTTTATTGGTGGCCATGCTCGTCGCCTTTCTGTGGTATGACGGCATCATAAACGGTGGGCTGTGTCAAGTCCATCACTCTGCTGGCTCGTAGGTCATGGCGAAGATGTCAGGCTTGCAGGGGTAGTGCTCCCCCTTCACGCCAGTGATGATCCAATCGCCGGGGCTGACTTCGTGACCGCCTTCAAGAGTGCTGATCCACCCTGTCCCTATAAAACCGTACAGCGGGCTTACCTCGGGATGGTCACCATGTTCAAACCACTGCGTGGCCTCAATGACAACTGGCTTCTTGCGATACTTCATTGTTGATGCCTCTGGTGGTGAATGTTTGAGCAAAGCGTAGCCTTACCGTGGTCAAGACCAAAGTTCGCTCTACGCCTCGACGATCCTCTGTATGGAGCCAGTCGTCGCTTACGCTATCCCAGACTTGTTTCAACCGCCCGGCTCTAGGAATTCGCCCACCGCCCCTGCTCTGGCTTGCTCGTGTCACAGGGTTGTTTAAGACTCCACCACCGACGTGCCGCATGGTGTCCGAGTCGAAGCCGTGAACGCAAAAAGCCGTTACTACTGCACTGGGTCGTGTCCCCCCGAAGGAGGCCAATGCATGAGTAACGGCTTTCAACTGCTGCACACGACTGCAACGACTTGATTCTGACACAGCCAGATCAGATTGCATAGGGATTAACCCTACGAACTCTGCCGGTATCTGCAAAGTCGTCCTCGTCCCAGTCCTCATCAGGCGGCGGGTCGATGTCCAGCCACCCGGCATCCCGCAGATACCGCAGGGCCTGGGTGCAGGCGTCCACGAGGTCGTCATGGGTCGTTTCAGGGAAGCTACAGATTTGGCTGACGAAGCCCTCGGCCCAGTCCTTGACGTAGCCCTTGCGGTGGTCAGACTCAGGAATCCACACCCGGCCACGGGCGATCACGTTGGACACAATATTCAGCCGCTGCATCTTGTCAGCCCGGCCAGGGTTGTACGCCCGCACGGGCAGGTGGGCACGCTGGAGGTCTTGGATCAAGCTGATGCCAGCGCTCTTGTCCTCGATCAGCAGCAGATCCACCCGCTTCCTGTCCTTGCCCTCACCGAAGACCGTCTCGTACTCCTCAATGACCTTGGGACGCAGATCCGGGTATTGGAGCCTCTCCTGCCAGCAGTCGATCACCATGGCGCTCATAGGCCCGTCCTGGGGCTTGAACACCCCAAACGTGATGGCCGCCGTCGGATCGTTCTGCACCTTCTCGCTGGTGGCAACGTCATACGATTGCAGGATGTACTCAAAGCGCGGGAAGGGACGCCCTGCTGGCCATAACTTGAACATCTCCCGCTTGACGATGCCGCCCTCCTCGGGGTCGATGATCTCAGCGTAGATCTCCTGCCTGCCCAGCTTCGTGCCCTCATAAGCCAGGATCTGCTTGCGGAAGTTCTCCGAAAGATTCTTGAGGTTTGCGTAAGTCGAGGCGGTGGTCAGCACCACGTCGTCACCCTCGCGGCCCATCAGGTCAATGATCAGATCCTTCGGCCTGGGCGTGGTGGTGCAGATCATCCGCGTCCTCTTGCCCAGGCGCATACCGAATTGAATCTGGTCCCACGCCTCTTGTATATAGTCCCACGCCGCCAGCTCGTCGCACCAGCCCCCATGGAACTGCGGCCCCCTGAAGCGCTCAGGCTCGGACGCCGGGATGCCCTTGATCAGGCTGCCGTTGGTCAGGCGAAGCTCATGGGCGGTCTTGTTGTAGTCGGCCACCAGGGACTTAGGGATGATGGTCATCAGGCCGCTGTCGCCCTCAAAGCAGGTAGCCCTCACGTCAGCCGACGTAGGAGCCGCCACAAGCCATCGAGTCCCAGGCTGCTCATACGCCCACCAAGCAATCTGCTCCGCCGCTGTACGGGTCTTGCCAGCCCCACGGCCAGCCAGCATCAGCCAGATCGACCACCAGTCCCCAGGCGGGAGGGTCTGATGGGCATGCTGCGTGGAGAACCAAGACATCCTCCAGGCCCACGCAAGCCGGTACTCAGGGCTGGCCATCGCAAGGTACTTCTGCGTCTGCGGGTCAGCCATGACCTCGGCTATGTCACTCATTCGCGTCCACTTGCTTGGTCAGCTCAATGTTCTTGAGGAGAGTCGCTAGATAAGTGTCGGCCTCGGACTGGACCTCAATCCTCAGCGGGTTGTCAACGTCACCAGCATGCTGCACCTTAGTCCCATACTTATTGGGGTTCCAGCAAGCCAGCAGCTTCAGGCGGTGCTCGGCGCGGTTCTTGTTCCACGCGATGCTGCCTGAGTCGTAGCGCTTGTTTCCCGCCTCATCGAACACAGCCAGCGGCTCGCCGTCCATGATGGCCAGTGATTGCTCGGCCATGGCGTCGCAGCCTTCCTCGCGTGCGCGTGCGAACTGTAAAGCGAGGGACTCGTCACCACTCACCCAGTTGTAGACAGCCTGCCGTGTTGGCATACCCACTTCCCCGCAGATCTTAAGTAACGACTCTCCCGTACTGATGCGACGGAAGATCTCTGCCAGCAACTCAGGCGAATACTTGATTGGCTTACTTACGTCTTTATAAGCCTTAGAGACGTTTTCTTGTGTGGCAGCACCCTTGGCCTTAGCTTTAGGCTTCGGGGCTGCTGTAGCTCGTTTTGATGGCTTTGCGGCGGTTTCTGGCATGACCGTAGTCCTCGTCCGTTTAGATGAGGCAGATGTTACCAACTTACTCGCCGTCGAGCGCAAGATCTGCTTGCTCTGCTTTGTACTGCTCGATCTTGGTGCCCGAGGTGATCTGCTCAACCAAGTCGTCCTGGCTTGCGACGTGGATGGTGAAGGTGCTGTTTGCGACGTGGCTCAATGCCTGTTGACGCAAGCTGGCCTTAACGAGACGGGTGCCCTGGGGGCCGTGGACGATGTAGATGCGTTCTGCCATGGTGGCTCTCCTGTTTGTTTTGAGTAAACCGATTCGGTTTCTTTTCGCTTCCCAATCGCTTTGCGTAATAGCTTGCACCATGCAAAAGCGTGGTCTTATTTTACTTCAAAGTTAACCGGGTGTGGGCAATTTTCTGGAGGCTTTACCACGCACCAGACAGCGCTGTACTTCCCACGGTCTGGCCCTACCCAACGGTCAATGTAGGCATCTGGCATAGCATCAAGTATGCGACTTAGTGAGTCAGTCTCAACTTGCACTTGCACGGTGATCTGCTTTGTTGTTAAACCGTCTGCGTTGTCGCGCAGCACATTGCGAACGAGGTCGTGCTTAGATTTCATGCTTGCGACCTTGCTCTGATCTCATCGGCGATAAGCTCAGAATAGTTGCGCTCCGGCCCCTCCACCCACTTGTCGGCCACTTTTGCACACGCCTCACGCTCGTCAGCACGGACAAGGGCTTCAAAGCGTTCAAGAGTTTCAATGCTCATGTGCCCGACTGTTAACTTGTAAATGTCTCCTGACTTTATTCCAGCCTCTCTCGCTATTGCAATGATGTCTTGTGTCATGCTTGCCCCCTTGATTTTTCAATGAGAAGTCGGGCAGCTTTAACGTCACGCACGAGCATTTTTTGCATAGCGTTGTGATGCGGGTCCTCGCCCGAATTCCGTATTTCAAAGTCAAGGTGATCGGCACACTTCTCCAGTATTGCCGTTAATTTTTTATTCATAGAGCGCAAGGCGCGCAATTCGCGGTCATCCATTGTTCCTCTCCAAGTAAACAATCCATTCCTTTTTCAGATTGCCATTTGCAATTACATGCTTGTCAAACAAATCGCCCACCGTGCCCATCGGGCCAAACATGGCTGGCTGTACTGCGAGTGGGGCGGCTTGCTCGCACTGCCCCGCGCAAATCACGTTGTCAGGCCCTCCGCAACGACGGCAATTTGTCGGCATAGGTGTTTTTGCAATAGCCGATTCAAGTCCTGCGATGACTGTTTTTAAAAGCACCACTGCTTTTTGTGTGGTTTCTTTAAGCGCCACAGGCTCCTGCTCTGGCTTTGGGCTGCAAGTGTGTATGTCACCCTCCCCGCCTAGCTTCTTGCCGCAGCGATCACAGTGCGCCAGCCGGTCGCGCAGGGCTTTAACGATGGATTCTTGCTTGAGCCAAAAATCAAACTCATCGGCAGTTTCCAACGCATTCAGCGCCTGCTGGAGCAGTTCGCGGTCAGTCATTCCTCATCCTCCTCATGCTCTGCCTCGTACTTAGCCTGGGCTGCGGCCACCATACGCTGGATGTCCAGCGCAACCAGTCGGTCAAATTCTTGCTGTGTCATTACCTGATCTTGTCAAAGTGGAGGTGACCGAACACCTTGCGTTGGCCGCAGTCACCGCAGTGGGCACGGTAGGCGTCAGGGGCAATCTCCTCGTGCATCTGTGTGCAGTGGGCGCAAAACGCCAGATTGTCCTGAGTCAGGTAGCCTGCCCCGATAGGGGTCAGACGGTACATGGTCTGGCCATCTTGACCCATGAACTGCTTGTACAAAATTGACATTTCGCTTTCCTTCTCTATAGGTGGGGGCCAAAGCCCAAGTTAACAAATAAATCCACGTACCGCCACAATTTGGCCGTTTTCACGGATGGCATCTGCACCTGTATCAGGGGCTACTACATCGCCAAGGCGTGATCCGGCAAGTGCGTCCAGCACCATGCCGGACACGATGTAGGTAATTCCATCAGCAGGCGCAGGGATACCCTCGACCATGCCCTTGACAGACTGGCGCAGACGCACCCCGCCACGGATGCCCATGTCACGCTGGGCGACAGATACACGGGCAACTTGGCCCGATGCTGGGATTGTCCCCAGACCCTCAACTGTGAGGGCGTGGGGGGTCATATTAACGAACTTCATTCAGCCTCCTTCTGAAGACGTTCCAGCTCAATGAGCGCTGTTAAAAGCGCTCCCAAGTCATCCAGCGGGGCGGGCGGCTTATCGTTAAAGCCACCGGCTCCATAGCCAAAGAGGCCGTTGGCTTCTTTTGCCGCCTCCCGTGCTCCCACCTTAGCGGTGTGAAAGCTGGGGTTGAAGCGGTTCTTCGCCCGATCCCGGGCATTCGCCTGAATTCGGTCTTGCACCCAGCCGCGCATGGCGGCTATGTGCTTAGACGGTCTTTCGACCGTCACATATGCGTCCTTCGACGCATCCCACACTTGTACGTGTGGGTGCGCTGTTCGCTGGTAACGCACTGGTACTAATGCGTTAGCCAGTTCGGTGGCCTGCTCGAGATAATTCATATTGACTTTGACTTGATACATGATTCGCTTTCCCTCTCTATTACCGATCTTTCTGACCGTGATGATAGTGTAACTTGAAATTACACCGCATCACAGTCAGATCAAAATATTTTTTAGGGACAAACCCTTAGAAGCTGGGATCGACGTAGTGGTCACGACGGCCAAGAATTAAGCCGCCCTGACCCTTCTTGAACTTGCCAGTGTCCTGATTGATGTAGCCCTTGACCCAAGCACGGGTCTTGCGGTCCATGCGGTACAAGTTGGCGTAGCCCCTAGGGTTTGGGGTGAAGGCGAAGGTGGCGCTGCCGTCGTGGGTGCTGCCGCTCACCACAGAGACGTTGTCATCAACGACACGGATCTCGTACAGCCAGCGCTTGCCGCACAACTCAGTGACCTCGGTCACGGTGGCTGCGTGACGGTCAGACCACGACAAAGTGGTGGCAGCCATGCCCACCTTGGGGCTGGGTGCGTCCACAGTCATGCGGCTGTAGAGGTGGTTCACGAGGCTGCTGGTTTGAGTTCCGATGTTCATGGCGCTGTACTTTCTATGTTGCCTGCGATGTTGCAGTGAAGATAGTGTAATCTAGAATTAAACGATACAGCCCACCAGCCCAATTTATTTCTTAGGACAAACCCTTACCCTGCCGAAGGTGCGCAAGCAGGGCAATCACGTCGTACTGATGCTTGGTCGACCATGTCTCAATCTCCCTGACAATAAAGTCGCACCCAGCTTCAAAGCCAGCGATGTACTCCGTCGACACGGTCTCAGCAGTAGGGGCCTTACAGCCCTCATGCTGGCTGATGAAGTGATCCATCGCGTCAATGATGACGTTGATGGGCGCAGGCATGTGTGGTGGCGCTTCAGTCGCCCCGCAGGCCAAGCAGGTGAATTTGCCGGTTTTGGCTTCGGTGTAGATGTGGTCAGTCATGGGTAACTCCGGTGGCTTGCGCAATGGCCTTGCGGGCCTGGACGAGCGCCCAAGCATCAGGGCAGTGAATTAAAAGGGCGTCGGCTGCGTCAACCAGGGCGGTCAACAACTCAGGTGCAGCGGCTATCAGGCGGGCGTTGGAAACTTTGTGTTCTGAACAATCAATTCCGTCATCAGGAAGGTAGTAGCCATCTTCATCTTGTGCTGGATACTGGCCTTTAGCGTAGTAGCCCTCGGGGTCAACCACTACCAGCGTGCGCGTATGCTCAAGAACGCCATACACCGTGTCGCCAAATTGATTGCGCTGCATTACCACCATCCACGGCTTAGGTGTGTGTTGTGTGCTCATGCTGCCACCTCCATCCGAGCCTCTTGGCGACCACGATCCACGAAGTAGCGGGCCTCGGCCCTATCCTCGACCTTTTCAGCCTCTACGGCCTTCCTGATGGCCTGGGCAACGGCTTGCGCCGCCCCCGCTGTCTTTGCTTTTTCGTACCTGTAGCCTAGGTCCATGTACTGTGCGTCAGTCATGCTGTCACCTCTTTTGACAAAACGGCCTGGAGGTTTTTGAGCATCTGCTCTGCTTCCTTGCGGGTCAGGGTGGCGTGCATGGACGAGCCACGAGCCTGCAAGCCAAGCCAGACACCACCGTTGTCCCACTCGTCAACGCTGATGCGCACTTCGTCTTGCGTGTAGATGGTTGTTTCAATATCTTTTGACATATCCGATTCGCTTTCGTTTGAGTGGGTTCAAGCTGACAACGACACACCGGAAACGCGGTAGCACTGGCCTCCCGGCAATTCGATGTCAACCGTGCCAAAAGGGTGAACGTCAATAATTTTGCCCTCGACCATGCGGCCAAACAAAGAAGTCTGAATGGTTTGGCCAATGTGGTGCCTTTGACGGCTTGCGGCGACCTTGGCAAAGGTTCTCATTTGAGCTTGTGAAGTGAATTGCATGGTGTTCTCCTGTGGGGGCCGAAGCCCCGATTGATTTACTTGCTGGTGACCTTGACGCTGTAGACGGCAGTGGTCTTAGTGTGGCGAGCAATTTGCTCTGGAGTTGCGCCCAACTCAGCCAACAGGGCTTTGCTGTCAACCACGGAACGGTTGGACTCGCTGTAGGTGGCCTTGAAGAGGTCGCCCTCGACGACCTTATCGCCGCCCATGCTGGCGCTGTCTTTGATGGCATCCTTGATGGCATCTGCCTGCTTGGTCAGGGCTGCGATCTGGGCCAAGAGTGCGCCAAGGGTGTCAACGTCGTGGGTGATGGTGAGAGTGGTCATCGCTGTCTTTCTGTGGTTCTGACTGTGCGGTGTTGCTGTGTCAGTGATGATAGTGTAACCCCAAATTAAACGACACCAGCACTTCATCCAATTATTTTGTAGGGACAAACCCTAATAGGGATCGAACGTCCTCCAGCAGATCCGCTTCGGTGTAGCCGTAGTGCTTTGGAAAGCCCTTCGTCCCAAGCCCGTGAAGGCCCGTCTTGCCTCTGTGGTGCTCCGGACATAGTGGGATGACATCAAAGTGGCTTGAGCGTCTCCCACCCCCCGTACCGGCTCTTAAATGATGGAGTTCTGCGGGCGTCCCCTCATACCCCATCCTGCGGCATACAGCGCAGCCAAGCTCGGCCACCCGATTCATGTGCTTACGCTCTGCGATGGTGGTCATAACGTGGCCTTACCCTCGGCCCGGTTGCTGGCCTCCTGTGACCTCCACACCTCTATCCTCGCCTGGGCAGCTATCAGCATCCACCGAAGCTCCTCACGCACCTCTACGGCCTGCTGGAGGGCCAGCAAATGCTGCTTGTAGGGGTGGCTGGCATACGCCTCCCTCTCCTGCATGGCGGCGGTCTTGTGGCCAAGCGTCTCGGCCTCAATCATCTGCTCGGCCTTGATGGTCTTGCGTAGCTCCTCCATGTAGACCTTGTTGGCCTCGGCCTGGGCGTAGGCTCTGGACTTGGCGATCATGAAGTCCACCGCCGCCTGGGGGTCAATCAGTTTTTCAGTCATTGCTCCTCCGGAAAAAGTGGGTCACCCGCCTCATGCGGGAAATAAGCGCCCCAAGCCACAACTTGTTGCACGTCCATGTGCTCCAAGAATCCATCAACGACGCTGATGCGGTACTCAGTGTCACCGTCATCCGTCAGCACCTTGGCGATGCCGACCTTGCCCTTCACCCCCGTGAACCACTTCACTTTTTGCGCTCTCATAGTTCCCTCACATGCACTTTGATCATCCCGCCAATGGTGTCGGCCCAGTAAATTCTGAGGTCAACAATGTTGCTGTCGTCCTCCCAGACCCCTGCATGAGTGCAGCCATCAAGCGCCGCTTTCAGCAGGTTGTCGAGGTCTCGCTTGCGCTTGTCTGGGCGGTATGCCTCAATCTCCACCACCAGCTTGCCCTGGTAGCCTTTTAAGCCGCCTTGCATCTCCACTTGCTCAATGACAGCCTCGCGGTAAGCACGCCCCTTGGCACTGATGATCATGCGACCTTTGAAGGTTCGCCAGTAGGTGTTCATGCTGGGTGGCCATGGCAGCGTCAAGGTGACGCCGTTCATGAACATGGTAATGTCGCTCATTGGTGCTGCACCGGTATGCGATTCATCACCGCCTGGGCTGCATTGCGCATGGCCGTACAAACCTCACCCTCATCCTCAGCGTCAGCCATGTCTAGCAGCATCTGGGCGCAGGCCCTGCGCTCCAAGAACATGGCCTGCTTCGTGGTCTGGATGGCCACGGCCATGATCTCCGCCTTGGCCTCGCTCAATGCCTTGTTGAATTCCTCTTGCGTGAACAGGGCTTGGCCCTGCGAAAAAATGTTTTTCTCAAAGTTCATTTCCATTCTCCTTGTTGTATAAATTTATTCACACAAGCCATAAATGCTGCTACACATTGGCCCGTCATTGGCCATACGCAGGAAGTCGTATTGGGTGCCACCTCGACTGGTTTTAGACCATTCAACCTTAGCCCAAACACCGTGCGCCTCAAGACTCACTTGTTCCGCATTCCCAGCACCAAGATCACTGGCAGAGAAAAAAGTGGCCTTTGATGTTTTTGACACTTTTACAACCATACGCTCCCACTCGGCCACCCGCTCAATCTCTTCAGGGAATCTGCGGCTAATCTCCAGCAACTCATCCTTGCGGGCATGGATGCACGGCATGCAACCGACCCTGCCCATGCCCTGCTCATAAAGTGGATTGTGTTTAATGCCGTGCTTGCGGTGCATGGCAAAAGCATCTTCTGCTGTCCATGTCAGAATTGGTCTGTAATTCCACATATCACCTGCGCCCTTAGTGCCTCCGACGCACTCAAGTTCAGGAAGATCACGCCGCGCCAGACTTTCATCAGCCCGCACACCTTGCCATGACCAGATGGTGTGCCCTTGATCCAACAGCGGCATCTGCACTTGCTCAATGATAGGGTTGCGCTTTAGCTCCTCGGAGCAGAACCGGACTTTGGTTGAAGGAAACCGTCCATGCACAAGGCACATATCCAAAAATGGATTTCCGGTCGGATGCAAAAATTTTAAAGCCTCCATCGCAATTTCTGGCGTCCAAAAATATTTAGAATTGGCTCGTTCTTTATGCGTGCCATCAATAACTCTTTGCATCATTTCCCTGCGTGACTTAATCTGATCTGCAAAGTCAGCACGAATTGTGCGGATTGGAAACACCTTGTCATTGAGGTACTGGACGTAATCCAATGTCTGCGGGTGTTCATGGCCAGTGTCGGCAAAAACCGCTTGCAAGTTCTCTGTATTGCGCTCAAGTGCCAGCAGCAAAAGAGCCGTGCTGTCTTTACCGCCAGATACGCTGACAATGTTATGTTTCATTTAATTTTTCCATTTGTTGTTTCCAATCTCCGTCTGCGCCTCTGTTTCCAAGGCCCCACTGGACTCGAACATCTGCCTCAAGACGTGAGCCGGGATGCAGTTCATTCCAGCCCTTGTGACGACGGCCAAGGTGGTCAGTGTGACCAGTGAGCCATCGGTGTGCTGCATCGCGATCTTGTATCCGTCGTCTGATGACCCATCGAACGAGACAACGATACATATGCTCTTGGTCATTCAAAACGCACCCCGCTGATCAAAGGACATCGGCACACCGCTAGTCTCGTCAACGAACTGCTGGCTCTCCCGGTTGAACCACAGGCTGTACCATTCCTCTGCCTCCCCGTTGCGCTGCTTCTCGCACATGAGCAGGGCATCTGGCTTTTTGTGGTCAGGGATCTGACCGTTCTTGATGTCGTGCTCTTTTTTCTTGTTGCGCCACATCAGCAAGACGTTGTCCACTTGGTCAGCAATCGCACCAGACCCCTTGATGTCGGTCTTGCTTGGCTGCATCTCCTCGCTGCCCAGCTTGCGGATGTGGTGGATCAGGTGGATGTGGATGTTGTGGTCACGGGCCAGGGCGGTCAACTCATCAACAAAAGTCTTCTGAGCGTTGTAGTCGTCCTCGCCGGTCACGCACTTCATGAGGGAGTCGATGAAGACATGCTGCACGCCCAACTCAATTGCGCAGTAACGGGCCATGGCAATCACTTGCTGGCTTGACGTAGTGCCCTGTTGGTCATACAGCCACAGGCCCTCCCGCGAGAAGTCAACGAACCTGCCCAGAATGCGGCCAATGTAGGTGGCCTTGTCGGTGTAGCGAGGCACATCAATGTCCTCCCCGGCAAACTGCCGCAGCATCCGGTACAGCGTGCGCTTAGGCTTCATCTCAAAAGAGGCAATGCACACCCGCTGCTTTTGCTTGATCAGGCCCAGGGCAACCTGCCCGGTCACCAGGGACTTGCCGCCGCCATTGCTGCCAGCGTAAAGGGTCACCTCGCCAGGGCGGAACTTGAAGGTCGAGTGAGTCTTTGCCCAGGGCATGGTGCTGCTCAGATCCTTTTCAGGTGGGTTCACTAGATCATTCTTGATCTCGTCCAGCCAGACCGATGCCTCATGCACCTTGTGGGTCACGTCATTGGCCTTGAGGTACTTTTCGGTGTCGATGTCCTGGGACTTGATCAGCCTGACCTTGCGGGCCTGATCAAGGTCTCTAGCCCTCTGCTCAATTGCGCTCACGTTAGACATTTGCGTACCTCACTGCCTCGTCAATTCGTTGGTAAGCCGTCAGCATCCGCTCACGGGTCTCTTCAGTTGGCAACTTGCCATGGGCTATGTCGTAGGCCACGATCTGCACAATCAAAGCCTCAAAGTGAATGATCCGCATCAAATCGCTTGCGAAGAACGCAGGCTTCATGCTGGGCTTGCTGACAACCTCTCGGCGCTTGTCACCAGCCGGGAACAGATCGCTCATGTCCATGCCGATAGCACCCAGCACGTCTGCCGTAGAGCAGCCGCCAAAGCAGTGCAGCAGCACCCGTCCGTCCTCACCCTCACGCACAGCCAGGGACGGACTCTTGTCCTCGTGGGCAGGGCATCTGGCAGTCCAAGCACCGTTGCGACCCTTGACCACTTGCAGGCGCGAGATCAAGTTTTCGACTGGGGTCATTTCTTTCTCTCTTCCAGCATGGCGTCGGCTTGTTGGTAAGCGGCTTTGGCGACGGAGGCTATTGCGCTTTCATCAACTATCAGCATGTACCCATTGTCGTAAGCCTCCCATGCAATACACATAGCCTTGGCCGCAAAGTAGTCGCGCAACGTCATGCCCGCCGTCACCGGCTCATGCAGGTGCTCAATAACGTGGGGGAAGGCAAAGCCACCAGTGTCTTTCGTCATATCACTCTCCTGTTAAAAATGGAACCGTTAACCGAATCGGTTTCTGAGTCGTCCTCCCACCTCTTTTGATTCAAGAACGTAAGTGGGGCAGGATCAAAGCCCGTTAACCACTGCTCAGAGGCCCGTAAACGGGTCACAGAGGCGATTATTTTGTCGGCGAAGGGGTCTAGTGCTTGACGCTTCCATTTCGCCTCACAGGCCGTTTTAGCGACCTTACGTTTTGATGGTGGCCATGCTGACCAAAATTCGTTAAAACGCGATGTTGTCGGTGCAACCGACGATATGGTATTTATATCTTTATCTTCTTCTTTTAGGGTTAACTTTGGGTTTCGCTTCGTAACCGATTCGGTTTTCTTGGGTCTGCCACCCATCTTCCCCAGAGAGCGGTTGGTCTCAACCTGCTTGTTGTAGCGTGCGATTTCGGCATCGCAACGACTGTTGAAATAGCCCTCATCTGTCCTTTCGAAGAACTCCTCAAGCACTGTTTCAACGATGTCGAGGTCAATTCGAATTTTCCTGGAAACCGATTCGGTATTGAGTGGGATTTGCTTTTCGCTGATGTAGTACAAATCCAAAAGACGGCGGTAGGCCAAGTCTTCTGCATCAGAGAGATGCGTGGTGTGGGTGATGTAGTCACCAAGATGGAATTTGTACCAAATCACTTTAAGTCCCCGAAGATGTCAGGTCTGAGGGTTGCACGCTTCACCAGACCCCTGGTGTAGCGCTCAATGGCCCCGCTCAACTCCGGTGAGGCCAAAGCCCTCCCAGAGATGACGAGGCTCATCCACGTCTTGCTCACGCCGAGCTTGGTGGCCATCGCCAGCTTCGCTCCTCGTGGCTTGTCTTCAAAAAACTCTGTCAGTGTCATCCGATCTCCTTGGTTGGTTTAAGCGCATCATACACCAGAAAAAAAGATGCACAAGGGGCTTGTATGCTCAAGTTAAATTTGATACAGTGGCTGCACTTTAACTTGAAGGCACATTATGAGTGGCTTTTTTACAGCGATTGTTCGGTTCTTGCTTGGGAGGGGGAGCGGCATCTTGTTCTTCCTCTTGTTGGCCTTTGGCTACTTCATGTCGAAGGACTGACCATGAGTGGCGAAGACCACCAGCTCATGCTGGAAAGAATGCAAATGCTTGAGGAGGCCCTTCGCCGGGCCATCGCAGGCGTTGCTACCACCGACGACTGGGAGATGATTTGCATGGAATGCGGCATGCCCAGGTCGTCTATTTTTGAAACTGAAAAGGAGCGATAAATGAGTTTGACAGCGAGAGACAGCGGCGGCGGCAGCTTTACGCCCGTAGCCCCAGGCATGCACCTTGCCCGGTGCTACCGCATCGTGGACATTGGCACACAGAAGACTGAGTACCAAGGCCAGATCAAGCACCAGCAAAAGGTGATGATGCAGTTTGAGGTTCACGGTGAGGACGACAGCGGAAAGCCATTGGTCACCAGCAAGGGTGAACCTTTGTCCATCAGCAAGAACTTCACCCTGTCACTGAGCGAAAACGCCACCCTGCGCAAAGACCTTCAGGCTTGGCGTGGCCGTCAGTTCACACCTGAAGAGCTTCGTGGCTTTGAGTTGAAGAACGTGTTGGGTGCTTGGTGCATGTTGACTGTGGCTAAGGCCATTGGCAACAACGGCAAGGAGTACACCAACATCATCTCGATCAACCCGGTTCCCGTGGCGATCAAGAAGGCTGGACAACCGGAAGGCTTCAACAAGTTGTCCATGTTCGTGATCGACAACCCAGACATGGAGTTGTTTGAGACCTTCGGCAGCAGCCTCAAGGAGAAGATTCAGGCCACGCCTGAGTGGCGTGCCCGTAACAGTGGCCAGCCTGTCATCAAGCCCGCCCCGTCAGGCTCTGGGTTTGATGACATGGATGACGACATCCCTTTTTAATTAAAACGGGCAATTGGCATGAACACCACAATGAACTTGTTTGATCAAGATTTTGGATCTGATCCAAAAATACTGGTTCGCAGACAGGATCCAGACACAAGCCATAAAGCAGCAAATGCTGTTGACACTTCAAAACTTGAGCGCATGGTTTTTGAAGCTATTGGAACTTTTCCAAACGGTTGCATTAGCGACCAAATTCTTTCCATGTTTCCAAACTACCCATACTCTTCAATCACGGCCAGATACCGGGCTTTGCTCGACAAAGGCTTCATTGAGGACACCGGGGAGCGAAGAGCTGGAGCTTCTGGTAAAGGTCAACGCGTTATGAGGATTTTAAAATGAGAGTTTTATCCGTTAGCTGGAGTCCCTCAACTGATCTGACAAAAATAAAGTTTACCGATGAATTTTTGTCTTCCCGCTGGGTTTTGAGAGCAGACGTTTTGCGAGATCTTATTTATGACTTGACCGCCAAGTACGACCTGACTTTGAAAGAAATGACAGACCCAAAACCATCAAAGGCCGAGTGATGGAAGACGTACTGCCAATTGTTTTGGTGATCTGGGGCTTTGCTGCCTGGATCACGCACATCGTGGTCTGCCTTCAGACCGCAGCCTGGGGCTTCCTGATCGCAGGAGCCATTTTGTTTCCCATCGCCTGGATTCACGGAACCGGCGTCTGGGTTGGATTTTTCTAAGGAGCAATTGTGTTTATTTCTAAAGCCGAAAAACTTGATCTCATGCTGCGCGTGTCTGTGTTGGAAGCAATGCTTGAAACCATGCGCATGGAGCAGAAACTGAAAAAAGAAAAGCAGCGTGAGTCGTCCAAAAGACACTACGAAGCAACTAAGAAGCCCCGCAGATCTCAGTCACCTGAATCTCGTGCTCTTATGAGTGAGCGCATGAAACAGGCGTGG
>Ga0181355_1000596_pt1 | contig 15428 bp, 23 predicted proteins | sample Fa13VDMM15DN_FD_130099 | JGI IMG/M metagenome (GOLD analysis project Ga0181355, IMG submission 130099) | Freshwater viral communities from Lake Michigan, USA - Fa13.VD.MM15.D.N | ecosystem: Environmental > Aquatic > Freshwater > Lake | place: USA: Michigan | collected 2013-09-23 | reverse complement strand
ACCCTCCTCGCCCCCACCCCCCCGCCCCCCAAGCGGCGAATGGGACTCCGGCTGCTCTATGTATTACTAATCCAAACAACCAAATCCTATTTTTAAAAATAATCTCCGTTTCTTTCGTCTTTTTCCAATTTCTACAGCCCCCCCGGTATAATTCCAATTTCTACAACCCCCCCGGTATAATTCCAATTTCTACAACCCCCCCGGTCTTTTTCCACCATGAAAATAATGTTTAGCCTAACTCCGTCCTTACATTCCTATGCTCAGAATGCACAACAACTTAATGCAAATAGACTTATGAGTACCGAAGTGGAGTACGCCGCTAGAGTAGTAGCTAGGACGGCTATGTATCTTTTAGAGTTGGGGATGCCCATGCCGGATATGGAGGCAGAGTCGGAGGAGCAAAAAGCGACGTTGGAAGAAGTGCTCTTCCAGGTGCGTAGTAAGTTGGAAGGCTTAATAAAGTAGAGGAAATGAAAAAATACCACGGGGCGGAAGCGGCGGAGGCGGAAGCGGCGCAGGAAAATGAAAAATACTCTTAGCGTAGTCCAGCATTTATTCTCCAGGATAAGACTGGTACTATTCGCGTAGTCCAGCATTTATTCTCAAGGCCCAAACCCCTATGAGTGCCCCCCCTCCCGTTTCTTCCCAGCTCTCCGCTACCCCACGGGGTCCCAAAAAAGTCGTCCCGCTGCCAGCGGTCCCAGCGGGCATTTACGCGCCCGATACGGCTATTCGCCTTGCCGCTATATTGTCGGAATATGACAAGCAAATTATCCAAGATGCAAACCAGCTTCGTGTTTATATTACGAACAGACTTATAGAAATATCTAAATCTGGCTTTGCCCGGGACGAGCTAAAAGCGTTGGAGTTGTTGGGAAAGATTTCAGACATCGGACTCTTTGTAGAGAAAAGCGAGGTGCATATAACACATACGGCATCCAGTGATTTAGAAGATATTATTCGCTCTAAACTTGGGGCAATTCTTGGAGTTGATAAAAATTCGTTAGTTACGGACGCCGACTTCGAGGAAGTTGAAGACGAAGAGAAAGCAGAAGAGGAAGCAGAGGCGGAAGCAGAGGCGGAAGCAGAGAAGGAACGCAAGTTGGCGGCAGTAAAATCTGCCCTTGCCACCCCCACGGACATAGCGCTAGCGCTACAAGACTTTTAACAAGACCAAGACCAAGACCAAGACCAAGACCAAGACCAAGACCAAGACCAAGACCAAGACCAAGACCAACAATGCTCTCCCCCGCAGCCATCCAAGCACTTTTAGCGGTACTGCCCACACTGCCGGAGGCGGATAAGCGGTCGTTACTAGCGGATTTAGAGCGGTTAGAGGAGATAAAGAACAGGGAAGTCTGCCAAGAGCAGTTCATACCGTTTGTGCAGCGTATGTGGCCGGGGTTCATTTCCGGGCGTCACCATAAGATTATAGCGCGGGCGTTTGAGAAAGTAGCTGCGGGGATTACTAAGAGGTTAATTATCAACCTCCCACCAAGGCATACTAAATCGGAGTTTGCATCGTACCTACTTCCGGCGTGGTTTTTGGGCAAGTTTCCCGACAAAAAAGTCATCCAAACGTCACACACTGCGGAATTGGCGGTCAACTTCGGGAGAAAAGTTAGGAACCTTGTTGATGACGACAACTACCGTGCCGTTTTTCCCGGGACCGTGCTTCAAGTGGACTCGAAGGCGGCGGGAAGGTGGAATACCAGCAGGGGCGGCGACTATTTTGCTATTGGTGTTGGCGGCGCGGTGACGGGCAAGGGTGCAGATCTCCTTATCATTGACGACGCACATTCAGAGCAAGAGGCCGCCATCGCGGAAACGAACCCCGAGATCTACGACAAGACCTATGAGTGGTACACATCGGGGCCACGGCAGCGGTTGCAGCCAGGAGGGGCCATAATTGTCGTACAGACCCGATGGAGCAAGCGAGATCTGGTTGGGCAAGTACTGAAAGCAGCGGCGCTGCGGGACGGTGAGGAGTGGGAGGTAATCGATTTCCCCGCCATAATGCCCAGCGGTGCCCCGCTATGGCCTGAGTTTTGGCCGTTGGAAGAGTTGGAGGTCTTGAAGCGAGAGCTACCCCACGCTAAGTGGATGGCTCAGTATATGCAGGACCCGACAAGCGACGTGAGCGCAATCATTAAGCGCGAGTGGTGGCAGATTTGGGAGAATGACGACCCACCCCCGTGCGAGTTTGTCCTTATGTCGTGGGACACGGCGTTCGAAAAACACAACCGTGCCGACTATTCCGCATGCACTATCTGGGGGGTTTTTTACAGGGACGATGATGGTTCCGATTGGGAAATCCACAAAGATGCCCGAGGAAAGCCGCAGGCTCACATCATTCTGCTCAATGCGTTTCGGGACCGAATGGAGTTCCCCGAGCTAAAGCGGGTAGTAATTGACCAATATAGATCTTGGGAACCTGACGGAGTTATTATTGAGAAGAAAGCATCGGGGGCCCCGCTAATATATGAGCTTCGGGCTATGGGTATCCCCGTGCAGGATTTCACGCCCACCAAAGGGAACGACAAAATAGCCAGACTTAACGCGGTATCCGATATTTTTGCTTCTGGTAGAGTGTGGGTGCCGGAGACCCGGTGGGCGGAAGAGGTCGTAGAAGAGGTAGCATCTTTCCCTGCGGGAGACCATGATGACTACGTTGACTCCGTGTCTATGGCGTTAATGCGGTTTCGCCAAGGTGGGTATATACGCACAACGTTGGACGAGCCCGACGACGAGATTTTGCTGCGCTATCGCAATGCAAATCGCAAGCCGTACTATTAAAAGGAAGACAACGTGGGCGAAGAAGATATTCAGGTTGAGATTGCAGACGACGGGGGGGACACCATCCCGGAATCCGGTGCGGAGTTCTCTCTTGCGGAGCTTCTTGGAGAGCCCGTTGTGGATGAAGAAGACCCCGAGACGGAAGAGTTCTATCGGAATTTAGCCGAGGATTTTGACGATAAGGTTCTTTCTACGCTTGCGGGCGACCTTCTGGAGTCCTTTAACGGGGACACAGCATCCCGCAAAGACTGGCTTCAGACATACATTGATGGCTTGGAACTCCTGGGATTAAAAATTGAACAGCGCACCGAGCCTTGGAACGGCGCGTGCGGCGTGTTTCACCCGCTGCTGGCCGAGGCGCTGGTCAAGTTCCAGGCCGAGGCTATCATGGAGACCTTCCCGCCCAGCGGGCCGGTAAAGACGACCATCATCGGCAAGGAGACTCCAGAGAAGAAACAGGCTTCGGTTAACGTTGCGGCGGATATGAATTTCCAGTTGACGGAAGTGATGACGGAGTATCGCCCCGAGCATGAACGGATGTTATGGGGGCTTGGGCTAAGTGGTAACGCCTTTAAGAAGGTGTACTACGACCCTGCGCTTGAGCGTCAGATTTCTCTGTATGTCCCGGCGGAAGATCTTGTCGTGCCATATGGCGCGTCTAATCTTGACACTGCTGAACGTGTTACGCATGTCATGCGTAAGTCTAAGAACGAGGTTATCAAGTTACAGGCCAGCGGGTTCTACCGGGATGTAGACCTTGGGGAGCCGGTTAAGGGTGGCCTCGATGAGGTAGAGAAAAAGATTGCGGAGAACATGGGCTTCAGTGCCACTTCTGATGACCGGTTCAAGATTCTTGAGGTTCATGTAAATCTTGACCTCTCCGAGTACGATGAGGAAGACCCGGAAGCTGGCGACGAAGAGACTGAAATGGGCGGCATCGCCCTCCCTTACGTCGTGACTATTGAGAGAGAGACTGAAACCATCTTAGCCATATACCGTAACTGGGCTCCCGACGACACTAAGAAACTTAAGCGCGAGCACTTTGTTCATTATCCCTATATCCCTGGTTTTGGTTTCTATGCTTTCGGCCTTGTGCATTTACTTGGTAGTTTTGCTAAATCCGGCACTTCTCTTATTCGGCAACTTGTGGACGCTGGGACACTATCCAACCTTCCAGGTGGCTTTAAGACCCGGGGAATGCGGATTAAGGGGGATGACACACCCATTTCTCCCGGAGAGTTCCGGGATGTAGACGTTGCCTCTGGCACTATCAAGGACAACATCATGACGCTCCCATACAAGGAGCCGTCGCAAGTTCTCTTCACCCTGATGCAAAACATCGTGGATGAGGGGAGGAAGTTTGCCAGTACTACCGACCTCAATGCTTCGGATATGTCTGCGCAGTCCCCGGTAGGTACGACGCTAGCCATCCTTGAGCGTAGTCTGAAGGTAATGTCCTCCGTGCACTCTCGCGTGCATTACGCAATGAAGCGAGAGCTGCGCCTTCTTGCGGCTATTATTCGTGATTTTACGCCGGACGAGTACGACTACGAGCCGGAAGAGGGCGGTAGGAAGGCCAAGAAGGCCGACTATGACATGGTGGACGTTATCCCTGTGTCTGACCCCAATGCTTCGACGATGGCGCAGAAAGTCACGCAGTGGCAGGCGGTAATGCAGTTAGCGCAGGCGTCGCCGCAGATCTACGATTTGCCGGAACTCCACAAGCAGATGCTTGAGGTGCTTGGCGTTAGAAATATCGGGAAGATTATTCCGACCGAGGAAGACCAGAAGCCTGCTGATCCGGTGACGGAGAACATGCGCATCCTTGCTGGCAAGCCGGTCAAGGCGTTTATGCACCAGGACCATGAATCGCATATCGCGGTGCATATGGCGATGGGCCAGGACCCCAAGATTGCGCAAGTGATGCAGAACAACCCCCAAGCGCAGGCGCTCATGGCGACGGGCATGGCGCATATAACGGAGCATGTTGGGTTCTTGTACCGCAAGCAGATTGAGGAGCAGTTGGGTGTGGCGCTGCCACCGCCCGATGAGCCGTTACCGCCGGATGTTGAGGTTCAGTTGTCCAAGCTGATAGCCCAAGCTGCTGCGCAGTTGACGCAGAAGAACATGGCGGAAGCGCAACAAGCCCAGCAACAGCAAGAACAGCAAGACCCGTTGAACGTCATTCAGCGCGAAGAACTCGACCTTAAGAAGCAAGAATTGCAGCTTAAAGCGCAGAAACAACAAGCTGATATTGAAATTAACAAAGCCAAATTGATGATTGACGCAGGCAAGTTGGATTCGCAACAGGTAGGGAAAGACCGGGAACACACGTTCAAAGAACAGGAATTCGCCGCCCGCCAAACGCAGGAAGGCGCTAAGTTCGGTATGGAAATGGCGGGGAAAGACCGGGAACACACCCGTAAAGAGAAAGAATTCGCCGCCCGCCAAACGCAGGAAGGCGCTAAGTTCGGTATGGAAATGGCAGATAGGAACATGAACCGCGCGCAATCCGCCCCACAACAGAACCGCGCGCAATCCGCCCCACAACAGAACCGCGCGCAATCCGCCCCACAACAGGCCCAAACCCCTGGTAAAGAGAGTAAGTAGTGACTGTAATTGATTTGATTTTGGAAAAAATAAACGAGCGTATTAACGATGTCCAAGAAGACTTGGGCAGCGGGGTAGCTACGGATTATGCAGATTACCGGCATACATGCGGTATTTTACATGGAATGCTGGCGGTAAAACGCTATATTGAAGACCTTAAGGTCACCCTGGAGGATAATTAATGAGTGATGAGCAACAGGCAACACAATTGCCTAATCCCACAGGCTACAAAATCCTGTGCGCAGTCCCCGAAATCGAAGCAACGTTCGATAGCGGGCTCATCAAGGCAGAAAAAACAATCCAATACGAGGAGCTGCTTACTACGGTGCTCTTTGTGGTTAAGTTGGGGCCGGATTGTTATTCCGACATATCCCGCTTTCCTAGCGGCCCGTACTGCAAAGAAGGGGATTTTGTGCTTGTACGACCTAATTCTGGATCTCGACTTAACATTCACGGGCGGCAGTTCCGCATCATCAACGACGATAGCGTCGAAGGTGTTGTAGATGACCCGCGCGGCGTTAGTCGTTCTTAAAGGGGAATATCATGGCAGCTGACACAAATATGGCCGAGCTGGAAGACGACTTTGAAATTGAAGTCGAGGATGATACCCCGGAGGCAGATCAAGGCCGGGAGCCGATGCCGGAAGATATCGTTAGCGAACTTGAAGCGGACGATGAACTTGAAAATTTTTCTAAAGAAAAAGCCAAACAGCTGAAGAAAGTCTGGCACGACGAGCGGCGCGCTAAAGAATCGGCAGTGCGGGAGCGAGAAGAAGCGGTGGGGCTACTTCGACGTTTCGCGGCAGAAAACCAAGCGCTTAAGAGTAATCTACATCACGGCGAACAAGCGTATGTGGGTACTGCTAAAGTTGCGTTTGAGAGTGAGCTTGAAGCTGCTAAACGCGAGAGCCGCGACGCGTATGATTCTGGGGATTCAGAACGGATCACTGATGCGCAGGTAAAACTACAGCGGTCTATTCTGAAACTCCAGCAAGTTGAAAACTATCGCCCGCAGTATCAAGAAGATGCTGGACAACCCAACGGATCTGGAGTAGATAGTTCTAGTGCGGATGGTTGGTCTGTTACTCCCGCCGAAGAACAGGTTCCAAAACCGGACCAAAAAGCGGTTTCGTGGCGAAAGCGGAACCGTTGGTTTGGGGAAAACCGGGTCATGACGAGTATGGCCTATGGCCTGCACGAGGACTTGGTAGGCGACGGCGTGGACCCTACCTCTGACGAATATTACGCACGTATCGACAAAGAAATACGGCGCAGATTCCCAGAGGAGTTCGAAGGTAGCAACCGGAAAAAACCCGGAACAGTGGTAGCTTCCGCGAGGCGCTCTACGGCCCCCCGCAGGGTTGTACTCACTTCGACTCAGGTTTCCCTAGCTAAAAGGCTTGGATTGACCCCGGAGCAGTACGCCCGGGAAATGATTAAATTAGGTGATGCCAATGGTTGACATTAGAATTCCGCGTGATATGGAGACCCGAGACGCTACTTCCCGACCCAAAAGTTGGGCACCGCCGTCGTTGCTTCCTGAAGTAAATCAGGAGCCGGGGTATTCTTACCGGTGGATTCGCGTCAGTACCCTGGGCACCCCGGATGTAAACAACGTCTCGTCCAAATTTCGAGAAGGTTGGGAACCCGCCAAAGCCTCCGAGCACCCGGAGACGTATACTATGACCGACCCGAATAGTCGGTTTAAAGACGCTATCGAGACTGGGGGTCTTATTTTGTGCAAGACCCCGAAAGAATTCACCGAGCAACGTGACGCACATTTTCGGAAACAAACAGAAGATCAAGTGGCGTCTGTGGACAACAATTTTATGCGGGAAAACGACCCGCGAATGCCGCTATTTAAGGACAAACGGAGCACCGTGACCTTTGGTAGTGGCTCTAAATAAGTTTATAGGAGTTTAGCATGGCATATCCTACTGTTGATGCGCCGTATGGTTTGAAACCGATCAATTTGATCGGTGGACAGGTTTTTGCGGGCGCCACCCGTGATTTCCCAATCCAGTACGGCTATAACACAAATATCTTTTACGGCGACTGGGTTGTTGTAACCCGTGGCTTTGTTACCCGCGCAGCGGTTGCCGCTGGTACAGCGGTTAATCAGGTGCAAGGTATCTTCCTTGGTTGCTACTACACTAACCCGACTACCAAGCAGAAGCTGTGGGCGCAGTATTGGCCCGCTGGCACCGCTGCTGGAGACGCCTCTGCGATCATTTGCGAGGACCCGGATACGGTCTTCAAAGCGGTTGTCTGTAGCGCTACTACGGTTGTGGCGTCTGGCGCTAAAGCGATGGTGGGCTTGAATTTGTCCATGATCGACAACAGCACGGGCAACGTTAATACCGGCAACTCATCCAACGCAGTGCTGGCTCCTATAGCGACCCCCGTTACCACGATCCTCCCGCTTCGTTGCGTAGGTGTTGCACCGGATACCGCGACTTCCCTTGGCACCGCGACGTTTAGTTCTGGTACCACCACGCTGACTGTCAGTGCGCTCCCGTTTGCCCTGCCGATTGGCACTCATGTGGCTGCCTTGACTACCTCCGGGCAAGTTGCGGACTCCGGGTCGTTTGTGAAAACCGCTGCCGTTGCGGGGGCGACTTCGGTTGTCCTTGATCAGGCCGCAACTTTCACGTTCAACTCCGGTGTGTATACAAGCACCGTAATCTTTACCCAGTATCCTGAGATTCTGGTGAAGTCCAACCTGCTGATCCACAACTACTACAGCAGCGCAACGGCTTAAGGAGTAATCTAAATGGCAATTTCACGCGCTCAGTTACTTAAAGAGCTGCTCCCCGGCTTGAACGCTTTGTTCGGTTTGGAGTACAGCACTTATAGGGAAGAACATAAAGAAATCTACGACGTAGAAACTTCCGAGCGTTCTTTTGAAGAAGAAACCAAGTTGTCGGGCTTTTCTGCCGCTCCGGTGAAAAACGAAGGCCAAGCTATTGCGTATGACAATGCGCAGGAAGCATGGACTGCTCGTTACAACCACGAGACGATTGCGTTGGGCTTTTCGATTACGGAAGAAGCTGTTGAAGATAACCTCTACGACTCGCTGTCCAGCCGTTATACCAAGGCGCTGGCCCGTGCGATGGCTTACACCAAGCAGGTGAAGGCGGCCTACACCCTTAATCAGGGGTTTAGTTCCAATGTTACCTACGGTGACGGTCAGGCGCTCTTTAGCACCGCCCACCCGCTGGTTTCTGGTGGTACCAACAGCAACCGTCCGACGACGGGTGCCGATCTCAACGAAACGTCGCTTGAAGCTGCGGTCATTCAGATTGCCGCTTGGACTGACGAACGCTCGTTGTTGATTGCTGCAAAACCGAAGAAGTTGATCATTCCGCCGGCCTTGATGTTCGTTGCGACCCGCTTGCTCGAAACCGAGCTTCGCGTGGGCACCACGGACAACGATGTTAACGCGCTGAAGAACAACGGCTCAATTCCGGGCGGATACACGGTCAACCACTGGCTGACCGATACCAACGCTTGGTTCTTGACCACCGATGTTCCGAATGGTCTGAAACACTTTGTCCGTGCGCCTCTAGCCAATAGTATGGATGGAGACTTCGACACCGGCAACGTGCGGTATAAGGCCCGTGAGCGTTATTCGTTCGGCGTGTCTGACCCGCTAGGTATCTTTGGTTCTCCAGGGTCCAGCTAAAACCAGCTAGTTTGGTTTGGGAAAAGGGGCCATCGGCCCCTTTTCTTTTAGTTTTTTCCGTGGTATATAAATTGACAATCCGGGGCTCCCCGGTGTAACCAACAGCCGCCCCGGCTGACTTCATGCAGATGGTTACACTGAACTCGCATGAGAGGACAATTCAATGGGTTTTGCTACTCACCTTGGCCCGTGGCTCCTGGGCACTGTCAAAGACACCACTGGCACCACTGCCGGTACTGTTCGCAATACGGGTCCGACCATTGTGGCGCAGACTGTCAAACTTAATATGGTTGGCGCTACTTCGGCCACCGCCATCGATGTCTGCACCCTCCCTGCTGGCGCGCACATTCTCAGTGTTGTCGTTGATACGCTGACTACGTTGTCAGGTACGGTAACCGCTGCGGTCTTGACCGTTGGCACCGCTACAACGGCGAATTTGTTCTTCCCGTCTACAGCCATTTTGACTGCTGGCCGTCAGGCTCCGACGCTCACTACTACACAGGTGACTGCGTATGCTGGCGCTGCATCTACTGCATCTCCCGACGGTGTTGGTATTGGTTCTACAGATGTCAACGTTGTCGCTACGCCGACATTTACGACCGGTTCTCCAAGTACTGCCGGTATTATCCAGATAACCATTAGCTATCTGGTCGCTAATAGCGATGGGTCTATGTTCCCGGCGTCTGTTTAATAACCACACTGTAATCCTCCCGGCAACCGGAAGGCATAGGATAAAATATGGCAATGCAGGGTGATGTTAATTCGACTCGTTTTGGCTCGACGGTTGGACCCACCACCAGTTTGGTTATTAACGCACGGGTTCGTCTAAAAGGAGTTTTGTTTGTTGGTATCGCAAGCGCTACAGGGAATATAAAGCTCCTTAACAACGGATCTTCTGGCACTAACTTGTGCGAAATCGACGTACCGGCGAGTCTATACACCAATTCGGCTTATGTTGCGCTTCCCGGTGAAGGGATTTTGTTTGACACCAATATGTACGTTACTCTAACTAATATCGGCGGATGTACAATTTTCTATGGCTAAGTCACCTGCGTGGACTCGGAAAGAAGGTAAGGCTGAATCGGGCGGTTTGAACGCCAAAGGCCGCGCATCCTACAACAAAGCCAATCCCGGTAAGCCGGGATTGAAAGCCCCCCAGCCGGAAGGTGGCTCGCGCAAAGATTCGTTTTGCGCCCGGATGACCGGGATGAAAAAGAAGCTGACTAGCGCGAAAACCGCTAGTGATCCTAAAAGCAGGATTAATAAAAGCCTTCGGGCGTGGAATTGTTAGGAAGATATCATGGCTAAACAGCTAACCCCGTTCGAGAAGGCTTTTGCTGACGCGCGCGCCGCATATAGACAGAGCAAGGGCACCAACCCCCTTGACCCAAAATACAACTTTGATTTCGGCGGCAAGAAATACAACGTCGCGTACGCCGAAGAAATGCAAGCCCGGAAGGATAGTACGCCCGCTGCGACGTCTCCAACACCGAAGCCCGCTGCGCCCAAGATGACCTACGCGCAGATGATGGAAGCGGGCAGGAACGACCCGTTGGTCATAGAGAACGAACAAGAACGCAAAGCCGACTGGGGCCGGGCCAAAGAGAAGATGGCGAATATTGCCATGACCGGCGCGGCACTCTTTCCCGTTGGTCGCCTTGGTACTAGCCTCTACCGCGCAGCTAGGGGCGCTGGCGCAGCGGCGAAAGGCGCTCGCGCGATGGCGACCCGCGTAGAAAACAAACCTAAGCGTACCGATCTAACGCAGTTCACTACTCCGGAGCCGGGTAATGCCGCTGCCGCCAGTGCTCGCGCGATGGCGACCCGCGTAGAAAACAAACCTAAGCTTACCGATCTAACGCAGTTCACTACTCCGAAGCCGCGCACGGACAAAGATCTTGATGCGCTAGGATTAAAAAAAGGCGGCGGCGTCATGGTAAAAAAGGAAATGGCTTTCATGCAGCGCAAAGGCGCACCGAAATCCATGATTGCGCATGAGAAGAAGGAAATGGCCCCCGGACAACGTAAAGTGAAGCGTTTTGGTATGGGGGGATCTTTGGGACCCATGCGCGCGCCCTCATACAAGGGCATAGGTGCAGGTGCCGCATCGGGCTTAATGGGGGGCCTAACGGGCTACGGCAAGGACCCGCGCATGGCTGCCGCATCGGGCTACGGCATGGGCAGCGGTATGGACCCGCGCATGGGCCTAACGGGGTTCTTGGGACCCATGCCCGTGCGGGGAGACCCACCAAAGCCGGGTCGGGCAACAGCCGTACCGGCAAGACCTTCAGCGCAGATGATGCGAAAAGGCGGCGGCGTCGAGAAAAAAAGTTCGGGCCCTGTCAAAAAGTTTGCCAAAGGCGGCTCGATTGACGGTTGCGCGGTGCGCGGGCATACCAGAGCGAAGGGGTGTAAGTAATGAAAAAGCGGGCTATGCGGTTCGATGTTGGCGGTATGGCCTCCTCTGGGCCGCAGTCCGCTTTCTACCAGCAACGCAACCCCACGTTGCCACTCCCCATTGGTGGTACTGTTTCCGCCCCCCTCCCCGGCCCGCTAGACCTGGGCCAGTCCATGCAACCCATGCAACCCATGCAACCCATGCAACCCACGCAACAAATGCGTAAAGGCGGCAAAGTGAAGCCTAAAGCCTACGCCAAAGGCGGCGCGGTTAAATCCCGGGGTGATGGTTGTGCTCAACGCGGCAAAACCAAAGGTATGATGCGGTGAGATTCTCGCGCGGTATGGGGGCTATCAGTAAGGAGAAAGTCCGAGCGATCAAAAAGCGCGACGGCAACGAACCTGTGAAAGTCTTCAAGGCTGGTGGCGGCGTGAAGAAATTTGCTAAAGGCGGAAAACCCACGTTCCGGATTTCTGGGGGTGGGGGTAGGGTAACGGGTCCCGACTCGAATATATCTTCCGTAGGCGGGAGGGCTTCCGTGGAGATCCCCCTTGCGAAAATGTTTACGGTCTCGCCCTACATAGAAGGATTCCATGTTCGCGGAACGGCGGGGCGCCAAAAAATCAAGGATTCGGGAATTTCCGGCGGTGGGGTGAATCTTAATTACAACTTCAAAGCCGGTGGCGACACTAACTGGATTGCGGGCGCTATCAAGAAACCGGGGGCGCTCCGTGCTTCTTTGGGCGTTAAGGGTGGCAAGCCTATCCCCGCTGGTAAGCTCGCCAAAGCAGCTAGGGCACCCGGCATAATGGGCAGACGCGCGCGGTTGGCGCAGACGTTGAAGAAATTCAACGAGGGCGGCAGCGTGAACGAAGCAGGCAATTACACTAAGCCAACCATGCGTAAGAAAATCGTGTCTCAAGTTAAGGCCGCCGCTACGCATGGGACTAAAGCTGGGCAGTGGTCAGCCCGCAAGGCGCAGTTAGTTGCCAAGAAGTACAAGGAAGCAGGTGGCGGGTACACAGACTGATGAAAGCACCGCAGCAGTCGCTTAAAGCGTGGGGAGACCAGAAGTGGCGCACTAAGTCGGGCAAGCCGTCTTCCAAAACGGGAGAACGCTACCTTCCTGAGAACGCCATCAAGTCGCTGTCTTCCTCTGAGTATGCGGCCACCACCAAGGCCAAACGAGCGGGCAAAGCTGCGGGCAAACAGTTTGTGGCGCAGCCCAAAAAGATTGCTAGTAAGACGGCAAAATTTAGGATTTAAGAATGACTACTGCCGCGACCGCCACGTTCAACCTCAACCTCAACGAATTGATTGAGGAGGCGTTTGAGCGTGCTGGCGCGGAAGTAAGAACTGGTTATGAATTTCGGACGGCCCGTCGCAGCTTGAACCTCATGTTCGCTGAGTGGGCAAACCGTGGTATTAACCTATGGACGATAGACTCGGACTCAGTGCTTTTGATTGCAGATCAAGCGACCTATAACCTACCCATAGATACGGTTGACCTCCTTGAGCACGTTGTCCGCACCAATGCAGGGACTTCGACCCAATCTGACATTGGCATCTCCAGGATTAGTGTTTCCACTTACGCCAGTCTGCCCAACAAGACTGCGACGGGTCGTCCGATCCAGATTTACATCAACCGCTTGAGCGGGGCTACCCAGCCCGCGCCGGATGGCGTCCAATACCCCACGTTCACCGTCTGGCCCGTACCCAATGTTTCCAGTACCTACCAGCTTGTTTACTGGCGCCTACGCCGGATGTTGGATACTGGGACTGGCGTGAACACGCAGGATATACCGTTCCGTTTCTTACCCGCAATGGTGGCTGGGCTGGCGTATTATGTAGCCCTTAAGATCCCAGGAGCAGAAACGCGGCTACCTATGCTTAAGCAGATGTACGACGAAGCTTGGCAGCAGGCATCCGACGAAGACCGTGATAAGGCCGCTTGGCGCATTGTCCCACGCGAAATGTACATATGAGTAATAAGTTTGCTTCTGGCCGGATTGCTATTGCTGAGTGCGATAGGTGCGGACAGCGGTACAGACTGCGGCAACTGAAAGAGTTGGTGGTCCGCACCAAGAAAACTAATATGTTGGTCTGCCCAACCTGCTGGGAACCCGACCACCCACAGAATTTACAGGGGATGTATCCTGTAGAAGACCCACAGGCGCTCAAGAACCCACGCCGGGACAACACGTATCTCATTTCGGGGCTGAACGGAAGCAACAACTTGTCGGAAGGCAGTAGAATTTTTCAATGGGGGTTTAACCCTGTTGGCGGCGGTACTGGGGTGCTGACCCCGAATGATTTAGCAACGGCAAGTGCAATAGGTACGGTAGGAGTATCGACAACATGAAAAAATATCTGGGCGGCGGCGATGTTAAGCAGGTGCGTAGCATTGCGGGTGAGGAGGTGGGTAAGCATGAGAGTAAGATGCACAAGGGCGCAAAAAAGATGAAGGCCGGTGGGCCGACTTCTACGGACCGCAAAACTATGGGGCGTAATGTGTCTCGCGCCAACAACCAGCGGGGGCGATAATGGCTAAGTTCAGCATGAAGCGGGGCGGCAAAGAAGTGGGTCAGGCAGCGGTCTATGCCAAACCACATACGATGTCCGGGAAACCCCTAAGCATTAAAGACTTTACCAACCCGAAAGGCGCTACCAACCCGATGCCGATTGACTACATCAGTGTTGGGAACATTTCTAACGTCAATTATGAGAAGCCGCCAAAGCGCGGTACCCAGAAGATGCGCGGATGTGGCGCGGCGATTAAAGGCATTACGCATAGCGATAAGATGGGCTAATAAATGAACTATTCCGAGTTAGTCTCTGCTATTCAGTCTTATACGGAGAATGAATTTCCGGGGTTAACTACGTCTCCTCCGTCTGCTACGTTTCCAGCGGTGGATACGTTTATTCAGCAAGCCGAGCAGCGGATTTATAACGCTGTTCAGCTACCTGCTATCCGTAAAAACGTGACCGGGACTTTGACTGTGGGGAACTCGTACTTAACAATGCCCACGGATTGGCTGGCAACGTTTTCGTTAGCGGTGATAACCGCAGCGGGGGAGTATCAGTACCTACTCAATAAAGATGTGAATTTCATCCGAGCGGCGTACCCAACTAATCTAACCGCAGACCGAGCGACGCCTGAGTATTACGCTATTTTTGACTCCAACTCTTTTCTTCTTGGGCCGACTCCGGATTACGCCTACACTGCTGAGTTGCATTACTACTATTACCCTGCATCCATTGTCACGGCGACCACTACTTGGTTGGGGGATAACTTCGATTCTGCGCTTCTCTACGGGTCTTTGTTAGAAGCGTACACCTATATGAAGGGTGAGGAGGACGTAATAAAGGTGTACCAAGCTCGATATGGTGAAGCGATGAACTTGCTGAAGCAGCTTGGGGATGGCAAAGACCGCCGCGATGCTTACCGTTCCGGGCAAATTCGATATCCGGTCCAATAAGGAGCCGTTGTGGCTATCTACCAGACCCAATGCACTTCGTTCAAAGTGGAATGCTACAACGGTGTCCACGCTTTTGGCACGTCCGTCATTCGCGCCGCCACGACACCGGATACGTTCAAAATAGCGTTGTACACCTCCGCCGCGTCCATTGGAGCGGCCACAACGGCGTACACGGCTACGGGCGAAATAACGGGCGCAGGATACACAGCGGGGGGAGAAGTGCTAACCAACATCGCACCGATTGCATCTGGGACGACGGCCTGTATTAGTTTTAATACCGTGGCTTGGAACCCCGCGACGTTCACGGTTCGCGGGGCGCTGATATATAATGCTACACAAAGCAACACGGCTGTCGCGGTGCTGGACTTCGGTGCGGATATAACTTGTGCTAATACGTTCACCATTACGTTCCCTACAGACGATGCTAGCAACGCAATAATCCGTGCCGCTTAGGAGTTTTT
>Ga0181355_1000594_pt1 | contig 15440 bp, 14 predicted proteins | sample Fa13VDMM15DN_FD_130099 | JGI IMG/M metagenome (GOLD analysis project Ga0181355, IMG submission 130099) | Freshwater viral communities from Lake Michigan, USA - Fa13.VD.MM15.D.N | ecosystem: Environmental > Aquatic > Freshwater > Lake | place: USA: Michigan | collected 2013-09-23 | reverse complement strand
TGATCTAATCCTCCACCTTGTTGCATCATAGGATATTCATCTACATAGTCTGCACCAGGAAAAGAATACTCTTGACCAGGATACATCATCCTTTGTTGACCATTATTTGCTTTAGCTAATACAGGAAAAGGTACTCCATCCATAGTGATGTTAGGAGAAATAACTCTAGTGTTCTTACCAGGATGAGCCCATTGACCACGAGAATCTACAATAAGTCCTCCTCCATTATTCATTCTTGGTGCACGATATCCCATATCACTTGGAAAGTTAATATTTCCACCTTCTCTTGCAGGCATTAAAAAACCACCATTAAAAAAATTAAGGATAGGATCAATACGTTTCTCAGGAGTATTGTTTAGAGGAACTTTATATTTATTAAAATAATTACCCCCTTCCTTAGCTTTAGGAAGAGCTTGATAATATAATTTAGATAATAAAGAGTCGTTACGTTTCATCTTATCGTAGTGATTGTAGTAATTTTTGATTAGATATTTTAAACAAGAACTTATATGATCCACTATTAACTCTTCTTAAAAATACTTTGTTGACTTGATGTCTAAACTTTTTACGTTCAAGAATAGATTTATTATAGTTTACATATAATGGATTGATTGGATATTCATATCCATTAGATGCTGTTGTAAACATTGGTAAATTAAATCCTGGAGGAAACTCTCCACGATTCTTAGTGATATCCCAAAACTGGTTGAATCTATACTTATGCTCTTCTTTAGAGAATTGAATAGAAATTGAGTTAGGGTTTATCTGAGGATAAGCAAGCATACCTAAAGGATCATTCTTACCTTTAAGAACAAGTTGCAATACACCAGATATTTGTTCAGAGTTATAAATAATAGCCTGATCAAAGTTTTGATCTATAACATGAAACTTATCTCTACAATCATTGTGAATAGTGTAAACTTCTAATAAGTATTCTATACTTCTCATGGTAGTTACACCTTGACCAGTTGAAGATACAAATTCTATTTCAAATGGATAATTTATTCCATAGAAATTACAATAACTATCACATCTGATGTTATGTTTCCATATAGTATCTTTTGTCGAACCTGTTGATTTAGCAACACTCATGAAATGATTTCTACCAGGGAACATAAACGTTGGCTTCCAATCATGAAAACTTAACCAAGCTTTTAGTTTAGGATCGTAAGATATAGTCCAACTAGCATCTTCAAAGTACCTAGTGTCTGTTAACTGTATAGATGTACCATTAAATGTAAAAGTTGTTAAATCAATAGGACTAAGATATATTTGATCTAATCCATTTCCTACAGGATACTTAGGTTTGTAATCTTTTTTGGTTACATAAAGAATTTCATAAGTAGAGTCAAACATAATTTGTGTTCCTATACCTATTACAGCATTGTCATACAAAGCATAATCAGGAAATACTTTAAGAAGTTCAGATGGTAAATACTTAAAAAACCACCATCTCATACCACTCTTAGATATTTCTTCTAATCCACTACCTCCATAAGTAAATACTTTACCAGCAGCTTGACTCACCCAGAATAAACCATAAGTGGTATTTACAGCTGAGTAGTTACTTTGATTAGATCCATACTCATAAGACTCTTCTGTGTTTACTAAAGATTGTAATTGATTCTGACCAGTTTCAAATAACTTACCATCACCAATAGTAATCTTAGCTCCAGTGCCATCAAGCTTAAGTTCTTCTACACCCATGAATGATAAAGGACTCATGTTCTTCATCATAAATATTGCACCAGTTTTGTTAATTGCTTTTATAGAAGATACAGGAGATATAAAATCTTTTTTATTATTTATTCTAAAGATTGACCAACCATCTTGTTTAGGACTTTCATCTTTTAGTGGTAATGAATAAATAACCCTGTTTGGAGTGTATGTATAACAGTTCTCAGCCACTTCAGGATCATAATCTCTTGGTAATGTATTACCCCATGTAATATGACTACCTAAAAGTTTAGAGGTGCTAAGCGAATAATCATATTTATAATACTCACCACTTCTTATAATATCACTTCTAAACATTGCGTTTAAATCTGTAAATAAATTAGGATCGTAAAATCTTTTTGGAACTTCTTCTTCCCAATCTCTATATGCTACATTTACTTCTGACTCACAAAAAAAGTCACGTACACCTGAATTAAACAAATAAAAATATCCTTGATTAACAAAGAAAGTAGATGATTCTCTTGCATCTAAAGCTCTATAGTCATCAGCTAATCTAAAAAATGAATGTTTTTCTGTATTGTTTATCCAAAATCTAGGATAGGGCACATTTATAACTTTTGTATAATCATATTCATATAAATCAGGTTGACCCATTAACCAATCAGAAAAAAATAACATTGTATTCTTTTCAGTGAAACGATTAATATAAATATCTCCACCAAACAAAGTTTGAGTGCTAAATCTTAAACTTTTATTAGGAGTGATTGGATTTACACATGTACTAATTGGAATTTGTTTAATCTGTTCTAGTTGACCATACTGAGATGGCATTGGTATTTTAAGAGAAGCGTAATAAGAAGATATATCTTTTTGTACATTTTTACTTATTGTTTCATCAGTTTCACTATATAAAAACCTACTATTGTCTTGTACAATTGGATTATTAATTATTGAATTTGTTTTAAGAATAACCACCTTATTCCTATTAAGATTATTTACTTGATAATTATTTGTGAATTGTTGTATGTTAGAACCTAGATAATAAGATTGTAAAATACTTCTACGCCTGTTTCCTATTTGGTTAGATATGCTATTATCATAAAATCCATGAGAAATATATTGTAATGCATTTTGACGTTTTGGAACCAACGCTGTAATTATTTTTGTTATTTGTTCATTTAAAACTGGAACTGTAAAAATTATAAACGCAGCTTCAACCGCAAGGTTATAAATTGTAGTAGCTGAATTTTTAGCTGCAATTGCTGGATTACCAACAATTGTTCCTGATCCAAATGCAAATATTCCTGTTCCAAAACTATTAATTAAAGGGGCAGTTAAAGTATTATTGAAAGGTAAATCGTCTGTTGCAGCTAACACTACAGGTAATGTGTTTATTCCTCCTCCAGCAGCAGTTGATGCTGCTGCAACGATATCATATGCTACTTTTGCTACTAATAATAAACTACCTATTCTACTAATAATAGCTGAAAAATTAGATAGTGTTTTAAATTTTGGATGTTTATATGGTATTTCAAAAGATCCATTAGACTTACCAGTCATTAACTGATATACTTTTATTTCATTAGGATTTAAAAATGGATTACTAAAACTAACATCAGGACTATGAAATGTAAAAATATCTTGTTTTATTACATTAAGTTTAGGGCTATTACTTTGAGTGACTGTTTTAACACCATTTTCTCCATTTTTAGAAACATTTCCATTTGATGTTAAATAGACATCATCACGTAAATCATTATAAGGATAATTTTGTAACAGACCTTTAACAGTGTTACCAGGAATATTATACTCCCTCATATTGTTAATAAGACCTTTTGCAAGAATTGTTTTATTACCTTCTCTTGATCCACGAAGTATTTCATATCCCACTACACTTTCTATAGGATTGCCATAGTTATCTAAAGGGCACATTATATTATTAAACTCAACACCAAGCAACCTAACTCTACTAGCACCACTGTTAAATAAATTCAAAATTGGATCTACAGTTTCATCAGGCATCTTATGATGTCTAATTTGTTGACCACAAAGATTAAGAGGACTTCCAGGAATATTAGGAAAACTATTCCAAATATCAGGTTTATTAGATGGATACCTTTCTGTAGATTCCCAATATGCCATGCCACCTTTAGCTATTATTATACCTCCATCTAAAGTGGGAATAGACAAAGGGCTAGCAGTTACTGATGCAGTGTTTTGAACTTGCCAGTATTGAATTGGGAATGATTCGTAAGCATCCCCACCTGCTACATTTACTGTATCAGCAGGTAAAGAAGGTCTACCTGGAATATGATAAGAATCACTAAACTCTCCTGTATTATATACAAAGCGAATAAAGAAAGCATATTGTTCATCTCTAAGATAACCTACATTATTATTAGATTTTATATAATAATCTTGAGGGTATTCAGTACAAACCCAGTTAACTCTAATTTGATTTGCTAAAGGTTGATAGTTAAATTTAAATTTATTATAAATACCTGTACGCATTAAATAATCACCTACACTATAAAGAGCATCTGATTTTTCAATAGGTTCAGTTCTTTGTATAATACTAGATACAGGAATAGTTACATACTCAGGATCCCATCTATCTACATAAATACTACCTTGACTAGTATTATAAAAACCAATACGTTTTGCTACTGTCTGAGCATTTATATTTGTAAGAAGAACTAATTCAAATTCATCAAATGTTGTGTCAATATTATTAATAGTTATTATTAAAGAACTACTAGTATTCTCATGAGTGAATAACCCTTGCACTTCACTAAGCCCAAGATAATCAGTTACTTTTAATTGATTTATAGTGTATGCAATACAAGCTTGATATGAACCATTAGGAAGAGTTCCAGCTGTAGTACCTCTTTCAATATTAATACAAGGATGTACAATATGAGGAGCTATTCTAATTCTTTCACAGTTTAATACAGTAGTATCTACACAAGTGGTACAACCATTGACAGTTGTACAAATTTGAATCCATGGAATATTTTCTATATCCATTGATCTTGTAGGATTCAAACCATCATCCCAATATACTAAAGTGCCACAGTTATACTTAGCACGATTTGTAGCTGTAATTAAATTAGTCTTTTTAAAAGCTAGGCAAGGATCATTTACTAATGTTTTATAAGAACACTGAGACTCGTCAAATAAACCAATTTCAGAATTTATATCATTAGTACTAAAGATTACCCAATTATCATCTGTTGTATGGGTTGCTCCTATAATTGTAGCACCTGCATATGGAAGTTGAATACATAAAAATGTAGAAGGTTCATTACCCACTACACCCAATTGACCATCATTCGAATTATTCACTATATTTCTAGCATGGGTCCATACGCCTTCGCCTACAAAGGTATCATTATAATCCTTTGCCATACCTTTGAGGAAACTATTGTTAGTACCCTTATCAGATTGTTTTTGTGATGTATCTTTAGAATCCATGTTTTACTTCAAACTTCTTTTTATCAAGAAACTTATAAATCGCTCCTGTGATGTGACCAGAAACCCAAGCTTGTGCTTCCTCATCAGTAACATCTCTTTCTTCAGTCACTCTCACTACAGCATGATATATCTCATGAGCTAATGTGTTATGCGTTAAATACTTAATGTCAATTATTAAAAAGTATTTATCAATATCTGGACTAAGCACTATCCCCTCACTTTCACCCTCATCTTCTTCCACAACAAGCTTAAATTTTTTATAAATTTTCTTAGATTCAAGCTTTAGTTGGTCAGTGAGAATAAAAATAAGTTGACAACTATAAGTCTGTAATTTTATAGTGTGTGCCACTTTCATAGTTAAAATGTTGATACTGATTTAAACATATCGTAATACCTAGCATACATTGCTTTTCTATTCATTCTCCAAACTGCATACATCTCACTAAAGTTTGGCATATTAACTAAAGAGATTGCATTGTTTCTAGCAGCTTTAAGTCTAGGTTCAATCAATTGAATCTTTTGAGCTACATCTTCACCAGCAAGAAATAAATTTTCCAACAATCTAGATTTAATAGCATATTCATAAAACTCATTAATTAAAGGATGATCAAGAACTAATAAATTACCATCATCATCTTCTAAAGCTCCTTCGTATGAAATAAATACTTTACGATTAACATCAATATTACGAACACCATAATCAGTGGCATTATCATAAGTGGCAACATCTTGATAGAATTCTCCAAGATTTACATAAATAAAACCATTCTTTATAAAAGCTGATCTACCACGATCATCCAAAGCATCACGTTTTCCTGATGATGGTGATATACCCAATCTTTCAAAAGAACTATATGTTCTTGTTTCAAATTTTCTTTTTTCTACAACTTGAACAAATACTTTCTCTCCTGTTTTACATTCTACAGCATAAGTAAATTCGCATCCACATTGTCCTGTAGGAGCACCACAACGATTACAATCTGGAAGTATTACATTTTCAGTTTGTCTTCCTTGAATAGCTTGTCTAGTCACTGTTTCTTCGCCACATAAAAAAGCATAATTAAGTACATAAAAATCATCAGGTAATTTTGCTTTACCATGGTTTAATTCTAATACAACTTCTTTAGTACCATGAATTCTTAAGCCTAATTCATAGTTTACTCTTTGAGCCACCTTAATCATTTGAGCTGGTTCAATTAAACCTTCATTGTTATACATAACGAAGTCTGTACCAACCTCATTAAGAAGCTGATCAAAAGTTCGATAACGAAGTTCAGTATTACCCATTGTTTTTAATTATATGTATACAGTAAAATAATAATTCATCTAAAGTCATATTTACATTTATTATCGTGCAATATTTTGTTTATCATTAGCTGGATCAACTGGAATTTGATAAAGACCCATTACATCTTTAAATACTTGAGCTTCAAGTTCTCCTAATAAATAATCAGGAATATTTAAAGTCTGATCTTGTCTTAATGTACAATCATCTTCAGCACAAGTGTATTTACTAATATCATCTTCAAATATTCCTTCTATACGTACAGCATCCCATTCTAAATTTGGAAAATATAAATAGTCATTAAGAAACCAGTAATATTTAGTCTTATTAAATCTAAAATTTTTAGAATTAACTATACCAATATAAGATGAAGGTAGTATAGCTTGCATTTCTTCAGATCCATCTATAGAACTTATAGTACGAATAAGAGGTCCAAAATATCCCTGTAAGAATACAGGAAGTTTATCTTTAGTTCTTTTAATAGTACAATCAGATCTTACACCAGTGCAACATGCTTCCACTTTATCTATCTCTATAAGTTCTACATAATCCATAGTTTGAATTACAGAAGAAAAAGCCATAAGTTTATTCTTACTATCCTCACGTTTCATTAACCACTTAGCATGCTTTAATACAAAAGCATATATCATACGATCAGTCATAAAAGCATCTTGTTTGTTGCCTTTAAGCTGACTACGTAATCTTGATACAACATCACCAATAGTATTTTTAGCCATTTTAATTTAAATTAAATTCATCGTAATTTTTTAGAAGATCTATAGTTTCTTCTTTTTTAAATTGTCTATTTTTTTGATTTCTAAACAATCTGCTAACTCTAATTAAATTATCCACTTGAATATATTTTTTCCATTCTTGAGGATAGGTTTTACCTACTGTTCTTGTAAAATCTCTCACTCCTTTAAATCCCCAAAGTTCATGATTCTTAAACCTATATTTAGTTTCGTAATTAGTATAAAAGATTTTAGCTGCAAATTGATCTGACTCCCAGTTTTGATGCTGTAAAATCACACCATGTTCATGACTTTTTTGAAAGTCTACATTGCTCTTTTTTCGTGGACAAGACCCTATAAAAAGATAACCTAATTGTTCTGGTAACTGCATCCCATCTCTTTCACTAATAACAGAGTTCCATATAAGACCATTAAAAGTTTTAATAATCTCTTTAAACTGCTCAATAGTCAAAGAAGAATACTTTGGGTTTTCTTCTATAAACTTATTATAAAAATCAGTATTAGTTAAGTTTAGCTTTTTAGGTCTATACCTAGGAGCATTTAGGTCTGGTTTTTTATATTGTTTTGCCACTATCCCTTATATTATAATTTACGAAAAATTTATCAAGTTTCCTATTTAAACTTTAATAGTTTAAACAGTGTATATAAATTCACTCACTTTACCTTTCTCAACATCATGAATTTCCATAATAGCTTGACGTTTAGATCCTATAAATTTATTATGATAATGCCAATAATCTGTAGAACATAGACTAGGCAAGTGTTTGACAGCAAACCCATTGTGTTCATTTTCAGTGGTAAACTCTACAGTTTTTTTAGAATGAAAATGCCCTGTAAAGCATGTACGATATTTAGTGGCTCCCCAAGATACTGGAAACTCTGTAGCGTATACGAGAGCTGTATTTTTTTTAGAAACATCCCCATGCTCAAAAGCAAAAAAGTTATGACCATAAACCACAACTTTTCTTTCTGCATATTCTACATCAAAATATATTGAATAATCTTCTTTATCAAAACACTTAGATAAAGCATGTGCCATGTGATAACTGCTAAGTCTATCATGATTACCTGGGACATAAACTACATGTAAATTGTCACAGAATTGTTTAAGATAGTTTATAGACCAAAAAAGAGCATCAAAAGCTTCTGTATAAGCGTCTTGTGCTCTTTGTGCATTATCTACAGGAGTACCACCTGTTGTTGTACCAGAGAAAGTATCCATATTAAGAAGATCACCTCCTATTACATATATTATTTTATTAAGTTTGTTAGACATATATGCCCTACCTACTAGATTAATAACAGCTGCTTTAAAGTGATTTACTATATCAGTATTATCTTCTTTTCCAAAATGTAAATCTTGTGTAGATATAATACCTACAGAATCACTTGTAAACTTCTCATTTACAAATACTTCTCCAATTTGTTCATAACGTGGATTAAAGTTAGATATTACTTCAGCTAATATATCTTTAGGTTCATGTTTAATGGCAGTCACCATAGCTGATATAAACCAACCATCATGCCTTTCCTTATTCCAATAACTAGATAGTTTCCATTTAGTGGTATCTATCTTAAGCAGTTCAATTATTTCTTCTGCACTTCTAGGCTCAGTGGCAGATAATCCTTTTATCTCAGCTGTACCTTTATCAAGATCTTCTCTAAACTCAATCACTTTATTTTTTAAAGGAAGAAGTTCTAAATTACCTTGTGACAAAATTTCTTTTTTAATTTCTTTGTATTTTTCAATCGAAATGCCTAATTTTGTTGAAGAATATAAATCAGACTTCTTCCATTTAATTAATTGTTTAACCTTGTCGATTAGATTCATATTATTAAGAATTAGTTATAATACATAAAGGTAAGAGGTTTTAATTTAAATTACCAACATTATATAAACATATTTAAAAAATTGAGCCCCAGTGTAGAAACACCAGGGCTTTGTTTGTCAGGATTAAACCAACAAAACCTGACTTTTGTTATTAATTAATATTTTCAATTTCTGGTTCACTGCCTAATCTCATTACTTTATAAGTGGCTAATTTAGAATCAGCTTTTTTGTAATTACCAAATTGAACTGCTTCATTTATAAAATCCCAATCATGTGTGTATTTTTCAGTATGAGGATTTAATTTTTTAGTTAGCTCTGTTTTTATAATTATATCGCAATGTCCTATACAAGATATTTGCATTAAAGTATTTCTATCACGATTAAAAGGAGCAAGATTAGAATTATAATAAACTAAATTATGTTCTGTATTTTCTATTTCAGATAAATAATGACTAAAATGATTAGGTAAAATAATATCATCATTTGCATAAAAAACTAAATATACACCTGTAGCATTTTGAATAGCATAATTTATTAGTTTATACCCACAACCACCTCCATTAATTTCTGCATTAAAGTAATGAATTATGTTTCCTTTTTTTTCTTGTTCTTCTTTTATAGATTGTAAATATCCACTATCAATAAGTTTTTGAAAATCAGGACAAGCATCTCCCATTATGAAAGCTTCCCACCCATTTATATCTTGATCAAGTATACATTGAATAGATCTTTTAGTTCTTTCTGGTCTTTGATAACAAGCTATACTAATTGTTATTCTTGGCTTTTTCATTACTTCCTATATTTTTTACAGGCACGCCTGCATATTTTTGGTAAGGTTGCAATTTACTTTTTTTAGTTACTACACCATTCATACCAATCATTACACCTTCAGGTATTATAGATTTTTGATGAATAGCCACTCCCATTCCTAAATTTACTTTATCTCCTATTGTACAAAAACCAGCTAACTTAGAACCTGCACTCATTGTTACATTAGATCCAAGAACACAATCATGAGCTATATAAGCATGTTTCATGATATAACAACCAGTTCCAATTTCTGTGATTCTTTGAGCTCCTGAATCAACAGTAATCATTCCAGTGAGTTTAGTACCACTTTTAATAAGAACACCTTTATTCTCATTCTCTTTACCTATCCATTCTGGAGGCATTCCTATTATACAATAAGGACCTATATAAACATCATCTTCTATAATAACATTAGATCCAATAATTGCTGTAGGGTGAATTAAACTAGGCATATTTTACCTCCTTTTATATCATATACATCATTTTTATGTAATAACATTTTTATTAAAAGGTCGTTAATATTTAGTTTAGTATTTCTAGTTTCTCCTATACCACCTTTATGACTAATTTCAAATGCAAATTTTTCACAAGGAACAGTAGTAGGTGGGTTAAAATGAAAGTAGGCATTTATATAACTTTCATCATTTACACCTGGCTCATATGGAATCTTCTTATCTTCTATTTGCCACTCTCTAAGAGTTTTACAAAAGTCCACCACTCTATCTTTCTTACCTCCAAAAAATGCTCCATAATGGTAAGTGTAAGGTAAAGGACTATCTAAAGGTACATAGGCCTTAGAAGATGGATATCTATCAAAACCAACACCATTCTTAAGCCAGCTTCTATTACCATAGTGTTCTCCTCCTACTAAGTCTCCAAGAAACCATTCTTCTGTAAAATCTTTACATACGCTAGTATCAGCATCAAAGTAGTATAAATAATCACTATCACACTTAGATAGTTCTACAATATTTCTGAACTTATCATTTGTTGCATCTAACCAGCTATTATGTTTAGCTGGATGATATTCTACATCAATTTCTTTTTGTAAAAAAGGTTTAGGATCTTCATCTGAAAAAAAGTAAAACTTAATAGATGCCTCTCCTTTATAGTGATGCATAAACTTTTTAATAAACCTAACTCCTAATACAAAATACGAGTTAGTTGCTAGAATAACAATTCCTATTTTAGACATGACACCTCCTTTGTTTTTAAAATTTCTTCTGCATATTTATATGAGCAGAAATTAGAATTAAAAGTTTCTTGTGTAATATCATAAGGAAGAGCTAGTTGATACTTTCCTTTATAAAATAAATCAGGTTTATCACCTACTACTCCAGCATTGTGAAAAATTGGATGAATGTCCCATTCTTGTATACTAGATGTAGCCCAAGAGAATGAAAGTTTTTTTGTTACTTCTACAGGCTTATCCCAAAACCATAGATTCCAAAGAACTGCCCACATATCAGCACACCATATTTGTATCTCATGTATAGTAGGATCAATTGCTTTATCTTTTTCTATTTGATGTGTTACAAGTCTATACAAGTTTTCAGCATCATAATATACTTTTTTCCAAAACTCAGTGGGTATATTTTTTAGTAGGTATTGAGCACCACCACTATTTTTTTCTTGCTCAATAATATATTGTTTATTAACATTTACTATATCAGCCATTAAGTCAAGATAATGTTCTCCTTTAGACTTTACATAATTTGCTCCTATATAACTAACTGTATCACTAACATAACAAATATCATTTTCTAGCATTTCTTTAAAATCAATAGGTTTGCTAAATACAATATCACAATCATGATAAAATATAGTTTCTTTTTCTAGTTCAGGATGCTTTAACCAATGTTGATAAAGAACGTGTGGGCGAACACTAGAAATATAACAAGGTTTTTGTCTTGCATCAAAATAAAAGAAAAACTTTACTTCAGGATAACCTTTAGCTAATTTTTTCCATTTTTCAGAAACAGTTCCATGATGAGCACAAACAATTTGTATATCACCAGGGTTAGCACCATTTCTAATAAAGTTGTTAATCATAACTTCCACCTGCCAAGTGTAATAATCTATAGCAGGCTGTGCACAGATAAATTTCATATATTTTGGTTTTTTTGTAAAGATACTATTTTATATAATTCATTAACAAGAACTATTTTTATTTATTAGTCACATGAACCAATAAGAGTTATAATTGTAACTACCCCCACACTATTAACTATACATCAGATGTTGTTGTTGTTGTTGTTGCTGGTGTAATTGAATTTGTTGTAGTAGTAGTTGTACTAGTAGTGCTTGTTGTACTGGTTGTTGTACTAGTAGTTGTAGGGCAATTAATTCTATCAACACAAGGAAGTGTATTAGATATTATAGTAAGTCCTTCTGGTAAAGGATTTTCTATTGTTATTGCACATAATTCATTATAACCATACACAATACTTACATTAACTGAACTATAAGTTATACAATCAATATACTTTAATTCAATTGGCCTATAATCAACAGAATTAATTTTAAAACATATACATGGTAATGTAGTAGTTGTAGTAGTACTGGTTGTAGATGTTGTGCTACTAGTTGTGCTAGTAGTACTAGTTGTCGTAGTACTAGTCGTTGTACTCGTTGTAGTTGTAGGACATCCTAATACTGAAGTGCAAAGAATGTCTAAATCATTTATTGTTTGAACAGCTCCATTAGTATTAGCATAATTAACTGGTGTTCCTACTTTATAACAAACTATAATTAAAGAATTACTAACAGAGACAGAAGTATCTACAGAGTTACAATTTACATAAAAGAATGTAGTAAAGGATGCGTCTACTCCACTACTACCTAACTCTAAACAAAAACAAGGTGTCGTGGTAGTGGTTGTAGTTGAAGTGGTAGACGTAGTTGATGTTGTTGTACTACTAGTCGTTGTACTAGATGTTGTGCTAGTTGTAGTGCTTGTGGTTGTTATAGGTGGTGGACAAAGTAATCCACATACACCATAGTTTACAATTGTAGCAAAAAAATTAGTAGTAATAGTATTAGCTTTAGCACAGATACTAATAGAATCACCAAAATCTAATGGTACTGTAACTAATACTCCTTCATCACAATCATAATAATTAAATTCATATGCATCTACTCCTTCTTGAGTTTCAATATTATTAATTGTATAACAATTACAAACAGGACTTAATGTTGTTGTAGTTGTTGTTGAAGTTGTTGTTGTAGTCGATGTTGTTGTTGTGGTGGTGCAATTTAAATGTAAAGATTGAATTATTATATCCACAACTTCACAAACAGTCATTCCAGTTGTAATTCCAGCACAATCAAAATCACTACCATTATATATAATACAACAAGATTCAACCTCTTTATCACAAGGTTGAGCATCTGGACATATCGTTGTAGGACATAATATTGGTTCTCCTGTAGGACAGCAGCATGGTAAATTATTATATGAACAACTACAGTTACAAGCCATTTTATTATTAATTTATATTATAATAGTTACAGTAGCTGTAAAAGAACAATTACTTGGAGGTATTGTTGTTTTACATTCTGGTAGGTTTTGAATAATTATTTCTAATATTTCACAAAGATTATCTCCTGTTTCTAATCCATAACACTCTATATTATCTCCATTATATATTACACATTCGCAATTATAAAATTCATCACAAGGTTCACAATCAGGATTTATTGTTGTTGTAGTTGTAGTTGTGGGTGGGCATGGTGGTGCACATTGAGGACATATGGATTGATAACATCCACATGAAGCACTAAGTCCACAAGAACAATCACATCCACAAGAATAGCACATATTTTATAATTTATAAATTAACAATTATACTATTAGTACATTTACCATTATTTCTAATCTTAACACTTGTTGTAACATTAGGTACAGTGATAGTAACTCCAGCTAATAACTGAGCTTTTGTGTAAGGACCATAAGCAGGTGCAGTATAGTTATTCAAATTTGAATAAACCATAAATGGACCTGTGTCACTTTCTGCTGTATTTAGTATTACAAATATTTGCATTTTATTTTATTTTTATCCAGCACATGCTATTAAAATACACAACTTCCCTGATCAAACAAACTACCACTACTATATAAAATTGGACCATAGAATAAATTTGCACAGAATGTTATTTGTTGTCCTGAACCAAGATTTGGCTGTACTGTGAATAAACCCTCACAATCGTACCAACTTACACTAATTGAAGATTCTGTATTGTTTTCTATTCTATAACTATTACATAGAAAAGCTACTGTAGTAGTAGTGGTTGTTGTACTAGTTGTTGGAGCAGCTGTTGTTGTAGTGGTGGTACTAGTACTAGTTGTTGTGCTAGTTGTAGTGCTACTAGTTGATGTTGAAGTGGTTGATGTCGAAGTGGTTGTAGTTGAACTAGTTGTTGTAGTTGTAGGACCTGGTACACAACAAACTAATGTATCAACATAATCACCATCACCACTTAATTTAACAATAGGTTCCATCATATTTGTACAATAACTAACTGTGCCACTACTTACATTAAGAACTGTTGATAAACCTGAACCACATTCATAAAATGTATAAACACCATCAGTATAATCAATTATTCTACAAGGGCATTGTGTAGTAGGTATAGTTAACTCTACATAAGTAGTACATGTTCTAGATTGAACTTTTACTTTAACAATAAGATCAGAAACAATCATTTGATACCCAGCAACAAGTTGAGCCTTAGTAACAGGATTACTAGGCCATGGTATCTGATTACCTGCCCCATCTATTAAAGTTAGAGTGTATGGACCTGGATCACCACCTGAGTTATTTAACGTTATTAGTATTGTTTTAGACATATTTTATTTTTATAAACCACATTCTGATAAAGTTGTAGCTACCCAATTAGGCCCAAGACAACAACATCCTGAATAAGTTCCACCTGCATTACTTATACTTTGAAATTGTAATGTCACTGTATTATAGCAACATATATTACCAGCACTTTTATTATGTACTAATACTTCATTGGCATAATAATTATGATTATTTTCAACTTCAAATGTATAAACTTGTTCTTCATCAAATAAAACTTCTATATCTTTAATATATGTTGCATCACCATCAGCAAGATTAACAGTATCTCCTAAACTTATTTGATTAACATCTATTTCAAAACCATATTTTACAGTTGTTACTAAGGGATTAAATGATGCAATGTTATAACCATTTACATAAAAAGGATGATCATCTGTACATTCAGTTACTACACCATTAGCAAAAGAATATCTAATTAAACTATTAGATGATTTTTTTCTAACTGATAGTACTTTATTAAACTCATTTATATTTTTAACTTCATTAAAAGATAACACCACATCCCCAACTTCTATATCTTTAATAGCTTTAGTTTCTCCATTAAAAAGTGTAATATCAGTAGTACCAATAAAACAACAATTTTCACATGGGGGTAATGGTACAGTGGAACAACTAGTTACAGAAGTAACTTGACCAAGACTACCTGTAACATGATATATATTAAATCCATCTGAATAATATCCAGCTGGTACAGGTCCAGTATAGTTAGAGTTTAAATATAAAAAGCATCCATATATTATTGG
>Ga0181355_1000592_pt1 | contig 15496 bp, 33 predicted proteins | sample Fa13VDMM15DN_FD_130099 | JGI IMG/M metagenome (GOLD analysis project Ga0181355, IMG submission 130099) | Freshwater viral communities from Lake Michigan, USA - Fa13.VD.MM15.D.N | ecosystem: Environmental > Aquatic > Freshwater > Lake | place: USA: Michigan | collected 2013-09-23 | reverse complement strand
GCAGCAAGCTGAAGCATGTGCTCATCAAACGCCAAAGGCTTAGACAGGTCTTTGAAGTCTTTAGTCTTGATGTCTATGACTATCCCGTCACCGTCCGTGTTGTGCATGTCGCACTTCCCACCAAACCCTAGCTCATGAGCAAAGGCTTTCTCACAAACCCAGCTACGAGCCCCGTAGAAGCCCTCTACGGCGTTTTTGCAGGACTGGACATGGTGTGGGTACTTAGAAAACGTTCTGCCCTCGTAGAAGCCCTGTATTGCGGCGTGTATCTCTGTCCCTAGTTCAGCTGCGTCTTTGCCCTGCTGTTTAGAGTCAGACAGCACCCGTTTTAGCCAAAGGTATTCTGGTTCGTCGTCCTGCCGCGGTAATGTCAAAGCAGCGAGAATGGCCTGCTCCTGCAACCACACAGTCAAAGCCGGCTTGGCTGCTACGTTAATAATCCCGCTGACTGACGGCACCAGGTTAAGCTCACGGGCGTCACGCAGGGTGGTGTTACGCATCCTGCCGGTACTCTTGCCCATGATTGTGTACATAGGTTCGCCTTGCCTGGTGTACCAATGGCCAGACTCCGCGGCGTGCTCTTTGGCAATCATAATTTTCCTTAGTTTGTTAGTGATTTGCGGCGGTCTTCAATCTTGCGTTCAATCTTGTCATACGCTTCGTCTGCCCTGACCCGTGAATTAGCAGCATCTTCCTGGCGTAGCTGATCCATCAAAAGCTTATTCATGTCACCCATTGGGTATTTAATTAGGACATAGGCCACGTACTTATCGCCCTCTTGAAAAATTTGAGACTTCTCTTCGTGAGCGCCAACGATTCTGGCAAGCAGTGCTTCTTGGGAGGTGGTGACTGAGGCGTTGTTTGATACCTGGGCGTTATTAACGTCACCGTTCTCGTCTACGTATAGACGCATTAGTGAGTTAACTTCACCCTTGATGGTAACAGCCAGCTGAGCCTTAGCAAGCATGGTGGCCTTGTTCATGGCCATCTGCATATCCTTTGATTTGGCCACAGCCTTTTCGTAGATAGCGTCCTTGTCTTTTGGCGGCTTGGTATACCAGTCAGGCATTTGATCAATTTGCTTGGCGACTTCTTTTTTAATTTCTTCTCGCTGTACTTGCTGATCGCTTTTAAACATGCTGCAAGAAGATAAAAATACGCAAGCTAACGCTATAAGTTTTTTCATAATAATTTTCTCTATTGAAGTTTATGAGTATTGTCTTTAGCCCACACAAGGTAAGGCATCCGTACAATTCTTCTTTCGCTTTTCGGTATCTCTTGCATTCTTTGGTTAAACTCAGCCAGGGAAAATGATTTTCTAAAAGAGATAGGCCGCTTTGTTGCCACTGCAATCATTACCTCGCCTGCAATGTTTCCGTTAACCTTAACCTTTGGAAACGTAGCCCAAAGAACTAAAGGTTTTTCAGGAAGCTCTACTTTGCTAGTAATAATTTGTTCATGCTGGTAAACAAACTGCACTTGCTCATGACGTTCCAGGTACGGTGAAAAGTAAAACAGGTTTAAAAATATCGGCTGGTTTGGTTTGACTATTACGTTAAATAGTTCGCCTTCCCTCAGCTGAGTTTTTGACACCCGTATCTCAGGGTCAAAGCTTATGTCAGACTTGCCAGTGTCTTTAGTAAGAGCTACCTCAACAGTAACCTTGCAAGAGCGTATGCCTGATCCTGATACCTCTGTACTAATCTTCCGCAGGCCAGTCACCATGCCCTCTGTGTACGACGTAGACGACATAAGCATTTGACATACCTCGTCGTTTACTTCGTTGCATAGCTGGTACTGAGACGTTGACACAGCCTCACCTGCCACCTGTCTTACAACGCTAAAGATCGCTTTATTTTCTGCCGCCATACATGCAGCACGCTCTGACACTTCAGGGCTAAATGATTCTATTGCTTCCCCGCGGTGCCATTCCTGTTGCTGTGGTGCCGTTGATGTAATCAGGCTAAATAAGAGTGAAAGTATTTGTTTTTCCATTTTCGCTAATAAATTCTTTAATGTCCGCTATTGTCATTCCAGTCTTCTCATGAATCAGAATTATGATGTCGCCGCTAATGCCAACAACACCATGCCTGATCTTGCTAAGCGCCGGAGGGCTAATTCCTAAAGCAGCGCACAGTTGTCTGTCAGATGAAATGTTGTATTCCGTCTTTAAAAAATCAAACAGTGCGTGCTCTGGGGCCATCACAGTCTCCTAAAAATCTATGTCGTCTAACGTATCGTCAAACGAATCAGTAGTTTTATTTTTGCCCTGCTTGCGTTGCCATTCAGGACTGCTTGCAATCTTGCCCTTAAGTTTGTCGCTAAACGTCTCAAACATTTGCATGTCTGGGTCGTCAATACTAAAAAGCTTTGCATCGTTATGAGCGTCAGGCAAACCTGCTTTCTTAATGTTCGCAGGCACCGGGTTGATGTTGTTAATGTTGGTGTACTCCTTACCATCATGGCCAACAGACTTAGCTACTGAGATCATTGCCCACACACCTAGAAGTTTCTTTAGCTCAAAACCCTTACGCTCGTCTGCAGTGAACGCAGCACCCCTCCAGGACTCTAAGTCAATAGACAGGTTGGCTTTCTCGTTAAGAGACAACGTGTAGTTCTTAGAAATAGATAGCGGCTCACCCTTGTCAGTCAATAATGGATTGCCGTCGTCATCAATCGAATGAACTTCAAATTGAATCATGACCTTTCGCAATTTTTTCTCTTGCCCCATGTACGTAGACTTTTGCGTACCCGTGTCAACAATTCGGTAGCACCGAGCTAAATGTAAGCCAGGGGGTACTGGGGTAAACGATCCACCGCTGGATTCTGCTTTCGCTATAAGGCTCATTTGTTTTCCTTTGCTAGGGCTTTCAGGCCACATTCGTAATAGATGACAGCCCAATCGTCATCTGAGGCCATATGATTCACTGCACGCCGTAGCGCCTCTTCTAGTTGCTGCTGTCGCTCTAAATTCGCTTGATGATATTCGCTGTCCATAAATTCCTCTATTTTTAGTTATTAACATAAGAGCAAAAAGAAAACCACATACAGCTAACATAGTTCCTATACGTCTAAACTTCTCACGACGAATAGAACCCTGATCGTTAAGTATTGCTAATTGAATAATCTCCATATCAAACGTAAGATCGGAAGATAATTTTTTTTCGTAAAACCCACCTATTTTTATGCCTGTCTTAGTTGTGTAAGGGGTAACCTTGTCTTGTGTCTCCATGTTGTAATTCCTCCTTAATTCTTTGCATCTTATACCATTTAATTCCTTCTTACAACACCTTGCATAAAAAAGTTTTACATGGTTTAATATGGCATTACAGAAAGGTTTGTTATGAAGCTAAACGATTTTTTTACAGACCAGCCTCACGGGTCGAAGGCTGCGATGGCCAAGGCTTTGGGGATAAGTAAAACCTGGCTAAGCTTAATCATTGCCGGCAAAGAAATGCCTTCACCAGTGTTAGCTGTGGCTATTAGTAATTACACAAAGAATAAAGTCAAGCGTCAAGTATTGCGCCCAGACATATTCGGAGTATGATCAATGGGACTAGCTAGGGTAGCCCCCGAAAAGCCGATTCGTCACCGGCCTGCTGTGTCCCACCTAATTAAGTGACGAGAACCTTTGACTAGGGTTATATATGCACTACTACCAATTCCATATTGGCGACTACAGGTCAGCCACATCCCATTTAAGCAATGAAGAAGACCTTGCGTATCGGCGCTTGCTTGACATGTATTACGATACAGAGGCTTGCATCCCACTGGATACCGAGTGGGTTTCCAGACGGTTACGAGTCGATAAGCAAGTGGTAACCGTGGTGCTTAAAGATATGTTTGTTGAGACGCCAGACGGTTGGTTTCACCAAAGGTGCGCTACCGGAATTAAGGATTATCACGCCCTTGTAAGCCGAAACAGAACCAACGGGAAAGCCGGTGGCAGGCCGAGACGTAACCCAGAGGAAACCCAGTCGGTTACCACTGGAAAGGTAACCATAAACCATAAACCAGAAACCACAGTAGAGGCAAAACCCAAACAGTCTCGTGGAACTCGACTGCCTGCTGACTGGGTGCCTACCGAAGACCAAGTCCAGTTCTGCAAAACCAACAGGACTGACCTAAGCGCACAGACCACTGCAGACCGCTTTCGTGATTACTGGTCTGCCCAGCCTGGTGCCAAGGGGTTAAAGTTGGACTGGGACGCGACGTGGAGAAACTGGGTACGTGCCGAGCGCGTCCAGGTTGCAGACAAAACTTCTGGTAGCCGACCTACCTGGGACAGGAGACAACGATGAAAGGTGCTGATGCCGTATTTTCTATGCGCCGTGCCGGCAAGCGCCCGAACGGGGTTTGGATTACGCAGACCCCCTCGCCGTATTGCCTGATGTGGCAGAAGTACGACGACCTACAGGCTTACCCAGAGATTGAGATTCTGTCCAACGAAAACCCAGAGAGCCTCGACCTGCGGTTTGTTGTTGGGCTCACAGCTCATGTCTGCGGTAAAGAATATTTTACGGTTGAAAAGTTACACAATGCGCTTTTAAAGGCAGGTGCTAAACGGGTGATTACCGTTGTTGGCGAAATTATAATTGATAGCGAAACGGGAGAGCACGGATGGGTATGTACTTAACTGACGACGACATAGACTTTAACTCGTACATGGCGATGACCGAGTACGAGACTCGGGTCAAGGATATGCGGCTGACGGTTGATGAGCTGATAGACGAGGTGAACAACCCGGTTGTAGACAAATCAACCCTGATGCCGTGGCCAGCGGCTGCAGACTCGTTTGCTTTCCGTCCCGGCGAAGTCACAGTCTGGGCTGGCTCCAATGGCGGCGGCAAGTCGTTAATGACTGGCCAGGTTGCGTTGGGGCTCATAAAGCAGAAGCAGAGAATCTGCATAGCAAGCTTTGAGATGAAGCCGAAGATGACTGCTAAGCGGATGGTGCGGCAGTTTGCCGGCAAGTCGTTAGAGTCTAATCATTACGTGCAGACACCCAAAGAGCAGAAGCTTGAAGCGCTGCTTAGGTTCAAAACATTTATCGGTAACAAGATGTTTGTTTACGACCAACAGGGTACGGTTGACTCTAAGCGAATCGAGGCGTTGGTATGGCACTGTGCAACAAAGCTAGAAATTGATCATGTTTTTATCGACAGCCTGATGAAGTGTGTGCCTGGTGAAGATGCATACAATGAGCAGAAAAATTTTGTAGATAAGCTGACGTCGTTAGCGCGTGATCATAATATTCATATTCATTTAGTCCACCACATTCGCAAGCTAAGTAACGAAGAGATCAGGCCAAGTAAGAGTGACCTGCGCGGGTCTAGTGCAATTACCGACCAGGTGGATAATGTTTTAATCGTTCACAGGAACAAGCGCAAAGAGCACGCACGCGAGTCCGGTAAGGATTATGACGAGACAGACCCAGACGCATACCTAATGTGCGAGAAGCAGCGTAACGGGGAAGCTGAGCCCTGGTTTGATCTTTGGTATCACAACGACAGCCAGCAGTTCTTAGATCGTCGTAACGGTATGCCGATGGCGTTTGACCAAACGGGGGAATTTTGAATGACGTTGAAAAATACAAATACGAATGCTTGGTCAGAGAAGTTATCCGAATGCGAATCAGAGATAGGGATGCGGCATATAAGTTTTTGGCTGGTTGGGTTCGAGATGACGGTAGTTGGGCAAAGGGTTGGAACGAGCGCCATCCGAGTAGTGCGCTCGAACAGGATATTAAACAACAATGGAAACTTGGAAATCGCGGTGAACATGGAGACTGGAAATGAGTGAACTAAGTAACTTCCAAAAGAATTTTTTAGCAGGCAGTGGCCACGTAGAAGTGTTCACGCAAAAAGAATTTGATGACGCATTGAATTTAGCTAGAGCTGAGATCATGACTGTAGCGATACAGACTACAAAGCAAGCTATTTTAATTGAGCGTGAAGAGTGTGCAAAATTAGCTGATGAATGCGTTGATATAGAAAAACTGGGAGATGCAATTCGTAATCGCATACCAGCACAACGACAATGATCTGGATAGGTATAGACCCAGGCTTACGTTCTGGAGCGATAGCGTCGATTGACCACAACATTGGTTTTATTGCGGCTGAAGATATTAAAGCTGATGGCGATAAGATTGACGTCAAAGCTTTGAAAGAACAAATCTATCGCATCACGGTTCCTGGTGATACGTATGTAATTTGTATTGAGCATGTAGGTGTGCGGCCAGGGCAAGGAATATCGAGCTCAGGTAAATTTATGAGAGCGTTTGGTGCAATTGAAGCCGCGGCCGCATTGCTTTCAGATAGGGTAGAGATGGTATTACCGCAGGCGTGGAAAAAAGTTATGGGTGTTAGTGCAGATAAAGAAAAGTCTTTGATTATGGCCAGAGCTTTATTTCCAAATGCAATGCTAAAGTTGAAGAAGCATCACGGAAGAGCTGAAGCTTTATTGATAGCGGAATATGCGAGGAGGGTGTTTGGATGATAGAAAATGATGAGATGAGATGTATGTTTGCTGCGTTTGCTCTGCAAGGCTTAATGTCTTCTGTTGACCCAGAAATATTAGAGTCTGAACATAATAGGCGGTTCATAGCAGAGGCCGCGTTTGATATGGCCGATATGATGCTGGGGGTTAAAAATGCTACAGCAAGACATTAGCATTTACGAAGCGTTCATGAGGGGTGACTCCGTTGGGTCGTTAGCTAAGCGTTTTAAGTTAGACAAATCACAAATAAAAAAGGTAATTAATCGTGTTGGAACAGAAAGAGTCATCGCAAAACCCAAGGTTTTGTACGAACTGTATGCAACACAAGCCGATACAGAACGGAACATATAAGGTATTTGAAAATGGAACTAGACAAAGATGGATTTGCGAGAAATGCTCGCTTAGAAAGGGGAAGACCCACATCATCAGAAACATTAGAATTTAAATTGATGGTGATTGGAATTATTTTAATTCTTAGCGTATTTTTTATATCAGCGATTATTGGCGTAACAATTATTTTTTGGCGAATTTGGGGGTAATTATGAGCGAACGAGAAATTGATCCACAGAAGGCAGTAGATTTTATCCGTGACCACGGGGCTAAGCTGGCGTATGCCAAGGCCACCCGAATATACTTGGAAGAGTTCCGTAAGTCTAAGAAAGCATTGCTAATGAAGCAATCTTCAGAGACTGCGGTAAACGCTCAGGAGCGGGACGCCTACAGTCACCCAGAATACCAGCAGCTTTTAAATGACCTTAGGGCTGCCGTAGAGGCCGAGGAAGCCCTTAAATGGCACATGGTGGCAGCTGAGGCCAGGATTGAGGTTTGGCGGTCACAGGAGGCTTCTAATCGAGCCGAGTACAGGGCTACGATTTGAACAACAAACTCAATGCAGCCGAGCGCCGGCACCTGCAGCGGGTTAAAAGCCTGCCCTGCAGCGTCTGTAACGCCCCTCCCCCGAGCTCTGCTCACCACGTCAAGCAGCACCAGCAGTACACGGCTGTAGCGCTCTGCTACGACTGCCACCAGGGCTCAATGATGGGCTGGCATGGTAACCGCCGGGCGTGGGTTATAAGGAAGATGGACGAGCTGGACGCCTTGAACGTCACTATCCAGCGTTTACTGTGTGATGGCTTGCCAATTGAGCAAGATGAAAAAATATTTTAAAAAAGTGTTGACAAGCCGTTTAATAATAAATTAAAGTATACCTACTGACACATTGGTCAGGACAGCGAACCGGAGCGAATCATGAAAAACGACTTAAACACCATCGACACACTAGGCACATTGTTGGCACAGATTGCTGACTTAACTAAGCAAGCTGACTCAATCAAGGACGAGCTGAAAGATTCAGCTACGGCACCAAACGGCAGCAAAGTATTTGAGGGCGACATGTTCAAAGCTACCGTTATCGAAGCTAATCGCAACACAGTCAATTACAAAAAACTTTTAGCAGACTTGGGTATTACTGAAGACACAGTAGCTCAGTACACTAGCACGTCAGCAGTCTTCTCAGTCAAAGTAACTTCACGTTAATAGGGGCTCAATTATGACTATTTCATTAGGCACGTGCGGAAAAATGTTTGGACATTTTGAGCCAGATCAAGAATTTGCCGGGGTGGCTAAACCCATAGTTGACATGTATGAACATGCTTGTGATAAGGCGTTTTATTTTAGTAAACATTCTGTGCCTAACGGTAAATATAAACAAAAAGCATTAGTTTGGTTGGCTGCTGCTACTGCGTTACATTCTGTATTAGGTATGTATGCAAAACCTAATGATAGTTTTCGTGATGGCCCAGACGAAAAACTTGATTACAGTTGGCTACAACATCTTGCAAACGAAGCTCAAGGTGACAAAGATGACTAACAAAATTTTAACAAAAGAATTTGAAGGCCAGCTTTGGATACCTGCAAGTGTTTATCAAGCTGCTGTTAAACATGCAGTAGAAGCAGAGCGTAAAGCATGTGCAAAGTTGTGTGAAGAAGGCGGTAAAGATGAAAATGGGCGTATTCACGTTCAAGCATTGGGCTGCGCTTTAGAAATCCGCGCAAGGGGGTTAAGATGAAAGCCGAAAAACATAACCTAGACTTCACTGTCACATTGACTGCTGAAGATGCCAAGTTTACGGACGAGGCTGTGGCTGCAGGCATTCCATTGATTGTAGTGTGTATGTGCAGGGATGCTTTGCGTAAGCTAGTAACGTCTGAGCGCGAAGCGTGTGCAAAGTTGTGTGAAGAAATGGCAAGCTGGCATGGTGACTTAGTTACTGCCGCATACGACTCCGCTGCTGATGCTATACGCAAGAGGGGGCAGGAATGAATGACCCAGTAGCATATATCAACGTAGAAGAGCGCACTCTTGAATGGGCAACGCCTATTAAATGGGAAACGCCGACAGTAGTGAAGATGGATAAGGTTCCTTTGTACACAAAGAAAGAATGGGTAGGACTGACTTTACAAGAAATTGAATACATCGAGGGTATGACATTGGATAGGCACGATGCTATAAGAATGGCAGCCGTTGCTTTACAGGAGAAGAACAATGGATGAGCAAAATCCGCAGGAAGTAATAGCTAAATGGATTAAAGCAAACACCGAACATAGACAATGGTACATCTGCCCCAAGTGTAGCTACCAAGCACCACGATTTAAAGATGAATGGGTAGGGCTGACGGAGCAAGAGCAAAGTGACATAGCGTGGGAAAAAGACAAGTCGAGAATATGGATTGTTACCGCAACAGAAGCCAAGCTAAAGGAGAAAAACGGTGGGTAAAGAATATTCAGACTACGAAACACAACGCGCAATTTTGCTTGAGTATATGCAGGTAATGATAGCTCGTAATGACTGGCACGGGGTATCAGATGCAGCTAATGATCTACGTGTACTTGAGGCTGAGCAAAAGAATGCGTGAACCGCCAACCATAGAGCTGTGTTTGCATTTGGCTGAGATTTATTTTGAGATGGGTATGCCTGACCGAAGCTGGCAATACTTGCTGTGCTGGGCTGCTTATGACGATTACTTAGACATTTTTTGGGGGATCAACAATGTTTGATATTGACGAGCTCGTAATGTGGTTTTGTGTGGCTTTAGCTTTTTCTATTTTGGTTATGATGACACAGGGAGTAATTTAATGTTGCCTTTACATTGTCAATTTATGTTGAAGTCAGCGTCGTTGTCAAAAGACGTAGACCAAATTCAAAAAGCTATAGACATGGTAAAGGGTTTATCCTCAGAAAACTTCTTGCAAAATGAGCAAGACATGAAACAAAGGGTCTTTTATCATAGGCCGTTTGGTGTGCATTGGTCAGGCAATTACGTGGAAGAGGGTGGTTATCCAAGGCCATTTAATTTTTTTAAAATACCTGAAAAAATTGGTTGACAAGGGTTAATAGTTTAAGTTATAGTTACATCACAGTCAGGTGACTGGACAGCGAATAAGGAAAGTGAATCATGGAAAAAGCAAACTTCTCTCAACTGCTTAACGATGCCGTTAACCAGCCAGGCATCATTAGCCAGTGCTACAGCACGTTTCACGGGTTTAGTATTGGTAACCAGCTGCTGGCTTACACTCAATGCCTTGCACGTAATATCCCTATCGGCCCTATCGGTACTTTCAATAAATGGAAAGAGCTAGGCCGCTCGGTTAGCAAAGGCCAGAAAGCCATCGCTCTGGTAATGCCCGTTACTGTCAACAAGAAGGACGCGGCCGGCGAAAAGACAGGCGACGTGTTCCGCATGTTTGCTCTGCGTAACAATTGGTTTGTTCTTAGCCAAACCGAAGGCGAGGATTTTGTTAACGAAGTAATTACCCCTACTTGGGACAAAGCTACAGCGCTTGAGGCTTTGGGTATCACCGAAGAAATTTTTGCCTTAGCAAACGGCAACGTCCAGGGCTATGCCCAACTTAACACCATCGCAATTAACCCGGTGGCTGCGCTCCCACACAAAACCCGCTTCCACGAAATAGCTCACGTTGTCCTTGGCCACACGCAAGAAGGCTTGGTGACTGACAGCGAGTTTACGCCCCGTGACGTGCGTGAGGTGGAGGCTGAGGGGGTAGCTTACATCCTATGCGCTTTGCTCAGCCTGCCAGGTTTAGACGAGTCCCGCGGGTATATTCAGAGCTGGCTGCAGGGTGAAGAAGTTACCGAGAAAACAGCCCAACGTATTTTTTCAGCGGCCAACAAAATTCTCGAGGCCGGCCAGGTAAAGCCTGCAGAAAAATAAATTAAAAATATTTACGAAAAGGGGTTGACAGCCCCTAATCGTTTAAGCTATAGTTACATCACTGCATAACGCAGGACAGCGAAAAGGAGAGAATCATGAGTAAATATTACAAGTGCGATTGCTGCAAACATATTTTTAAAGAAGATGAGATTGAGACTGTCAATGACAATACAGGCGCAAGCGACGGTACGGTTGATCTTTGCCCTAAGTGCCATGTGCCAGAAAGTTTTTCGTCAATTTCAGACTTAGACTGGAAAATGGAACGCGAGCAAGAAGAGTTTGAGAACCGCGAAGAATACCGTCTCGACGCAATGTTTGATGCACGTTACGACGACGCGGAGGATTTATCATGATTGCTTACTGCGACTACATAGCTCACACAATACAGTCTGCTCTTGTTGCCGACAAGGGTTGGAAGCTTTCCCACGTTGGCAAAATACAGTGGGACTTAGATCAAGGCGGCGCTTTGAATAGCACTACTAAGCTCATGATTGTTGAAGACAATAACGGCAAGAAGTACAAAATAACAGTAGAAGAAGTTTAAAGCTTAGGTTAAAATAAATTACTGGGAAAGCGGATGCTGGCTTCGCATATCGCGTGGCGCTATTCGCATAGGTGTGTAGCGAACAGACGCAGCGAGTACCAATTTAATCAACTACCTGATGGGGGAAAGATGAAAGAAGATCAATACGAAGTTGCAAAGCTTCAACAGGAACTAACCCGCATTGACAACATAGGCTACGAGCTTCACTGCCAGCAAGAGAAGGCGATTGAAGCGCTAAACCAAATAATCAACGTGCCGTACACAGCCGCGTCAGATGCTCGTGCCGTCAAAGAGATGGTGCGTATTGCCGAGGAGGCTTTGAGCCTGTTACTTAAAGAGCCAGCATGAACAAATTTAATTTAGATTGGCAAAAAGAAAATTTACTCAAAACTCTTATAGCTGTGGTTGAGCATGATGAGTATTTAATTGAAATGAAGGTCTACAGACCGTTCATTGAGCTAGAGCATGCTAGAGATTTAATTTCAAAAATTGAAAGATGTAATGACATAGATTCTCGTAACATTGCAGAACCTTCAACATAACATTACACTACAGGCATCTAATTACGCTTAAGGACTGAGAAGATGTCTGAGCCCACCACAGTTGCTACGAAGCAACAGAAGCCGCCAAAGAAGATTGGCCGTCCCAGTAAATACACACCTGAACTAGCAAGAGAAGTATGTGAGCGCTTAAGTGATGGAGAACCACTACGTCAGATATGTAGGGACGAGCACATGCCTGCGTGGACTGCGATATATGCTTGGGCAGCGCAGGACAAGGCCCTTTCAGAACGCATCGCGCAGGCGCGAGAGCAGGGCTACGACGCCATAGCTGAGGATTTGCTGGCCATTGCTGACACTCCATTGATGGGCGACACAGAGACGAGCAGCGCCAACGGGCTTACGATCACCAGGCAGGACATGCTTGGTCACCGTAAGCTGCAGATCGAGACGCGGCTGAAGTTACTGGCCAAGTGGAACCCCAAAAAATACGGCGACCGCCAGATACTGGCCGGCGACAAAGACAACCCGGTAAAGGTTGAGGCTGACCTCTCAATCTTTGAGACTATGCTGGAGACGTTCGAGCTCAAACGCCAGGCCAAGGTTAAATGAGTGAGTTTGTAAGTAACGTAGAGGTTGCTGCTATGAGGGCTGAGCTGGCTGCGTTAAAGCGCGAGAACGAAATTCTTCACAGGTGGCTAGAAGAGCAGAAGAAGTACGCAGCTGAGTTGCGGCAGGTACTGCTAAGCCGCGGTGACGTAAAGTGAATGACGTTGTTGAGCTCTTGCGCGACCCACAGGTACACAAGCAGTACCAAGCATTGCCTGACATTCACCGTGCTGCATTTGAGTGGCGTGCTAAGTGGTTAGCAAAAGCGCATGATCATCAGATCGTTCCTGCCGGCGACTGGTGGGATATCTGGCTTATGCTTGCTGGCCGCGGTGCCGGCAAGACCAGGACGGCGTCCGAGCAGCTAGGATGGTGGGCGTGGAGTCAACCGAAGACCCGCTGGCTTGTTATGGCACCCACCAGCTCAGACGTGCGTGGGACGTGTTTTGAGGGCGATAGCGGCCTGTTGAGCGTTATCCCACCCATACTGATCAAGGACTACAACAAAAGCCTCCACGAGCTTATCCTGGTCAACGACACTCTGATCAAAGGTATACCGGCGTCAGAGCCTTCGCGTCTACGTGGCCCACAGTTCAATGGGGCATGGATGGACGAGCTGGCCGCGTTTGATTACCTGCAAGAAGCCTGGGACATGGCCATGTTTGGCATACGACTTGGCAAGAAGACAAGAACGATATGCACAACTACCCCAAGACCTAAAGACCTAATCATTGAGCTCGTTGGCCGCGAGGGGGACGACGTGGTGCTTACCAGGGCATCGACCTACGTCAACATAGACAACCTGGCTGACAACTTCAAGAAGCAGATTCTGCAGTACAAAGGCACCACGCTTGGCAGGCAGGAGATCGAGGGCGAGCTCATTGACGCCGAAGAGTCAGGCATTGTTAAGCGTGAGATGTTCAGGCTATGGCCTGCTAACAAACCGTTCCCTAAATTTGAATATGTCATACAAAGCTACGATTGTGCTTACACGGAAAAAACCGTCAATGACCCGACTGCGGCGACAACGTGGGGAATATTTAAGCCACTTGATAGCCCGATGGCCGTCATGCTCATCGACGCCTGGCAAGACCGACTACAGTACCCGGATTTACGCCCGAAGGTCATTGAGGAATTTAAGGTTTCGTATGGCTCTGATCCCGAGGAAGAAGGGCGAGGAAACTTTGTCGGGGGCAAAAAGGTTGACCTTATTCTTATTGAAGACAAGGCTTCAGGCATATCGCTCATCCAAGACTTGCAAAGAGCGCACCTACCTGTCCGTGGTTACAACCCGGGCAGAGCAGACAAAATCCAACGACTATCTATCGTTGCTAATATCATCGCTCACAAACGTGTATGGATACCTGAAAGTACAGCCAAGAAGGGATACGTTAGGGACTGGGCTGAGGGGTTTGTCAGCCAGATATGCAGCTTTCCTGACTCGACACACGACGATTTCGTAGACAGCTGTACGCAGGCTCTGAGATACTTGCGCGACGCTGGGTTCCTTGATATAGACCCTGAGCCGCCAGACGATGACGATGATGACTACGTCTACGCTGGCCGTAAACGTACTAACCCTTACGCGGTGTAACTTATGACCCTTGCTCAATTAAAAAAACTTGCTTCGTTAGCCCAGGCCGGAAAGAAAGCAACAACTGGTCTTAGCGCTGTTAAGGAAGCTGAGATTATTGCTAATATGCAAAGGGCAGGAGAGGCGCCATTAAAAATGCCATCCGTCATTATACCTAGCAAGGTATCAAACGTAGAGCAGGCTATACGCCAGAGTAAGGGCAATAAGACTATAGCCGATGCCAAGAAGACGCTGAACCCACAAGACGAGGCGAGGCTTGAGGCTGAGTTGCGTGAAGCAAACTTAGCCAAGTTTCTTGCTGAAAGCAAAGCGCCTATGCGCCTGTACCACGGCACGACCGCGTCTGAAGGTGGTAAGGGTGCTGAGGCCATTCGCCGCATTAAGCCAAGCAAAGATGGCGCACTTGGCTCTGGGGTGTACCTAACCCCAAAACCAAATTACGCAGAGCAATACACCTACAAAGGCGCAGGCGACTATGAAGGTGGCAACACGTTGCCTGTACACGCGCAAATAAAAAACCCGCTTGTAATCGACGGCAGTGCATCAAACGACCCAATGATTGAGGCTTTAATAAGGCTTGGTATGGGCGAGGCGCAGGCTTCGCGCATGGTTGAGCGTGCCTATGACCAGAAGGGCTACATCGGCAAGGAGGTGCAGAGCCGCGCCCAAGCCCAAGGCTATGACGGTTTGATGCATTACCTTGACGGCGACTTGAACGAGGTGGTTTCTTACCAGCCCAACGCAGTCAAGAGCGCCATCGGCAACCGTGGAACCTACGACATCAACGAGCCTGACTTGGGAAAAGCTGAAGGCGGCGTGGTTAAGGCTGAGGGAGGTAGTGTAAACATGCCTAGCTTTTTTAATACTGATGTCAACTTTGGCAACCAAGCGTCAAACAGTCCACCACCGCCTAGTGCGGAGATGTTAGGGCAGATTGCAAAGACTATTAATAAGGCTAAGGGCGGCGCAGTGTCAAATGCCTGGCATGAGCTAATAGGCTACAAAGGTGGTGGTGTTGCTGAAAAGGCAAAGGAAGAGATTGATGCCGCGGCTAAAGAGCTAAAGAAAGAAGCCAAGACCTACGGCAAGAAAGGCGCGGCGATGGATATATTGAATCGCGGCCCAGTAACTGATTACCTTGGTAGCGCTGTAGATTTACCAAACGCTGCGCTGCAATTCATTGACTATCTGCAGACAAAGGCTCCAGGGCTCAGTGAGCCTGAGTCAGTTATGGAGCCAGAGGGTAACCGGGTACCTAAGTTTCCTTTGTCCACTGAAGAGCCCTATGGCGGTAAAAATGCCTGGAACAAACTGCTTCAGCAGGTAGGCGTTACGTCTGATGTGGAGCGCCCGATTGCTGAGACAGCCGCATCATTGGCATCACCATTTGCGCCTGGTGCAGCCAAGAAAGTTATAGCCACCGCCAAGAAGCTTGCCCCTATGGCAGCTGATATAATGTTAGACACATCAAAAGGAGTAAGACCATATGGAGTCGAACAAGAAGGAGCATTCTACCGAG
>Ga0181355_1000590_pt1 | contig 15532 bp, 15 predicted proteins | sample Fa13VDMM15DN_FD_130099 | JGI IMG/M metagenome (GOLD analysis project Ga0181355, IMG submission 130099) | Freshwater viral communities from Lake Michigan, USA - Fa13.VD.MM15.D.N | ecosystem: Environmental > Aquatic > Freshwater > Lake | place: USA: Michigan | collected 2013-09-23 | reverse complement strand
GTGGAAGCCGATACGGCGCTTGGCTTCTGGCGGCAAGACGAAATCGTCGCCGTCTATCTCGTCGGGAATCTCGATAACGCCGCCGTGGATGGAGCCGCCGTCCATCACCAGCTCCTCGTAGCCTGCCTGCTGGAGGCCACGGACCGCATCGAGCAGGCACTTGGCAACCAAGGCGGCATCGACCGCTGGCACGTCCGCCACCTCGATACCCAACCCGTTGCGCGAGATGGAGACCGAGGCGGTCTTGCCCGTCAGGACGTTACTCGTCCGTCGCTTTCTAGCTGGCATCGTCTTCATGCTCCGCCAACGCCCGGAGGATGGAGTCGGTCAGGGTGGGGAGTCGCCCCCCGCACCAGCGGCAGTGGTCATAGCGGGTGGGGATACCCCGCACGATAGTGAACCACCCCTTGGCCTCCCAGCTATACCAGCACCGCCCATCCCGAATCGCTTTATAACGCTCGGGACAGGCGGATTTCTGGTCGCGGCGGCACTCCTCCATACCGCCCTAATCTACACGGTTTTGTCCGGATTGCTAACCGACATACCGAGTAATGACCCCCCGCTGTGGTAGAAGAAGGTCTGCATCCCACGGGGCTTGCCGACGTACCCCTCGGAGGCATGCCACCCGTCTGGGGGGCAGAGGGCGGGGGCCGTGCGGATGACCACCCCCCCAACCGTCTGGACCTCGGCCTCCCCGTGCAGGTGGCCCGTATGCCATTCCCGGTAGGTGCTGGCCCCCCAAAGGGATGGCACCTCGGCTGGCATAATCTCGCCCAGCCGCTTCTTCCCCTTGTCCCCGTGAGTCAGGCCAAGCAGGACCTTGCCGTGGGTGTAGTACTTCCGGCTGGTCTTGCTGTCGTTCAGGGTGATGCGGGGGTCGTTCCGGAAGTACGCCTTCAGGATATGCCGCAAGGCCACCGTCATCATCGTGTCGTGGTTGCCGTTGACCAGCACCACCTCGGTCTGGATGCTGGCCGACTGCTCGATGATGTCAAAGAGAATAGCGGCCCCCTCCTCGACCATCTTCTCCATCCGCCCGTCACGCTCGAGTGGCGTCCCCTTGGTAGTCTTGGCGTCCGGGGTGTCGTAGTGGAAGTAGTCGCCGAGCAGGAAAATGGCTCGCTTCCCGACCTTCCGGTACTCGCCCTCCGCCAGTAGCTCGCCAGCCGACGCCTTGAGCAGGCGCTTGGCGATGCCGATGTCGTAGTCCTGCCAGCCCGTCTCCTCGCCCCACGCATACTTCCCGACGTGCGGGTCGGCGATGACCAGCGCCTGTAGCACATCGGTGCTACGACCCTTAATAACGCGAGGCGCTACGACCTTCCGAGGCATAACGGCCCCCGTTATCAACGCCTGTATCACGTCCTCAGTGGACGGCCCCGCCTTGGGCTTGAGGCGGACGAAGACACGGTGCAGTTCGGTGACCTGTGGCTTCCCGGTCTGGGGGTCCACGGTCGCCGTCTCCCACTTGGTCGCCTCGGACCGCTCGACCTCGAATCGCGTCATGTCCGCTTGGATATGGCGGAGCAGGTCCTCGACGCTCTTAATCTTGGAGCCGACCGACTTGACCTCGGTCGCGTCCTCGGTCGCCCGGGTCTCGACCTGTTGCTCGGTCAGGACGGGCGGGGTGAGCGGCGTCTGGTGTTTCTTGTGGCCTATCCAGACCTTCAGCTTGCCGCGCTTGAGGCGGACAGCGGTGAAGTTGCGGACGGGTCGGCCTGCGTGGAACTCGCGATTGAGCGCCTCGACCACCTCTTCAGTGGTGGCCCCATCTTTGTAGAGGATGGCTAATCGACGGCACTCATTATCCGACCACGCAATGAGGTCGTTACGGACGCCCATACGACTCGGAGCGGAGGGTCAGCGGATTGTCCGGCACATCCCCGAACTCGGCGTCCACCCACTCCTTCAGGCCACGCGGGAGCGTCCCGTCCGCGTTCCGGTTCACCCGGATATGGCCCTGCGTCAGACACTCGCCGCACCCACGCCAGCCATCACTGGCGTTCCCTGTCCCGTCACAACTCGGACATATCACATTCACCGTTGTCATTCTCCCCCCGGAAGTGGTTACTCGTAGGTAACACTCCCGAGTCAAGATGTCAAGACCCGTGTTTACCGTGCAAGCACCAGCAAGATGCCGACCCCGACGCCGACCCCGAAGGCTTGCAGGGTCCGGCGGTTGAGACCACGGGGTCGCTTGGCCTGTATGAGGCTGTCCTGCAAGGCGATAAGGGACTCGGCCTTGGCCAGCGCCTGCCCTGACGCCAGCCGCTCCTCGGCGTAGGCGTCCCGCAGGCTGTCCACGGTCTGGGTGTAGGCCAGCGAGATGCCGCGTAGGGTGTCGAGCTGGTCCGCCGCCTTGGCGAGCGCGGCCCGGAGGGTATCCGCCGTCACCGTCCCGTCCGCCACGACCTCCCGGAAGTAAGCCACGCTATCCGATAACGCCTCGAGCCGTGCCGTTAACGCCATCTTGGCCTCCCGTTCCCGCTTGGATACCGCCTTGGTTTTGTATTGCGTTTGTAATACAACCGTCCGGGCCGTATCTAAGGCCACCCGGGATGTATCCACTCGGATACTCAACGCCTTGAGTTTCTGGTCGGCGTCCCGCATCGCCAGCCACCACACCCCCATCGCCACCAGCACCCAGAGTAAGACGGTCATCGGCCAGTCCCTACGCATAATCCTCAAGGCGGAAGTTGGGGATGTGCGCTGGGTCACTCTTCCGGCCTTTCGGGGTGGCGACCGCCCCGTGGGTGGTCACCGGGAGGTGTCCATACCGCCGCCGGACCTCGGCAACCAGCGCCTTCATCCCGTCTATCTGGGCCTGCGTTAACGCTTCCTTCCCGTTGTGGCGGCTCGCAAAGCACAGCCCGATGGTAATGCCATTCACGTCCCGGCTTCCCAGCCACTCCGCCTTACCCGAGTGCCACGCCCTGCGGTCATACGGCACACAGGTGTAGACCGTCCCGTCCCGCCCGACCAGCGCGTGATAGCTCACCTTGCTCTGGCTGGACTGTATCCACGAGAGCGTCCCCTTCTCGGAGGGGCTGGCGTCGGCGTGGAGGAGGATGCCCTTCACCTCCTGCTCGCCCCGGCTATTGTGATTCGGGCTTGGATGGGTGAGCATAGCGTCCTTCGATGTAGCCGTTGGCTCCGGCGTAGGCGGTGACGATAAGGGCGATGGAACCGTAGGCGGTGGCGTCTGCGCCAACCAGCGAGAGGGCAGTAATCGCCACAACCCCAAGAAGCGAGAGGACAAACTTCCGGCCCCCGAGCTTCGTTATCACTCGCGCTCGTCCAGCCGCCCCTCGATGCGAGCGATATGCACCGAGGCATCACGGATGAGGTCGAAGACCTGCCCCAAGTCCTGCCGCATCTGGGCGATGTCCTTCTCCATCGCCGAGACCGTAGTCTTCAGCACTCCATAACTGAACACCGCGCCAATGATGGCGGACACAATCGGCACGACCAGTGGCATGATAGACGGGGTACCACTGGCGGTCTGCAAGGCCGATGCACTCACGGCGCTCACGGCACCAATCACCATTGGGAAGCTATGTTCAGGGGCAATCATTGGTCGAATCGGTAAGAGGTTAACAGTCCCACGCCCGACGCGCCTTCCGGAGACGGCTCTCGGGGTCCTTGGCGGCATCCGGCCACATCTTCATCTGCCCTGCCGACCGCGCACAGAAGGAGCGCCGACGGGCCGCCTCGCTCTCTGACCGCTCGGCCTTCTCCTTCGTGACCGGGGGCCGGATGTCCTGCCCCTGCGCCCGGAGGCTAGCCCGCCCCTTTGCGTTGAGGCCGCCATCGGGGTCCTGCCCTTCCTTCCGCGCCCACGCCGCCGTCTTGTACCGCTTGGTGACGGCCTCGTCCATCAGCTTCTTGGTCTTACTCATCGCGGCACCCGCTCGTTCAGGACCTCAAAGCCGCGCCGAAACAGCTCGGCCCGCTTCTTGTCGTTCTCATCCAGCAACCGCCGCGCTCGCTCTCCGGTCAGCTTCTTGTTCCGGAACTGCGTGGTAATCGCATCCCTCCGCGCATCGGCATTGTCGAGCCTGTCCTCCAGCGCCGAGAACACCTTGTCGATGCGCTTGGTGTTCCGGTCCGCAAAGACCGCCGCAAAGGTGGGGTTCTCCGCCACCAGCCGCCTGACCTGCGCCGTGTTCTCTTCGACCGCCTGCTGGTCGCCACGCGCTTTGGCTTCCGTCCGCGCCGTCGTCAAAGCCGACAGCGTGGCCTTGGCCTGCTGAACCTCCGAGCGGATGTCGTAGAACTCCTGCTCGCTCTGACCCCGGGTGACCGGACGGGCGGTGAAGCCCGTGACCGGATTCAGAGGTTGGCGGGACATCGGAAGCGGCACCCGCTCCGCCGCCTGCTGGCCTGCCATCGGAGCCGCCGCAATGTCGGTCAGCGCCGTGACCGCCGGAGCGAAGCGCCCGAAGATACCGCGAGCGGCATATTCCGCCTGAATCGGCGACGCCTCCTCCAGCCCAATCGCCCGTGCGCCACGCGCCAGTACGTCATAGGTCGGGGCGGTCGTCTCGTATCGCCGCGCTTCGGGCAACCGCCGCTCCATCGATTGGCTCACAATCGGACGGTCCCCGAAGGCCGACCGATTCCGCGACAGCTCGACGGCCTGCCGCGCCACCGGGAACGGCGTGACCGCCGCCGCGATGTCACCCTTGGCAAGGTCGGTGTAGATGGGCGGGAGCATATTGAACAGCGACTGCTTGAACTGCTCGAAGACGAATGGGTCATCCTTCTCAAGCTGGGCGAGACCAATCCGTACGCCCGCCGCCAAGGCCGCGAACTCCTGTGGCAAGGCCACCCGAGCCGGACCAACGTGCAGATACCGCGCCCGCTCGGAGGCCGGACGGTCCACGAACTCCTTCCGCTCCTCGCCCTTGGACATCATGTATTCCAACACGGTGCCGAGCGTAATCACGCCAGCCGCCGCCCCCATCCGCTTGGGGTTGTTCTTCGCGGCCCGGGCAAACCAGACGCCGCCCTTCTTGGCCGCGCCGTAATACATCACGGTACCTTCCAACAGCCGCTCAAAGGCATTACCCGCCCGACGCCGGAAGTCCACCGTCGCCGTGGCCCCACGCCGCGAGGCCAGTGCCATTTGCCCACGCGGGGAGACACCCGCTTCTGCCGCCGTGCGCTGGGCGGCACGAGCCGCCGCGAGCCGCATCGGCAGTTCCGTCGCACGGCCAACCCGCTCCAGCCCGCGCAACGGCGCACCCAAGGCACTCGTCGCCTCGGCCATCACCGCCTGTCCCGTCGAGGTCGGCGCAATCTGCCGCGCCAACGCCTCGGGGCTGGGCGGTCCACCGTACTGCGAGACCTGCCCCATCCCGGCGCGGCTCAACTGCTCGACCACCTCGGAGCGCCCGACGACCGATTTAGCGGCTTCCTTGATGCCAACCGCAATGTCGCCCACGGTGATGTTGGGGTTCTGCGCCAAGCCCACCACAAGGTCACGCGGGATGTTGGTCCCAAACCAGAACTGCGGCGAGAACCCCGTGGCAAACGCCGTTCCGAGCCGCTTGAGCGGACCGAAAATGGCGACAATCGCCTTGGCCGCCTGCCCGTCCTGCGGGTTCAGCGTCATCAGCGCGTTATAGACCGCAGGGTCGTTAACGAGGTAGTACTCCTTGCCTGCCGGGGTGTTGCGGAAGATGACCGGATTCTTGTCATCCATCCGCACAAACAGGTCGGCCACCTGCTTGGCCTCCTCCTCCGGCAGACCCAACTGGCGATAGGCCGCCTCAGCATCGGCTACCCCAAGCGCCCGGGCCATCGGGTCGCCTGCGTCAATCTTGGTCAGCAGGCCAGCGGCCTCCGGCCCCAACTGCTCGACCGTATCGATGAGCGTAGACCCGACACGGTACATATCCGCCCGCCGGATGAGGGCCGCCGTGTAGCTGGCAATCGTCTCGGCGGGGTTCCCAACCATCAGGTCTGACCCCGTGAACTGCTTGACGCCCGGACCGACCTGACCCGGGGTGATACCCCCACGCATCGGGCCAGCACCACCGCCAGTGTATGCCTCAATAAGGCGCTTAAACGGAATATAGAAGGTATCTGATTCGCGGATAGCCTTTGCTTGCTGGGGCGTCCACAGCCCACTTCGGACCGCGTACTCCGACAGGTTGTTGAAGTACTGCTCCATCCGGGTGGCGAACTCTTGGAACTCCGGCTTCTGGCTAAACGCCTCTACGATGGCACGGTCTGCCGCCATACGCTCTGCATTGCCACCGTACACCTGAAGCGGGTTCGGACGTGGCCCAAGCGCTTCGGTCGCCCTTCGTGCGCCTTCTGCCTGCAATCTTTCGGCCAGTGCAGGGTCATCCACACCAACGGCAGGGCGAGCGGCAGACGGACGCGGCACATCAACTTGACCAAGCACGTCTGCACGTCGCGCCTGTTGAGCAAAGGCATCGATTGCTTGCGCTTCCCCAGCGGCCTGCTCCACGTTGAGCAAATTATCTTCGGCTTGCTTCGCCGCATCCGCCGCTAACGTATCCCACTGTCGCGCCTTTGCCGCCGCCGTATCATACCGTCCAATGTTTCGGAGGGCCACCGCGTAGGTCAGGGCCTGCTCGTTCTTGGCGGCCACCCCGCCGAGCGGCTTAAAGACATCTTCCAGCGGCTCACCGATAAACTCACGGGTGATGGGGTCAATAATTCCCCCGCGCTCCACCCCCATCCCGCTCCGAATCGCCCGGGCCGCCGTCACATCGGACGACAACGCGATGTCCAGCGCCGTGCCAACCGACGCCTCGGGAGCCATCCCACGCGCCTCGGCCCTCCCGGCCAGACGGTCTAGCTCACGCTGGGCATCCGCAAAACTGTCAATGCCACGCTTCACGATGTCGCGGAACCCACCGCGCTGGGCCTTGGCTATCTTCTGCGCCTCGGCTCCCGTGAAGTCGATGCCGCCCTTGGCAATCGTGTACGCATCCGCCAAGTCCGGTGAGAGGCCAGACGCCTTGAGCGCGGCCCTGTTGCGGAGCAGGGCTTTGGTGCCACGCACTCCAGCCCCCACACCTGCCCCTGCCGCCGCCCCAACGAACGCCCCACGGAAGCGGTCCTCCTCGTCGGTCAGCGCCCCGGTGACTGCACCTGTTAAGGCGCTGGCGGCAGGGCTGGCAAGCGTCTGGCGAAGAGCTTCCGGAACCGCGCCAGTAACGTCATACACCTTACCCGAAACGCCTTGGCCCGCTTCTCTGCCGCCCATTTCTCCAGCAAGCGGTTCCGCTCCACCTCGGCCAACCGCCTCCGCTCCTGCTCCGACATCCCCAACACCGCCTCGTCCAGCGGAGATAGGGGGATACCCCGCAGTAGCTTTTGCCACACGGCGTACACCGCCATCGATGAGACTTCGGACTCCCTCGGCGATTCCGGCAGGTCCGGCGGCCAAAGCTCGTCTAATGGGTCCGGCTTGTGCCAACTGCTCATAGGACGTTATCGCTCGTTGCTGAACTTGTGCCTGTTCAGGCGTAAGGTAGCCAATGCGAGAAAGGTAATCCGCAAAAGCCTCGTTCAACTGTTTTGCGTTTGCCGAACGAATTGCTTCGACTCGCTGAACAGTACCCTTGGTATTGTACTGCGGAAGTGCTTGTCGCGCAAGGTTTAACAGGCTTTCGGCTCCTGCCTCGTCAACGCCATCTTTCAACACAATCTGGACCTTGGCAGGGTCCAGCTTAACCATTGTCGTGCCTTCAAATAGCTGACCTCGGTTAGCCGCCGTCAGCCGCTCAATGGCGGCCCGATATTCTGGTTCCCGAAGTGCTTTGCCAAAATCCAAAGTGACCGAAACAGATTGCCCCGCAGGATTTGGCACGGCAAAGAATAGGCCCATCTGCTTTGCCGCCTGCGACACCCGGGCCAACACACGCTGGATAGCCATTGGCGACATTTTGTCAAACGTCAGCCGTGCCGCTTCAGCAATATCAGTACCACCATCAGCATTTGAAATCCACGAACCAAGACCCTTGGCAACCGTTACTGGCAATCCTTCGCTTTTAACGATAGGCTCAACGACCTTTCGAATAAATGCCGCACGTCCCAATACCCTGTTAACCTTGCCGAGGTCTTTAACCTCGGTATCGGTAAACCCGGGCTGGTCGATGCTTTGCATCTCAACGTTTGTTACGACCTCCGGTGTTACGCGCTCAATGGGGTACTCGCCCATAAACTCTTCGGGCATGAGTGCCACCTTCTGCTCGGCGTACACCGACCCCGGCTTGACCCTGTTAGCGGGCTGGCTATTGACCCATGAGTTTTGCCCACGGGTTTCGGTTGCCATTACTCGCCGCGCTTCTGGCGAGTACATCGCGGAGTGAACACGGAAGGCATTTTCCTCACCGAGCTGACCGAACTGGTGGCCTTCCTTGGCGTGACCGAAGAAGTCGTGGACCGCCCGGAACATATCGTTCTCTTCTTCGGTCAGAAGCGGGTGCATCCCAGATTCCGTCTTTAGCACCTTGAGCCGATTGTTCTCGGCTACATCCTGCATCATTTCCGCGCTGGTCTTGTACGGGTCCGTATCGACAAACTCGAACTGGATGCCTTTGGACCGCAGGAAGTCATACTGCTGGCGCGTCTCGTCGGCAAATGCGCGATATGCCGCCTGCACCGCAGGGTCATTAGGATTGCTTTCGACGGTGTCATACCAGTCCGCGATGCGCTTGGCAAATGGCTTGTCAGGTGCAGTGGCTCGTGCAAGCGGTCGCGGAACTGCGCCACCCATAAACTCCTCGGCCAATGCCTCGACCTTCGGATTCGCTCGCTCCCAAACGGCCAACAATCTTTTCGTTGTCTCGTCAGTAATAGGCACGGTTGCGGGACGCACAAGCCGTCGAATTACTGTTGGGGCAATGGTTGCTCCAGTAGCGCCAGCCAATGCAAAAGCGGCCCGCTCTTCCGGCGTATCTCCAACCGCCGCTCCTACTATACCACCTGTTGCTGTTTTTGCGGCAGATGATAGCAGAACTCGTTCCCCTGTCCCTCTGGGAACTCGGCGGGAGACCTGCCGGATTCGGGATAGTTCACCAGCTAATTCACGAGGGCCACCAAACAACACGTTCAGCCCCACATCAGTACCAACATCCGTCAGTGTTCTAGCAACCGGGCTTTCAGCAATACGCTTTAGAGTTTCCGACCCCGTGAGGTCGGCAATCGTCTTGACCATCGACCCCGCATCCGACTGACTTTCAATACCAGTCAAAGCGGCTGATGTACCGACACCCCGGAGTCCTCCACCAGCCGCTACATACGGGGCGGCTCCAAGGCCTAGCTCGGACAGAATACGCGCCCCGGTCCCGAACGAAGTCGTCGGTTGCGTCGCCTCATTCACGGCCTCGCGCTGACGTACTAACTTGTCCGCAAAACGTTCGGCCCCGACCAATCGCGCCCCACCCTCGCCAAAGCGCGTGTACAATCCAGACATAGCGGCGAGTGGTTGAATTGCCACATCCTTGGCAATGTCTCCCATCGTCAACTGCTTGGGCAACTCGGGTAGCTTCGCCGCCTCTTCCCGTTCCATCTGCGCCCGATTCATCGCCAGCGTCCACGGGTGCGCCTGATACCGATTTTCTGGCGTAATGACGACCGGAGGGAGGGGAGCCTGCGTCCGTGAGGCAAGTGGGATACCCGCCTCCGCCGCCTTCAACGCTTCGGGTAATCGCCGCTGTGTTTCTAATGCCGACTCGAAAGCCGATACGATGTCAGCCGTCCGACGTGCCGAGGCATCAAACGCCGCAGGCCGGGGAGCCGTGATGGTGACTGCTGGAAGCTGGCTGGTGAGGGGCAACCCAAGCTGGGCCGCCCGCATCGCCTCCCGAAGCTGGCGCTTGCGACGCTCCTCTTCGGTTTCCGGTTCGCCCGTGCCGTCGAAACGAAAGGGTGAAGTCATGTGACTCGCAGATTAGAAGTCGAAATCGCCAAACGGGTCGTTCTGATTCGCCTGCATCGCTCGCTGGTTCCGGAGGTTCTGCCCCATCTGCCGCCCACCCGCACTCTCCGCCTGCATGAGCGACCATCCAATCTGCCCATAGGGGACGCCCTGCTTCCGCATCTGGTTGTAGAGCGTGGACCGCCGCATCCGGTCGGACTCGTCGCCCGTCCCAAGCCAGTTGGTTAGCCACGCCCCGCCAATCTGCTCCTCTTCTTGTGTCGGCCCCGTCTGACGGGTGGCACTGGGACGCGACGGCAAGCCCGGAATAGCGCGGAACGTTCCCTCGTCCACGTCCACAATCCCGCCACGCGACGGGTCGTACTGCGTCCGAGACTTGGGCTTCTCCGGCGCATACATCTCCTGCAAGGCCGCGATATTGGACGGCGTATCACCGAGCTTCAACAGCTCACTTCTAGCCGCCGCCGAGAACGGCCCACCACGCAACTCCTGAATCCGCTTGAGCCGCGCCCGCTCGTTCTCCAGCTCCATCTTCTTACGCTGGGCTTCGGCCTCCTCGGCCATCCGGCTCTTGGCCTGCGTGGCCCCGGTGAACGCGCCACCTAGGCCTGCCATCAACTGGGTCAACCACTCGCCGTTTGCCATTGTTATCTACCGAAGAAGTTGAAGGCGTTCTGCATGGCCATCATCTGGGCTAGCGCGGTAGGAGAAAGCGCCCCGCCCGGAAGTGTCGTGTCGGTCTGGTCGGGCATCCCACCAGCATAGCCGCCACCAGTTACATCACTCCCGTCAGTGACTCCTCCCCCACCGCCACCGCCAACGGCTCCGCCACCGACTGCGCCTCCGCCAGCGCCACCACCGCCGCCACCACCACCACCACCGCCGCCGCTACCGGACCTAATACCAAGCTGTCCAAGAACGGAGGCCAGTGTCTCTGGCGAACCGCCTGCCATCAGACCAGCCAACTGGGTCAGGAGCTGGTTCCGCGCCATCTGTTGCTGGGCCGCGAACTGACGGGCCGCCATCGTCTCCTGCCCGCCGTACCGTCCCGTAATATCCGCCTCGGCCAACTGCTGGCGGAGCGCACGGTCCGCCGCCGACTCGCCCAACTGCTGGCCCTGTAGGGTCGTCCGCAGTTGCCGCTCCAATTCCGACTCACCGCCCGCAAAGGTCCGTTGCGCCGCCGCTTCCTGCCGCGCAAAGTCCCGCTGGAGCTGGGCCTGCGCCTCTTCCTGCGCCATCTGGCGGGCCTGCAAGTCCAACCGCTGGGCGCGTTCCGCCGCACTCTCCTGACCCGCAAAAAGCCGCTGGGCCAGCGCCTGCTGGGCCTCGAACGACTGTGCGCCGGACTGAAGGCGCTCTCGCAAGCCCCGCTCCAAGGCGGATTCCCCGCCAGCAAACCTCCGCTGTTCCCCGGCCTGCTCGCGCTCAAATACCTGACCCAAGGTCTGCTGTTGGAGACGGGCCGCCCGTTCCGCCGCCGATTCCGTCCCGGCAAAGCGACGCTGTTCCCCAGCCTGTTCACGCTCAAACATCTGTGCGCCCATCTGGAGACGGTCCCGCAACTCACGCTCCAAGGCGCTCTCACCCCCGGCAAACCGACGCTGGGCCTCCGCTTGGGCCGCCTCGAAGGTCTGGCCCTCGCGCATCAACTGCTGACGGAGTTCGCGCTCGGCCTGTGACTCGCCGCCCGTAAACGCCTGCTGGCGCTCGAGCATCGACTGCTCCTGCCCGAAGCCAGCCTGTTGCATCTGCTCACGGAGCTGGCGCTCCAGCGCCGATTCCCCGCCCGCAAAGGCTCGCTGGGCGGCCTCCTGCTCGGCTTGGAAGGACTGCTGGGCCTGTTGCTGGAGGAGCTGGGCCTCAAGGTTCGCCAGCGCCCGCGCCTGCTCCCCACCGAGCCGCCCCATGCTGGCGGCCCCAATCGTGGAGGCGGTCAGGCCACGCCGCGCCAGATTCTCCTCGAGCGCCTGTTGCTGGCTGGAAAACTGCGACTCAAGGTCCGCACGGCTGGCGGCCCGCATCTGCTCCATCGCCTGTTGCTGGAGGCTGGGCTGGGCCGGAGCCTGCTGGGTCATCGGCTGGGCCTGCATCGGCATCGGCTGTGGCGGGGCCGGACGGGCCTGCCCGGACGCCTGCATCTGGGCGAAGGTCTGCTGACGAGGGGCCGGAGCCGCCTGCATCTGCTGGGCAGGCTGGGCCTGCATCGGCTGTTGCGCCTGCTGGGTCTGCTGGGCCGCAGGACGCAGGGCCGCCATCCCCGTCCCCATCGGGCTGGTCTGTTGCATCCGGCGACGACGCTCCTCGTCCGTCTCCGGCGACCCGCCCGTCGCGGGGCTACCCAGCAAAGAGCTGTATTCCGCCATTAGCCCTGCCCTCCGCTGATGCGCTGGAAGAGGGGAGCCAGCATCTCGGCAATCCGGCGCTGGCGCTCGACTTCACGCTCCTGCTCGCCCTTGCGGAGGCCGAACTCCTGCTCGAACTGGCTCTGGTCCTGTGCGAGCCGTTGCCCCTCAAGGCGACGGTTGGCCGCCGCCTGACGGGCCTGCGCCGTAGTAGTCAGTGCCGTGGCCGCAATCTCGGGACGCTTGGCGAGATACGACCCAGCCTTGCCAGCCATCTCCATTGCCCCAGCACCGAGACGGCTTGTGAGCGGCACTGATGCAGGCGTCACCCCAGCACTCGCACCCGGACCACCCAACGCCCCAGCAACACGCTCGCCAAGCGAAGTCACACCACGTCCCATCTGTGGCATCGCCTTAAGAGAAGCGCCAGCGCCAGCTCCCGGCATCCCGGTCACCGCGCCCGGAGCCTGCCCACCAACCGTTGTCACACCAGCGCCCGGAGCAGGCATCGCCTTGAGTGGTCCACCGCCAGCCATCATGCCCTGAATCCCCGTGCGAGCGGTCCCGCCGAGCTTGCCCATCATCGCCCCGCTGACCGCACCCTTGGCGGCCTGCCCGAGGTCCAAGCCAATCCCGCCCTTGCCCTCGCGGTCAAGACCACGGGCCAGCCCGCCAGAAAGCGCCCCGGCAATCATTGAGGACCCCGGAATGAGCGCACCAGCAATGAGCGGCACCGCCGCCTGCACCAGTGCCTTATTGCGGTCATAGGCTCCGGCCACTCCGCCTCGGGTCTTCTTCTCCTGTTCTAGACCCGCCTCGGCCTGCTGTTGCCGACGCCACTCGAACTTCTTGTCAGAAGCCCCTTTACCAAAGAGGCGATTGGCCTCCTCCTGAATCTGCTTTGCCGTCTTCTGTGCCATATCGTCCTCTGTGTGGTGCTTCGTGAAATGTAATAACGTGTAAGCTATTTTGACCCGTCTTTACGCTTGCCATTCACTTCCTCGGGGAGGTCCGCCCACTTCTTCCGGGGGGTCTCCTTGAGGAACTTCTTCGCCACCTTCTTGGACACGCCCGTCTCGCTGTTGCCCTCGGCGGCAGACAGCATGAGACGGAGTTGCTTCATGCTCTTGACAGGCATTACTTCTTCCCCTTCCGCGCCACGGCTACGTTATCGACAGCGTTCGGATAGGGTCGCCCAGCGGCCTCGGCTCGCGCCTTGGCGGCGGCCTTCTGCTTGGGCGTCAGCTTCGTGGACTTCTTCTTGGGGTTCGGGGTATTCCAGAACTCCTGCATATTCTTTGGCATTACGGTAGCTCCAGTGATGAACCGTTAAACCACTGCGTCGGGTGGTCTTCCGTCCCCAGCACATCGTGGCGGCACTCATGCGCCCAGAGGGCGGTGTTGCGTTCGTGCGCCTTCAGCACCACGATGACCCGTGAGTGCGCCCAGTACTTGCCCCAATGCGGGGAGCCGTCGGGGAAGCGGTCGCCCTGATAGACCCCGTAGCGGAGGCCGCTCGGGTCCGCATACGCCGCCGCCGTGCCACGGCTGGTGACGATGGCATGCTGGGTCCACCAGAGCTGGTCAATCGGCGCACGGTCGGTCACCGGGAACACCGTGACGCCCCAGTTGAGGGGGTCGGCTTTCGGCCCCAGCCCGAAGGCGCGAAGCAGTTGCCGCCCGATGGACGCCAGCCAGTTGAGCATTACGCTTCCAGCGCCTCAAGGCGGGCTTCCAGCGCCTCGATACGGGCCTGCGCCTCTTGCAACGCCTTGATTGCCAGCCAGTACATCGGCTGTTCACGGATGCCGTAATACTCTGGCGCGGCCTCGACCGCTGGCTTGACCTCGTTGCCATCCTCGTCCAGTTCGGCGTCCTTCGCCTCGACCGCCTCACGGGTCACGACCACCAGTTCCGGCACGATGGGTTGGACCTGTTGGGCGATGACGCCGTACAGCGCGGGGTCGCCCTCGTTGCAGTCCTTATAGCGGAAGTTCACGACCTCGATGGCCTTGAGCTTGTCCCACGTTGAGGCCAGCGGGGCGATGTCCTTCTTCAACCGTTCGTCGGAGGCGAGGTTGACGTTGTTGGCGGAATAGTTCGCCAAGCCGCCGTTCGAGCGAAGCGTTGCTCTGGTAGTCGCCCCGCCTTCGCAGGCCCAGAAGTAGCGTAGGGCATCATTTTGGTCGTTAGCGGTAAGAATTGTAACGCCATATTGCGTTCCGCTTGTTCCTGCGTGACTGACCACAACAGCGCCATTGTCGTCCGCGGTCGAACGAAGTTCGTGGTAAGAACCAGCTGACCCGTTGTACGTCCCATTATTCGACGCCTTGAAGTAGCCCCCCGACGTGATGCGGGCGCGTTCGGTGTTGCCTGTGGCAAAGGCCAGTACGCCCGTCGTATCAGACGAGCCGCGAATGGCCTGAATGTCCGCCAACGGGGTTGCGGCCCCGTTGTTGTAGAACCGCACATAGCCGACGTAATCGCCCGAGGTCGTGCGGGTGCCATTTAGTTCAAGAATGCCGTTGCGACCAGACGAGGTCGCCGATACCGTGACAACCTGCGACCCAGCCGAGCCACCGCTTAAGTTCGGACTCGCCGTCCCCACGCCCAGATTCCCACTCGCATCCAGCGTCATCGCCTGTGTGAACGAGATGGCGTTGCCAGCGGTGCCAGAGGCGGCGGTGTACCACGCGTGAACACCAGCGTCCATCGCGTACAGCATCGCCTGTCCAGTGCCGCCGTACTTCCACCCGCTGTTGTTGTAGGCGTTCTGCGTATAGACAGTGGAGGTCTGGCTAAACGCCGTAACGCCAGACCCAGCATACCCAATCTGAAACATTCGCGGTGCCGTCGTCGCACTCGGCGTCACCCCGAGGCCGAGGTTGCCGCTGGCGTCGAGGCGCATTTGCTCGATGACGTGCGTTCCAGAGCTGTCAGAGTTACCAAATACCAACGCGCCGTTGTTCGGGCTTGCGGTGTCCGATTCGCTAATGATTGAAGAAGTAATCTGAAATGAGCCGCTGTTTAATCGCCCAAAATACACGGCTCCGCGCTTGTTCCCCGCATCACGACATAGCGCAATCTGACCCGATGTCGCATTGTTGTACGCGGTTAGTTGATAGACGGCACCAGCCGTCGTGGTCGTGCCAATGCCGACGTTGTTGTTCGCGCTATCGACCTTCAGCGTCGAGGTATCCACCGTCAGGTCGCCGCTGACCGTCAGCGAGGTCAGGGTGCCGACCGAGGTGACGTTGGGCTG
>Ga0181355_1000589_pt1 | contig 15533 bp, 1 predicted proteins | sample Fa13VDMM15DN_FD_130099 | JGI IMG/M metagenome (GOLD analysis project Ga0181355, IMG submission 130099) | Freshwater viral communities from Lake Michigan, USA - Fa13.VD.MM15.D.N | ecosystem: Environmental > Aquatic > Freshwater > Lake | place: USA: Michigan | collected 2013-09-23 | reverse complement strand
TTTTAATGGGCTTTTATAAATTGTTTTAACAACTTTTCCATTTTCTATAATAACTTTTTCTATTTTACTACCCTTATAACTTTTAAATCTTAAAGTGACATCATATCCTTTTTCTGTTTTAGTTATATCTTCTATAACACCATTTAAATTTACTGTTTTGTATTTTAATTTTGATGTTTGTATAATAGTATCTCCAATTTGATTTAACAATGTACCTTCTTCAACACTAGTAGATGGTTGAGTGGGGGATTCAACTTTCTCTTCAGCTTCAGTTTGATTAAATGACTGTGTATTATCGTATGTAATGTTCTCAGGATCTGTTGTAACATCTTCATTAGACACATCCACTTGATTATTCTTTATAACAGATTTAAGAGGTTCTGTAGTAGAGAAGTCATATTCTTTAATTGTTTTAAATCCAAGGATGTTAAGTCTTACATATTCAGCAGTGCCATCTGATGTTATAGGATCACTAACTCTTTTGTATAAGTAGTTAACAGAAGTATCACCTTGACCAAAAGCAGTGACAAACTTATCATTGATGAGAATGTAGCCTGGATATTTAAAATCCATTCCAGATTTCATCTTTGAAGCTAACATTTTTTCTTCGTCATTAAGCTTTACAGTTAAATTTTTAACTAAACCATCTGTGTTTTCACCTTGAAAATCACCAAGCTTAATGGTAAACTTAGATACATTTTGTAAACTATCTGCACCACCTATTAACTTTTTAAATTGAGCTTTAAAAGTGTTGTTATTAATACCAAATGGAGTCTCACTTGTTTGAAATGTGAACTTTCTAGAATAATCTTCAGGATTGTTTTGAACAATTTGATCTTTTAGCTTACCTGAGAATGAGAACATATTTGTTACATAAGAATCATATAGATTACCTATTGCTTCTTTAAAGTCATCATCTGCCATGTAATAGTCTATAGGAATAAATCTACCAATATTACCTGCGTCTCCTGTAGCAAAAGGATAGAGAGCCAAATCTCTAGCTATTTCACGAACCACTTCATTATCAGATGTAGCCAGTTCATAGAATCCAGAAAGAATAGCTTTCTCATCTAAGTCTGTTCCATAAGGAGCTTTAAAAGATATTGTATAAGCTTTATTTCTAAAATCTTCACTTATCTCTAAATTCTTTAAGAAACCATTTCTAGAAAACTCTGGAAGTTGTCTTAAATCAAGTACACTCTTACCTAAAGATATATCACCATTTATCAGTCTATTTCTAGTAGCTTTTAAATCAGTGAATAATCCAAGCTCAGGTGTTGTAAATAAATAAGCTTTAAGAGCTTTGAATACATCATCATGTGTATTTACATAACGCTGTCTTCCTAAATCATCTTTAGAAAGACCTATATCGTTTAATAAACTATCAACTAATTTAGAAAGATGACTTCCTGTACTAATAGGAAACATACTTTCATATACATCCTGTGCTTTTATTAAAGAATGATATACTGCGTAACCAATTTCACCTTCAGGTATCATGCTTATACGTCCATCTTCATTTTTAGAAACTTCTCCTGCAATGTTTTTTATTCCTAAGAATTGACCTGAACCAGCTAATTTATTTAACTGATTTTGTTTTTGCCTAGTTGTGAATACGTCAGGCCCTATACCTTTTGTATAAGTGTATACAGAACCAAGGATGGTCATAAACTCTGTACCAAGACTATTTAGTCTAGAGAATAAAGATAATGAATCAAATTGTGTAGTGTAATAATCTAAAAGAAGATCATTTACAGATTTGTATCCAAGATCTTTAGATAGTTTATAAAGTTTTTCTTCTTTAATGCCTCCAAGATCTTCACCTTTTAACTCAGCTTCTTCTCTTATTTTAGCTCCAAGAACAGCACCATTTTCTTTAAGCATCTTTCCTACAAGCCACATATTTTCAAGTTTCTTAGGGCTAAGGGGATCTTCTTTTTCTCTTTTTTCATTTACAAGATAATCAGCAGCCTTTATTCCATTTTTTAAATAACCACCTTCATCAATTTTCTTTTCAAGATCATATAAAAGTTCACTAACTGATTTATTAAAAGCATCAGAAGTAAACTCTAAGAATGGATCTTGCTTTTGATCTATACTATTAAACAAATCAATAATAACATTTTGAGATGCTAAATCCATTGAAAACTCAATAGGAATAGATTGTTTATCTTTAGATGTAAGCATGTTTAAAAGTCCTATAGCTGACATTGCTTTCTTATCCCAGTTAAATGTGCGAAGCATTAGGTTCTTTGCATTATCCACTGACTCAGTGAAACAAATATTCAAGTTATCAGAAACACTACGTTTCTTATCCATGAAAGACATTGAAATACCTGTTTGTCCTACATATTCAAAAGATACCACTTCGTTTCCTATTTTTATTAGTATAGGATCAGGAACATTTTTTCCTTCGTTAACATATCCAAGCTGTAAGGGTTTATCTTGAAAATCAGCCTGAGCTGAAATCAAGTTAGCAAATATAGATACACCATCTTTACCAGATCTATTATCATTAAATCTATTAATACTTGTATTAAAGTCAAGGGGTAGTTCTATTTTAGTATCATCAGCTACATCATATTTTTTAAGAACCTCAGCTCTTTGTTTATTCTTTTCTTTTACCTCAGGCATATCAGCAGACTTTGTGATGTGCTTAAAGGTTTCTGGATTGGTTAATACATTCCAATGTATATCTCTATAAAACTGTCTTAATTGATCTTCATTTAAACCATCTATATCAGCTATTGAATTAACTGAGTAGCTTATTGGTTTGTATCCAATAATTTTTCCATCAGCATCTTTTATTTCTTCAGTTTTAGATTTATAAGCATAAAGTTTATCAACGTCAAAGTCAGATCCCATCTGTCCAGTGATACCATCTGGTACAATGATTGTATCTTCCATATAGCTAGGCAGGAATCCCACCACTTCTATAGGCATTGTAGAGGTAAGTGACTGATTGGGAATACGAGAACCTACAAGCTCAAGAAGAGACTTGTCTATCTTGCTTGTATCCAATATTTTTATACCATTCTCTTCTGTAATAAATTTAGATAGATCTATAAGATTACCTTTAGAGTCTTTTATATATTGTGATACTATCATTTGAGCTGGACTCACTTTACCATCTTTCTTGGTAATGTAATTTAGCTTTGCCTCACCATCTTTGAATTTACTAGCATAACTATCTGTCCAAACAATACCAGACTTTATACCAGAGCTTAAAGAACTAAAGTTAAACTTAGCTCCTACACCACTCACCTGTACAAAGCTAGAACCATCCATCTTAAGCATTACATTCTTATTAATCATTGAGTTGATTAATCCTTGTATTTTTTTAGCTTTGAAGTTAAGTTCTAATGGATATTTAAATTTCTTAGTGAGAGGATCAATCTCAATTGCTCTAAGATCATTTTCACCATAGCTACCACTTGTATCCTCAAGTATTATTCTTTTAAGTATATCATGAAGACCTTCATGGGAAGCTTCTAAGTTTCCTAGTTTTTTATCAAGCTCAGCAGCTTTTAATCCAAACATTCTAGTACGAACTTTCTCTTTAATTGCTTTTAGCTCACGTCCTTTTAAAACACCTAAACCTTTTACATCAAAGTCAACTTCTAACAAACCATCAAACAAAGTACGATTCATTTGACTCACTGTAGCAATCTCATCTTTTTGATTAGGAATTTCTTGCTGTGTACGTAATCCATCTCTACTAAGAACTTGTAAAGACTTATTCATGTCTTCTTCAGATGGTTCTATAAAGTTTCCTTTCTCATCAAACAATTGAACACTTGTTCCAGGTCTTCCTAATTTCTTACCAGAAGCAAAGTTTACAGATTGAATGTTATTTTTTTCCATCCACACTCTAAGCTTGTCTCTCTCAGAGTTAGCTTCATGTTCTGGTATAAGAGGATAACGAGAAGACTTAACATAGTCAATACGATTAAGTCCTGTATTTTCTCCTTCATTCTCATCGCTCACTTGTATAGGTTTAAGTGGAGTGAATACAAACTTAATCTCTTCACCACCAAGTTTATAAAATCCACCAGGACCTGCATCTTTAATCTTTTTGTTTATTGATCCCCATATAGGAGTGGGTATCTTACCTTCACTATGCAAGAAGTCTATATGTTCTTGTAGTGTAGTGAACTCTTGAGCATCTGTAATGTCATTACTCACTTTGTTCACTCTAACAGTGACATCAGCAGCTGTAACAGCTCTATAATCTTTACTAAAATACTTCTTACCATTACTTAATTGCCAAGACCAGTTACCCTGGGCTCCTGGAGCAATAAGTGCAGCAGCACGTTTTGAGAATTCATCCCATGTTGCTTTAGCTAATTTAACTTTATCAGATCCTCTTAAACTATCAAAACTTGTAATTTCTACATCTTTTGCTACTTTAAAAGAAACCATTGGATCAAATCTTAAAAACTGAAGTGCTTTAACTTGAGCATTCATGTAGTTAAGTTTCATATCCATTAACATAAGTCTAGCTAGGTTACGACCTTTAGCCTCAGTTTGTCTAAACCTGTATACATAGTCAGTGGGTCTGTGACCATTTTTAAAAGAAGGGAAAGAGTATTCACCATTTTCATTTTTGATAATTCCCTTAGATATGTATTCATCTATTTGTTGTTCTGTAGATTCTGTAAACTGATTAAGTATAACAGCTCCTACAGTTTTAGCATGGTTCTTTGTAAGCTCTTCAAGAGTTTGTCCACCAGAATATAAATCTTTTCTAAAAGATTCTAAAAGAGGACTAGAGTTTAATGCAGGAATTATATAGAATAACTTAGATGCTACATCAAAGTTTTCTAAGTTCACCTTATCTGCATATTGCATAGAAGCAATTATTCTTCCAATCTCTGGAGCTACAAAACTTTCAAACATTCTTTGTTTAACATCATCTGTATATTCTATATCACCATTAGCTAAAAGAACAAAGTCTGTTCCTTTTCCTACAGGAATCTTAGGATCATCTATAAAAAACTCTTTAGTTTGTTTCACCTCAAGTGAAGCTGTTTTATCAGATAGAGTGAAGAGAATATAAGTACCAGTCTTCATGTTTTCTTGATGTTTCATAAACATAGCTCTAGTCTGTTCAGCATCAGTTAAATTCTTTCTAGTCTTACCATCTTTGTTGGCTTCTTGCTCACGCATACCATCAAAATATCCTAATGTAAAAGTTTTATTACCATTTTTTACATCACTCCAAAATTCTTTATTAGGACTTGCAAAAGCACTATTCATTAAAGAGCTTGTATTACCTTGCTCCCAAGCACGCTTTTTTATCTCAACATAGTTTAGTTGAATATTGGCATACTTAGACTTACCTTCTGAATTTCTTGAAGAAGGTACATTTATAAGTCCAGGGTTTGCCTCGTAGTATAATTTTGCTAATTTGTTAAGTGAATTTCTCTCATTTTGTAAACCATAGTTAGATAGAAAAGGCACATCTAGGTTATTAGCATAGCCCATATATATATTTTCTAACATACCTTTCTTAGCAAACAAGCTATCAAAGGTTCTACCTTTTTTAATTTCTGAGCCTAATCTAGGGGCAATATACTCCATCTGAGTGTCAGTGAGCTTAATACCTAATACACCAAAGAAATCTTGAAACTTCTTAATTTTTTCAGGACCAGAAAGAGTTCTTCCTTCTTCTAATATAAGATTAAGTTGTTCCACTCTAAGCTGGTTAGGAAACATCTCACCAGTGGCTGTTCTTGTAAAGAAATCAGAATTCATTTGTTGAGAATAAAAATCTCTAGCAACTTGTTCTTCTATAGTGTCTCTATTAAGTCCAATTGATTTTACATCTGTAATAGCTTGTACTTCATTACCAGATCTTCTAGCTTTCCATAACACCAAGCTTTCATTAGCAAATGCTTTACTTGCAAATGTTAATATTTGATTTATTGTATCCCAATCACCATCATTTTTAAATGTTTCAATCTTAGCTTTCAAATCAGATAGATAGGGTCTTGCCTCAACATTCTTTATAATGCTTGTCATAAAAGCATCATACTTACCTGACTGTTCAGTGTATCCACTTAATTGCATATCTATTCCTGCAGTGAGGATATCAGAAAATACATCACTTGGATTAGCATATAAGGGTATACCTAACTCATAAGCACCTGTCTTTATATTATTCACTAAAGATCTAACACGAAGACTTGCTGTCTCACGAGGATTAACTTCATTGAAGTCTTTACCAAAGCGTTCACCTATCTCTTCTTGAGCTAGTTGATAATCTTCTGTATCATCTTCTTGTTTGTTTGTTACATCTTCAGATTGTACAACTACAATCTTTCCATCAACTTCGATAATTCCTTTGTGAGCCAATTCAGCTTTTACAAAGTCTTTATATCTATCAAAATTTTCTATAATATTTTCATATTGACCTATAGCTTTACCAAGTTCTTGAAATTTAGTGACCCCTTGTAAATTAAATCTTGAAAGTAAAGCCTTAAACTTATCATTATCTTTTTGATTTAAAGCATCAAAAGCTTGTTCATTATTAATAATGTTTACAAAGTCATTAACATTTCTCAAAGACTTTTCAAACTCAGCTTTTGCTTTGCTAAATGAATCAGCCATTGTAGTCTTTTCTACTCTGCTTGGGCTAATTGTTCCTAAACCATCTAATACAAGAGACTGAATATGATTAGTGTATTTAATCTCTTGCTGACTACGCATAAGATTTCTATCTATGCCTTCAGCAATTTCTGAAGTGGATCTAGTACTAATTGATTTTAAAATAGAAGCTTCATTATTTTCAACAGAAGCAAAAATCGAATCATTAAACTCACCATAATCTTCAGCAGCATAGTTTCCTGTTTCTTCTAAATATTTATTATACTCATATTCACTATCTACTACTTGAGTAGCTAATGCAAAAGCATCATCATATAAAGAAGTTCCTTTTTTAACTTTAAAAAGTCCAAGAATGTAATCCAAAATCTCTTCCCAAAGATTGGTATAATTCTTTCCAGTAGCAGGTGTAGATTGTAACTTTTTAACAAAAGCACCACTAGTAAAAATACCTGTTAAAAATTCATCTAGGTTTTTTAACTCATAATACTCTTCCTTGATATTCTCTTTAGCATATTTATACAACTCTGCAAATTCTTTATTACTACCTTCAGTTAACATTCTTGTTAATGAATGCAACACTTCATGTAATATTGTAACCTCACCACCAAGTCCTCTAAAAGAAGCACCTTTCTTAATAAAAATTTTGTTCTCTATTTTGTTATACAAACCAGCAGCCAATTCAACATCTAATTGCCCATCAACCAACTCTATATCAACATCATTTTGTTTAACATATTTTAGTAAGTAGTTTGCTAATTTAGAAAGAGGATGATTACTCTGTGCAATTTTATTAACTACATCACTTGACTTTTGAACAGATGTAGGAAAATACTTCTCTTCAAGTTTTGTATCAGGTCCACCACGTTCACCTTCTTTATTAAATAAGGTAGGTTGTGCAGGAGTAATCTCAACAACTTTTGTTGTAGGATTAGTGGTATCTTTTATTTTAAAAACATTAGGATACTTTTCTGATAAAGTTTTTACAAACTTGTAGTTTTGTGCAAATACAGTTTGTAATGCTTCATAGCTTAATACACTAGATCCTGAATTTAAAAAACCTTTTGTTATAAAGAAAGCACCATCTTTTTCATTTATTATTTCTGTTAAGAAAAACTTTATAGCTTCCTTGGATAAATATGGATTTATTTCAAAAGCTCTTGATATAACTTTGCCAGCAGTTTTTCTATCGCCTAATAACCACTTTTTTAAATCTGTTACTGTTGGGATATAAAAACTATCTCTATCTACATTCTTTGGATAGTTTTTAACTAACACTTTAGTTAAATCATCTCCAAATATTTTAGACAGATTTTTAATATTCTTTGCCTCAAGAGTTTTTCTAACGAATGGCATACGAATTTCTCCATACTTAAAGAAATTTCTCCAAGCTTCTTTTTCACCAACTTCTTTAACTAAATCTTTCCACTCTTGACTCGATGTATTAGGACAGTACATAATTATATTAGTTTAGCATTTTTTCTTTTGTTCTTCAATTTGTTTGTCAGTCATTTCATTAGCTGTTGCTGCACGATCAAGCATATCAAAAAGATCATCAGCATTAACCTCAGTAGAACTTGTTACAGGAGGCGCTCCTTCAAATTTATCTTCAACAACTGCCTCAACTTTTTGAGAATCTATTTTGTTTTCTGTTCCTTGTGTATCTGTTGTCATTTTAATAACAGGGTTTGCAAAATAAACCCAGTCATTATTTTTATTTTTAGACTCAATACCTTTCTCAATATATGTAGATGCTCCTTGCATGATGTATTCATTATACGTCATAGAAGATATTTTCACTTTACCATTTTCAATACTAACAAATGGAATCTTTTCAATGCTATTAATACCTTTTAAGTTTCTACCCTTTGCAAACTTAACTGTTGTAAGTAAGTTTTGTAAATGAGCCATTACATTATCAGGTAGTTGATCAGCTAAAACAATAGGTTTACCTCCATTATCATACCATTGGTCTGCTAATTTAGATTGTATGTAAAGATGACCATCATTTGTGATGTTTAATCTAGCTACATTGTTTGGAAGATCAGTACCATTACCTATAGCAGAAAGTGAATCACTTTCAAGAATAGTGATGTAATGATCTATATAACTTTGTAACACTCCAATATCAGGTTTACCTTCTGACATTTGCATACCCATTGCATTATACACAGCTTTAACTAGTTCAGGATTATCCTGCTGACCAGTGAATGCTTTCCAGCTTTCTAAAATAAAGCTAGCTTGATTTGTATTTACTGTTGGTATCTTAATAAAGGTTGGAAAGAATGTTCCTGTTGGTGTAGGCACAAGTAATACAGGCATACCACTTTGATCATCTATATTTTCTGAAAAAGATTTAGTGTTTTCTACACCATCTATGGTGACATTTTTAGTCACTTCAAGTTGACCATTACGAACAATAGCAAACATACCATGTTTATTACTTGTTCCACCTTCAGATATTTTTGGATTTACTCTTTCACTAATTGGTCCTGATTGAGCCACTGTTCTTATTATTCCTATTGACTTTGCTTCTACAACTGCATTCATTTCAAATTTAGAATCTTTGTTATGATTCTCAAGAATAAAGTTACGTAATTTTCTATTCTTTTCCAGTTCTTTTTTCAATGTAGCAGGTACAGCTTGATCAAGTTCAGACTCTGGGATTACAATGTTTGGATACTTATCTCCTATCTTATATTCTATCCATTGAGGTTCATGTAAATTACCTATAAGAGTTTCTTTACCATCTATAATAGAATATATTCCTATAGGAGCATAATCAAACATTCCAGGAATTATCTTACCATTAGAATCAAACACTTTTGACTTATCATAAGTCTCACCTGTAATACGATTTCTTACAGCTTCAAAATCATCAGTTCTCACTTTATAAGTGACACTACTACCTGGCATAAAGTTCCCAGTGGCAATATCAAATACATAGTTATTGTTTACACCCACTCTTATATATCTCACTTGATTACCAACCACTTGTTCTTCAATAAGATCAGTGGTATTTGCTAGTGAGTTGTGTGGAGCTATTTGTTTTCTTCCTTCTTGGAAACTAACATTAGCTGTATTATTATCTTCAGAAGTGCTATTTAAACCACTTGTATTAAACCTATTATTTTGTACAAAGTCTTTTACATTATTTTTAGTATCGTCTTCTCCTACAAAAGCAGTTTGCTGTAGAGTGACAGCACCATCTTCTAGTTTCTTAGTAAAACTATCAATAGGTTCTTTCTCTACAGAAGAAGTTCCTTCTGGAGTGGTCTTAATATAACTAACTGTTTTACCAGGGATAATAGAAGCTATTTTATATGTAGTACCATCTGGTTCAGCAAATTCATTATTCACTTTGATTTGCTCAGCATAATTAGTTTTTTCTTTAGATAGTAAAGATTCTACTCCACTTTTATTCTTGTAAGAAACTAATGTTACGTCCTTATTGTTTTTTACAGCTATTGTATTACTTTTTGTTTCTACTATTTTAAAACTATCATATCCTAATTTAGTTAATAATTCATCAAAAGGTTTAGTTTCTAGCATTCTCCAAGAGCCATTTTCTAACCTCCATATAAATAAATCCACTAATTGTTCTTGAGTAGGATTTTCAACAGCATTATCATTGGTATTATTATCCCTTCCGAAAGGGACATTAAAGTTAATCCCTATATTGGTATCTTTAAATTTACTTTTTACTAACTCTCTAATCAATTCTCTAAACTGCTCTACATGAAGTGGGTTGTCAAATTGAAATGTTTTCTTAACATCAATATTGGCAGTATATGTAACGCCATTTGGTCTAAATTCATCATTAAAAGAAAAGCTATTTGCAAAATCTTCATTTTCTGTCAAAAATATATTTTCAGAAGTTTTTGATTTTGAACTATTTAATTCATTCCTTATCTCTGCTGTCCCATGAAAATATGTTTTTAAATTTATAAGGTCTTGTTGTATTTGTTGATATCTTATACCATCTTTTGTTTTAAGCCATTCTATTTGTTGCTCTCTTTCTATTACATTTTTAGCTTCTCCTTTATTTATTCTTTGTTCTCTTTCATATCTATAATTGTTAATCCCTTTAGTTAACAAATCATCTGCTTCTTTTTCTAATCTTTCTATATCAGCTTTCTTAGCTTCTAATTCTGTAGGAGTTTTAGTTTCTACAGGTTTAGGAGGATTCACAAGTTTCTCATATCTCTGAGCTTCAAACTTACCAGCTGTCTTCTTCCAGTCTTCATAAGATGCTATTGTTCTATTAGATGCATCAGCTGCTGTTTTAGCTTGATTGTAGACCTTTTGTAAGTGTTCTTCTAGTGTAGGAGCAACTCCTGTTTGAGTTTCTTTAAAAGGCTTTATTTGACCTTTAGTCATTAAGTCTTTAAACTGAGCTTCAGTGAGAGTCATACTATCCTCTGTATCAGTGGGATTAAGTAGATACACCTCATCTCCTAATACAAATATGCCATACTTCTTACCATTATAACTATACTCAATATCTTGATTTATATTAGTGGTGGGTGTTTGTACAGGTACTATAGGTGGAGGTGGTTCATTTTTCTTTAATGACTTTGTAATAAAATCATTAGTGATATATCCTTCATTTAAAGCCATATCAATAAGCTCATGATTAGAATATCTACTTATCTCTTCATCTGTAAGACCATTATCTTTAAGTTGTTTTTTAGCTTCTTTTAATACATCTTCATCAAGATACTCTTCCACTTTAAAGAAGATGTCATCTAATGCAGATGGTTTAATATCTAAATTAAATACTTTTGTAAAGAAAGCACTTAGTGCATCCATAAATTCTGCCCAAGTGCTTTTTGCACCTGTTTTTCCTGGAATCTCACTAAGTTCTTTTTGGAATTCAGGATTAGAATAAGCTTCAGCTATAAACTCATGTATATTAGTAAAGCCATAATAGCTAGGATCAATACCTCTATCTTCTAAGTTTTTCTTAGTATATTCATATATTTGTTCAATATCTTTAGTAAACTTACTATTACCATATTGAAGTTCATCACTTGTTAATAAATGCATTATCTCATGCAACATAACACCTTCAAAAGACATCTTAGTTTCATGTAATGCAGGATCTATTGTTATAGTGCCAGTGCCCACTTCATAATAACCAGGTGCATAAGTTTGTTTCATATCAAACTTAACCTTTGCATCAACTTTTATTTTAGGAAGTAGTTTTTCTAGAATAGATTTAAGATAGGGATCTGTATAAGGATTGTTTAGTATCTTCTGAATCATTGGAGCTAACGACACTGTTTCACCATCTTGTGTGTCATAATATTCCATGATATCTTCTGCTATTCTATTATCATCTTTAAATCGATATAAGAATGTAGCATTAGTTCCTTTTTTCACCCAAGGAGTTCTGCTTTCATAATCTTTAGGTGTTCTATTCTTAGCTCTTTCTTTTCTTTGTTCTTCAGTAATTTTAGCACTCTTACCTCTTTCTGCTCTTTCTAAAGCTTCATTAATAGGATTGGTGATTACATTATCAATGTACTCTTTAAAGTTCTTCATACCATTTTTGGTATCAGCATACTTTGCCCACTCTAAACCTATTTGTTTAATGTGGTTATCTATTTGTCCCTTACGAGCAAGTTTTAAATAATAGTTTAATGTTATTGCTTTGTTAATATCATCATTTCTATATGATTTTTCATACTCATAAAAACCAATATCTCCTTTTTTAATAGTCTTTAACGTTTCAGAGTTATCTTTTTTAAGAGTGGCCATCTGTGAAGTAAGTTGATTCAACACAGTTTTAGCCATAGCAGACTTTATTGCTGAACCTTTTCCCATTGATAACTCTTCTACCACTTGTTTTTGAGAATTAATCTTTAATTGTAGTTCATTAATTTGATCTACAAAGCTATCACTGAGTGACGTATTACCCTCAACAGTTTTTAATATCTCATTATTAAAGTTTGAAGCATCTCTGTTTAAATCAGCTAATATTCCTTTATAGACAGCTTGTTGAGAAGCAATTTCTGTCATCTTATGTTTTCTTGCTTGTTCTTCTTCAAGCATATTACCTTTCCAGTCTGTATTAAAAATTATATCATCATTAAGAAGTTTGTTCTGTGCAATGATACTTTCAGAAAGACTCTTGTATTTTTGAATCTCTTGTTTAGAATTAGCATCTAACACTACACCCATCTTTATTAACTGAGCAGCATCAGTTTTATCTACAGCATTTAACTTGTAAGTGATTTCATTCTCAATACCTAATTGTATATGAGCTGTAACAAAGTCTGCAAAAGCTGTATCTCTAAGAATATCACGTTGTAGTTTGTTTTGTTCTATGTTTCCTGCTTCTATAGCTCCTGCTGCATTACTAAAGTTATTAGCTATATTAAATAACTTAGCACTATTTATAATAGGTTGATTATTTTTATCTAATACAATTTGTTCAGATGTTACATCATTTCCTTCAGCATCTTTAGTTGTAGTTGTTTTTGTTTCGTATATATTACCAAACTTTAACCATTGTTGCTGAGACTCATTATAAAACTTAATAGCATTCTCTGTAAAGATTTTATTTCTACTAAATTCTTTCATTCCAGAAACAGCTGACATACCTCCACCAAGAATACCACCAAGACCAATACTTAGAGCAGCTTCAGGATCATTTCCTGTTAAAGCATTTTTTGTTTGTTTAAAATATTGAGAAAACATTTCTCCTTGATCTTTTAACTTAGCCACCTTGCCTTCAATACCATATTGTTCATTAACTCTTTGTATAGCAAGCTGAGCATTCTCTTCAACAAACCCTTCCATAAAAATACCTCTACCAAGACCTTTAGTAAATAGTCCCACTTTACTATTTAAAAGTCTTTCAATACCATGATTAGATATATTAAAAGCTAAATCATCTCCAAGAGTTAATCCACCTTTTAAGTTTTTAGCTAAAACTTTTCCTTCAGTTTTACCTAATATGCTATTAATCCATTTTAATTCAAATGCATTAGTAGCAGATAGTAAAGCTGCGTTAGAAAGAAAGCTACTCTTCATATGAGAGCCAGCTATTTCTGTTTTTTCTTGTTCTGTATAAGGTAGGCCTGTAAGAGGATTAGTTTTTATTTGACCATTTTCATCATATGTTAATCCTCTTCTTATGTTATCACCAACTTCAGTGGATTCAAACATTGCTTCACCAACAACTGATAGTGCCCATTGATTCACCTTATCAATTTTAGAAGCAAATATACTTTGAGCTTTTGCAAGATAGTTTTCAGCAGTTGCTGCACCTTCAATAGCTACTTCAGCTGTGTTAGCACCTATCTTAAGAGCAGAAAGTCCTCTAGCAATTCTTGCACCAAGTCCAAGTTTTGCTAAGATGCCACCAGGCACAAATGCAGACATCATAAAAGCTGCACCATCCACTACATCACTAGTCCAGAAGTTCATATCATTTGTAGCTTTCCACCAAAAACCTTTACCTTCAGCATCAGCTTTTCTATATACAGGAAGCCAGTTATTTTTCATTTCATCATCTAACTGATTAAATACACCTGTAATAGCATTGTTAGATGCATTCTCTAAATAACCAGATCCCCAGTTAGTGGGATTAATAAGTCCTTCTATAAAACCAACTGTTTGTCCAATCTTTATACCTGTAGCTGTAGGAAGTCTTAACAAACCTTTTCCTAAATTTGTCCAAATTCCTTCTGCTCTTGCTTGAGCATCTTCATTATCTCTACCATATACATAACCAGCAGGTCCTTCTCTATATCTTCTAGTTTGTTCTTCAGGAACATTTATACCACCTGAAATAGGAGCATAAGCAGCAAAAGGACTTTTTTGACGAATGTTAAATAGAATGTCATTAACAATTTGCTCACTTGTAGGTTTAATGGTTGTAGTAGGACGTGTTTGTTGTTCATTAGCAATAAGACTTGCTGAAGTTGTACTTAAAGCATCAAGAGGTCCAGTGCTGTTAGAAGCTGGAGGAGAAGTTGTATTTTGTTCAGATAAAACAGGAGTTTCTTGTAAATCTGTTACTCCTAATATACTTTTGCTTTCATCAGTTAAATTATTTAAAATAGAAATGTCCTCATTGGTCATTTCTAAATTTAAATCATTAACTGCAATGTTATCTAAAATATTATCTTGAGCCATTTTTAAGTTTTATTTATCTACCATTTATTAATTGCTGTACAGTTTGACTGTTCATAGTTGTCAATGTTCTAATAAAATCTGCAATTTCAGAAGGACCTTGTAAAGTTTGTTTTGTTATAATCTTACCAGTGTTATCTTTTATATAATAAACTTCACCACCACTCATCTTTTGTTTTACCACTCTAAGCATCACACTTGATCCATCTTTTATTTGAAATGGAACAAAAAATTCATTCTTACCATATATAGGACTATCAGTCTCTTTTATACTGAATAATGTAGCTCTAGTAGCATATGGCAATCCTCTATAAGGATCAAATGTTGAGGTTATTTGACTTGGTGCATTTTTAATAATGGCTGTATTACCATTCCATGTTACAGTGGCTCCTCCTCCTAATCCAGATAGTCTACTTTCTAAATTAGCTTTGGCATCCACTATGCTAAATTGATTTTGTTTTCCTGTTCCTTCTGGATCAAGTGTTGTATTATCTTGGAAAGTAACTCTCATAGTTGTACCCTCTAAAGTAGGTTCATAATCAATAGAACCTATATGAGAAGCATCTTGACCTGAAAAAGCTTGTATAGCACCAGCTGCAGCTTTCCATCTTTTATCAGCAGGATTTAAAGCTAATGCCATTGAATTTACTGTTGTTCCTGTATAACTACTTGCATGAAACTCATTAAAGTAACTACTGTATGCTTGTTTTAATTCATTAAATCTTGGAGTGTTAGTTTGACCTGCCTTCTTAAGATTGACAAATTCATTAAATATACCATCT
>Ga0181355_1000588_pt1 | contig 15539 bp, 19 predicted proteins | sample Fa13VDMM15DN_FD_130099 | JGI IMG/M metagenome (GOLD analysis project Ga0181355, IMG submission 130099) | Freshwater viral communities from Lake Michigan, USA - Fa13.VD.MM15.D.N | ecosystem: Environmental > Aquatic > Freshwater > Lake | place: USA: Michigan | collected 2013-09-23 | reverse complement strand
CGGCGAGTGCGGTGATTGGTGTTGAGAGTGTTGAGGTGAATGTGGCTTCGGCGTCTGGTGCGTGGTCGGTTACGACTGGCGCTGGTGCGACGGTTGTTGCGGTTGGGGTGTTTAGCGCATGATCCGCCGGTTGCAGGATTACACGGCGGATTATCCTGGGCGGGTTGATTATGACGTTCAGGCTGGTTTTGCTCCGGTTAGCAACGCGATTGGCGTTGGTCCCAATCCTGATTATCTGGGCAAGGGGTCTTCTTCTGGAGGGGGATTGAATCTTGGTGGCATGGCGGGTTCCACGCTTGGGGGGGTGCTTGGCGGCATGGCGGGTCCGGTTGGTTCAGCGATTGGCTCTGCGGCTGGCGGTTATATGGGCGGCAATTCAAAAGGCACGGCGATAGGGAGCGGCATAGGTTCTTTGCTCGGTGCGCCATTTGGTCCTGTTGGAATGGCTGTTGGCGGTTTCCTTGGTGGTTTGCTTGGCGGCAGGTCTGCGGCTGAGCCAAACAATGATTACAACACGTTTGGTTCCCAGGCTTTTGGCGGCGATGTTGCTGCGCCGGATACGGGGTATTCGGGTGCCATGGGTGGCGAGGGGTACGGCATGTCTGGTTTGGGTTCGTATGCGACTGGTGGCGTTGTGGACCAGCTTGGTGGTCCTGATCCTGCTGGTGCTGATGATGGTTATGCGGCTTTGCAGCGCGGTGAGTTTGTGGTGCCGAAGCAGGTTGTTGATGCGCTTGGCGGGCCGCAGGGCATTACGCAGTTGTTGCTGGGTATTTTGCAGCAGAGGCAGCAGCAGCAACCTATGCCGATGAACCAGCCGCCGATGCCGATGCAAGCGGCGATGCAGCAGCCTATGCAGCAGCAGCCACCGATGCCGATGCAGCAGGCGGCGATGGGTGGTCAGTGATTCATTCGACTGCCATTCTGGATTATCAGCCTGAGCAGTCGGCTGCGTTTGGGCGCAAGACGCATCGTGCATGGTTGCCTGTTCGATTGGGCGGCAACGTATCTGTTGGCCCGTTTGCGGTTGTCTTTGCGGGCGTGACCATTGGTGACGACACGCTTGTTGGCATTCATGCGATTGTTCGTGAGGATGTTGTGATTGGCAAATCGTGCATCATTGGGGCTAATTGTTACATTAGCTATGGTGTAACGATTGGTGACAATGTGCGGATTAACGAAGGCGTTAATGTTACCGGCAACACTGTAATTGGATCGGGTACGTTTATCGGCCCGCATGTGTCGATGGCTAATGACCGGCACATTGATGTGGTTAATTACGTTTATCGGCACACCATGATTAAGCCGCCGGTTATTGGCAGGAATGTTGTGATTGGCACGGGGGCGATTCTGTTGCCGGGTGTTAAGATTGGTGACGGTGCTGTTATTGCTGCTGGCGCCATTGTTACCAAAGATGTTCCTGGTGGCATGACCGTGATGGGTATTCCGGCCAGGCTCAGGGTTCAGTTATGATTGTTGCGTCAACCTATGCGCCGCGCCGCGATCATCCGATGTGGCAGGATTACCGGCCATATCTGGCATTGCAGCGCCGCAGCGTGGAACGGTATGGCCACAGGCAGGTAGTTATTACCGATGCTGCCGGGGCGCTTGAAATGCCTGATTTTGATTGTTTTGTCGATACGACGATGCCGCATGAACTGATGCCGGCGCTGGTTCATGCTCAGGCTGATTTCCTTAGCGCGGATGGTTATGACGATGACATTGCGTTTATTGGCGCGGATGGTTTGGTTGGGCATGATCCTGCGGCCTTGATGGATGGCCACTTTGCGATTGGCGTCACGGTGGATGCCGGGTTTATGGATTGTCATCTGAACACTGGTTTGATGCTGGTGGCGGCGGGTGCCAGGTCAGAAGCGGCGGCTGTGTGGGCGTTGGCGGCAAAGCATTGCGGTGATAACTGGAGCGACGATCAGCGGTCGTTGGCTGGTGCTTTGGATGTGCCGATTGAGCATGGTTTGTATCGGCGGCATTACGGGAATCTGTTAGTGATGCCGGCGTTCATGCACAACGATGCGCCAACGAGTGTTGAGGATGGTCGCCGTCCGGTGATTGTCCATTTTCGCGGTCCACGCAAGGCGTACATGGCTGAATGGGCGGCGCGGCATATGGATTTGGTGGCATAGGAGCGGCGATAATGAACAAGCCTGGATTATATGCCAACATTTTGGCCAAGCAGGAACGCATCAAGGCTGGTTCTGGTGAGCGGATGCGAAAGCCGGGTTCGCCTGGTGCGCCGAGTGCTGAAGCGTTCAGGGAATCGGCCAAGACCGTAAAAGAGAAGCCCAAGAAATGACGGCGGCATGGACGCGCAGTGAAGGCAAGAATCCGGCTGGTGGTCTTAACGCCAAGGGCCGTGCATCTTACCATGCGGAGACTGGTGGCACGCTCAAGGCTCCGGTCAAGGCCGGCGATAATCCGCGCCGTGCATCGTTTCTGGCCCGCATGGGCAACATGCCGGGGCCTATGGCTGAAAACGGCAAGCCTACGCGCCTGGCCCTGGCATTGAGGGCATGGGGCGCATCGAGCAAATCGGATGCGGTTGCCAAGGCGCGGGCTATTTCCGCACGCAACAAGGATTAGATTATGGCCGAGCCAGTAGCGACGGGTGTGCAGAAATACCTGACCATGATTGCCGCTTATGACAATGAGTTCAAAAAGTGGGAATCCCGCACGACCAAGATCATCAAGCGGTATCGTGATGACACCCGTAGTTCGTCTGGTAACGAAACGGCCAAGTTCAATATTCTGTGGAGCAACGTGCAGACGTTGATTCCGGCGGTTTATGCCAGGTTGCCAACGGCTGATGCCAAGCGCCGTTTTGGTGACAACGACAAGGTTGGCCGGGTTGCGGCGCAGTTGATTGAGCGGGCGCTGGATTTTGAGATCGAGCATTACCCTGATTTCCGCAATGCGATGAATTACGCCGTGCAGGATCGGTTTCTTGGTGGCCGTGGCGTTGCATGGGTTCGGTACGAGCCACATGTTCGGCAGCAGGATGTGCCGGAAGATGGCTTGCAGATAACCGATGTTGTCGAGAATGAAGAAGATAAATACGAGGATGTGGGCTCCTCCCCCGTGCGGTCCTCGTATCGGGCACCGGGCGGCATCTTGGGCGGGTCGCCCGGTGCATTGCCTGGTGCTGCGATTTCACAGCCGGAAGCTGCTCCTGCGGCTTTGGCAAATGGCGCGGAAGGCCCGATGCCGGGTGCGGAAGATCCAACTGCCGGCCAGCAGGAAGTAGCCGAGGAGATCGACTACGAATGTGCGCCGTCTGATTACGTGCATTGGAAGGACTTTGGCCATTCAACGGCCCGTACATGGGATGAGGTGACTGCTGTCTGGCGTTGGGTTTATATGACCAAAGAGGCGTTGGTCGAGCGTTTTGGCGAAAAGAAAGCCAAGTCGATTCCGCTGGATTCCGGTCCTGAGCCGCTTGCGGGTTACAGCGGCACCAAACAGCGTGATAACACCCGCGCCAAGATTTGCGAACTTTGGGATAAGGAAGCCGACAAGGTTTACTGGATCAGCAAGTCATCGCCCGATTTTGTTGATGAGCGTGAAGACCCGCTTGATCTTGAGGGGTTTTTTCCTTGTTCCAAGCCGCTTTACTCTACGTTGACCAGCGACAGCCTTGTCCCGGTGCCGGATTTTGTTTTGTACCAGGATCAGGCGCAGGAGCTGGATATCCTGTCAGACCGGATTGACGGTCTGGTCAAAGCGTTGCGGGTGCGTGGGGTTTACGATGCGAGCCAGCCGGCATTGCAGCGGTTGCTGACCGAGGGTGACAACAACAGTTTGATCCCGGTTGATAAGTGGATGGCCTTTGGCGAAAAGGGTGGGCTGAAAGGCAGTATTGATTTGCTGCCGCTAGATACGCTGTCCAATGCGTTGATGCAGTGTTATCGCGCTCGTGAGGACATCAAGTCGCAGATTTACGAGATCACGGGCATTTCCGACATTATTCGCGGCCAGACGAATGCTAATGAAACCGCGACCGCACAACAAATTAAAGGCCAGTATGCCGGTCTGCGGTTGCGTTCGTTGCAGGATGAGGTGGCGTTGTTTGCCACCGAGATTATCCGGCTGAAGGCCCAGATCATTTGCACCAGGTTTCAGCCGCAGACAATTCTGGACTATGCCGCTGCCGAGCAAATGACTGACGAGGACAAGGCGCTGATTCCACAGGCGCTGGAACTGTTGCAGTCAGATCCGCTTAGCAGTTTCCGCATTGAGGTGAATGCCGACAGCCTGGTGCAGATTGACGAAAATCAGGCAAAACAGGACCGGATATCGTTCCTGCAAGCCTTTGGCGGATTCCTGACACAGGCTTTGCCGATTGGTCAGCAAAGCCCCGAGATGATCCCGATGATGATCGGGTTGTTGAAGTACGGCGTGACGGCGTTCAAGGGCGCACAGGGCATTGAGGGTTTGATTGATACCGCACTGGATCAGATTAAAAACGCTCAACAGCAAGCTGCTGGACAGCCTCCTAAGCCCGATCCTGAAATGATGAAGGCCCAGGCGGCGCAGCAAGCTGAACAGATGAAAGCCCAGATGTCTGCCCAGACCGAGCAGATGCGTGTCCAGGCCGATGCACAGGCTATGCAAGCCAAGGCGCAGTTTGACGCGCAGATGCAGCAAGCCAAGTTGCAGTCCGACATGCAAATCGAGCAGATGAAGGCAAACCTGTCCGCGCAGCAGGAGGGTCAGCGTATGCAGCATGAGATGGCCATGAAGTCTCAGGAAGTGGCTGCGGCTGAACAGTTTGACCGCTGGAAGGCAGAACTTGAAGCAGCGACCAAGGTGCTGGTTGCCCGCATTGGTGCCAATCCTGGCATGGATATTCCGGCAATCGAGGCAACAAACGCCGCGAGCGACAAGATTACAGCGGAGTTGGGCAACCATGTTCGTGAAACCATGAACAAGATTGCCGACATGCAGAACCAGACCATGAATCACATTAGCGGCGTGATGCAGGTTTTGGCGGCACCGAAACGGATTGTGCGAGGTGCGGATGGACGGGCGGCGGGTATTGAAGTCTTGCAATGAACGGTGGCTGGGATAGCGGAACATGGGATGACGCAACCTGGGACTTTGTCCCGACCGTTGTTGTCGATGACACCCATGACGGCAAAAGATTCAAGAAAAGACTTGATAGGGAGTTGGCGGCAAAACAAAAGCGGCGGCTGGACCTAATCAAAGCCTATGAAATGGTTGTTGAAGGCCGGCCTCAAGATGCGGAAAAGATTATCAAGCCGTTTTTGCAACAGGAAAAGCCGAAACAAATTGCAACAATTAACTTTGATGCGTTGCTAAACGATTTGAAACGGGTTGAGCAAATCTATCTTTTGCGGGCTGAGATTGACGATGAAGAAGCAATAATGAGGCTGATATGAAAACAACCTACGTCTATCGGTCGGGCGGGCTTGTTGAAATTACACGGGGAAAACCCGATGCACAGGTCACTTTTATTCCAGATATTCAGCCATACCAGTCGATGATTGACGGCCATATGGTCACTAGCAGATCGGAGCATCGCGCACATTTGCGTGAACATAACTGCATTGAGATCGGCAATGAAAAGATGGAGGTGCGTCAACCTGTGCCACCTAGCCGCGATGCCCGTCGCCGGATTCTTCATCAGCAGCTTGAAAACATGACGGATCGGCAAGCCGACAGGATTATGAAACAGCTACGCGAAAATCAGAGGTAGACAATGAATCCCGAAATCGTACCCGTTGACAATGAAAGCCGTAAAGAACTGTTGATGCAGCAGTTTGACGAGGCTCCCGAGGTTCCGCTTGCGGAGCAGTCGGCACCAGTTGCAACGCCGGAAGTTGCCAAGCCTGAAATTGCGGCTAATGAACGAAATCGGGAAATTGATGGCAAGTATGCGCCAGGGAAAACTAAACGAGTTCCTGAGTCCGTGGATGAGCCGGTCTGGAAACGTCCGCCGGGAACATGGAAGAAGGAGTTCCATGAAACCTGGAAAACAGCGGATCCCCGGTTTCAGGAATACGCCTATCAGCGCGAAGAACAGATGCGGGCTGGCGTTGAGCCACTGATTTCAAAGGCGCATTTTGCAGATTCCATCAATACGGTTGTAGAACCCTATATGCAAACCATTAGGGGTTTAGGGATTGATGTCCCAACTGCTGTTAAGGGATTGATGGAAGCTGACAATATTCTTAGAAACAGCAATCCACAGGAAAAAGCGCAATATTTTTCTAGGTTGGCCCAGCAATATGGCATAGATTTGGGGGGTGTATCCCAATATGCCCCACAAGGGGCAGTGGATCCCAATGTTTACGCCCTTCAAAACGAACTCAACAAGGTTCGTGGTGAAGTCAACGGATGGAAGCAACAGCAGGAAGAAGCGCAGAATCAGGTGCTTCTGAATGACATTGCCAAGTTCGCAACGCAGAAGGAGCATTTTGAGGATGCTCGTCCTACGATGATATCGCTTCTACAGAGCGGTGTAGCGACGACTCTTGAGGATGCTTACGACAAGGCGATACGCCTGGATGACAAGTTGTTTCAGTCCACCCAGCAGGCTCAACAGGCCCAGCAGGTAAGCAGCCGCCGAGTAACGGCTGACAGGGCAGCGAAAGCAGCCAGAGCGGCAGCGGTCAGTGTCAGAAGCTCCACGCCAGGGAGTAACACGACTACCAAAGCGCAAGACAGACGCTCGTTGTTGTCGGAACAATTCGACAGCATGAACGAGCGTATTTGATGAAACACTAGGAGTCTATCATTGCTTTTGCCAATAGCTCGATCAGTGACATCCTTGCGACGAACATTCAGTCTCGCTCTGGTGACCTGGCCGACAGCGTAACCAACAACAACGCGCTTCTTCGTCGCTTGAAAGAACGTGGCAACGTAAAGACCTTTTCTGGCGGTAACGTAATCCTCCAGGAAATCATGTACAACGACACGACTACCAACAACACCAACAGCTATAGCGGCTATGAAGTGTTGAACGTGTCGCAGAACAGCCCGATCAGTGCTGCTCAGTTCTCGATTACCCAGTACGCCTCGGCGGTGTCGATCAGCGGCCTGGAAATGATCCAGAACAGCGGCAAGGAAGCGATCATTGACCTCCTTGATGGTCGTATGAACGTATCGGAAGCCCAGCTTGCGAACCGTATTGGCGGCGACATCTATCTGGATGGCACCGGCAACAGCGGCAAGAACATCACCGGCCTTGGAGCCGCCGTTCCTGATTCGCCAAGCACCGGCACCTACGGCGGCATTAACCGTGCCTCGTTTTCGTTCTGGAGTTCAATTGCTTTTTCGGGCGTGACGAACGGCGGTTCTGCCGTAACTGCCAGCAACATCCAGACTTATATGGATGCGGTTGCGGTTCAGCTTATCCGTGGTACGGACAAGCCCGATCTGATCGTTTGCGACAACAACTACTACAAGCTGTACCTCCAGTCGCTTCAGTCGATCCAGCGGATCTCTGACAGCGGCTCGAGCATGGCTGGCGCTGGTTTTGCCTCGCTCAAGTACTATGGCGCGGGCATGGCCTCTGATGTCGTCCTCGATGGCGGCATTGGTTCGGCGGCAACCGCCAACCACATGTGGTTCCTGAACACCAAATACCTGATGTTCCGGCCTCATGCGGACCGTAACTTTGTGCCGATTGGCGGCGAGCGCCAGGCGGTCAACCAGGACGCTATCGTAAAGCTGATTGGCTGGGCGGGCAATATGACCTCCTCTGGCCCGCAGTTCTGCGGCGTCCTGATTGCGTAGGGAGAAACAGCATGGCTTATACTTTTGACGAAGCCAAAGCCGGTCTGTTGCAGATTGCAAATACCGACTCTGGCGTAACCATGGCTAATGGCACGGCGGCGATTCCGACCCCGCCCGCTGTTTTGGGTATGGTTGTCCGCGCTTTTGACCCGACTTACGGTGAAGGCGAATTTATCCTCTTGCTGGGTGTTGACAGCACGGTGATTGGTTCGATGGTCACCTACAACGCGACCACCAACCAGACCACATTGTCGGCCAATACGGCCAACTATGCCGGCCCGGTGGCGGTTGCAATGTCGGCTAATACTGCCGGTCTTTTCGGTTGGTATCAGATCGGTGGCCTTGCGGTCATCAAGAAGACTGCCGTTGCCACTGGCGCTCAGGTTTCCATTTTCCAGTCGGCTACTGCCGGTCGAATTATGGCTACCTCGGCGTCTGGCAAACAGATTCTGGGCGCAAAGTCTGCAAACCTGGCTACTATTACTTCGACCACTTCGACTGTTATTGTGTCGATCAATCGTCCGCACAAGCAGGGCATTATCAGCTAATGATTCTGCCATCCAACATGGGCGAGACTATGCCCAATCGTTGCAATACGGATGACGGCGAGATACTGGCGAATATCAAGTTTGCCAGTACCTTGCCGCTTTCGTGGTTGCAAGTGTTGGACCCTATTCCAGGCGATGTTTTGATTGTTGGTAGTGGCCCTTCTGTTAGGGCTTTTCTGCCAACAATCAAGGCTCGTCAGGAGGCTGGCGCGATTGTGGTTGCCATCAACGGCAGCATGAAAATGCTGGCTGAAATTGGCGTTACTGCCGATTATTTTGTGTTGCTTGATGCTCGATTGGAAAGCGTCAGGTTTCTGGATTTTGGCGAAGCGCGTCATTACCTGATTGCTTCGCAGTGCCATGCCAGTGCTTTTGCCAAGGTTGCCGGCAAAACAATGACGCTTTGGCACACTCATTTTCCCGGCATTGAGTCGGTTATCAAAGACCGCGAGTGCGCCTTGATTGGCGGCGGCAGCACAGTTGGCCTTCAGTCAATCTCCATCATGTATGCCATTGGGTACCGATCAATTGATCTGTACGGTTTTGACAGTTCATATGCCGATGGTTTTGGTCATGCTTTTGCCCAGCCGATAAATGATGGCGATGTGCCAGAGGCTTATTTCCTTCATGGCCGTGTGTTTATGGCTGCACCATGGATGGCTCGTCAGGCTATGGAGTTTCAAACCGCTGCCAGGCAGTTTGCTGATGGCGATGCCATTGTGACTGTCCATGGAAACGGACTGCTGCCCGAAATAGCCAAGGCCATGTGCCGGGTTGCGGGTGACGACATTCTGCCGGAAACTGAAATGTATCGAAAAATCTGGGCAGAATACAAATACGATTCATCGCGCCTACTCAACTAATGTTTCACGTGAAACATAACTAACAGAAAGGTTAATCATGGCTATTCCCTCTCGCGTTTTGGCTTCTGGCAATTCCGGTCTTGCGACTACCTCGATCTGCGGCGACGGTGCGACGGGCCTTGTTGCGCTTGGCACCACTGCTGCTGATGCTTTGCAGCTTTCGGCGGTTTATAACACCATTGCAACGTCGAGCGCCTCGACGGGTGTGAAGCTGCCTCCGACTGAAGTTGGCGCGGTTGTCAGCATTTTCAATAACAGCGGCCAGACGATTACCGTTTACCCGGCGACTGGTTCGACCATCAATGCCGCTGCTGCCAGCGTTACTGTCGCCACTGCAAAGTCCATTATGTTGTTTGCCACTTCGGCAACAACCTGGGCTTCGCTGACGGGCGCTTAACATGGCTTTGGACTCAGACACTAAAAACGCGGATTCGTTTTTGCAGGTTGAGTTTTACAATAATGAAACGATGAAAAGGCCGTTTGTCAGGATTATGATTCCCGGCGATCAGCTTAACATTATTGACCAGCCGGTTCGTGAGGATCACAAGGAACGGTTTATTCGCCAGTGGCTGCATTTTCAGATGCAGTCAGAGGGTGGAGTATTACCGGGAACTGACCTTGTGCAGTGGCATAAGGATGAACCAGCCGCGATCAACGAGTACCAGGTTGCGGAACTACAGATTCTAAAGTTTCGCACGGTAGAGCAGGTTGCAACGGCATCTGACAGCCAGTTGCAGCGTGTTGGACCTTCTGGTGTTGGATTGCAGAAAAACGCCCGTGCTTATTTGCAGAACAAGAACATGAGTGACAGCGCCAAGGATCTGGCTGATACCAAAAAGCAATTGGCTGAATTGCAGCAGCAGATGTCTGCGATTATTGGCAACCAGTCTCGCGGCCCAGGTCGTCCGCGCAAGGAAGCCTAGTCCATGACAACGATGCTCCAACTCATTCAACAGGCAACCAATGAGTTGGGCATCGCTACGCCTGTGTCCGTAGCCGGCAATACCAATCAGGATGTTATCCAGCTTTTGGCCCTGATGAACGCTACCGGCTATGAATTGCTGACTCGGCACAAATGGCGGGCGCTGACCAAGCCGTATCGGTTTTATACCGAGTACCTGACGACGACTGGAACGTGGTCCACTGCGGCGCTGACCATTAGTTCCATTCCGTCCACGACCGGCCTTGATGACACCTACATGGCAATTGGTACGGGCATCAACCAGGATGCTTTTATCAGCACGATTGACAGCGGCACTGCCTTGACGATGAACCAGGCTTTTTCATCTGACGGCACTGCGGCAAGTGTGACGTTTGCCAAGGTGAAATACGATCTTCCCAGTGATTATGAGTCGATTGTTCCGCGCACGATGTGGGACAAATCGAAGCATTGGGAGATGTTGGGACCGGAAGATGCCCAGCAGTGGGAATGGCTGCTTTCTGGTTATATCAGCACCGGCCCCCGCATTCGCTGGCGTTTGTACGGCGCTTATTTCCAGATCTGGCCACCGACGACAACGGCGGAATATCTTGGTTTTGAGTATCGCAGCAACGGTTGGGCAGAGAGTTCTGCGGGCGCGGTAAAGACCAGTTTCACGGTTGATACGGATACTTGCATGTATCCAGACCGATTGATGGTGTTGTCCACCAAGCTGAAGTATTTCCAGGCCAAGGGCTTTGATACGACTGCCATCTACCGGGATTATCTTTTTGAACTTGAGGCGGCTATGGCGCAGGACATGAGTTCTGCCAATCTTTCGTTTGCGCCTCGCCCTGGCACTGTGCTGATCGGCTACGACAACATACCGGACAGCGGCTATGGCCCAAGCACGTAAACTTAATCTGGTCCAGGGAACTGCCGCTCGCGTTGCGTCAATTCCCGCGCCTGTTGGTGGCTGGAACGCTCGCGACAGTCTTGCCAACATGGTGCCGACTGATGCCGTCACCCTGGTCAACATGTTTCCGACCGTCAGCAATGTTACATTGCGGGGTGGTTATGAAAATCATGTGACTGGCATTTCTGGCCAGGTTGAAACCTTGATGGCCTATAGCAGCGGGGCAACGCAGAAGCTCTTTGCGATTGCCACAACCTCTATTTATGACGCAACCACTGCCGGGGCTGTCGGCGCTGCGGTTGTCACCGGCTTAACCAATGCTCGGTGGGAATACATTAACGTCACTACTGCTGCTGGCGGCTATATCTACGCTGTAAATGGTGTTGATGCTCCGTTGCTATATAACGGCACGACATGGGTAAGCATTACCTCGCTCAGCACGCCGGCTATAACTGGTGTTACGACCACTGACCTGAGCAATATTGCGCTGTTCAAGAATCGCGTTTGGTTCTTGCAAAAGGACACGCTCAAGGCATGGTATTTGCCGACCAGTTCTGTTGGCGGTGCCGCTGAAGCATTGGACTTGAGTTCCGTTGCCTTGTTTGGCGGTTATCTTGTTGCTGTTGGAACATGGACGATTGATGCCGGATACGGCCTAGATGACAATCTGGTTTTCCTGACAAGTCAGGGCGAGGCAATTGTCTACCGTGGAACGGATCCTGCCAGCGCATCAACCTGGGCGTTGATTGGCGTCTATTACATTGGCGCGCCAATTGGCAAACGCTGCATGATCAAATACGGCGGCGATTTGCTGGTTTTAGCCTTGCAGGGATTGGTCCCGTTGGCAGCAGCGTTACAGAGCAGCCGGCTGGATCCCCGTGTGGCTTTGTCTGACAAGATCAGCGGTGCCTTTGCGGCGGCTATACAATCGTATGGCTCCAGTTTTGGCTGGCAGCTTTGTATTTCGTCTAAAAACGATGCTGTAATTGTTAATATTCCGGTAAGTGTCGGAGCGCAAGAACAGTACGTAATGAACACCTTGACGAAAGCGTGGTGTCAATTCACCGGCTGGGCATCTAATTGCTGGGAGATATTCAAGGATTCTCCGTATTTTGGCGGCAATGGAATTGTCGGCGTGGCTTGGCAGGACAGCTACATTGATAACGTCGATGACATCCAGACAAACACCCTGCAAGCCTTCAACTACTTTGAGCAGCGCGGTGTGCAAAAGTATTTTACCCGTGGTCGCCCGTCCATTTTCACTAATGGAACGCCGTCAATCTTTGTTGGCATGAACACGGATTTCAACACTGCCGACACAACTGCTGCCTTGTCGTTTAGTCCTACATCTTCGGGTATCTGGGGTGTTTCGCTGTGGGATACTGGCTTGTGGGGGTCGGATTTGTCGATCACCAACAACTGGCAGGGCATCACCGGGATTGGTTATTGCGGCGCTATTAACCTTAAAAGTTCGTCCTCTGGAGTCCAGATTGAATGGGCATCGACGGACGTTGTGTATCAGAGCGGATGGGCGGGAATCTAACGATTGGGCATCCTGTCGGGCATTGGGTGGCTGAACAGGTCGCAGGTGGATACTACGAAGAACGGTCCACGGCGATTGGACTGGAGAAGGCAGGGAAGATAGTTGCTGGCGTGATCTACGAAGGCTGGAATGGGGTGAGTGTCGTATGTCACATTGCTATTTCGTCAAGAATAACACGGCGGTTTGTAGGGGTTATTTTTGACTACCCGTTTCGGCAGCTAAAGGTTCTGAAGATCATTGTTTCGGTGGCTAGCGGAAACTTGAAAAGCACCAAGCTGGTCAAGAGCATGGGTTTTACGGAAGAAGGTCGGATTGCTAACGCGCATCCAGATGGGGATTTAGTCATTTGGACGATGCGACAAGCCGATTGTCGGTTTTTAGGAGATCGTTATGGGAAAGACTGCTTCAGCACCGCCAACTCCTGATTACGCGGGAGCTGCCACCGCTCAGGGCGCGGCCAATGTTGAGGCTGCGCGGGCCACTGCCAAACTAAGCAATCCGAACATTGTCGGCCCTTATGGCACCCAGACCGTCAGTTACGGCGAGGGTGGCAATGCTGACATCCCGACCGTTACGCAGACCCTGAACCCTGCCGCACAGGCTACGCTGGGCGCTCAGCAGGAGACCCAGAGAAGGCTTGCGCTGTTGGGGCAGCAGGGTGTCACCACCGCCGAAACCGCGCTGGCGAACCCCTACGCGCCCACTGGAGGGGCGGCTGGCGGACTTCAGACCAGCATTGGTCCGGCAGCAACGCCTCAGACGGCTTACGACCTGTCTGGCCTTGCCAGGATGCCGGTTGATGCCGGCACTACGGGCCAGGAGGCGATTATGCGGCGTCTGGAGCCTACGCTGGCTCGACGCGATGCCAGCTTGCGCCAGAATCTGGCTAATCAGGGGCTGGTTTCTGGCGGCGAGGCATACCGCAACGCCATGACGGACGAGGGACAGGCTCGTAATGACCTCTTGAGTCAGGCCGCTTTGCAGGGGATCAACCTCGATACTGCGGCGCGGGCGCAAGGCTTTGGCGAACAGCAAGCCGGCGCTAACCTGTTCAACACGGCGACTGCACAGGGGCTCAACCAGCAGCAGCAACAGGCTCAGTTTGGCAATGCCGCGCAGATGCAGGAACTTCAGCGGCAATTGGCTTTGCGTGGCCAGCCGTTGAACGAGATCGGTGCGCTGATGTCTGGTTCGCAGCTTCAGTTGCCGCAGTTTCAGAATTATCAGGGCCAGCAGATTGCGGCGGCTCCAGTGTTCAATGCCACACAGGCGCAAGCCCAGAATGCCTTCCAGAACTACGGTATTCAGCAGGGCGGTCTTAATGCGACGACGCAGGGTATTGGACAGCTTCTTGGAACCGCTGGTGGTTTGTATGGTGGCGCGGGCGCTCCTGGCCTCAAAGAACTATTTGGTAGGTAATTAAAATGGCTGACGCTTTCTCACTTCCCGGTCCATACCAGCAGCGGCAAAACGAAATTGCTCGCCGGCAGAAGATGGCCGAGATGCTCCAGGCGCAAGCGTTCGCGCCAGACACTGCTGCTCCCAGCTATAACGGCATCCCCGTTCCCGTGTCGGCGTTCTCTGGCTTGGCCAAGGCCCTAGCCGGCATTGGCGGCGGTTACTTGCAGAACAAGGCCATCGAAGAACAGAAGGCGCTGGGCGAAAAGGCTCAGGCTGAAACAAACTCGTTTGTTACTGGATTTCAGGGAACTCCATACGCAGCAAAAGCAGGAACGCCCGAATACGCACCAGAAACGGCATACCAAGATTTTGCAAATTGGGAAGCAGACCCGGCAAATGTTGGCCAGCCTTATACCGCCAAGGCTATTCAACCAGCTATACCAGAAACCCCAGCCGGGGTTACTCCGCTTACTCCAGCGCAAAGAACCGCAATGCTTTTAGGCGGCATGACTTCTGAGATTCCTGGCATTCGGAGTTTAGCGCCTGTCCTGTATGCCGGCGATGAAGCAAAAGCCAGAGCGGCTGAGGCATTGGCTGGCAAACGTGAAGATCGGTTGCTTCAAGAGCAGTTTAATGCTGACCAAAGAAAACTTGATCGTGCCGCACGCGGCGATATTGCGGGTCAAGCATCAGAAGACCGCAGGGCGATAGCGGGTCAAATATCAGAAGACCGTCTTAAAGCGTTAGAGGCTAGGTCTGTTGACCGAGGATTAGATCGAGATGCTAGAGAAAGAGCAGCTAAAGACTTGGCTGACCTTAGAATCGAAATGGCAAAACAAACCGCAGAAGCGAAAGCAACTGCTGCAACTACAGCCGCAGAAAGACCTACTAACGGTGAAGTAAAAACATACGAAGCTGCAAATACGATAGTTACCAATTCTAAAAATATGATTTCTTCTTTGGATAATCATATAGCAAAAATTGGCACTAAAGACTTGCCACTTGGGCCTCTTGATGTAGCAGGATATAAACTTAGAAATTCTACAGACAATTCTACGCCTCAAAGCATAGCTTATGCCGATATGATGCGTGACGTTGATACGGCAGTAAATAATATTCAAATTGCTGCCAAAGGAACCCAAACCGAGGGAGATGCAATTCGCGCTAGAAACCAAATTCTTAATAATCCATACGACGAAGCTAATGTTAAAGAGGCTCTAACAAAACTTGCTGAAGCCCAACGTGTTGCGTCCAATATTCATAGCAAGACTATGAATGTATTGGGCGAGTCTCGCAAAGGTTTCGGACATGAATTTATAAAACCGTATGAGTTAAAAAGTGATGCTAAACCACCACTGCCACCGGCCCCCTCCCCTACTGATGTTAAACCACCACCACCGGCCCCTTCCCCTACTGATGAAAAAGCGTTACTCGACAAATACCGGAAGAAACCATAATGACCAAGTACGAGGAGGTAATAGCCGCTTTGAAGGCTGCTGATGCCGCCGGAAATACCGAGGATGCGCAAAGGCTCGTTACGATTGCGGACGGCATGAGAAGCCAGTCACAACCT
>Ga0181355_1000584_pt1 | contig 15594 bp, 17 predicted proteins | sample Fa13VDMM15DN_FD_130099 | JGI IMG/M metagenome (GOLD analysis project Ga0181355, IMG submission 130099) | Freshwater viral communities from Lake Michigan, USA - Fa13.VD.MM15.D.N | ecosystem: Environmental > Aquatic > Freshwater > Lake | place: USA: Michigan | collected 2013-09-23 | reverse complement strand
GAATGGAGAATAGGAGACTCGAACTCCTGGCATCAGCCTTGCAAAGACCGCGCTCTACCAACTGAGCTAATTCCCCAAAAAACCCCGAAGGGAAAGTTATTTATAGATCTCCTTCTACCCGATTTTCAGAACGATAAACATCAAAACTACCCTCTGGATAACGAGCACTCAATTTCTCATAGTTCATTTCAAGAACTTCCTCAAATGTAATGTCCAGTGCTATACATGCTTGTGCAAGATACCAACACAGGTCCCCAAGTTCACGCTTCATATGAAAGACATTCTCTTCAGTGTAAGGTTTTCCTTGAAGAAAAATCTTTTTGACCACTTCAGTAAATTCACCTGCTTCGGCACTCATACCAAATGCAGCAGTTAACAGACGAGAAACATTAGCACCTTGGCCCTCCAGTTCATTCAAACGTTCAACAAGTTTTGGATATTCACTACTTGCTGGACTGGTGGTTTTACGAACAAATTCAATATACTTATTAGGTTCAATAGTTGCCATATTTAAAATTTAAATCCTTCGAATGATTTTTTAGATTTCTGGTCTTCGTCATTATACTCGGATTGCTGACCACTGTCAAGGATGTCATTTTGAGCAGATTGTTCACAGTCATAAAGACGCATCTTTGCACGATCAATTCCAATCACAAAACGTTTATGAATGGTTGGATCATTATAACGATTCTTTAATTGCTTTACAAGTATCTGTCCAAGTCCTTCAAGTTCCTCTGTGCTAATAAGGGCAAACATAAGATCAGCAGTAGCAGGGAGACCAAAGGATTCAGAAGTATCAGTAAGTTCAACATCAGAGTTGCCATAACCACTACGAGTAGTCTGGGTAGCGGAAACGATGGGGACATTAAATTCAACTGCAAGTCCCCTAAGTTCCTCAGCAATTGATTTGACAAGTGTATAAGAATTGACATTGCTACCCCCTCTAAACCTAGAGGAAGAACAAATATTAAGGTAGTCAATAAAAATAATATCAGGTCGGAATGATTTCTTAAGAGCAAGTTCATTGAGAAGTGACTTGAAATGTCCTGCGTGTGCAGAAGCAGTAGGATACTCTTTAATAATTAAAGTTCCCTGCGTCTTCTTAGCAAGATTATTTACTTTAGTTTCAAACATTGATTTTGGAAGATCTGCAATATCTTGAATAGGAACGTTCAGCAGGTTGGCATCGATTCTTTCAGCAATTCGCTCCTCCGCCATCTCAAGAGTGATATAGAGTACGTTCTTGCCCTGTAACAAGACGGAACTAGCTACATGACACATAAACAAAGATTTTACTACACCTGTACCAGCAAGAGCGATGTTAAGAGTCTTATTAGGAATACCACCTTTTGTAATCTTGTTAAAGAATTCAAGGTCAAACTCAATTTTATCTTCTTTTCTGTGATATGACTCGTAACGTTGCTCATAGTCTTCTAAGTAATCGTGTCCAACATGATTATCAAAAGAAACTGCAAGAGCATCGGACAGAATGCTAGGAATACTGTCACGATTTTTCTTTTCATCTTTTCCATCTGCAATATGAATTGACTCCATCAAAGCCAAATAGATTGCACGATCACGACACCATTTTTCAGTAGTATCAATAATCCAATTTAATTCAATATCTGCATCATCTAAACTGCCAATGAGATGAACAATCTCTTTGAATGAGGTATCTGTAATATCTTTTCGATTCTCCACTTCGATACAAAGAATCTCTTTTGTTGCAAGTTTATTATACTCTTGCACAAATGAAACAATTTCTTCAAAAATAATCTTCTGATTTAAATCTTCAAAATATTCCGATTTAATAAATGGTAGAACTTTTCTTAAATATTCTTCATTGTGTAAAAGGTTTCTAAGAATTAGAAACTCAACTTTCTCCATAACTAAATTCCTTTCTTGCGATTTTGTCCAACTTTTGCATTACTTCTTCAGTAAAATATTCCTCTGGATTAGCAAGAATCTGTTTTGCATAAATCTTCTTACCATCAATCTCATAACGTCCTGCAACGTTCTTCCACATTCCTCCAGTTTCACCAAGTTCAAGAAGACCATAGTACTTATCCAATCCACGTTCATCATAATAAAGACGAACTTCTACTTGTTGATTTTCCTTACTTAAACGTGATTTTTGAGTTTTACATTTAATAATGTTTCCAATCACATCCGTTCCATCCTTTTCTTTCTTTTTAGAAAGATAGATGATAGAAGATGCTGCATACTTAAGACCACTGCCCCCACCCATTTCCTTCATTGGAACATAGGCACCAATCACATCGTAGGTATGATTTGTTACAATCATAGGAATTTTTGCCTTACCTAGTTTCAGGGTGAGCATACGGAATGCACCTTTAATCAGTTGGGATTTGGTCATGTCCCGCACTTCCTTATCATTCAGAGCATCATTAATCTCCTTACTGGTTGAAAGCATTCCCAGAGAGTCTAGCACAAATATGCATGGATTGCGATCACCTTCAGGTTTTTTCATATACATATCAACTGCTTTGAGTGCCGTACCCCGAAACTCTTCTACGGTAACAACATTAACAACAATAAGACGAGTAGTATCAATTCCGCGAGATTCTAGAAGAGCTTTGGTGATAGCAGCCTCAGTGTCAAAGTAGAGACAGTAACCATTGGGATTAGTATCAAGAAAGTTCTTAACCACGGCAAGAGAGAAAAAAGTCTTTCCAGTAGAAGACTCTCCAGCAATGGCAGTAATCTTATTGCCAGATACCCCACCAAATACACTACCCGAAACTAGCGCATTAAAAATGTATGAACCGGTATCAACATAAGTTTCAGTTTCAACAATTTCAGAGGCAAGTTGTGTATAATCGCCACCAATTTCTTTTACAATATCTTTTAAAAAGTCCATTAGGTAAAAAATGATTCTAAGTTTGCAGTTTTTTCAACAGACCATCCAATCGCATCAAGGATTGATTTAAGTGGTTCGAGAAATGCTTTATCAAATTGTAGGTCATGATCAATATATTTGTCAAGTCCAAGTTCTCTAGGAAAATCTTGAATGAAAGAAATAATATTTTCTTGAATGATGTTTGGTTTTTTTAAGTATATAAATTTAATCTTCTCCCCATTTCCAATCAAAGAATACTTATTATTAAGTTTTTTTTGTTTAATATAGTGATTAAATAGTAAAGCTCCTCTTACATGAATTGGAGTCCCTTTACCATAAATCTCTGATGATGAATGATACTTTTGCACATCAGAAGCAGTTCTAGGAAAAGCAATTTGTTCTGGAGGAAGTATTCTAAATTCTTGTCGGGATTTATCAATAAAGTTGATTACATCATCTTCACTACCAGTCATCATAATTTTCAGAGCATCTTTAATCATCTTTCTGCATGGGGCAGGTGTAGATGATTTAACTGCTTCAATTCCCATGATTTTAAGTTTTGGTTCTGAGTAAGCAACACCTTCACTGTTCCATACATTTAAAATATATCTTTTCTTGGCAGTCCAGATTCCACGATCAGCAATATTCTCACGCTTCATCTGCATTTTCTGATCGTATGCATTTACATAGTCAGCCAATTCTTGGTAGGAACTTTCAATATACTTTTCAAGTTCCATTTCACTGACCTTATCAAGGAACGACACAACGCTTTCAGTAGTTTTCTCTCTTCCCTTGTATACAGTTTCTACTAAAGGTCCCATATTAAGATAGATGGAATCAGTATCTGAAGCAATCACATAATCAACATCCTCTGTCTTAAGAATTTTGTTTAGGTATTTGTTAAGTTTTTCTTCAATCCAACGAATTGAAACTTGTCCAGAAAGAGTGATTGCCTCAGCATTTGCTAGTTTAAAATAACGGAAGTACTGATTGCCGATAGCACCATAAGCAGAGTTAAGAGAAATCTTTTTTGCCATCTGAACGTTGTTACATCTGGCAATTTCCTTAACAAGAGCATTCGTTGGAGTTTTCTCATACTGTTTCTTTGCCTCAATCATTTTCTTTTTGAAGATGACTCGTTCATTATACATCTTCTCCATCAATTCTGGGAGAAATCCACGAACATCTTTACGATACATTGCACCATTAGCGCATACCGCATGATCACTATATTTCTCAAAATCAATCTCTTGATTCAGAATCTTATCTACAGTGACCGATGGATGTCTTTCTTCCAAAAGGGTTTCTGGGGAAATGTTGTACTGCATAATTAAATGTGGATATAGAGAGTTAAGGTCAAAATTAACCACCCATTCATACACACCAGGAATCGGTTCTTTTACATAAGCACCAGCATACTTATCATCTTTAGCTGAACGTTCCTTTGGAGGAATTACAATATCACGTTTTTTAAGATAATTGTAAATGATGTTATCCCACATACGGACTTGGTAAAATACATCACCAAAATTCACCTTGGCATCGAAAGCCATAGTTAAAGCAAGTTCGATAAGTTTCATCTTATCTTCCAAACGGTCAACAAGTTCAACGTCAATAATATTATACTCTACAAATTTTTGCCAACCCTTAGAGTAAAAATCTTTAAAAGTATCAAACTCTGAGTGATCAAGTTTCGTTTGACCAAGTTCTACTTCAGCAATGTGATTGAGACGATATGATTCTTGTGCCTTATATGTAAACTTCTTATAAAGATCAAGATAATCTAGTTGAGCAATACCACCAACATCAAAATAAATCTGCTTTCTACCACTTACATAAATTTCATTTTCAGTATTCAATCCCCACGGAGAGAATCGCTTCATCTGTTTTTCGCCAATAACACGACTCAATCGACGACAAATATAAGGAACGTCATAAAGTTGTACATTCCAACCAGTAATTACATCTGGTGGATTACTATCCCACCATGCAATAAATTTTTGAAGTAGATTGTATTCACTATCACAAAGAATGTATGTGACATTACTTTGTTTATTTGTAAATGGTTTTACACCCCAAGTAATAATATTTTTTGTATTATAATCTTGAATGGAAATAAGAAGAATTTCCTCAGCGGCTGATTCCACATCTGGGAATCCATTTTCAGATTCAACCTCAATATCCAAAGTATACAGTCTGATTTTAGAAATATCAAACTTAATATCATCCTCTGGATACTTTTCAGAGATATATTGAGACACATACCTATCGTTTCCATAGATACGAAATCCATCTACACCTTCATATTTTTTGTAAAACTCTCTACAGTCTCTTACAAATCCTGGGCAAATTGGTTCAACACTTTCTCCTTCAAGAGTTTTATACTTTGATTCTTTTTTTGTGGGAATAAAGAGAGTAGGAGTATACTCTTCTTTAAACATTACATGCTTACCATCTTCATAGGCACGAACAAGAAACTGATTACCAATCAATTGTACGTTTGTATAAAATCTCATTTAGTCAGTTGTTGATATTTTTCAAGAAGTGTTGGCTTGGGATCGATAAGCGTAAGAATCTTATCGGAGTGAATCATAAAGATATTTTGATTTGTCAAACTCACCAACCATGGTTCTAAATTGTCACCATTTACAATAAATGGATTTATCAATTTACAATCAGGTTCTCCCATTTCCGAACCAACATCTTCAATTTCAGAGATCAAAATTTGATCTTCTGACAGAATTAATAGTTTAACCATAATTTCATCCATTTGCATCTATTCTACCAATAAAAAAGAGGGGTGTCAACTGGATTGTGCCAGTTTCCCCTCAGAGACGACGACGATAGTCACTTATATTTATTTGAGTTCATAAACTTTCTTTTTCTGATGTTCTGGAATAACTCTATTTAATTTAATAGTGAGTAATCCATCATCAAAAGAAACATCTTTAACTTCTACATCATCAGAGAGAGTCCAAGTACGAGTGAATGCCCTCTTTGCTAATCCTTGATGCAGATACTCATCATCAGTATCACTAACTTTCTTTGCTTCTATAAAGAGTTTATTCCATTCTGTAGTTACTTCAATATCTTCTTTTTTATATCCAGCAAGTGCAATTTCTAATCTGAAATTAACACTACTTTCTTTGACTAGATTGTATGGTGGATAGTTTGTATGTGATTCATACGCAGTATCAAACCTTTTAAACCACTCATCCATTCCGATGCTGTACTCATTAATTCTTTTCATGAGCAAAGGAAGATCTGCAGCAGTATATCGTGTGATATCAGTCATTATGGTAGCTCCTTTAAAAGCGAGTTTGTGTTTTGTAGACCCTTGCGGCATCCACTACTAATTATACAACAAACATAAAAAATGGGAGTGTTGAATTCCCTATAAAATTATTCGGTTTCCTGGGGTTTTATTTTTTTACCAATATTATATTTTTGTTCTAGAATCCATTCCCCCTTATCCCTATGAGCAATTACTTTAATTTGATTTAGGGGAGCAATATCTTGAACCAATTCTTCATTAATATTATTAACTAATCCCCAATCAGCAAGTAAACGAACAATACGATTGCGACGTTGAACGTCATTTACTGTCAAGTTTGCAAACTTTCCGTCAAGAGCAAATAACTCCTTAAAGTGGACAATATAGTATTTACCCTGCTTGTGTAGAATGTGACAAGATTGATATAGTTTTTTCTCCTTTCTTGATGCAACTCCGATACGAGTCAAAGTTTCACGAACTTTTAGAAAGTCATCAGGTTCGTTTAAAAGGACTTCCACCATCATATTGGGAGCCCAATTTACTTGGGGTTCAGTTGTTTGGTTTACCATTGTTTCCACCAGTTTCAAGTCGTTGTTTAATAAAGTCGATTTGTTGTTTGGATAAAATTTTCAAAGCTTGAGATGCCTTTTCATTACTATAACCATAGTATTGTTTAATGCATTCTAAATCTTTGATATTATCTTTTCGAATCCAAGGAGAGAATCTCTTTTTTTTCCTTAGACTATTTAGATAAAATGAATACTGCAGATCTTTACCAAGATGGTGATTTATGTTCATCTCATTTGCAAACATCACACAATCAATATGACCAGATAGACAACGATTAATGATGTATGGGGGATATGATTTTATTTCTTCAGACAAATCTTCCTTTGTATGATTAATTGAATTAAGCCAGTCTTTGAGTTCCATCATCTAATAATTTGAATTTCATCATCATCCGTCCAAAGTTCGACCTTTGTTCTGAACCTATCTTCTGCTTTTAGTTTTTCATATCTCTTGGATGCTTTTTTCTTCCACCAAGAAATAATATTTTCCAAGTAAAATTTATCCCAATTTTGTCCACGAAGAAGTTCTTTCTGTTCACCAAGAATGACTTCACGAACATTTGCATATCCATAGTCGGAAATATAAAATCTTTTCTTTTGAGTCAATTCAAATGCAGATCCAATGACAGAATTAAACTCATCAAGTTTTGGTTTATCTTGGAGTGAATTTCGAATAATAGAAATCATCTTGGTCTGACGCTTCATTTTTTTAGATGATGCTTTGTTGTCAGTCAAAGGAGTATTGTTATTCAATAAAGTAAATCTATCATGCAACTTATGAAATATCTCATCGTGAAGAAGTGGTAGAAACTTACTTTCAGTAAGACCTTTGTACCTCATAAAAGGTTTCAAACCATCATATTGAGATGCATCTGTTGTAGATCCATAAAGAGATGTTGTCTCAAACAAAGCAATTTCTTTCTCAAATACTTCATTCAAAGTCTCTCTTGCAAAATGTGAACAGCAAAGAAGAGCAAGAAGTTTTCCTCCCAAATAATTATAACCAAAAGGTTGTGATGGAACAATCACAAAACCCATGGCTGCATATCTATTAAAAATGGACAAGTCTGGTGACTTTCCCAACCAGTTATTTCTTGGTTTTGAATTGATTGTAGGGGAACCAAAACGAATAAATCCCAAAACTTGTTTAGTATTCTTTTCAAATACCATCCAACGCAATTCCCGTCCAGGAATATTTGATTCGTTATTATGTGAAGAAACTGCTCTTAAAAGATTAACATAATGTTCTTGTGGGATAGATTGTTGAAATCTTGCACCAACAAATTTAATATCAAAATCCATATCTTCTGGATGAATATCTTCATTAAAAAATTCATCGTGTAATGAAGTAAGCGAACTTGTAGAAGAGATTACTTCTTTTTTTACAAACCTCAAATAATCCTCAATATTGGACATGTGAGAGAAATATTCAATAAATTCATCCGCAGCCCAAATTGCATCACTTTCATTAAGAATCACTTGAACTCACACTCAATCATAACTTCAGTTAATGCTGCAAGCAAATTAATTTCTTGATCTGCAACAAATGCAATCTGATATTGATATTTAGCTACAATCAAAACAGCTGCAGGAATAGAATTGGGAACAAGATATTCATAGAGAGAATCATAAATACGACGCAACAAAACAGAAGAGTCATTATCAAGATTGGATACAACCCATTTACGAACTTCCGTAAAGTTCTTTTCCTTGAGATATTTAATGAGATCATTTACTTTTACGTCGGAGAACGATGCAAGGATATAGGAATCAATTTTACCATTAGAAGAATATCTTTGACACTCATTCAGAACACGTCTCCAATCTGGAAAGTGTTTGTTAATCAATTCGATTAAAACTTTCTGATCATATTCTACGCCTTCTTGTTGAAGAATATCTTGAAGTCGTTTAAAAAAACTTGCAGCAAGTTGCTGTTTTTCTTTTCCTTTGATTGAGAACTCAACAACTGCACATCTTGAGTGAAGGGGTTCAATGATTTTGTTTTTGTAATTGCAGGTAAAGATAAATCTACAATTCCTACTAAATTCCTCAGTAAATGCCCGCAGGAGGAGTTGTACATCATTGGTTGTGTTATCTGCTTCGTCAATGATGATGACTTTGTGTTTAGCATCTGAAGAAAGCGAGACGGTCGAAGCGAAGTTCTTCGCATTGTTTCTGACAGTATCAAGGAATCTACCTTCGTCGGATCCGTTAATGACATAAAAATCTACTCCTAGTTCATTGCATAGGGCTTTTGCTACTGTAGTCTTACCACAACCAGCAGGACCACAAAGAAGCAAGTTTGGAATTTCACCTTTATTTAGAAAGTTTTGAAAAGTTTTTTTAATGCCTTCTGGAAGGATACAATCCTCAATAGTTTGTGGTCTGTAAGATTCTACCCACAAGAAGTCATTTCGTTTATTCACAATTAAATCCATTCAGGTTTTCGGTTTGGCATACGAAGATAATTAGATGCAACCCAAGGTTTGGATGCAATGTACATCTTGTAAGCAGTAAAAGTTTCAATGCTGTTGTCAAGTTTATATTCATCTGGCATTGCCCTCGTAAATTCTACCACATTTTTGTAGATAGAAATTTCCTTTCCACTTTTAGTGGCAAAGATATTCTCTGCTACTTCAAGTCCTTTCATACAAGCATGGTCTTTTTCATAACGATGTCGATACTCATTACAAAGGGCAAATCCGTGCCGAATCAACCAAGCAAGGTTTTCGTGTGATTTTGCTGCCCATTGAGTACAGGGATGATTACGGAATGCACCCTTCTCTGTACTGTACGGCAGACCGTCTTTTTTGGGAATGGTTCCCCAATCATAATACCACTTGGAGAAGATGACAGAGACCATCTGACAGGTCTCCAGAGGCATTTTAACTACGTGTTTATCAGGAAGTGCCACGGCAGAAAGAACGGGACACGGATCATTGACAAAAATGTTCATTCGAAAGTTGAATCAGGCTCCAGGGCTACATAATAGCAAAGATCTTGATTGGTGCTGGTAAAACGAGACAAAAATTTAGAGGAAACAACAACATCATAAGAACTCGGGAAAATTTTAATATTTTCTACCTTAAAGTTAAACACAAATTTATTAGTAGTTTCACCTACAATGATTGAGAAATCATTTGATGTGACATTCTTTTTATCACGAACAACCAGTTTAATCACACCGTTTTCACCAACAGCAGAAAGATCTGGAAGTTGGTAAATTGCTGCTGCCTTCATAAGTTTATCAAGTTCTTTAGTATCGAGAACAAAGCATACATCCTCACTAGGAAGATTGATAGACTTCTCTGGTGGAGAAACAATTACATTTGGATCAGCAAAGAAATATTTTGAACGACTTTTACCTTCTTTGATCACAACATAACTTTCATTTTCAAAATCCAGTTCAGCATTCTTATGGAGATTGAGACCATTCAAAAACTGATTGAGATCATAAATGGCAAAATCTTTGGGAAAGTCTTCTTCAATTGTAGCTTCTGCCAGAATATTTTTCATCACAGAAATTGTGCGAAGTTGCTTACCTTGCTTAATCAACACTGACTGGTTGATGTTAGAAAAGTTCTTAAGAAGATTTACAGTTTTATCAGAAAGTTTCATAATTTGAGATTTGAGTTTGATTATCAACGAAATTCAGAAAGACCATTATCTTGACGAGAATAATGCCTATCGAAGTGGAGCAGTAGCATAGCATAATGAATTACTTTTAGCAAGTCACGTTTGTTACGACCATCCTTATCACCATAACGGGAACCATATTTCAGGATGTTTGCTTGGCAGAAGCCTGCGGCAAGTTTCTTTGCTGCCATCAGGTCAATAGTTTGAATGTCAGTATAACCATCGTTATCACCACAATAATGTCCATGATAAGTGCTGGTTACATAATCCTCAACATCTTTCAGGATTTTATCTTCGTTGTATTTCCAAAGATGATTTTTGTTGTCAGACATAGTAACTTGGTTTTTGTTAATAGCAATGTATCCAGAATGTTCATCCATAATAAAGAGAATAAAGGTTTGGTCATAGTTTACCTCCCCCAATTATATCAGAAAGGAGCAATATCGTCAAGGACAGTATCTTTCTTTTCTTCCGGCATTTGGAAGTTAACATCCACTTTATCATACAGTTCCAAGAAGCATTGCTTGGTCTCATCATCAAAACGATTGACGCAAACTTGGATTGCCTTTGCCTTATCTTCAAAGATGCTGTAGGCACGAACAATATGAACCAGGCGGCGGGTACTGATGATTTCCTCAATACCACCATCATAGAACGTCTTACGGATGATGTCTGCCCAATCCACAAGGCGCTTACAGAAGTCACGGTCTTCCACACCCAAGTCCAGAGCAACGCCTTCCAGGATCTTCTGCTCTACAACAGGAACAGGATAGGACTGCTCAAAGGTCACAGGGAAACGCTCCAGGAACGCTTCGTTGAGCACATTGGTGCCGATGAAACGGCCGTCGTCAGAACCTTTACCTTTGGTATTGGCAGTGGCAACGACATTGAAACCAGTTGCAGGTTTCACAAACTTACCAATCTTTTTTAAGAAGATACCTTTACCTTCTAGGATGGATTGTAGGCAAAGGATTTTATTAGATGCAAGATCCACCTCATCAAGAAGTAAGACCGCGCCACGTTCCAGTGCTTCCACAACGGGCCCATTGTGCCAGGCAGTTTCACCATTCACGAGACGGAAACCACCAATCAAGTCATCTTCATCAGTCTCAATGGTGATATTAACACGAATCAATTCACGCTTGAGTTGAGCACAAACTTGTTCCACACTGAACGTTTTACCATTACCCGAAAGACCCGTAATGAACGTTGGGTAAAAAAGATTGGAAGCAATAATTTTTTTAATATCGTTAAAATTACCAAACTTGACGAAGGTATCATCTTTATCGGGAATGAGGTTTTGTTGCACAACAGGAAGAGCAGCGGGTGCTTGATATGCTTGCTCCATTTTACCAACAACGGTAGGAGTAACTTCTAGGTTCCAACGACCACGAGAAGTCTTAAATTGCTCCAAACGACGAGTAATTGTGGGATAGGCAAGATTTTTAGATGCACAATATCCACGAATATCACCAGAACTCAGTTCAGAACCAAACAGAGATTTGAGATCGGAAATCAGTTGGTCGTCAGTCACAGAAATCTTACGGGGCATGATGTAGTTAGGTGGTTTTGTTTTTAACTAAGATTATTATAACAGAAAAAAGGGGAGTCATGAACCCCCCTTGTGTCAGTTTACCAACTGGTTCTTCAGTTTCTCAAAGTTTTCTCTGCTTGCAATTTTACCAGTATAACCAGGATAAAACTTTTTTACAATCGCAGGAATACCCATAGCAGTAATTGCACTATCACAGATTACCCATACTTCTTTAGTGTCAAATTTGACTACATGTTCAAGTGGAAATTTAGTCTTCATAAGTAAATGTTTTGTTTTTAACTTTAGTATCAAATTCACCGGTTCTACCGGGTTTCATTTTTCCAACTCCAACATTTTTACCTTTACCAGGCCAAGATGTTTTTGATGTTCCTTTTAGTGTAGCAGATCCTCTTGGTTTACGTTGAATCAGAACAGAGTCCTGATCATCCTTCGATGACCCTGATTTTACATTCTTTTTGTGCTTAAGTCCAGCCTCTGTGCCCAGTTTCTCAACTGTCTTCTTAAAGGTTTTCTTGCCCATTTTACCAGAAGAAACAACGTGAGATTTTTCTCCTACTTTTTTCTCTTCTGGAGTTCCTGGGTTTTCAGTATATCTTCCAGAAACTTTAGTTGGACCAGGAAGTCCGGCACCTCTAATTCTTCTTTCAGTTCTAGAAGATCGTGCTTTATTTTCAGATTTTGATTTATCTCCTCTTTGGCCAGAGAGAATTGCCATACCACCTTTTTCAGATTTACCCATTACACGAGTAAGGGAAGTTTCTTGAATAGAATAAGATTCTATCATAAACTCTTGAAAGGTTTTCATCTTATAACTACTTTTGAGTATTTATTCAGGCAACTAACTCAATAAACTCCCCAAGAACTTTTTTATTCATCTTTTTACTTCTTAAACTTTTCACAAAAGCAGATTTGATTTGTGTCTTGGTAGCATCTTCGGCAACCTCAAACTCTGCATCATTTGCAAGCGCAGAAGCAGAAAGACCGAAGTAAGTATGATACCCAGAGTTCTTAATTGAGAAAGATTTCTCTTTCTTCCAACTATTCATAATTTTATCATAATCTGAACTAACCTGTCCAGTATAATTGCGAACAAAATAACCAACATCACGAGATTCAATAATTCTCATACCAATAAAATTGACAGAAGGAAACTTATCACGAAGATTGCGAAGAAGGACATTGGTAAGATCAGATTTTAAAGAATAAGTATTTCCAGTCTTACGATCACGCAAAAATGAATTAGTTCCAAGAGAATTCAAACCAAGGTAAGATTCACTTTCATGAGGACGATTAAACTCTTTATGATACTTCAAAGAATACGCTTCACCATCAGTCAGAATTACACATTGGACTTTCTGCAGTTTATTCTCTTTCTGGAAAGTAGGAAGAATTTCATGAAGAGCAACCAAAGTCTCATTTAGAGGAGTTCCCGAAAGACCCCAACCAATTGGAATATAATAACATCCTCGATACTCTTTACTAAAACTATGGGCAATGCGATAGATATTCAACATTTGGTCTTCCATAGTCTTACCATTTGTCTTACTAGTAAGAATATTCATCAGAGAGAACTGATCTTGAACATGAATCAGCCCATCTTTCTTTTGATATAAAGGTTTGGGTATAATAGGTTTATTGTTCTCATCATACTGAATGATCGGATAATCATTCGTAAAAGCATAGACCTCAAAAGGAATATTAACTTTTTTACAAAACCAGGTAAGATTGAAGAGTTGCTTTACAGTGTCTAACATCACACGGTCCATAGAACCAGACCAGTCCAGAATGAACACCAGACCATGATTCTTGCCGTCTGCAAGGGTTGTAACCTTACGGAACAGGTCTTCATTGTATTTGTATGTGTGCAGTTTAGTACAGTCCAGAACACCTGTACGTGCCGTTGTAGCACGAGCATAACTATCTGCTGCCTTACGACACTCAAACTCTTTCACAAGATAATTGACTTCTTTCTGTGCTGAACGCTTGAACTCACGGAACTTTTTATCCACCTCACTAAAGATTTCTCCAGATTTATAAACATTAGTGTCAAGATAAGATGCCCAAGATTCTTTACACTTATTATGAACCTCAGCATTATTTACAATAACTTGTTCTAAATTTAATTTAGGAATCTCCACATAAACATTATCATAAGCATCTTGATTCACAAGATTTTTAAGAGCATCTTCCAGATTATCAACGGTCTTAACTTCAGGTTCAGAAGTTTCACCACCTTGCACACTTTTAACTTCTTGCTCCTGTTCTTCAGATTTTTGTTCTCCAATTTCATCAGAACTTGAACCATCACCACCCCCCATTTCAGGTTGATCATTCTCATCTTTCTCTTGATTGCCAAAATCAGAAGCAGAATTACCCCCAGAACCAGAAGATTGATTTTCGTGAGAATCTAAATTAACTTTGGTTTCTTCCTGTTGATTTTGCTTACAATACTTATAAAGAACCTCAGCAGCATCCAATGCCTCAACAAAAGTTTCCGTATCTCCAATCTGATTAATAATATTCTGCTCTTCTACGGTAAAACCAAGAGAAACGAAATTACCAACCTTGAAGTAAAGATTAGCACGATCAGCAAGATTATAAGTAGAAATATCTTCATCACCCAACTGAAAGAAATCCTCATCACTCAGTTCTTTATATCCACCATAAAAAGTCTTAGCAAGTCCGGCATACTTACGCTTCATCAGTTTCTCAATACGAGCATCCTCTGTTATATTCACAAACTGAGGAGGAATTTTGCGTTCATTAATCCAATCTTCATCAGGTGTGAAAAGTGCGTGGCCAACTTCGTGTCCCACCAAAAGATCATACACGATATTACTTGCCTTCTCCCACATCGGCAGAGTCAATACACGAGTATGAACATTAAAGCAGGCAGTCTCTACTTTCTTGTGCTCAACCACAAGGTCTTCGGTTGCAAGAAGCTTTGCGAGTTGGGACTTGATTTCGTGATTGACGGGCATTGGTTTTGTTTCTTATGACCCTATTATACAAAAAAAGGAGGTCTTGCGACCCCCCAGTGGACAGTTTAAAAAGTGGTCTCAATTTTTCTTTTTGAAAGAATTTTTTTTATTTTATCACTTATTGTTCATTTGTCTCTCTTTATAAGCATCAAGTTCTGCCTTTCTTTGCTCAGGAGTTTTCTTTTTCTGCTTCTCGTCATATGATTTAACAGCATCCAAATGTGCTTGGTCTGGTTTTCCTTTTGGATTAGCATAAACATTCATAGGACCTGAAGCAGGACGACCTCTTGGATCCATACGAGCTTCCATAATACTCTCTCTCCACTCTTCACTCATATTCACCATAATTGCTTCTGCTGCTTGCTCAGTATCAGCATAACCTTCATCAAGAAGGTGTGAGAGAATGATGTCGTAGAGGTCAAACTCATAACTATCACGAATACCTTGCTTATCACTTCTGGTTAGACGATTACCAAATGATTTTTGAGGTTCAACAGTTTTACTTTTCTTTTCACTTTCTGGTCTATTTCTATTTGATTTTTCTTTTTGTTTAGGAAGAAATGAGTGTGCTGTATTAGATTGCAAACCTAATCTAGTTTCTCTATTGCGTGATCTTTCCATTTTATCGAGTGCATCACCAATTTCACTATCACTTTTTCCAGTAAGTGGTTTTTTCCCCAAACTTTCACGGTCTGTTTTTAATTGTTTTACTTTTGCTT
>Ga0181355_1000582_pt1 | contig 15616 bp, 22 predicted proteins | sample Fa13VDMM15DN_FD_130099 | JGI IMG/M metagenome (GOLD analysis project Ga0181355, IMG submission 130099) | Freshwater viral communities from Lake Michigan, USA - Fa13.VD.MM15.D.N | ecosystem: Environmental > Aquatic > Freshwater > Lake | place: USA: Michigan | collected 2013-09-23 | reverse complement strand
GTTAATGTCTATTTATCAGCAGAAGAAGCAGTTAAACTTGGAATCGCAGATATTATTGTTTAATAAGAACTATTTAATACATCATGAATAATCTAGATAAATTAGTAGAAAGTTTCTTTAAACCCCAGCCAAAGGGGAATAAAGAAGTTTCAATTAGCGAGCTATTAAATCTCGTTAAAGAAGCCACATTACTTAAAGAAGCTTATCTAAGTATAGATGATTTATCGAAGAATAGATATTTTAATGCTTTAGTACAAAAAATACAGGATCAAGAACCATTATTGTTGGAACCAAAATCCTATGGCGAAACGTCAGAATCTATTACTGTTGATATTGAATCTGAAAAAGGCGTGGCATTTCTTGAAGCCCTTATTGAAGCTGGTGCAGACGTAGCAAAGCTTAGCGTTTTATTTAAAAAAGGCGCAAAGCTTATACCAGTTATTCCTGCGACCAACGGAAATACATATATAATAAGCCAACTAAGCAAAAACACGTTTACAGCCAAGATCACCAAAGGGGGCTTACAGGGAACAGAAACCCCAGAAATGAAAGAAGGATTGGTCTGTTTTTTCTTCCTTGTTGGAAGCGGCAACCTTCAATCGATAGAAGACAAACTAAATAGCCGCGCCGATACTAAACTAGATTTACCAGTTCAACTGATTAATACTCAGTATTTTGGTCACAAATCTGATAAGCTGGTTAGAAGTGCCATAAGTTATTTAAATGAAAATCAAATTATAGATAAAAAGGAGATTGGCCTTTATTTGAACGCAATTTCTGCCGCTAAAGCCTGTTTTACTTTTAACAAAAATGTAGTAGACAGAGGAAAACTATTCGAATCAATCAGGAAAGTTGCTTCATCCATAACGAATGTCGATCCAGATAAGTGGTGTCCTGCTGATATATATCTGTATGATGAAGCCTCAATACCAGATATTGTGTCTATATTTGAACAATCTTTGAAAACTAAAAACATTATCTCTATATCCGAAAAGGGGGAGATAATACAAGTTGGGCTAAACCACTTATTTGAGGGAGAAACCCCTATTATTCAAGCAGTATCCTTGAAAGAAGAGGAAGCCTTATCTGGCCGGGCGACCGCATTCTTGCAAATTAAGAGCCTTAAGGGAGAACAGCTAGCTTCTAAAGAGTTTGAACTTACGCCACAAGAAAGACAAATTTTAAAAACGTACAAAGATCGAACAATATCAAACGCCGATGCGGGGATTCGGTTTTATCAGGATCAATATGCGGCAGAGAAAGCTGCCTTTAAAACATCACTTTTAAGCTACGGAGTTACCACTTCCGAAGCCGTTCCTACAAAAGCTCAGAAAATAAAAAGCAAAGAACAGCAACTTGGTAATTTGGTTAGCAAGACAGTTTGTTATAGGTTTATGTCCTCATATTTAGAAGATTTTCACAATCTCAAACAAGCAAACGAAATTATGGTTAAATATGACAATCCTATGCTTGCCCTTACTGCATTTGGCGTGGGCCTATCTGGCTTTAACCCAACGTTCAATAAGGCTGTTGGCTTTTCTGATGGACAGATAGCAAGCATAACGCAGTTTAAGGGCCGCGACACCTTGGAGGTTAGCTCCGATGAAGCTTTAATCTCTGACTCCATAGCAAAAGCAGGATTTACATTTTCTTTTTTAACCAAAATGGGAGAGAAAAGATACAAAACAACTCTTGATATACGTTTTGCCGGCGGCCTGAGCGTTTCAATAATTGTTGACGAATTCCACGAAGAATAGTCTTGACAACTTAGCCACATTGGCTTATAATAACACTTACCTACGGATAGATAATGAGTAAACAGTTCTCTAATGGTCGTCAATTGAACGACTCGATTTTAAAGGGCGCAAATATCCTTGCAGATAATGTAGCCTCTACCTTGGGACCAAGAGGAAGGACAGTTATCCTTCAAGAGAAAGGAAAGACGCCCATCATAACGAAGGACGGTGTAACTGTGGCGGGCTATATAGATTTGGATGATCCCTTTGAGAATTTGGGTGCTCAAATTCTCAAACAATCATCGCAACAAACAGCAGCACAAGCTGGTGATGGAACGACAACAACAATTGTTATTGCAAGAGCGTTGCTAAGAGAAGCGCAGAAGTATGTTATCTCTGGTGTGTCTCCAATGGAAATCAAAAGGGGAATGGATAAGACGCTAATTGCAATCTCCAAAAGATTGGAAGAGATGGCAAAGCCAATATCATCAGAGGAAGATATTGCACATATTGCTTCAATCTCAGCTAATAACGAAAAATCAATTGGAACGCTTATTGCAACTGCTGTTGACAAGGCAGGTAAGGACGGCTCTATTACAATAGAAGAAGCACGTTCTATGGAAACTTCTTTAGATATTGTAGAGGGTTTCCGATTTGATGCTGGCTATGTAGCCACGGCTTTCGTTAATGATGAAAAGAGAAAGATCGTTAAATACGAAGATCCATTCATCCTTGTTACAGATCATAAGTTTGATTCTGTCCAAGATATGCTTCCTGTACTGGAACTTATTTCAAGAGAGGGCAAGCCATTTGTAATCATCGCAGAAGAAATTGAGGGGCAAGCTTTGGCCGCACTTATCATGAACGCTATGCGTGGGACAATGAAAGTTGTTGCAGTTAAAGCCCCGAGATATGGAGAAGAGAGAAGAAACATTCTTAAGGATCTTGCGGTTTCTATTGGAGCAACCTTTGTTTCTATGGAAAGCGGAATGAAGATGCAAGATGTAAAGCTGAAAGACTTTGGAAGAGCAAAGAAGATTGAGATAGCTAAGTCGCTAACTACAATTGTTGGCGGCAGAGGGGAGTTATCCAGCATCGATGAAAGAATCGAATCTGTTAAAGCAGAAATCTCTCAAACAGAAGATATCCATGAGTGTGAACGACTCCAAGAGAGAATTACCCGCCTTGCTTCTGGTATTGCTATTATTCGTGTTGGTGCTGCTACTGAAATAGAGATGATAGAGAAGAAACACCGAATTGAAGATGCTTTGGAAGCAGTACGTTCGGCACAACAAGAAGGAATTGTTCCCGGTGGAGGCGTAGCTTTGGTTCGTGCGTGCAAGGGAATCGAACTTGAAATTGACAACGATGAGCAAAAGTACGGTGTCGAAATTGTACTTCGCGCAGCGCAAGAACCAATTAGACAAATGGCGTTGAATGCTGGAGAATCACCAGATATCATTGTGAACATGATAGAGCTATTGGAAGATCCAAATGCCGGATATGATTTCTTAAATAGAAACGTAGTCAACATGATAGACACCGGAATTATTGATCCGGTCAAGGTTACTCGATGTGCCTTGCAAAATGCCATTTCAGCCGTTGGAACTTTAATTACAACAAATCACGCTGTTGTTGAAATTTAAGACTATTTAATGGTGTGTAGCAACCAACACGGAGATTATAATTAATGGCTTATTCCACAGAAGATTTGAGAGATTTAATTATTGAATTAGATAAGAAAGTGGAAAGAGTTATAGCCAGCGTTGATTCAATGAAATCAAAGCAAGAAGAAATAACCGCCGATTTAGTAAAAATTAAAGATCCAGAAATTGGATTGTTTGCAAGAATTAAAAGCTTGGAAGAGTGGCGTGGTGTCCACTCAAAGATCACATGGACAGCAATAACTGCATTAATTGCCTTGACAATGAAGCAGTTCTGGGATACAATAACATCATAACAACAGGATGATGCATGCGGGTTAAGATTTCGTATACGACTGAATTAGATAATATTCCCGAGGAATGTTGGCGTTTGCTCGATGGTAAAATACATGATGGATTCGAATTTAAAGAGCAAATTGAAGATATCTATGAGTCTCTTGGTGCTGGAGAGTTTATTGATGCAATGGTCGTTCTGGAACGTATTCATAAATTACGGCTTGTTTTATCCAACTATGATCAATCATTGGATGATGTTGCAACGATAATGACAGGATGGGCTGATGTTCGCTTGCGTGCGATGAAGGATCGTGTTGCTATGCCTGATGAGCAGATAAAGGAAGAGAAGCAGCCAAACTACAGCGAGCTTCTTAGTAACCTAAGAGAAACTGTTAGCTCTCAAGTTAACTCCAAAGAATCTAATAATGTACCAGCAGAATCTTCATCGACCGGGTGATCCGGTATGGATTCCAAGTCAAACCGCCCTATATTATCCAGATGTATTGTGCCCCAAGAAATATAAAATTAATGATAAACCAATTTGTGCATGGTTTATAGAGGCCATAAATGATAAGTGGTGCAAGATCATGTACGAAAACATATACTGGTCAGTTGAGAAATATGATGTATACCCATATCCACAGGAGCAATAAAGATGGTACGATTAGTTGAAGTAGTAGAAGCAACAATTACTACAAATCAGTTAGAAAGATTCTCTTTGAGAGAGATATTTGTAAGTCCAGAACACGTTATTATGGTTCGTGAAGATCCGGGTTTTGCAAAAATCATGTTGGAGTCTAAAATCAGAATCCCCGGCCTTGATTCTATTGCGACATTCACGAAGCTTACAATTAATCGTGGTTCAATGGGAACAGATATTACTGTCATTGGTTCATCTGAAATGGTATATGAGAAAATAAAAGGCGCACGTTCTAAACAGCTATTGAGGGGCTAATATGGGAAGATATTATTGGGTTCATGCACTATCTGATTGCGAATTCTGTATTGATGCAGTTAAGCTTTTAAATCAAACCGGCTTTCAATATATTCTTTCCCTCTATGATAGAAGTTTGCCAGCTTTGCAGGCTACTAAAAAGATATGGAGCCATGATTCCACCCCAATTATTGTGGAATATCGTGTGTCTGGAGAGTCTGAATTAATTGGCGGCTATACTGATTTAGTTGAGTATTTTACAGATCAAGGGTTTATGCCAGAAATAACCGAAACAAAGGAGGGCGAATAAATATGATATGGACTGTATTTGGGTATAGCATAAACGACGGCAAATTTGACTTGCCTTTTATGGAAACATTCTCAGGAGCACACGATGCAAGGATCGCACTTGCACAAGCTCAAACTCACTTTGGTCCATTGGTCAAATTGATATCAGTTGTAGCCGGAATTCATACATCATCATCCTACATTCTTCCAACTAAGGAGTTCTAATGCCGAGAGGTCGCCCAAAGGGTTCTAAAAATAAGCCTAAAGAGGTAGCAAGGGCAGAAATTCAATTAATCGAAAAGAAAAAGACAAAGATCAGAGGTCGCAAATTAAAAACACAAGCGGTCAAAGAGATTCAAGCCTTTGAATCAACCAGCGATGGTGTTCCGTACAGGTATGAAATACCGGAAGAAATCAATCCATTTGAAGCTACAACGGACATTTGTGAATGCAACTTCGAAGCAGTTACAGAGTGGAGATACGTTCCCGGTCCAGAAGATGAAGCAAAGAAATTAGGTTATTACTCTAGTTGCATAATACCCCTCAGTACCACAAGGAAGGTTTGGCCATTAGTGGCTTATATTTGTGTAGATCTTGAAAAGTATCGAATGATGGGGCTTTCCGATAAGCGAATATTCGTTGGATGCATTAACTATTTAAGCAGAACCCAAAGCAGAGCCAAGACTAAGCGTTTTGGGGACTTGTACCCGTATCACTTCAGGATTGTGAAAGATAAGATTTCTGCTATGTTCTTAACGACGGAAAAGAAAAGTTCTCGTTTTTGGGGAAAAGGGGAATGAGCAAACAACACGTTGAAGTTCTGAGAAGCTATGTGGAGAATTAAAATATAATGATAGTAAAACATATTCAGTCCCCATGGGGAACACAAGAAGTATGGGCGCATACCAAGCATTACGTCGGAAAAATATTGAACATCAATCCACACTCCAGACTATCTTTGCAATATCACGTTGAAAAAGAAGAAACAATCAGAGTCCTAAAGGGTCTATTATATCTGCACATTCAAGCACCAGATTCAAGCGAAGTTTCTGTTCAGACGATGGTTGAGGGCGATGTTTATCATATTCCTGTTGGTCGTATCCATCGGTTTGAAGCAAAAGAGGAGGCAGTACAGCTTGTCGAAGTTTCAACCACACAGCTTGATGATGTTGTTAGGATCCAAGATGATTACAAGAGAGCTTAGGAAATCAGCCCGACAGTATAACGGGGCATAGCCATCTCTTTTATCGTCACCGAAAACACCAAGAACTTCTTGGTGTTTTTGTTTATGAGAAGCCTATTTATATTATAAATAAATTCATTTATTTTGGACTAACTATGAGCAATGAAGAAGAGAGCGAACTAAAAGAGCTGATCAAGGACCAAAAGAAAGCACTTAGAGTCCAAACGAAGAGAATAAAAGAGCTTAAAGATGAAAACATTCTTCTTTGGAATTATTTGGAAGAGCTACGCGATCAAGAAAAGCAATTAATGTCACAAATAGGCGTTGTTCTAGACGACTATATCATAAAAAACATGAAACCAGTAGGGGATGCATAATAAATGAATAAGAGTTCAACTTCATATAATTGGCAAAAGTTCATTGACGATCAGCCAATAAAAGAAGTAAATGCCGACGATAATGAACTTCTTCTTGAAATGCGTCAAGAGATTCTTGATAAACTATCCAGTGAAATTGCCAAGGCAGAATCTGGCGAATATGCCGGAATGCCATTCAATGATATATTCGGGGAACCAACCGAAGGCAGTCCAAAAACAAGAATGATTATGCCTTATGGAAATCCAGATATTCATAAGATGAAGATTTTCATGCTGGATATCTATGATAATCTTTTAAAAGAATATAATGCAAATCCAAATATTAAGTATGTTAAAGGTATTGTTTGGAGCAACAAGAAAGAACAGGTAACCCAAAAACTCAAACCCCAAGGCTGGGTAGAAGGTAATCCAATTAAAGAGGTTACAAAAGAGACAGGCTCTCCCTATATTGCCATCACATATATAAGCAAGATGGGAGAGGAAAAAGAAAGAGAGGTTGTAATGCCATTTGGCAAACTCTTTCAAAAATACTTTCCAAAAGAAATGGTTTGGTGGCAAGGAGACAAAGCAAAGGGAATCTCTGGAAAGCAATCTTTCTTCACAAGCAACGTCGAAACAATGGACAATATCATCCACGAAGTTAAGTTTGGCGATGAAAACGAAATACGAAAGGAAGCAACAACAGATAAGATTATTATAGTTTCAAGGCATCCAACTGACGTTGTTAGAATGTCTGATTTTGAGGCATTGAATTATTCTTGTCATTCCCAAGAGGGATCGCATTTTAAATGTGCTGTCGAAGAAGCCAAGAGAACGGCTGGTGGTGGTGCTGTTTTATTCATGGTAAATAAAGCCATGTTTGAAAAGAAATTCCCAGACGGAGTAATCCCCCAAACTGGAGATTTGTTCAATGATAGAGAACGTGGAATAAACGATAAATTTGATGCACAGGCAACTGCACGCTTACGATTGAGAAAGGTTGTTAATCTTGTACGATACCGGTACGGAGAAATAAGCACAGAATATGCAATACCAGATCGCAGAATATATGGCAAAGGCCCAGATGCCTTTAGACAAGCAACACTTGCTTATTTTGCAAATAGACAATTAGATAAGTTTGTTGATGCAGAAACGGGAGAATTAAAGATACCTCGTTATGGCAATCTTGAAAGATATGGTGGAAGTTATGAAGATTCTGGCACGGATAACATCGGAAACAACTTTATAAGTTTAATGACCACAGCCTTTACACAGGCTGGCATATCAGAAGAGGTCGTTGACACTAACGAACAATATCTTTTGCTAAATAATCGATTAGAAAAAGATAGCATTAATTGGGAAGGTGATTCCGACGAAGAAGATATGAATATTACAGACGATGATGCTCATGAGGAAGAACAAAGAGAATACGACGAAGTTATAAGGAGAGCTAGGATTAGCTTAGACTATATTGACATAGAAGTCACATATGATATTGAAGATAACTTTTTGATTGTATCGGCATCTGCTAGAGTCTCAATGTTGTTTCCCAAGACTATGTTTTCAACTACAAGCATAGGTGCTATCAAACGTGCGTTTGACCTTGCAGATTATGACGACCACGAAGGCCCCGTAAGCCTAAAATATCCAGATATGGAACTCGATTTCATTTCAGTTGTCGATTATGGGCAAAACATGAAAATCCAGTGTATCTATGCAGGAAAGTCAGATTCCCCAAACGAATTGAGCAGATGGATGAATGATCTTGTCGCATTTGAAGGGCGATTATCGCTTGAAGAATATAAATCAGAAATAGAAGCCATATTAGATAAGGCTGACATCTTCGGGAAAGTCGAATATAGCGAAGCTGTGGCAAAAGTTCTATCTCAAATCGAAGATGAACTTGAAGATTCAGGGTTTGAACTGAACTCTGGTACGAACAGAAAACTCAAAAAATATACATATATATTTGATATTATGGAATTTCCCCTTAAGAGTGAAGCGGACGCACCACTTTTACTCCGCTCTTTTCATACAGTAGAAAACGAGAAGTTAAAAGGTGATTTTTCTAATTTATTTGGGGATCTATTCAATCAAAAAGCCGTCACCAATCTGGCAGCTTCAATGAGGCAACAATCATTATTCAAAGATATGAAAATACCAAATAATGTTTCGGAATCATATGATATTGCCTTGACGCTGACAAAGTTTAGCAAAGATTACCAACAATCAAATGACTTTGTATCAGCGACAGCATCGTTTAACGTATTTTTAGATGCTACATTGAGCGAAGAAGAAAAATTAATGAACGCCATGTTCCTCAACAATATGATACAAAGTACTGAAACTATCAAGGATATAGCTCATAAAGCATTTGTGAGTACTTATAAGAGTTATCTCTCAGAACAACGCTTCACCCCTTTTGACAAACTAATTAAAGAATGGAGAGCAAAAAAGATCTTGAAATAGGCGATCTCGTCTGCGTTAAGAAAAACTCTATTTCCAAGAGCATTTATTCACATTCCCCATCAGAAAAAATAGGGATGGGAATAGTAATCCAGAAATTATCTGAACTATTTGTGTTCTCTCGCGATAATGATAAGCTTATAAGCGAGCTTGATCTTAAAAAAGGTTACGAATCTATCCAGAGAGATATGAAAATGAAATGGCCCAAGTCAAACGTAGTGAAAACAAGAATATGTAAAGTATACTGGTTTGCCATAGAGAAAACAAGATGGGAATATGAGCATGATCTGTACCATACAGAAGATGGCGAAGCCTAGATTTTGTAGTATAGACTACTTTACTTCTTCCAGAAAGGTGTTATAATACAAAGATGGACGAGAAACTTTATAAGCTGATCAAGGGGACAATTCGCAAGGATCACTATGAGGCCGGCGGCACTCCTTCTGATTGGCGTGGTATCTCCAACGTTTATACGAACAGAAAGAAGAAAGAGAACAAGGAGACATGCCGTAAGGAACATACTGAGGATTAATGAGCAAATGTAAGAATAAAAGCTTTAAAGTTGGCGATATTGTTTTAAATTCCTTCAACGTCATAGCGAATGGGTATCAATGGGATACAATTAATAATAAAGTCGATGCTGTAAATGAAACCTTGCTTATTGTAGGATATGATGGCGGAAGTTTTATTGTAGCTCCAATGGGAGAACATTACCATTTCAATCGTCGCCTATTCTTTTCATACGGTGGTTTCGAAAGATGCTTTAAGCTCCTCGCTTCTCATGTAAACAAAAATTGTACATCAATCTCTTCTCAACATAAGTAGGTTTCTGTATCGCAGCATACTTGACTCTGTTCTCTTTGTTTGATATACTGCTTATAAGATAGGAGAAAACGTCTATGAAGTGGCTTATCGAGACTTTTGATTGGTGGTACGCTGGAGAAGTCTTGTTTAAGACTTTCTTCCTTTTATTTGCTGATTATGCATCCATCGTGTTTTGGGTTGCGACCTCTTGAAAAAGCACATTTATAATATAGGAGATATTGTAGAGGCCCCGCATGGAGCCTACCCACCACAACTTTATCGTGGTTTGGTGATTGAGGTAAACAACCTTTGGGTAAAGGTTCGGTTTTTTGAAGATGGAACTACATATGCATATTCCTTAAAAAAGGCTCCTTTCAAGGTTTTGACGAATGACAGAACCCAAGTTTAAAGTTGGAGATATCGTAAAGGTTGATTTACAGATTGATTGGTATATCGGCTATATCGTTCACGCTTTTATGCTTGACCCCATTAGTCCGAGATACAACGTCTGCGATTTTATGGACGGAAAGATCCAAAATGCCTTGATGGAATCTTGGATAATATCATACTCAGAGGAATAATTATGAATATAATTCAGAAGGACATTTCTTGGCTCGTTGAACGAGTACCAGATTTCTATGAGTTTTATTGCGATCATAAATACGCATTCAATAATGGTGGATATGTAGCTGGAGGATTTCTTCGCAAGATTATCCATCACGGAAGTTGCGAGTTTGTTCTTGCACAAATGACAAAGCGCAATATTACTGGTGATGTTGATTGGTTTTTCCGCTATCAAGAGGGCTGCAAGGAAGCTTGGAACTCGTTTAAGCCAATGGGTGAAGCAGCAGATTATCCAAACATGCTCAAAGATATTAACGAACCAAATAGTCAGACAAAGTTTGCTTTTGAGGGATTCAATAAAAAGACCAGAATCAAATATCAGTTTATCTACAAGAGCTACGGAAAACCAGAAACCACTCTTGGTTGTTTCGATATTTCAAACTGCAAGATTGCCACGGATGGCTGGACAGTTTGGATGGTTGAAGATTGGGAAGAACTGGAGAGCAATAAGTTTATTCGTGTTGACAACTTTGGAGGTGATTATCTTATTTCTCGGCTTAAAAAGTATGTTAAAGATGGTTTTGATGTTCTTCCTTCTCAAGCAGAAGAAGTTATCTGCAAAATGCTTGAAGCCAGCACAAAGTACAGCTTCCACGTTCGTTGTTTGATGCAGGCAAACTTCATGCAAGGCAGCGACATTCTTCTCTTTTACAATAAGCTGGGAGAGATTAGTGCCGATAAGAACCATGATTATAATCGATGCTCAATCGCAGTAGCAGAAGATTTTGCGATGCACATGTATAAAGCAAAGACGAAGGAACATGAACACTCAGCTTTCTGATATAAAAGTTGGCGATATTGTCAAGATCACATATGGCGATTATTATAATGGAGATTATCCAGATCGTTATGCCATTATTATTGCGCCTCTGCATAGTGGATATGCCAATAATAATGGCATAGGAGAATTTTTTTACATAAAGATGCTGGACAATATGGAGAAAGTCTTAAAACTGACAGCAAGTACCTTCAACGATAGGTGGTTTAAAACAGAATGACAATGCCGATCACGGATTGTAAGATAGATTACAAAACGAAAGAAAAGAAGAAGAAAAGTGTTGACGAGAGAGACAAGACCGGATAAGATAAGAAGGTAACAAAGAGAAGGCGAAGCAACCCCCACCCGTGAGATTATAAACACTTTGTTCCCATAGCTCAATTGTACAGAGCAACAAGTTTCTACCTTGTAGGTTAGAGGTTAGAATCCTCTTGGGAACACCACTTATTTGATTTATTGTTAGACAGATTGCGAAGCTATTAAATCTACTCAAAAACATTATCGCTACCTCATGGACGGGTAACTCAGCGGTAAGAGTAGTTGGCTTATATCCAACCTGTCGAGTGTTCGATTCACTCCCCGTCTACCATTCGAATCCAGAATAACTTAGGCTATTGCTGGATAAAATGACATTCTGGAAAGACAGAAACTTAACAAACAAAAGGAAAAATCAAATGCGTAACTTTCTTATTACTCTCCCGCTTCTTTTTCTCACGGGATGCGATCCCGCCCCCGTAGATACTGTTGATACTTCACAAGAAGTGTGACGTTAATGCCGATGATCGCAAGGCGCAAATAGCGATCTGACATTCTGGAAAGACAGAAACCTTATGGCCTCTTATCCCAACAGGCAGAGGAAACCCGCTTAAAATGGGTACAGTCTGGATTCGAATTCCAGAGGGGCCACCACTTTAAATATCACGGAAACAAATTGATTTTCTACGTTGGCGATCTTCATGGCGTTATCACCGATTTTGCCAGTATTGACCATGCCGCCCAGCGTGCAGGCGCAAAGCATATCGTTCAAGTTGGCGATCTTGGCCTTGGCTTCGCTGGAGATAACTGCCGTATTACCAAGTATTTTCAGAAGCGTTCCCGTCAAGGGAAGCTTACAATTCCTTGGATTACTTGCGGAGGAAACCATGATAACTATAATCTATGGAATGCAAAGGCAGAAAAGCAGGGGAATGCCGATCTAATCGAGCTTGCACCCGGCATTCATTGGGCAGCAAGGGGAGCACTTATCGATCTGGATGGCATTTCCCATCTATTTTGCGGTGGTGCTGAGTCTACCGATAAGCACAACAGGACCGATGGAAAGAACTGGTGGAAGGAAGAAACTCCTAACTATGCCGAGTTTTCCATGTTTGCTCAGGCAATGGAAGAGGGAAAGCCACAAGTCGTCGTAACTCATGATGTGCCGCTTCGCGTTAATGTATTCCGTGTTGGACGGGAAAGCCAGCCAACTCCTCGCAATCTTGAATCTGCTTTGAAGCTATCGGGTCACACTCCCGCTAAATGGTTCTATGGACACCATCATATCACGGATATCCACGAAATTGAAGGAACAACCTTTGCTTGTTGCGGATTGGGTGGAGAATATCAGAGGGGCTAAAGAAACTTGAATATCTTCTTGACAGCACAAACAGGAACGGATAAGATACATATATGAAAACAATTTTATTCACATTTGCAGAACTTGATCTAATCCGTGCATGCCTATGTAGAGATTGCAGCTATGACCTTCTTTCAGAAGGTGGAGATTATGCCGATATTTGGTGTTCAAAATTCGGGATTGATCAAGCTGCTTTCGAAAAGTTTCTTAGGAAGATTGGAACAGAGTAAACAATACGTTTCCTTTAATCAAGGGATAGTCGGGGTGGTGAGGCCCGATGAAGAAGGGGAGTGATTTCCCTACAAATAAACTACGCACACTTGGATAAGTGTCGCATTGAAAGAATGCGTTATAGGGCAACTGTGGAGGGGAAACCCGGCGAAACAGACCCTATCTTTCAACCACTTTGGGAAAATGGTGTAATGGTAGCCACGAAGCACTCAAAATGCTTTGTTCTTAGAACGTGTGGGTTCAATTCCCGCTTTTCCCACCACTACGGGACGGTAGCTCAATTGGTAGAAGCAAGACCCTTTTAAGGTCAAGGTTGTGAGATCGTACCTCACCCGTCCCACCAATTTATACGCCATATTAGCTCAGTTGCTCAGAGTGCCGCTTTTGTAATGCGGAGGCCGTCAGTTGAATCCTGACATATGGCTCCATTCACTATTCAAAACTACTTATATCCATGAATGAACCAACAATCTACGATCTGCATGCACTAAACACAGATCGACCCTATGTCTTTAGCAAGACTCCAGAAAATCTATTCCTTGCCATTCGTCGGATGAACGGCGAAAGTATGGATGATTTGGAAATGCGAATAGAACACTTTGTAAATCTCAGCTTTCTATCTCCGCAACTTCGTCTTATGGTCAAGAATGAAATTAAAGCGGCAATACAGAATGGTGTTGTTTGATGATAATTCGGGCATTTATTTATGGTGTGATATGGTTGGCTATTATGTTAGCTATTTTGCTTTTCTTTAGATATGTAACTATAGGGCGCATTAATCCAGACAAAGATGAGGAATAAAGTGTTCGAAGTTGGAAGCATTATGAAAAACCTGCAAGACCGGCATATTTATGAGTGTGATCGGAAAGATTAAAATCGGGGATATAGTGCGACTATTCCATGATGAAAAGTACTACGGAATTGTTATCGAGGAAATTAAAGATGAATGGGTTACGATTCTTTGGTTCAATACTCCAAATATTATTCGATCATCCTATCCTATTCGTAAGGTAGACAAAGTTTCATAAAGAAGATATAACATGATTGAAATTCCACAAGCTTATCAAACCCAAGCAGTAAAGCCCCGTGGCAATAACGTAAACGAAAGACTATCTTTTCTTATCGAGTGGTATAAAAAGACAGCTTCCATAGTCTCTTCTGGACTATACCAAAAGTCCTTTCTGGAAACAACGCAAACGGCAATTCCGTTGATGGAATCCTGCGTGGATGAAAATCCAGATACGACAAAGGGGAATGTAAAGGCACAGATTTCAAAGCTTGAAGAATTAATGTCATCCGATTCCTTTTTTAAGCTTCGTGGATGGGATCGGGAATACAGTTATTACTTTTACGTCGAATTGTCGAGGGTAGTTGAGTAAATAAGGTATAGCAACCTATTTATTTCACCGGAGAAAGAAAGTGAAACTTACAGAAGCACAGCTTAGGAAGATTGTTATTCAAGAAATTGAGAATGCTTTAGAAAGCAGTTCTACTATCAAAAAGGGAGAAAAGTAATGAGAAAGTTATTCCTGTTGCCACTTTTGTTCATTCAACCTGCAAATGCTGGGGATGAAGTAAAAGAAGATCGCAAGATCATATATAAGCAAAAAACGGAGATCGATTTCGAAAGTCTCAGCGTTGAAGGCATACTATTAAAGCCATCATCAGCATTAGTCCTTGAACGTAAACATGCCGAATTCAACCCCTTAATCAGACTAAGAGCCAGCTTCAGCGAAGAGATTGAACAATCTGTGAATGAAATAAAGTAGTTTAACTTTCTGTAGTCCAGACCACTTTACATCTTCAAGATCATGTGGTATTATGCCTTTATGAAGATCGGAAGCCTATACCTCTACCCTGCCTGTGCGGCCCGTCGCGAACCGACGAAATTGAATACTGCGTTATTGTAGGCATATGACCGGCCAAAAAAACTGTAACAATCCGAATGCTACCCGATCTTTTGGAGGAAAGAGCCTTTAAAGATGCACGAACATTTACACAATTCTGGAGAAAAGAAAATTAAAATGACATTTATTATTACTTTGTTTGCGGCCTATGCGTTTCACCAGCCACCGGCAACGATTCAAATTGAATTTGTTGATATCGAAGCCATTTATTTGCCAGAGGGGCATGCCGGAATTATCGTAGCTGCTCCCTTTGAATATACGGTTTTTTAATTAATGCTGAGACAGAATTAGATGTTCAGTAACGTACCCAAAGATAAAAGGCTTTCTAATCCAGAAATTTGGGCCGCTCTTGTTCCCGGTGATCTTATTATTACCGACAGTATCGGCAACCACCGTGATGCTTTAATCGTTTTAGAGGTTACAAAAACCAAGATTATAGCTAAACGATTGCGTAACGATAGAAATCATTTTGTTTTTCGCAATCTAGGGGAGTTTTTTTGGATATAAGTAAGATCGGACCCGGTAATGTTGTATATGCAACGCATGTTGTTCAAATCACGAAACTTCGTGGAAACGAAAATAAGCCAAAGACCATAAAAGCCCTCGTTCTAGCGGAGAAAGATCATATTTCTTCTTCTGACGGGGAAGAATGGTGGATCGTGTGGAAGGCGATAGACCTCGAAACGAGCATGGAATTTAGACTTTCCTCACACAACTACGATATTGAGTTGGTTTCTTAGGTTTGCTTTTTCTT
>Ga0181355_1000580_pt1 | contig 15631 bp, 10 predicted proteins | sample Fa13VDMM15DN_FD_130099 | JGI IMG/M metagenome (GOLD analysis project Ga0181355, IMG submission 130099) | Freshwater viral communities from Lake Michigan, USA - Fa13.VD.MM15.D.N | ecosystem: Environmental > Aquatic > Freshwater > Lake | place: USA: Michigan | collected 2013-09-23 | reverse complement strand
TGTTCAAGCACAGCAGTATATGTCCCCATTTGCGGAAGCCGTAATGGAACCGCAGAAGCGCGAAGCTATCCGGAGTGCAAAACAAGCGCAAATTATGCAAGACCTTGGTGCGTCGCGTCAGGGTACTTATGGTGGTAGCCGTCAGCTACTTGCCGGTTTAGAGCGCGAACGCAACCTTGGCCAACAGCTTGGTGATATTGACGCCAAGGGTAGGCAAGCTGCATTTGAGAATGCGCAGCAGCAGTTTGAGCGTGACCGCGCAGCGGGTATGACCACTGGGCAGCAGAACCTTGCGGCTAAACTTGGTGTTCAGCAACTTGCTACTGAAACGGGCACGCAGACTGCACTCGCCAATCTGTCAAACGAGCAGCAGTCACGGGTTAGCAATCAGGCTAAGCAGTTCGAAGCAAACGGGATGAACTCGCAGCAGGCTATGCAGGCTGCGTTGGCTAACCAAGGTGTAGATGTTACACGGGGCCAGCAGGACTTATCTTCAAAGCTTCAGACTCAAGAGCTTGGTGCCAACATAGGCACGCAGACGGCACTTGCTAACCTCTCGAACGAGCAGCAATCACGGGTAAATAATCAGGCTCAGAAATTCCAAGCCGAGGGTATGAACGCTGAACAGGCGATGCGTGCCGCACTAGCTAACCAGCAAGCTGGTCTCACCACTGGGCAACAGAACCTCTCGGCTCAGCTTGGTGTGCAAGAACTAGGTGCGCAGCAGAGCCTCCAGACGGAAATGCAGAACCTCTCGAACGAGCAGCAGTCACGGGTTAATAACCAAGCGCAGCAGTTCCAAGCTCAGGGGATGAACGCCGATCAAGCACTAAAAGCCGCTCTGGCTAACCAGCAATCCCAACTAACTACGGGACAAGAGAACCTACGTTCTAATTTGCAGACACAGCAGCTGGGTACCCAGACTGATATGCAAGCTGCGCTAGCCAACCTCGACTCTGCTTCACAGGCTAACGTGCAGAACTTGCGCGCCCAGCTAGAAACACAGGGTATGAACTCCGAGCAAGCCATGCGTGCTGCATTGGCTAATCAACAGGCACAACTTACTACGGGTCAACAGAACCTTACTGCCGCGCTTGATACACAACGTCTTGGTGCCCAGACGGGTCTGGCTGCACTTCAGTCAAACCAACAGGCTGACCTCGATAGGCAGCGTATGACAGAGCAGTCGCGTCAGTTTGGTTCGCAGCAAGGGCTACAAGGTTTGGCTCAAGCTAATCAGTCGGCTCAAACATTGGGTAATCTTGGTAGTGCGGAACAGCAAGCAGATGCACAGCGTCTTGCGTTGCAACAGTCAACAGCGGCTCAGGAACAAGCATTCAATCAGCAGATGATTGACCTCGACTATGGAGACTTCCAGAGGAAGGTCGATGAACCATATACGAACCTTCAACGGTATAGCAACCTTATGAGTGGCGTACCGCAGGCTGTCACTAGGACAGAAACTAATAGCGCACCATCAATGTCAGTTGGTGATCGCCTTCTGGGCGCTGGGCTAGGTGTGTATAGCGCCTCCAGAATGGGGACTTAATAAGTTATGGAAACGAAAGCTTACAAAATTCAGGCCCCAGAGCAGATTGCTAAGGACTACGGCGGCAACAAGCAGAAGATTGCTGAAGCCATGACTTTGGGTGTCGTTGACCCCACGGCTGGTACATTGGCGGGTATGTTTATTGACCGGATGCGGTCGGCTGCGCAAGCAGAACAAGCCCCACAACAGACGGTAGCTCAACAAGTCTTCGCGCCACCTGCACCTCCTGCCCCCATGGGTGGAGTTGGTGCGCCTCCCCCAGTACCACCGCAAGGTCCACCTGCTGGGCTTGGTGCTACGCCAGAAGCTGGGCAGATGCCTCCGATGCCTGAGATGCCTGCGCCTCAGATGCCTCCGACTGATATGCCGATGCCTGAGATGCCGCAGGAAGAAGCGCCGATGGAAATGGCTGGAGGTGGCCTTACTACACTCCCTTTGCCTGACACTATGTTTGATGAGCCTGACGACGGCAGCTATGCTGACGGTGGTATAGTTGCGCTTGCTGGTGGTGGAGAGACAGATGGCGAGCGCTATGAAAGGCTAGTCACAAACTTTATACCCGGAACCACAGTAACAAGCCGCCAAAGGAGTGCCGCAGATAATAAACGAGTAGGTGGCGTACCCAATAGCTTCCATGTGGACGACCGAGCGCGTGATTTCGTACCCCCCAAGGGTATGTCGCTAACTGAGTTTGGCGCTAAAGTAAAAAGTATACCGGGCCTCGAAGGTACTGATGCTGTATACAACAGCAAGGACCATATGGACCATTTACATCTGGAACCCGGTGGTAAACGTGCGGCTGCTCCTGTCCCAGAGCGCAATACGCGCACGGCACAAGGTTTTACATCTAATCTTAGCGATATTAATGATTATGTTGATCGTCGCTACGGCAAGACTATTGAAGAAAAAACCAATGAAGACGCGCTAATGGCTCGGGCCAAGGAAATGGCCTCACCTGAGTATGCAGCTAAGGAAGCTAAGGACTCCCTGTACGGTACGCTAGCGGCTGTTGGGTTTAGGGTAGCAGGCTCTAAGGCCGGAAATCTGGCGGAGGCATTTGGTGAAGCAGCTTCTGCGGAGATCGGTGGTTTCATTACGGATAAGAAAGAACGTAAGCAGCTTAAGGATAAGGCTCTTAACCTCATGATTGCAAACGGTGCTAAAAACCGCAAGGACGCCATGGAGCGGTTTGACTTGGCCCTTAAGATTCAACAGAACCAACTCGCTGAGAAGACGACTGGCCAGAAGCTGGACCTTGATGAACGTCAAGTTGCTGTGGCGGAAAAGAGGCTTGCTGCCGAGATCGCTGCCGCAGAAGCCGCTGGTGAAGATGTTAATGACCGTGTCACACGGTTTCTGTTGGACTTCCCCAAGGGTTCGCCAGAACACGAAGCAGCACTTCGTGTATTCGAGGCAAAACGGCCCCCACCTTCGGCTACAAGCGGGCTGACGCTTGAAGGTATCAGGAACCTACAGGGTGGCCGTGAAGGTAACACTGGCGGCACAGCCGAAGGGGCTACAGCTAAAGACAGCGACGGCAAAACAATAGTGTTCTCCAACGGACAATGGATGTATCCATAACCCATGCCTACTCCTGTCCCCCTGAACAAACTTCCGGAGGGTCTACGATCCTCAGGGGGTAAAGCTGTCCCGCTAGATAAGCTTCCGGAAGGGCTTCGGCCCCAGAAGGAAGATGCTGGCTTCTTTGGGTCTTTATCTGAGGCGTTCACGCAGTTCCCTGAGATTGCGGATGAAGTTGCAGCTTATGGTGCCAACCCTAACGATAAAACCCGTCGTGCGCTTATAAAGGCTGGCGAGTCCAAGTACCGTAAGGTTGAATTTGGTGAGGGTCAAAACTTCGAAGCCTTTAAGCAGTTACTCGGGACATCCCTTGGCCAGATCGCAGCCCCCCTCGGTGCGGGTTTTGCTGCCACTGCCGCGACTGCGGCTACCGGCGTTGGTGCCGCTGCTGCTCCATTCGCAGGTCTAGCGGCTACTGCTCTTACTGGTGGTACTCAGTATACATCCCAGAACCTTCTGCGTCAGGCGCAGGAGCAAGAAGCAGCCATAGCAGCAGGCAAGAAGCCTGAAGAGACTTCAGTTGGTAAAGCTATCCTAGCAGCTACCGGGCAAACCGCACTTGATCTGGCTGGTGGTCGGGTCTTCTCTGGTGTGGCTAAAGCCTTCCCATTCATGCGTCCTCTATTGGGTAGGGCTGGCGGTAAAGCCGCGCAAAACGCTGGGGAAGTTCTGGCCGATGCGGCAGAAAAAGGTACGATCAAGTTTTCCAAGGGTGTTGCCATTGGTGTCGGTAAGGGCGTAGCCTTTGAAGTACCGCAGGAAGTTGCGCAGCAGGGTCTTGAGCGCTGGCAGGCTGGCCTGTCACTGTCCGATAAGCAAGCTCAAGGTGAATATGGTCAGGCTGCAATCGGCGCACTGCTTCTTGGTGGCGGTCTTGGTGGTGTTTCCGGCGCTCTATCCTCACGTACTAAAGAAGCCGCCCCTGAAGAAGAGATTGAGCCAGATGCTCCTGAGCCTGATATCATCCCTACTACCCCAGTTGAACGCGATGCGGTGTTCTCTCGTTTAGCTGGTGCCGCTGGCGCTGATCTTTCCACTGGGGCAACCGCAGCTATTAAGGCGCTCGAACGCCGTGTATCCAACGACCTATCAACTAATACGCCAGAAAGTCTGGCCAAAGCACGGGAATATATAGCCAGCCAAGAAGACCAGATTGCTGCGGGGCAGTTCCCTGAAGATATGGCTGACCCACTGGTGAAGGCTTTAGGTGAAGCAAAACTTATGGTGGGGGAAGCCGCACCGATAGAGGGAGAAGCTGCGTCGGTAGATGAAGAAGCTGCGTCGGTGGAAGAAGCCGAACCTACGCGTTCGCTTGACGAACAGTTGGAAGAATATGCGGCAGTTATTGGTAACACCGAGGTACCTTCGGAAGCCCTAGCTAATTCGATTGCATCTAAAATTGTTGATGTGATGAAGGCTGGCACTTACCAAGAACTTCTTTCGGGTAAGTACGCTGATACTATAGGAAAGTTTACTGGTCACGAAAAAGGCACTCCAGAGAGAGATGCTTTAGACGCTGCAATTAAGAATGCGGTAGCGGAAGAAGCTGCGCAGAAGGCTAAAGCTGCGCAAAAGGAAGAGGCAGATGCAGGAGGAGTTGGAAGCAATACAGCACCTATCAGTAACGAGCTTGGAGCAAGCGTTTCGCCTAGTGGAGAACCGGGACTTGCTGGAGATACTACCGGAGGAATTAAACAACCTGACTTGGAAACAGTGGGAGTCGATAGTGTACCTCCTGTTTCTTCTTCGGTCAGCCCAGATGCGCAGCCTGATACACTAGCCCGGGAAGAAGAGATTGCTCCCCCTACTGAAGCAGGACGAGTATCCGAGCTTAAGCCTGCCCCCAACTGGATGGTCAAATACGTAGATAAGTTCGGTATGTCCGGGCCACTTGACGCGTGGGCTAAGAGCACGCTTGGCTATACTGTACTGCCGGAGCAACTGGGTACCGAAGGCAAGCTTAAGATGGCAGCATCGCAGCAGGCAGGCCAAGAACGGCTCCTACAGCGTAACTTCTTTAACCCTATCGTAGAACTCGCGGCTAAGCTTAAGGTAGATATAGGTGACCTTGGGATGTACTTATGGGCACGCGGCGCTGCGGATCGCAACCGTATTGTGGCTGAACAGAACGTAGACTTCCCTGAAGGCGGCTCGGGTCTCACTACTGCGCAAGCAGCAGAGTACATGCAGAAGGTTAAAGACGAAGGGCTGCTACCCAAGCTAAACCAGCTTGCGCGTAAGGCTGACGCCATTGTGGACTTCACACTCAAAGAGAAGGTCAAGGCTGGCCTTATGACCGCAGAGGAAGCCAAGCAGCTACGCGAGACACAGAAATATTATATGCCGCTTAAAGGCTTTGCCTCCAACGGGGACATGCTGACAGCCGATATTGGTGAGGATGCCCATAGCCCTGACCGCCGCGCCGAGGCTGCGCGAGCGCTTCGTACCGCTGTGCCTACGGGTAGTATTAATGAATACCGCAAGGCGTTTGGTCGTGGGTCTATGCCTTTCCATCCGCTCTTTAATCTGTTCCAAGACGCAGAACAGGCGGTACGTCGCAACATCACCAACGAAGCTATCAAGCCTATACTTAAGACGTTTCAGGCAAACCCTAGCGCTTTCGATGGTATTATGAACGTCTACACCGACGCCAACCCTAAAAAGGTTATGATGGGCCGCGACATTCCCGGTGGGCGGTTTGAGCCTGTGGACATGAAGCAGGAATACTACGGCAACCAAAGTAAGTATTATCTCGTTAAGGATAACGGTGTCGCACACTACATCGAGTTTGCTGATAAGGGCGTAGGGGCTGACCTCAACCGCATGTTTGCCAACATGAAACCCAAAGATATGGAAGGCGCGATCCAGCAGCTTGCTAACGTCAACAACTTCCTCAAGGGGATGCTGACCTATAAGAACCCGCTATACCTGACGTTTGTGGCTCCGTTCCGCGACGTTTCGGACGCGATTGCCACGGCCATGCTCCGCCAGAATACCAAGGGTGACGCCGCCTTTGGTAAAAACCTAGCGGCAAAGACGTTTGCCTACGCCCTTAAGCCATCCACATGGAGCACTATTGGCCGCTTCGTGTTCGGTAAGGGAGCCATGAACGACGAAACGGGTAAGCTCCTCGAAGCCATGATACGTGACGGTGGCACACCGCTGCAAACGCGCTTCCTCAATACGCAGGAAAAGGCTGATGCCGCCAACAAGGCGATTAAGCAGCTACGTGGTTTGGACGGTATGGACCCGAAAGCCCGTGCCGGAAGCATATTAACTGGCCTGAACACTTGGGTTGACGGGCTTGCCGACATCATGGATATGGCTGCACGCTTCGCTACGTACCGTGCTGCTACTGACTTAGGGATAAACGGGGCTGCTGCTGCTGACCTTGCGCTTGACTCGTCGTTAAACCTTACCCGTCGTGGTGAGATGGCGCGTGGCATTGACCTTGTCATCCCATTCTTCGGTGCCAGTATCGAAGGTAGCCGTAAGACGCTTCGTATCCTTACCAACCCTAGGACTGCGGCAAAAATCATCGGTGGCCTTATTGCTTATGGTGCGATGGAGTCTGTGTGGAACTCCATGCAGAGTGGCGACAGCGACGATGACGGGCAAGAAGATTATCTTGACCTCGACCAAGGTGCTAGTTTGCGTATGTCTCGCGCTACGATCTACTACGGTAGCGGCCCAGACGATTATGTCAAAATACCAATCGGCCAGATGCTGGGCTACTTCAAGTTCATGGGGAACAAGATTGGTGACGTAATGGCGGGTGCCAGCACGACAAGCGAGGCAACTAAGGGTCTTGTACCCGGCTTCTTCAGCTTAATGTCCCCTATGCGTATCCCAAGCGGTGACTTACCCAGCTTTGCTGGTGCTATTACACCACTGGTAGGCAAGCCGTTTGTTGGTGTTGGGTTCAACCAGAACTTCTTTGGGTCACCTATCTATACCGAGTCATTCCCCGGAGGCGCACCTAAGTCCGAGCTTGGTCGCCCCAGCACTGCTGAGCCATGGAAGGAAATCTCTAAGGCTGTCAACTATGCTACGGGTGGTTCGGAAGCTGTCAGCGGCGCTGTAGATTTTCAGCCTGAAGTCTACCGCTACTTCATCGAGAGCTATTTCGGTGGGCCTTACCAGTTGGCAAAGCAAATGGCAGGTCTAAAGGACGCCGAGGAAATAGCGGACGTCCCGGGTATTAAGAGCTTTGTTGGTACTGGCGCAGAGTATGCAGCGCAGACTAAGTACTTCGAAAATACTGATACTACACGCCAGATCATGAATCGTCTGAGTAAATTGACGCCAGAACAACAGGCAGCGCAGGGTGAACGGTACTTCGTGGATACTGATCCTCGCGTCATTGAGGCGTACAAAGCTGTGGAAGCCAATCTCGACCGTATCGGTAAAGCTCAGAAAGAAACCCTTGCGATGGAGATGTCTGACAAGGATAAGCAGATGGTTCTTGACTACTACCGAGCCGAGAAAAACCAGTATTACAGCGCGTTTAACTCCGTTTACAACGCAGCTAAGAAGGGCGAATAAAAAACCCCCAGCCGCGAACGACTGAGGGTTTGGAGTGATGTAATGAGGGAAGGAGCAAACTTCCGCAGCCCGTATACTCACATCCGCCAGACTCGTAAACCCCTTATCCCGTCTTCTATGGTAAAATGTATCAATATCTTGACCCTTAGACGGTTGGTAACCACTAGCAGTTGTGTTTTGGCACGGGCGTAGTCGAGGCACGGGAAGAAGACGGAGGTCCCCTTTTTGAACCTCCGCCAGTTTAATTCATAGGTTACGCCCTCAATCAGCATCGACCTTTTCAGCCTCGTCGTACTGCTCTGGGTCTACGAAGTTATCATCATCAACCTTGAACCACAGGCAGTGGATTGGGTCACCGCTTACCGCAGTCCCCTTGGACAAGCGGACACCGCCCTTCTTAATAAGGCGTCCCTCTGTCTCCAGCTTGGTAATGGTCTCGTTGTAGTTGATCTGGAACTTCACGCAGTAATCCTTGAACGACTTAGCAATGATGTACATGCGCTTGGTATCAGGCTCAATACGCACCAGCAACTCACCGCGTGGTTCGCGCCTTGGCAGTGCTTGCATATTGGTCCGCCTATCGGCTTCGCCGTTAACCACAAGGATGTGCTGCATGTGACGGTACAGGTAGTCAGCGACAACCTGACGGACGTTGTCAACGGGAGCCACACTGTTCTTGCGTAGGTCGTTAATCATTCCGCAGGAGTAGTGGTAGATACGGTCCATATCCCAGTCTATGAGGCCGCAGTTAATCGCCGTTAGACCTCCTGTTATGTTACTAGAGACAGTCGCGGACCAGAACCGTTCTTGGGGTTCAAGCTGAAGTTCACGGTCAATCTTAACCTGCAAAGCGTCAGCCATGCGCTGGGTACGCTCCATATTCTCAAGTACGTACCGCATGTATATAGGACCGGCGTGGCCGTAGTTCTTAAATAAATCACGGTCGAACATCTGCTTGGCCCCCGCAGTGTTAAGCGCTGCAACCTTATTGATTGGGTACTCAATCAGGCGCATCAGTTCGCCTTCTGGATTGTTCTTGATGACCGACAGCTTTTCAGCAAACGAGGCATTTGATGTAGATACACTAATTGACTGCCACGTAGTGTTGTTCTCACGAAGCTCGTTGGTACCAGCCTGCATACGCTCCTTACCCTTACCGTTAGACAAGGCGTACAGGAACTCGGAATATTCTATCGGGGTCATGTTGGTCAGTTCGTCCATCGTCGGCGGGATATTGTTAAGAATACCCACCCACTGCAAACGCCCATTGAGCGTGTCGAGTTGCTTCAAACGCAGTTCCTTGGGGTGGCCGTAGACGCTGTTCACCATATTAAGGATGGTGGTCTTGCCAGTTCCGGAACGAGCGTTGAATAGGTTGATGACCGCCCCTGTCTGGTCGAGGAACCGCAGCAGCGGTGACCCAAAGGCGCTGAGCGCCGCAAAGGCGTGGGGTTCCAGCCCCGGCGTATCGTAAAGTGCCCAGACCTTCTTCCACTCTTCGAGCGACCCTACTGGCCCCATGAACTTAGCCAGTGGGCGTGTTGTCTTAGATGGCGGCGAATGAGCCACACCATCGACATGGATTTCTTGACTGCCTATGATAAACTTACTGCCGTTGTCGGCCCAGCCAAATTGTTGGCGCATGATTTCCTCCTTATCGCGGTATTGGATGTCCTTCATCATCAGCGAGATGAACTCCATCAAGTGGGTAAATTTCTTCCCCATGCAGATGACACCCTTGGACGAGAGCGCCTTACGAAGCTCTTCGGGACTGGTTATCTTAAACAGGGGTACATGGAACTCTTTGGTATTGTTATGCGGCAGGTGCAGCCGAAACATCACCACGTTACCGTCGATGCTATCGTCCATGATCTTGGTTGGGTACAAGTCAAACTCATAGACCAACATAGGCTCTGCTTCTTCGGCTTCCTTGGGCGGCTTCTTCCATATACCGCCGCCTTCGCCACGATAGAATGGGAAGGGGTACTTCGATATAACGTGGCTCTCAGTCACCCCGTTAATTACCCCAACCACAACGTGGTCTTCTTCGGCTTCACGTATTTTTTTACCGAGGTCTTTTGGCCCCATGATAGTGCCGAAGTGCGGACAGCCCTCACATAATTCTGGGTTGACGCTCTTGAACTTGGAGCAGCTAGTCGCCTTGCGGATGGTAGCTACCTTCTTGTCTATGGTATCCGGATCATAGTCTGGGTGGCCCTTCGACATCATATGGACCGCAGTATCTGCGTCCTCACACATAGCCGCCACAGACAGCGCGTAGAACCACTCGTAGTAGCCGATAGTGTCTTGGTGTTTGTAGGCGTTTAGAAGCTGGTTACACCCATCTCCCCTAGCCGTGCGCTGCATGATTTGTTTGAAGTTGTAGCCTATGCCATTATGCCGTGCCAGTTCCCGTGGCGAAGGCTGGTAGTCATCATCAAAGATAGATGGCTGCGCCTTGACCCCAAAGATGGAGCGCATCTCCTCGAAGGAGATCGGCTTACCCACATGGATAAACTCAACCGGACGAGGTTCTTCCTGCTTGTAGTTAAACGTACCCGGCACACGCAAGATACGTGCCACTTCAAACACCGCGTTATCGACGTAGAAGTTCTGAGTGCGGCACACTTCTTTGAAGCGCTCTGCCACAGGCTCCCAATCCCGACGCGAGATTTCTTCCTCAAGAGGCCAGTAGGCGTGGATGCCTCCCCCTGAGTTTACTAGCGTAGGAGGAGGAAGACCAACTGATTCGCAAAAAGTGCGAAGCGCAGCCAACCCCGTTTGCTGGTCGATATACCCATCCGGTCTGCCAGTTTCCGCATTGATTTCGGCTTTGCTAGGGCCACAGTCGATGTCGAGCCAGAATGCCTTGAGGGCTTTTACGTTCTCCTTAGTCCGGTTTAGTCCGGTCTCATATTTAGCTACACCAAAGAACACGTTGCGTTGCTGCTGCATAAACGTCTGGATGCACTCATCGGCTTCCTCGCGTGTAGCTACAATATCCTGCCTAACGTCCTTTGGCCCTTTGATACCCACGATTACAAACCAACCCGAAGCTGGCTGTACGAGGTCTAAGAGGTCTGGTTGCTGCATTACATCACTCACCGTCGCGGGGTATACCCGCCATATTATTATTATTGATTACGCCGAAGGTTATTATGTACGGTTGTGAATGTTATCTACCCACGCCTTAATCTCACTTTCATGAGAAGGGCGTGGCGATGTAGTCCCACTAAACCAGCCATAAATTGTCTGACGGGTAACCTTCAAGGCATGTGCTATTTCTGCGACAGGGATGTCGCGTTCGAGGCACAAACGTCCAAGCTGGACACCAAGAAGATTACCGTCAGCGCTTTTGATTGCTTCGGCTATACGGATGCTATAGCCTTGCATAGATCAATCCTCGTCATCGTTATCAAGCCACTCACCCAGCACGGATGCCAGTTCGGGCTTTACTTCGGCCACAGCGGCCTTGGGCTTGCTAGCGCGTTTTACAGGCGCAGCTTGCACAACTTCCTCTTCGTCCTCATCGTCATCATCACCAAACGGGTTGGCAGGAGGCTGAGCGGGCGGAGGAGCGATAGCTGCTACTTTAATAGGAGCAGGAAGGGCAGGAGCACCGCTAGCGGCAGCAACCGTTAGCATAGTGTACTTCTCGGTCTCTGGGTCTTCCTGTGCTCTGTCTACCAATTTGGACTCGACTGGGGTCAAGTGACGGATAGCCTTGAAACCTACCTTGGCGGTATCTGCTTCGGCATCATAGATGATGCGCGTGACAACCGTGTCTATACCTTCACCATTGGCGAGGAGGAACTTTTTGTAGCCCTCGAAGCCATAGATGCTGCCATCGTTATCGCTGAACAGCGAAGCGCCGGGAACTGCGAGTTGATATGTATCCCCCGTTGGGTCACCGACAACAAGGAGGGCGAGGCGGCGTTCGTAGCGGCAAGCCTTACCCTTACCGTTGGAGCCGGAACCCTTCACGTTCTTATGGCACGTACCACAAGAGGCAGACTGCTTGCCCTTGGCACTTGCTTCTGGCGTAATGCCATCGTTTGACCAGCAATCAGGTAGCGTTGCCTTTGCGTCCTTGTCGTACGCAGCCGCATAGAACTTACGCGATGGTTCCATGAGCCAATCAACGACGATGGTGTCGAGATGGTTACTGACTGACTTACCAATTTGCTCACCGTTAACCATACTCTTAAAGATACGGCCATTGCTAAGCTGGATACGGCGCATACTACTACCGCTACCATTGGACATACGGTCCATACGACGCGACTCACGCCGTACGGTGGCGACATCGCTCTGCTCTTCAAAAATTGTAATGTTGCTCATTGTCTTTCTCACTTTTCTGTGGGTTTACGGACTTGGATTACATACTTGTTATCGATCTGGAGACCGATAGGGAGGACGTCCGGATTTTCCTCCATGAACTGCTTCATGTTACCGTTATGAATACGCTTCTCAAGTACGAAAGGCGCATCATGCTCAGCGATGAACTGGTACATACGTTCCCAGTCCGTAGTCCAATAGCGGGTCTGAACACGGCGGGACACAGTGCCCGAAGATGTCTTAACGCTATCAAGATTTTGGTCGTTACAGAACTTCAGAAGCTCGGATGATACAAGCTCCATCTTTTCTTTGAGGCCAGACACACGGGCTTCGTGCGCCTCTTCCTCTGTCGTTATAGCGGCGCGTAACTTCCGGTACGCGGACACAAGGCTTTCAATAGGTATTTGTTCTTCCATGGTTTGCTCCTTAGGTAGCTGTTACTACAAACCCCTTCTACGGGGGGTATTATACAATGTCAAGTTCTTGATTGTATAAATCGATAATTCTTTGGTGGTTTTCGATATTACCCCGTAGCATGGAGTAAAGCCGCTCTTCCACTGGGCTTCCTTTAATATGCACAATGGTCATCGCGTTCTTCTGCCCCGTACGATCAATACGTGCGTTGGCTTGAAGGTAGGTTTCCACGCTCGTGGTAGGCGCGTACCATATAATGGTATCTGCTGCCGTAAGTGTAAGGCCGTGGCTTGCAGCCTTGGGCTGGATGAGGAGGACACGGGGGTTCGGGTCTGTCTGGAAGCGATGCACAATATCTGTGCGCTTGTTGACCGGAACCTTGCCGTTGATGACGTCGCAGGTAATCTTCTCCTTCTCCATCAAAGCGCGTAGTAGCTCAATAGTATGGGTGAACGGCACAAAGACCAGCACCTTATTGCTGGCTTCTTCGATTACCTCAAGCACCACCTTGAGGCGGTTGGACACATCGAACTCTAGGACTTCTCCAGTATCCGTATATACCGCGCCCCCGCTGATCTGGAGTAGCTTGTTGAGCTTGGTCGCTGCGTTGATCGCGCTGACCTCTTCGCCACCTGCCTCAAACAACATCTGGTTTTTAAGCTGGGCGTAGAACTTACGCTGTTGCGGGGTGAGCGGCGCTTCACGTTCGATATGGGTTACAGCCGGTAGGTCCAGACAATCTTTCTTCTCAAACCGGATAGCTGGCTGTAAAGCTTTATGGACGATAGCATCTGCATTGGGCCTCGGTGCCCATTTGAACTGGGTCACCTTCACCATCACGCTGTCGCGGAACGCGCCATAATACTTAGGGCATCCCTTTGCCCCTGCTAGACGGGCCAGACCATAAGCATCGATGGGGCTTTGTGCTGCTGGCGTACCAGTAAGCATCCACATCCGGGGATTAACTTCACGCACAATCCGGTCGAGTATTTTCCAGCGGTTGGTCATGGGGTTCTTGTATGCGTTGGCTTCATCGATCACGATAAGGTCGAAGCCACCTTTGGCGATGGCATCCTTGACCACAGCCACACCGTCAAAGTTTATGATAACGAAGTCGGAACCAGCGTTGATGATCTTCTCACGTTGCTTAGCCGCCCCGTGTGCCACGCTACACGAGCGGTGCATGGCAAACTTAAACAGGTCTTGCTGCCACGCTGACTTCATGATTGACAACGGGCAAAGCACAAGGACGCGCTTCACCAAGCCCTTCTTCATGAGGTAGTCCGCAGCCCAGATGACGCTGGCTGTCTTACCTGTACCCTGTTCGTTGAAGCAGAAGGCGCGTCTACGCAACGACAAGAACGAGGATGTAACCTTCTGGTGGTCGAACGGCTTGAACTTACCCGTCCAGTCATAGGACTTTAAGATGGGTGAAGGAGTGGTATCAAAGCCAAGGTCCGTTAGTATCTCAGCTTCAGTATGTCCCCATTTGACAAGGACGCCTTCCTTAACGGCGGCGCTCTTGTGTATGTTATCCGTAATGACAGACGGGTCCTGAGCGTTGATGAGCAACGCCTTATTCTCGATAATTTCCACAGTTTGCTCCTTGCGGGGTTACTTCTTCTTACGTTCCCGTGTACTTGTTTCCGACACTAGGTTGCGCTTGCTGTCGCGCTTGAATGAGCGATTGGATGATGCGCTCTCGACGCGCAGTCCGGTCTTATTGTTACCACCCTTATCGAATGCTTTAACGTGGGCAACGTCTTTACCATCACCCTTGCTGACTTTACCAACCTTCATCATCTTGGCACGGGCTGCGTTGCGCGCAGCGCGGTTCTTCTTCTGCACCGATGTGCCTTGGTACTTCGCGTACTCTGCCTTATAGTCTCTAGCCATCACCGCCTCCGTGGGGGTTTGTAATGCTCACAACTTACCACAGGACACCAGCCACATAAAGGACCACTTTTAGGGTTCCATACACCGTTGCCAATGGCAGCATCCAACTGGTCTAGCTGCTCGTCGAACACGGAGAAGTACTTATCCTGCTTCTCGCGTAGGTGTACCTTCTTAGGGAACTCGTTACTAACAACATACGCTAACGCTGACTTTATCTTCTGCACCTCTGGAAAGTGTACGAAGATAGCACCAGCCATCAGGTCAAGCTGCTTCATGTCCGCATACTTGGCGTTCTTGCCTGTCTTGTAGTCGATCATGAAAGCTATATCGTTATCCACGATCAGCAAATCGACAATACCACGCCACCATACATCTTTGGCGAAGAAGGTGGTAGGCTCATAGCCAGTATCCGTCTTCCTGACACCTAGCTTTAGCTCAGTATGCTTCGCACCTTCTTTAGCAGCCAGCGGCTCTACGATGGGTCGCATGTAGGCAAACTTCTCTGGGATAGGTGTGCCATACTTAACGTAATGCTCGGCAGCTTCATGGACTGCGGTCCCATAGTCAGCAGCTTCCCCCGGCGTATCCTTGACGTCCTTCACAATCTTGAGGTGAAAGTACTTCTTCGGACATTGGTCAAAGGTCTTGATGCTGCTATAGGACCACGCTGTCATGTTATCTGATTTTCCCTTGGAGGCGATCAGCCACTAACGTAGCATACCCCGCTATATCAATCCAGCTATCTATATGGTTTGAGTCACCATTTAGTATACGCCCTATCTTGGTAAAGATCATATCCAATGCTTCGGCTTGGTCGGCATCAAAAGTCTTGTTGTTTTGTCCAGCGAACTGGTGAGCCACTGCCTTAAGCCGCTGCGTAACCCTCGATAACCCAAGGAAGCTACCGTAGTTGATAGCCCGTTCGTCAAGGATTGCGGCTACTTCTTCTTTCTTAGGTTCACTAATGGGATACACGTTCGTGTCTACGTTAAGAATAGTTACCTTAGCAGCCTTCGCTGCCGCTTTCTCTTCCGCCAAATCTTTCTGCAATTTCCATGCGTAGTTGTAACTTGCATCCATACGTTGGGTAACTTCCCTAGGCGAACAGCCCTGCTTCAGCAGTTTTGTTATTGCCTTTGCTTTAACACTTTTCATTTCATTTGCTCCTTACTTTAGATTGCCGCCCGATTTCAAAATGTCCCCGTTGTAAACATATGTCCCAACGTGGTCCAATTTCACGAAGGGGTGGGCGTATATCTTCCCCCCGTGCTTGCGAAACAGTTCGCAAAAGTGGTAGTCTTCCGACAG
>Ga0181355_1000579_pt1 | contig 15640 bp, 24 predicted proteins | sample Fa13VDMM15DN_FD_130099 | JGI IMG/M metagenome (GOLD analysis project Ga0181355, IMG submission 130099) | Freshwater viral communities from Lake Michigan, USA - Fa13.VD.MM15.D.N | ecosystem: Environmental > Aquatic > Freshwater > Lake | place: USA: Michigan | collected 2013-09-23 | reverse complement strand
GGATGCCGCGTCGCCACAAGGCTGTACGGCAGCGACATGATGTCGTTCGGGTTGTCGATGCGCGTCAGGTCGCGCTTGCTCGTCGTGGCAATACCGCGCACTTGCGGCGTCGGCTCTGGGCCAAACTCCGGTGCCAGTTCGCACGCCAGATTGTAACGGAACGCGCGCAGATAGCCGGGCGGGAAATGCAGTTCGGTCGCCAGTGTCGCCGGTTGGGCGAGTTCCTGCACCGAGACGAAATGCCACTCCAACTCGCGCGTCGGGCGCGGATAGATGAACATCTCAACGTCGGGGAACGTCTCATTGACGAAGATGACCTGCGGGTACGTCGACGTCACGGTCTTGACCGCGATGCCGTTGTACTGCTGCTGGTTGATGAATTTGATGCCGTAGCTGACGTTTGTGCTAGGGTCGCGGAAATAGGTGCTGTCGTCCAGCAGCACAGGGCGGTTGCCGACGAAGTCGCCGGTCGGGCCTAGTGTGCGCGACAATTCCCCTGCCGGCCATAGGAACACTTGGTCCTGCGTGGCATAGATGGATAGCCGCTCTGTGTTCCAGCTATCAATCATCTGGTTCATGGCGGTCAGCGCGTCTTGCGCCGTTTCAGCGGAGGGGGTTTCGCCTTCAGCAAGAACGCCAATCAGCCGCAGCGAGCCGTTGATGATTTCCCCTGCGCTCGTCATCGCTTAGTCTTTCGTTTCGGGGCGCGGGCGTCCGCGACGCCGAGGGGCCGCCAGTGTGTTGACGACGGGCGCTGCCGCCGGTTCGACTGCCGCCGGAGAAGGCGTGTCAGGGGTATAGCGCGACCAGCCGTGCGTTTCATCATAAATCGCTTCATGCTCACTGATAGCGACTTTGGCACCGTGCGTAGGATGCGTCATGTAGATGACGGGCATACTTCTGTCCTCAAAGGATTAGCCCCCGGCATGGCCGGGGGCTAAAACTATTACGCGACGCGGTACAGCGTCCAAGCGCCAGTAGCGCTCTTGCGGGCCACCATAGCCGCGCCGGTCGTGACCGGGATGGTCATGGTCAGCGAGCCAGAGACGGTCCAGCCAGTGCCAGCCGCGATGACCGCCGTGCCCGACGAAGTGCCGAGGTTGACGACGCGGAAGGTGAACGAAGTGCCCACCTTGTCCGAGTTGACCAAAACCGCCTCAAGGTCGGCAACGGTCGGCAGAGTGTAGGCCTGCGAAGCCGTGACGCCGCTGTTGGCGAGAATGAGGCCGTTCAAGACCTGCGCGGCGGTCAGCGTGGCCGTAGCCGTCACCGAAACCGGAGCAGGGATTGCGTCGATCAGGGGTTCGTCGAGGTTGCCGTCGCCGACCTGATAGCCGCCGCCACCATTGGGAAGTGTCATGTCAAATTCCTTTCGAGCCATTGGCCCCCAGCGTGCTGGGGGCCGTTGTCAGATTAACCCCAGAGACGGCAAGCCATCTGCGGGCGAATGGTGCTGTAGCCGTACAGGACGTCGATACGGCAGGGCATACGGTCGTTGTTGATGTCGTACTGACGAACAACGCGGAGCGAGATGCCGTTGTGGACCTGACGCGAAGCCATGTCGACGCCCTGCGGAAGCAGAAGGTCGGCGGTGGCGAAGGTGATCGCGTCCTTGTGGTACACAAGGTTCTGCGCGTACTGCGTGCCCGACGCACCAACGAACACAACCGCCTTGCTGGTGGCCGGCAGGGCGTTGACCGTGGCGAGCGCGTGGTTGGCCGAATACATCGGTGCAACCGTGACGTTGCCAGCGCCAGAGCCGTTCAGGGTTACGCTGGAAAGCGCAACGAACTGGAACAGCGAGCCGGTGCTTTCGCGGGTCTGCGGGTTGACGGCGAAGCAGTCAGCCACAGTGAACACGTCGCCAGCCAGAACGGTGTCGTTAGCGCCAGCGCCAGTGATGGCGATGGTGGTTGCGCCTTCCGACGTGACCGCCGCCGAGGTCGAACCGCCAGTGGCGTCGCGGGTGCCGCAGGTGAACTGCTTGATCGACTGCGACATGTTGATTTCTTCGAAACCAAGCACGCCAGTGCCCATCATGCCGTTCTTGAACTGACGACTGATCGTGTCGGTCGGGTTGAACAGCCCCTTCAGGCCTTCGACCAAACCGGCGTTGGCAGCCGGGTTCACAGTGGCGTAGCGCGGCGACATGACGGCAGCGTTTTCGTTCAGCTTCTGCTGGGCAGCAAGCAGAACAGCCGACGTGCCCGGAGTGGTGCCCGGAGTGCCGACGGTGTTGCCGATGGTCTGGTAGGCGTTGGCGACGTCGGCGTCGATGCTGGACGCAAGCTGCGAGATACGCGGCTTGAGAACGCGTTCGGCGAAGTCGTCGAGCGACATCGTCAGTTCAGCAGATGTGAAGTTAACGCCGATGTGCTTTTGGTTGGCAACGGTCAGCGTGGTGAACTGTTCGTTGTCGTCCTGCACCTGAAGGGCCGCGCCGTCGGTGACGAGCGCACGGTCAGGCAGACGGATGCGCAGGGTCGAGCCGATCTTCGCGCCTTCGACGGCAAAGCTGTCGTCGTACTGGCGGTTGACGTTGCGGGTGAGTACGAGGTTGTTCTCCAGAATTTCCAGAGCCTTCCGCGTAATCATGTCGATAGTAAGAAGTGAATTGGCCATGGTTCAAAGTCCCAAATTAGCGGTTACGTTGTGCCTCGTACCGTTTCAACTGCCGCAGCCGTTCCGCTTCAATCCATTCCGACGTACTCATGCTTTTGACTGAGCGTGGGTCGGTGGTGTCGTAGCTTGGTGCGCCGGAAGCGCGTGCCGTGACAGGGTTAATCGGTGCCGGGGCGGTCGATGTTTTTCGGACCGGCGGGTTCGAGGATAGTGTTACCTCGATCTTTCCGATTTCCTTTGCCTGCAAGAGCGGTGGCAATCTGGCGATGCGATCTGCTTCCTTGGGGTTGGAGCCGAGCCAATACAGGACATCGGGGCCAACATCCGAGGCTTGGATGCTTTGCGCCATGTATTCCGTGACGGGCAGGTTAGGGTTGTAGGCGACTTGGTCGAAGTCGTCGTACTTGTCCCGCGTTGCTTCCTCACGGTCGTGGTACTGTTCGAGCATAGACTGCTGCTGCCGTTCGGCTTCCCGTCGGGCCAGCAAATCTTCGGCTTTACGTTCGGCCAAGGCCTCTGCGTAATCGTCGTAAGACCCAAACTGTTCCGGTCGCAGGTCGGTCGGCTGTTGCCGAGCCTGCTGCTCCGAAAAGCGTTGGGCCTGCTCGCGCTCCCACTTGCGCTGTTCTCTTGCAAGTCGTTTGCCGACGATGGCGTCCAGTTCTTCTTGGGAGAAGGTTTTGGGCGTCTCCGGTTCGGCAGACGTTTCCGGCGTTTCGGTAACAACGGGTTCTGGAGCCGCCGTGGCGTCCAGTTCCGGCGCGGGCACTTCCGCTAGTTCAGGAGCATTGTCGCTCATTTGGTATTGACCCTTTCAAGTCACCTGATGTTCCGCACCAGTACGGTTGTGGCCAAACTACAACATGTGTTGCAGCATAGCAATATCTAGGCCCAGACGCGGAAAGGCGTATGCGGCGGCACCAAGGTGAATGGTGCCAGCATGTCCAGTTGATCGCTCGTCAGGTCGTAGGACCGCACGTTGACGTGCCAGTCTGGGTAGTCGGTGCTGACGGGCGGCTCGACGCTGTTATCCCAGCGCGTGAACGGCCCGATCACGTCGACGCTGACGCCGACCGCTGGCAGCAACTGGCCGTCGATGTCGACCAGAACGCCGGCCTGTGTGAGCGCGGCGTTCATTTCGGCTTCGGTCGTGGCCTTCAGGTAAAGGTCGGTCATGTCGTGAGTGCCTGTAGCTGCGCATTGGTGAGGCGGGTGGGGTAGAAGCGGATCGACCGGAGGTGGCCGTTAAAAGGAATTGACGAATTGATAGAGCCAAGGGCCAGTGCGTTGGTTACGGGGAGTGACCCTGATGTGTCGGTCACTACCGTGCTTCCGTTGGAAGTGAACGCAAAATCATTAGCGCGGTACGCTACCGCGCTTTTTACGGTGGCGTTGGCTGTTACGGCCGCAGTGGACAAAACGGCTTGTGAAACCCCACCAACAGTAGCGGTGAAAGCAGGAGTGTCGCTGAATAGATATATCATCAGTCGGTTGTTCGACGTCCCGTCATACGAAGCCGTCACGGCTTTACTGGTTACATCTGACGTCGCAAAACTGCTGTATTCAGCCACCAACGTCCCCTCGCTCTGGTTGTACCAAGGCGCAAAGTTTGGTGCAGAAATGTTGGCGATGTCGGCCGTCCGCGTGACCTGTGACGCAACAGTAGGGATGTAGCTGGTAGCAATCGCGCCAGCTTCGAGTTGAAGCCCCCATAGCAACAGGCCGGACGTACCGTCGCCTGCGTAGATTGCGCCGCCGTTGCCGCTTGCTGGGCCGACGTAGAAGCTGGTGCTGGTGGTGAAGTTGGACATGATGCAGCGATACCAACCGCCGGACATAGCCACAGTCGAAGCCGTGCAGTTGGCCGTTGTGCCGACGGCACCTGTAGCCAGATTGTAGTAGGCAGTAGCGGTGCCGGACACGACGTACAGCCAAGTCCGTTCCGCCGCCTTAGCGTACACAGAGAAGGTCGATACCGCGCCGGACGTAATCGCGCCGCCGACAATATGGGTGTTGGTCGAAGTGTCCTCGACGATCTTGGTGGCGGTGTTGGTGCCGCTAGGTGATGTACCTGCGCTGCTGGTGAGCGTCGCGCGAACTGGCCCCCAGCCGGTAGCAATCGCCTCGCTGTAGACCAGCAGGTTTGTCCGCTGTCCCTCGATCAGCAGGCCTCGTGGGGCCAGCGATACCGGGTCATAATCAAACCGGGGCGGGAACAGACCGCCGAAGTTGCGGGTGTAGGTGGTAGCGGTCGAACCGACTTCGAGTTGCGCACCCCAAAGGAGAATTGTCTCGGTTCCGGCAGCAGTCCAACTTTCGTTGTATACGGCGGTAGCGGAGGACACCATAGCGACGCGGCTTGCAGACGCGGTCCCCGGCGTAAACGTAATTGAGCAACGATACCAACCATCGCCTGCCGATGCGATAGCCGCTGTAGCCCCAGCGCCAACAGTGCCTACGACGCCGCTCGCCAAATTAAAATCGGCAAAAATGGTCGACCCAGAACCGTGAAAAAGCTGAATAAAGTTGCTGGTGCCAGCTTTTGCATAAACTGACAGAGTCAGCGCCGAGCCAGAGCCGCCGCCGGACTGACTGATATTCCGTGCGGAAGTTCCCGCGCTTGCGGTAAGCGTGTCGGCGGTGTTAGTTGTGTCAGGCGCGACCGCAGTGTTCGCCGTTGCGGTAAGCCCGGTTTTTGCCCACGCAGCGTTGTCGAACTCCTGCGTGAAGGTAAACAGGTTCACCGACTGCGGGGTGTTCTGAATAAGACCATTGCTACCAACGAACGTCGCCGAACTGGTGCGCGTGAAGTCGATTAGCTGGTCAAAGGTGCGACTGACGAGAGGCATTGGTCAACTCCAGACGTAATAGCTGGTAATCCCCGATTGGGGCTGGGATGGGTCGGGGGTGTACGTTTGATACGTCGCGTTGCCGTAGGTAAAGTCGGCCCCGTAAGTTTCGTCGGTAAAATCCAACTCCAGCAGCGCTGCGTCAGGTGAAGAAGGCGCGCCGATAAAGTTCAGGTCGAGCGTATCGCCCGGCTGTAGCGTGTTGGGGTCTGTGTAACCTACAAAATCAAGGATAAGCGTAGGGCCGCCATTGTCGCGGTTACGTCCGCCGCCGCGCCCAGAGAGCAGCGTTGCGTACGAAATAAGGCCTGCGCCTACGCCTACGCGTCTTTTGTACATGTTATTCCCTGTTCACCGGCTTTGCGTAAACAGTGCCGCCAGACGCAATCTGAGTAGCGCTGACGCGCCAAGTAGCGCCGGTGCCCTGCGGCACATAAAACAAGATCGGGGTAGCGGCTGGCACAGGCGTGTCGGCGGTGGTGGCGGTCACGTTTTCGCCTACGCGGACGTACGCGTCGGTCGAACTCCAGACAAGTACGCCTTGCGGCCCTGCGGGCCAGCCAGTCGTCGAGCCTGCGGTGCCGGTGTACGCAACAGCCTGCGCCGAAAAATTGGGGTCAGCCAAGGGGCGGAGCAGTTCCATGGTTCGTTCCTTACGCCAAAAATTTCAGTTTGTATAGGGTGGCATAGTAGAGGCCGAAAATCTCGTCGATGATGTTCTGGAGCGGGGTACACTCCTTGTCGACGACTTTGTACCTCATTTCCATCAGGTCATCGACTTGGTCCTCTAGGAACGCGACGACGTTGTTGGTCTTTTTGGCCGACATCAGTGTGATGGGGCCAATCAGGCCGTATTTACCCTGATAGGCTTCGGCCAGCTTGTCCGCGAGGGGAATGACGCCATCATAGAACTCGTTGAGCGCGCTGTGCTTGGCGAAACTGCGCGTGTTCAGGTGCGCGCTGTGCGCGACATCGCGGGCCAAAAACAACATTCCGATAAAATCGGCGCAACTCATTACATCATCCCTTCAGGCGGCTGTTCTGGGGCCATTTCAGGCATTTCCGGTGGCATACCGCCCATTTGTGGCGGCATACCGCCCATCTGCGGCGGCGGCATACCGCCCATTTCAGGCTCTTCCGGCATCTCGCGCAGCCCTTCGACGTCGCCGATGATATCGCCAGTGTCCATCGCCGACGCGAGGGTGTGCATGACGATTTCCTGCACCTGCTCTGGCGTCATGCCGGCCTGCATGGCGGCGATGCGCTTGGTTTCGGCGTTGTAGGCGTCGATTTCGGCACGATAGCGGTCGGTGGCCACCTTCTGCTGTTCGGCGCTGTCTTGGATGCTCTCCATGATCTGCGTGACGCGGTTCAGTTCCTGCGTCATCGCTTCGATCTGCTGCTGCGCCGCAGCCATTTCGGGTGACTGATCGCCGTCGGCCAAGACCTTCGGGTCGAGAATTTTCTTGAACCGAGCGGCCATTTCCTGCGCACCGGGCCAGTCCATGTTCTTGATGAACAGGTCGCCGGCAACGGTCCAAAGTTGCGGGTTGCCCTGCAAAATCTGGCTCATGGCGTCGAGGGCTTCCTGACGCTTGGTCATGTAGCCGGGGCCGGTCGTGACCATGACGTCGTAAAGGCCGACGCTGGGGTTGTAGATTTTTTCGATGGTCGCGCCAGTGATCGGGTCTTTGATTTCCTTGACCGGCTCCTGCTGCATCGGGTTCATCTTGACCATGTCGACTTCGCCGTCGACGCCAATGATGCGTGCAATGCGCTGCGTGTCGTAAATTTTCGGTATCAAATCAACGATTTGGCGCGTGATGTGCCGCACGGCGCGGGCCAGATTGTCGACATAGTGGTAGGTGCCGACGTCGCCCTGCTTCTCGCGTGCGGTGATAGCCTTGGCCGACCGTTCGTTGCCCTGCATACCCAGCGAGGCGTCGTACTGGCCAGTCGTGCCCTTAATGTCGTCAGCAGCCCCCATTTTGGCTTGAATGAGGCCAGTTTGAGGCAACGGCGGCGGCGCACGCTGGGGAAGGGGTAGCGTGTTTCCAGCGCCGTCCGTGACGTCGGGATTGACCTCCAGATACGGCCAGTTGGTCGTATTGGCGGTTTTCCACTGCTGCTCGTAGCCTTCGAACTGGCCGCCGTAGCCAATGAAGGGTGCCTTGGGGGCCAGCGCCAGCATTTCTGCCTCTTGGCTGGTCCAATAGTTGTACATGCGCTGCGCGTCCTTGGCGTTGCGCACAAGGCCGGAGATGTGCAGCCGACCGTCGACTTCCCACTCGTTGCCGATCACGCGGACGACAGGTATCCACTTGCCCGGCCATTCGCGCTCCTCAAGCACGTCAAAGCCGTTGGTTTTCATCCACATGACCTTCTTGCGGTCGACCTGACGGGTGCGGATGGGGGCACCAAGCTGCGCCATGAGCGCCCTGTCCTTGGGCGTCTTGGAGAACGCTGTCTGGCCGTCCATGTACAGGTGGAGCGTGGCCTTCTCATACTCGCAATAGAAGTATTCCGCGATGCGGATGGTGTCCTCTTGGAGCCACGACGAAAGCCCCTGATCGCCGACGCCCTGATTGTACAGCGTCGAGATGGGCGTCGCGTCAGGGAACATGCGCTCATATTCCGTCTTGAGGATGTCCTCGGTGACGAAACACCACTGCGCGTCAGCGCCGCATGGGTCTTGGATGGTCGGGTCCATGTAGACGCTGAACGAGTTGCGGACGCGCCCGATGCGGATGTCCTGATCGAACGTCTCGTCGTTGCAATACTCGGTCAGCAGCCGGATATAGCCTTCGCCGTATGTGACCTGATTGTCGCAGGCCGTGTCGTACGCCACGTCAGCGTCCGACATATACTCGATGTGGCGCACGACGCCGTTCATAACTTCAGCGACCTGCACGTCGGCGTTGTCGTCGGCAGGGATGACCTTGCCGCTGGGCCGGTTCTGGCGCTGCTCGTTCGTGACCTGCCGGACGTGCTGCGGTAGCTTGTTGATCGTCAGGCACGGACGGGCGTTGATCGTCTGGCCCTGCACGGAGCCGCGCGTCGCCAGCACGTCGGCTGGCCACTGCCACTGGTTGTCCGGCGAGCCGGCCATGAAGCGCAGATCGTCGAGTTCGTCCTCACGGCTGTCCGAATAGGCCGATTGCGCCATTTCGAGGCGATGGCGCATGATGGCCATTTTGTTGTCGTCGCCGCCCGCCGATTTGGTCGGGTTGGAGCCGATGTTGGCGACCTTGCCTGCTGCGTTGATGCCTGTGGGGTCGGCCATACCTGTTACTTCTTACCCTTTTTGGCGGCTTCGCGCTTGACGCTGTACGCGATAGCGACGGCCTGCTTCACAGGCTTGCCTGCGTCGACTTCTGCGCGGATATTCTTGCGCATGGCCGATTTCGACGATGACTTGACCAGCGGCATGTTACTTCCTCTTGGCCGGCGTCTCACGCATACGCGTGACGACGCTTACGACGTCCTTGCCGCCTGCCGACGCGACCGGGCGTCGCATGGGCGGCGTGGCGTTAGCCGGGGTTGTGGCCTTGGGGGCGGGCAATTTGAGGCGGGATGGTGACTTGGGGGTAGGTATGCGGGCCATGTTTTTGCCTTTCGCTTGTGCGGTCAAGAACCCATCCAGCTTGTAGCTACACCTGCCGACGAGTAACCGCGTGGCCTATTTTTGTCAATCGCACTGCTGCGGCCCTCGCGGGACGCGACCGGGAACGCGAACGTCAGCGCGATAGCGTCGGCGGCGTCTGGCGACGCCAGCCCTCGCGCCTTCATGTCCTTCTTGCTTTCGAGGAAGATCGCGCCCTTGCTGTCCGGCTTGGTGCGCGGCCCAATCAGGTCCGTCTTGAGGTAGCGGTCGGTCGGTATAGACCCGGTGCGCAGCCAGTCGCGCATAGCGCCCCACATCTCGGCGCGCTTGTTGCCGAACATCATCTGCTTCTGCGCCTTGTTGCCGAAGTTGACGCCGCGCACCTTGTAGCGCTGCTCCTTCAGCCGGTCGACGACGCCTGCGCCTAGCCCACCCTCGTCGACGCAGACCAGCGCTGGGCTGTACTCTTCGATGGCGTCGATGACGTAGCCCGCAACTTCCATGGTGTCCGCGCCACGGTGGCGCTTGAGCGCGATGATGTCGCGGCCCTGCCGCACGGCGATGACGGTCGCGTCGCTGCCGAAGCGCGCCGGGTCGACGCCGATGACGATGGGCGCGCTTTCGTCCTTCTGCTTCGGTCGGGCCATGGCGTCATCGACCAGATTGACCGGCACGAACTGATCGTCGCCTTCCGACGGGAACTGGCCGTACACTTCGACGTTGGCTTGGTAGCTGTCCGGCCCATACTCGTCGATGATGGCCTGATAGACGTTCTTGTCGGTGCCCTCGACCTGCCGCGCGTCGATGTTGCGCGTGCGCCAGAACGCCCGTTTGGAGTTGAACGCCTCGTAAAAATAGCCGGTGTTGCGACGCGGGTTGGAGAAGGCGAAATGGAAGCGATTTGGCGTGTTTTCGGTGAAAAAACCCGCTGCGACCGACCAGATGCTGTCTGGAATACCGCTGGCTTCGTCGAATATGAGCATGACGCCGTCGTAGTTGTGGACCCCGGCGTACGCGTCTGGGTTCTCTTCCGACCACAGGCGGCCTTCGACGGCCCAATAGCGCGTGCCTTTCTTGAGGTCGCGCTCGACAATCTCCGTCAGCCACTTGGCCGGCATGATGCGCGTCGCGGCAATCTCAAACCAATGGCTGTTCAGCGACATGGCCAGCCATTTGGTAATTTCGGCCCATGTGACCGACCGCAACTGCGCCTCGGAGTTGGCCGACACGATGGTTGTTGAGCCGATGCGCGTTGAGAGCATCCAGTGCGTCAGCCAACTGACCAGCGCGGACTTGCCGATACCGCGTCCTGACGCCACGGCCTCGCGCAGCGTGTCGAAGTCGACCTTGCCGTTGTTCGCGCGGATGTGGTCGCGGATGGATATTAGGACGTCGCGCTGCCATTTGCGCGGGCCTGTGAAATGCTCCAGCGGCGTGCCCTTCTCGCCCCATGGGAACACGAGCAGCACGAACGCCAGCGGGTCATCCTTGATGGCCGGCGTCCATAGCCGGGCCATCAACTCCATTTCTTCGTTTGCGGAATAGATCGGCGACTGCATCAAATTTACCTATTGCTGAAATGCAAGCTGAAGCATAGTATCGCGCTTGGATAGGGTGCGGGTATCCCCCAAACCGAGGCCGGAACCACCTTTGGGCGGTTCCGGCCTTTTTCGTTAGAACATGCCGCCGCTGCCGCCACCGCTGCCGTACGGGTTCAGCCCGCTAAAGTCGCCTATGCCGCCGACGCTGCCCCCCGCAGCGCCGACGGTGCCGCCGTAGGCGGTGGAGCGCCTACGACCGACAGACTGGAACATGCCGCCGCCGCCGTAACCGCCGTAGCCGCGCCGCGCCATGAAGTTGAGGAAAGACTGGTTGCCCTGCGGTCGGCTGTACGACTGGCCGAAGAACGGACGCGGTTCGCGCGACATGGTCGCCGACATCGGTGCGTTGATCGCCGAGAACGGCTGGATGAAGGACTGCGTCTGGCTGTACGGCTGGAACGGCATCATCGACGGCATGGGCGTCAGGCTGGGCGTGCCTTGCGAGACGCCGCCGGCAGAGCCGCTGGCCGGACTGAAGGACTGCGACGCGTCGGGCGTCGGGTCAAATTGCATAGTGGCAGGGCCGCCGGTCGGCGACTGGTAGGGCAGAAAACCTCTATTCATCATGTTCAGCATCGACCGTCTCCGTTGCAGGTGCCGTCTCGCCCTCTATCGCATAAACAGGTGCGTAGATACCCTCCAGCACGCGTGACTGCGCCCGCTCCAGCGCGCCAGTGATGCTGATCTGCTGATCGACGTTGACGTCGATCTGCTGCTTGGCCACCCAGCCGTGCTGGTGCTTGAGGATGTCGAGCGCCGCCTTGCCGTCGCCCATCTCAGCCAACTTGTGCAGGGTTCGCGCCGCCATCCACTCGCCGTCGGCGCGGCCCTTCAGTTCGGCCATTTCGACAAGCGGGTCAAACTCATGCAATCGGCGATACTGCGCCGGGGTCAGTCCGGCGCGATACGCGAGCGCGTCGCCCTTGAGGCCGTATTTCGCGGCCTCATAGATTGCCTCTAGACGCGCCTCGGTGGCTTCGACGCGCTCTGGCGTGAACGGCATGGAGTAGAAGGTCATGACCGCACAATAGTGTGTTGCGTGCATTTTGCAAAAAATAAAAAATTGTTCGTAAAAAATTTTGATGCGAGGTGTTGGTTTGCAAAAAATTGTTCGTGACACCTACCGTCACAGTAACGCGCCTCGCCGGCCCTGCCACCCCCACCTCCAATCCCGGCGTCGACGAAGCGCCGTCGCGCTGTCAGATTTGGCGTTGGCCTTTCGCCCGCCCGCCCGCGCTATGCTGCGCTGCACCATTTAGGCTGGCGGCTTGCTGCGTTGCACCATTTGATTGCCAGCCGGGCCGATCAACCCTCAAAAGAACAGCATGAGAACAAAACGGGAATGTTTTACGACTTGGGGTCGAGATGACCTAAGGTACCAGAAAAGGCCAAAAGCGCTGTACGGGGCTTACAGGGCATTTTAGAGGGTAGTGCATAGATGCAACACATTTTGTTGCAGCAAGGCAACAGTTGGGCGTTTTGGGCAACCGTTTTGCAAGTCGCCAATCGACCGGCCAACCGAACGCCCAAAACGCCTAACACGCCGGGGAGACGGCGCGGGGGAGTGTTGGGCGGTTTGGGCGATTTGGGCAGTCAGTTTTCAGTTGCAGCCGTATTCTATACATACCCATTTTTTATTTTTGACTGTCTAACCAAATCCCTACCCAAAACGCCCAACAACCCCTGCAACCCGCGCAAAGCCTTGCGATTGTCTTGGGTACGCCACGCCAAAAGCACGCCCAACTGAGCGCCCAAAAATTGGCAATCTAGGGCTTGAAACCTACCCACATATCTTTATGTAGGTAAGCGCAACGCAACATCCACGAACGGAGACGCCCAATGCCTTACCAGATTGTACGTGCACCGACGCCGCAAACGCGCGAAGTCATCGCCACCCTGCCGACCTACGCCGACGCCGAACGCACCGCGCGCGCTATGTTCAACATCGCGTTTTTCGACCGCGACACCGACGTCACCTATGACGCCGCCGACTTCATCACCGCCGACGGCACCATCTATTCCATCGACCCAAGCAAGGGAGCCTGACACCATGACCACCGACACCCACGCCGATATGACTGTTGTTGCAACCGGCGGTTTCAACACTGGCCGTTTGTACACCGCCAACGGTCAACGCATTTGGTGGAGCCAGCGCGGCGACGGTTGGTTGTACTTCGTCGACCGCGACCGCATGGTCAGCGGCTGGATTGACCGCAACCCGGCGCTAGTCGTCGTCGGGCGGCCTGTCCGCCCGGATTGGGTAATGCTGCGTTACGACGGCGGCCAGTACCGTTTTTACGCACCGGGCCAGACGGAGCCTAACCCGACGCCGCCCGCTGACTTTGACTACGGCGCGCCGCTCAACATCTGACACCATCAACCAACGCCGGGCGGCACTGCCGCCGCCCGGCACTCACAAGGAAGCTGACACCATGCCTAACACCCTGACACAGTACGCCACGCCCGGCGAAGCCCGCACCGCCCGCAAGTTAGTCCGCGCAATTCTCGCCACCGGCTGCGCAGTCAGCCTTTACGATGGTGAAGAGTGGACAGTGAGAAAGTCGACCAGCGAGCGCGCCTTGATCGACGCGCTATGCACGACTGGCGAAGACCAACTGCAAGCCGTCGATGCCAGCAACAACCGGCTAGGCAGTTTCTGGCTTATCTATGGCAACGCCGACGACGGAAGCGAGTTGATCGCCGACCATAGTGACAATGACTTCTGCGCCGCGATGGCCGCCGCCGCCTATCCCGACGCATGATCGACCGTCAACCAATGCCGCGCAGCAATCCCGCTGCGCGGCCCTAGTGGAGTGTAACCGATGACAATTGAAGCCATAGCCCTAGCCGTTGCCTTTTCGGCCCTGTTAGCCGCTGGCACCGCCAGCATCCTTTATGACCTGAGCCGCCCGCTTGATCGCAAGGGGGGCCGCCACGATGACTGACACCGCCACCACCACCGAAGCCGCGCGCGAGTTAGCGCTATTCACTGCCCACAATCAGCGCGCGTGGCGCGCTGTTGAACACGTCCTGCGCAACTACGAACGCAAGCGAGCGCGCGGCACCTACTGCCCTACACTGGCGCGCAAGGGTATGTTGCACCCTGTCGAAATGGCCGCGCGCGACTACGCCCGCGAATACGGCGCACCCGGCGACCAATGGTTTGACCTGTTCACGCCAGCCGACCGCGCGCAAGCCGCTGACCTGATTATGACCGACGCCGAAGCGGAGTGGAGCGCCGGTAACTATTGGACGCTTGCAAAATAATGTTTGACAGGCTCAACGCCTGTCCTTAGAGGGTAAACCCTCAAAACCGTCAACCAAAGCAAAGGACGCTAACATCATGGCACTGACAATTGACCAGCAAATCACCCGTTTCGGCATGACGCAACAGGACGCGCACCGCGTCCGCGATTTGGCCTTGCAAAGCATCGACGCCACCGCCGCCGCCACCGCCCGCGCGGCATGGCGCGACATGGCGGACGTGGTCCGCGCATCCGCTCACCACCCCGAAACGGTACGCTTTTACTTTTTGAACGCCCTCGCATCGGGTGCGACCGTGGCGGACGCCACCGCGCAAACTATCGCCTATGCGACCGCCGCCTAATCAACCGTCAACCAAAGCAAAGGACGCTACCATCATGAACGCAAGCACCTTCACACCCGGCCAACGTATCGCGGTCAATCTGTACGGCGAGCGCCGCAATGGCACCGTCACGCAAGCCGGTTCATCCATCATTTGGGTGCGGCTTGACGGCACCTACCATCCGCGATGGATACACCGCGCCAGCGCCGAAACTATCTAACCCCTAACCGTCAACCAACGCCGCGCGGCAATCCTGCCGCGCGGCACCCATAAGGAAGCTGAAACCATGAACGCAATTACCGTCACCGTACCCGCCGCCCACGTCAACGCCGCCCTGCAAGCCGTATCTGACGAAAAGGCGCGCTACTATCTGTGCGGCCTGTTTTTCGACGCGCGCGGGTTCATCGTCGCCACTAACGGCCATATTCTCTTTGCCGCCCGTTGCAGCGACGCTGGCAAGCTGACTGACTGCCGACCGTCCTACGCGCCTGATAGCGCCATGGCTGGCGTCATCGTGCCCACTGACGCCCTTGCGCAAGCCATTAAGGCCGCTGGCCGCTCCAAGGGGCCTGACATGACGATCAACCGCGACGCGCAAGGCCAATGGTGGATATTGCACGGCAGCGCCCGCGTGGCGTTCACGCCTATCGACGGCATTTTTCCCGACTGGCAGCGCGTCGTCCCGACCGCACCGGAGACGCTGACCCCGGCGCACTTCGACCCGCGCTATATCGCCGCCATTGGCAACATGTCCAAAGCGCTGCGCGACGGCAAGAAAGATGCTGGAGCTTTCTTTACCTTGCATCAGGACGGCGACAACCCGGCGCTTGTCACGTTCAACCGGGCGGTTGCAAAAGTCACCGACGCCAAAGGCCCGCGCACTGACTGCTTGGCCGTCATCATGCCTATGCGGACGCACGCCGACACCTACGCCGACGCCGCCTTTAGGGACGCGTTCTTGACCGCCTGACCGTCAACCAGCCGGGCGGCATAATCGCCGCCCGGCCAACCCTGAAAGCTGACACCATGACAACCACCACTGCACCTTGGGAAATACTGACCGGCCCCGGCTGGCAAGGCATAGGATGGATTGACGCTATCGCCGACGCCGACGGGCGCGTCATCTTGTACGCCGCCGATTGGGGTTTTGAATACGAACGCCGCGTTGCTTTGCGACTGGCCGCCGCCGCGCCAACCATGCTGGCCGCACTGCGCGGTTGCGTCGCATGGATGCAAGCCAACGGCGCGGACAGTGTCGGCAGCGAGCGCTACGCCGACGCACTGGCCGCCATCGCCATGGTGGAGCGCCAGCCATGATCGACGCAACCACCGCCGCCGCGCCTGTGTGCGCCAATTGCGGCAACACCGGAGCCATAGG
>Ga0181355_1000578_pt1 | contig 15671 bp, 15 predicted proteins | sample Fa13VDMM15DN_FD_130099 | JGI IMG/M metagenome (GOLD analysis project Ga0181355, IMG submission 130099) | Freshwater viral communities from Lake Michigan, USA - Fa13.VD.MM15.D.N | ecosystem: Environmental > Aquatic > Freshwater > Lake | place: USA: Michigan | collected 2013-09-23 | reverse complement strand
TTCATTCGGCAGGTCTGTAGCTTCCCCGAGGCCAAGGGCCACGACGATTACGTGGACGCGTTGTCCCAGGCGCTGCGCGTGCTGCGTGACTCGGGTTGGTTGGAGCTGGACCCACTGCCCGACAGAGACTACGGGCACTCGGATGACATCGCAAGAAAGCGGGTTTACAACCCTTATGCCGTGTAGGGCGCCTATCAGACAAATTATGCGTTATTGGTGATAGGAGGGCGATAAAGTGCAAACGTCTAGCCACGTGAAAGAGATCAGGCAGTGCAACTGCAGTGTGTGTCGGACATTTCGGGCGCGTGGCAAATCGTTCTCTGAGTGGGGCTCCATTCGCCGGAGTTACCGCGCGATGTTAAAAGACATCGTCAAGGGTGGCGACCCAGAAAACTATAACAAGAATATGGCAACGCGAGACTACGATGCTTAACCCATTCAAGACCCCCATGCAGATGCTTTACGAACAGGCAGGCGTGCCGCATTTGGCTGGCGGCGGTAAGGGCGACGTGCTGATGCAGTTCTCAGCCAGCATTCAGAAGGCGATCAGAGACTACACCCGGGCGACGGGCAAGGCGCCGACCCCGCAAGAGGTCAAACAACTGGAGGACTACGTCCGCAGTTTGTCCAAGCCGACGGGAGGTCAACAACAGACCATGGCCCGCACCGCGGCCATGGAGCCCAACGCCAACAAGCTGGTCGACGAGTTTGGGCGCCCGTATGCGCCCATGGTCGACCCTAAGACGGGTAAGCTCACGACCCCCGAGCGCGCGCAGGGGTTCACGGTGAGCAACCAGTTTGAGGTCAACCCGCAGACACGTAAGGCACGCAAGGGGTCGTACGAAAAAGGGTACGACGAGGTAGCACGTCCCGATGAGTTCGTGCAGATTGCGAACGTGGGCCGTGCGTCAAACCGCACCAACCAGCGCAGTACGTTGCCGTCGACCGAAGAGCTGTTGGCGATGCAACACAACGCTGAGAACGCGATGGACGACCTGGGTGGGTTAGCGGCTGCGAGCAAGGCACCTAATGAGACGTATGGGTTGACAGAGGGCCCGACGAGCGCGAGCCAGATCTTTGCCGATACGTCTGGAGCAATCGAGCATGGTGCGTTGTTGGGAAGTAAGCAGGGCGACCTGCGCGAGCAGTTGGTCATGGCGCTGAACCCGCAGGCGGGTGAGAAGGTTGCTCGTCCGTTGAAGGCGGACATCGAGCGCGCGCGTCAGAGCTTCTTGGCTCGCGGCATTGAGCCGGACCAAGAGGACATCATCAACGCGATCCTGGCGGACCGTAACGCGGCACAACACAACTACCTGGGCATTAACCCGACGGCGGAGCGCCCATTCAACGACCCCAAGGCTGGCAAGGTGTCGCCTGAGTACTTGGCGTGGCAAGAGAAGATGCGTGCGGCGGGCATGCCCGAGCGCGTGTGGGGCCGTAACCCGGCTGACTGGGACCCGGTCCACAAGCGTAACTATTTGCTCGACACGGCGCCGGAGGATCGTCTACCGTTTGCGGCCGACTGGAACCTTGAAGACCTCGTGACCAACCAGGGCAAGAAGAACGTGGTTAAGAAGGCAGAGGGCGGGTTCATCCCCAGCCCCCGCGACATGCGCGCCACGTTGCTGGTCAACGGGTATGCCGGCGGTGGCCGTCCGGAGCAACCCACACCGCAACAGATGCAGCGAATGTTTGCTAACTCTCGCATGGGCATGGACCCGGTCGAAAAAGCGTACCTAGACCTTTACGAGAGATCAACGCCACAAATGAAGGCATACGCCCCGAGCCCCAAAGAGCGCATTGCTAACCTGGGCCAAGGGTTCCTGGAAAAAATGGGTGTGCGCCCCGCGACCGCGCGTCGCACGGCACAGACTGTGGTCGGTGGTCAGTCAAGCCTATTGCCCGGCGGGTTTGGGCTTGTGGACGCCGCCGCGTTTCACCCGGTTGGTTTTGCGGCGACCTTGCCGTTGCAAGCCTCTGAAATGGGGCACTCCGTTGCGCAAGGTAACTACGACGACGCGTTGCTGGCTGCGGGGATGAGCAACCCGGGCCTGCGTGCGGCCAAGGGCATGTACGACAAGCTGAAGGTGCTACCTACAGCGGCTGGACGTTACGCAATGCAAAACCCCCGTATTGTGGGCGGCATGGGTGCCAGCTCGGCGGCTGGCTTGAACGCGTACCCTGACGAATAAATTAACGAACTCTTTAATATGGCACAACAACCTTTAATTCCTCTTCAACAGGGCGGCAACCTGTCTGCGCTGGCGTTTGTGGAGAACGAGAAGACGGGAGAGCCCGACGTCGAAAAAGAGACGGAGATGCTTGCGGAAGCTCTTGGCTTGGAAATAGATGACGTGGAGGAAGAGGTTATTGAGCAGGAAGATGGCTCTGTAATCGTCAACTACACTGAGAGCAAGAAGCCGTCCGAGGACCCCGAGTTCTACGCCAACATGGCGGAGGAGTTGCCCGAGAGCGTGTTGGACGAGTTGTCGAACAAGTACCTCGAGCTGATCGAGATCGACATTGACTCGCGCAAGCAACGCGACAAACAGTACGAAGAGGGATTGCGTCGTACGGGATTGGGCAACGATGCACCCGGCGGCGCTAACTTTGAGGGCGCGTCCAAGGTGGTGCACCCGATCATGGCGGAGGCCTGCGTTGACTTTGCGGCCAACGCGTCCAAAGAGCTGTTGCCGTCGGATGGTTTGGTCAAGAGCGACATCAAGGGTGAGGCAGACGAGAAGCGTCAGGCGACAGCGTCGCGCAAGGCCAACTTCCTGAACTGGCAAATCACGGAGCAGGTGGAAGAGTACCGCGACGAGATGGAGCAGTTGTTCACCCAGTTGCCGCTGGGTGGTAGCCAGTACCTGAAGTGGCGTTTTGACCGTGACCTGCGTCGTCCGGTGCCTGAGTGGATTCCAATCGACAACATGATTTTGCCGTTTGGATCGACCAACTTCTACAGCGCGCCCCGCGCGACTGAGATCCAGGACATCACCCACGACATGTTCGAGCAACGCATCGAGCAGGGTGAATACCGCGAAATCGACATTTTTGACCAAGAGGTGTCGACTGAGAAGGTGACACAGAGCCAGAAGGCCAACGACAAGATCGAGGGCGTTACCGAGCCTGTCAAGAACGTGGACGGTTTGCGCCGTGTGTACGAGGTGACGTGTTTCCTGCGCTTGGAAGATGACCCGTTGACTGAGGGTGAGCGCGCGCCTTACATCATGGCGATCGACGAGATCAGTGAGAAGGTGGTGGCACTGTACCGTAACTGGGACGCGGGCGACGAGCGCCGTCGTAAGCTCGATTGGATCACAGAATACAAGTTCATCCCCTGGCGTGGCGCGTATGCCATCGGTATGCCCCATTTGATTGGTGGGCTGACCGCGGCCCTGACGGGCTCGTTGCGTGCGCTGATGGACGCGGCCCACATCAACAACAGCCAGACGCTGTTGAAGCTCAAGAACAGCCGCATGGGTGGCCAGACTGATCGAGTGGAGCCGACCCAGGTGGTGGAAATCGAAGGCGCCCCGGGTGTTGACGACATCCGTAAGCTGGCGATGCCGATGCCGTTCAACCCGCCGTCGAGTGTCTTGTTCCAGCTGCTGGGTTGGCTGACTGACGCCGCTAAGGGCGTGGTGAAGACGAGCGAGGGCCGTATTGCTGACGCTAACAGCAACGCCCCGGTTGGAACGACACAGGCGCTGATCGAGCAGGGTAGTAAGGTGTTCTCGAGCATTCACGCCCGCATGCACCGCAGTCAGGTCAAGAGCCTGCAGATCCTGTCTCGCATCAATTACTGGTACCTGGATGAGATGGACAACCAGTCGGGTGCCAAGGTTGAGGTTGCGGACTTCAAGGACAACTCGGACATTAGCCTGGTCTCTGACCCCAACATCTTTAGCGAAACCCAGCGACTGACCCAGGCACAGGCCGTGTTGCAGTTGGCTCAAGCCAGCCCGCAGATGTACAACGTGCGTGAGGCCAACCTACGCATTCTGAAGTTGATGAAGGTGCCCGACATCCAAGCGATCCTGCCGGATCCGAAGGGCGCGAACGAGAGCAACCCGGCGCTCGAGAACGTGCAGATGACGATGGGCGCGCCCGCGGCGGCGTTCCCGGACCAAGAGCACATTGAGCACATCAAGGTTCACCTGGCGTACATGCTGGACCCGTCGTACGGTGGCAGCCCGTTGATTGGCGCGGGCATCCTGCCGCTGATGATGGAGCACATCAAGCAACACTTGACACTGCACTACCTGCAGTCCATGCGTGGGTTCGTGTCCCAGGCTGCGGGCGGCGAGGACGCGTTCAAGCTGCACGAAGAGCGCAAGCTGGACAAGGACGCGCAACAGGCGCTGTCGATGGCTGCTCAGTTGGTGGCACAAGACTCGCAGCAGGACTTCCAGGCGATCAACCCGATCATCCAGCAACTGGCGCAACAGATGCAACAGGCCAAGCAGGCGCAGATGCAACAGGCGGCGCTTGCGGCCGACCCGGCGGCTGGTGTAATCATGCAGACACAGCAGGCCGAGACACAGCGCAAGATGAAGGAGGCCGAGGCCAAGTTCCAGCTCGAGCGCGAGAAGATGCAGGCCCAGATGCAAGACAAGGTGCGCGACATGGAGGCCAAGCTGGCCGAGGTCATGGCCAAGTTGAACCTGGACCGCGAGCTCCAGGACGCAGACAACGCCGTCAAGATCGCGCTTGCCGACATCAACAACGCGTCCAAGGAGCGTGTGGCATCTATCACGGCCAACGCGCAGCTGGACAACCTACAGCTGGCACAGCAGCACCAGCAGAACCAGACGGCGCTCGAGGCGGAGGCACAGGCCCACGCTGACCTGCGCAAGCACGGGCTGGAAGAGGTGCGTCGCCAGCAGGACCAGTCTCACCAGCGCGCGCTGGCTGCACAACAGCAGCTGGTCGACATGCAGAACCAGAGTCAACAGCAACAGCATCAGGCCAACATGGCCCAGATGCAACCTAAACAACCATCACCAACAGGAGAATAACGATGGCAGGTCAAATCCCCGACATGGGTTTTCGTAAAAACTACAAAGTGACAGGCAAGCCCGGCTACGCCGGTGGCCCTGGCGAGCCGGTTGAGAAGGGCCCCTCTGGCTCGAAGCAAGCCGACAACGCCAAGCGAGCACTGGCTCAGGTGCCGGCCGTTAACAGCAAGGGCCTGTACGACGCCAAGAAAAAGTAACATAAAAACCGCCTTATAACATATTTATGTTATGTAAGGGCGGTTAATGTTAGCTTTATGCGTATTTAGTTATACAGGAGGACTTTCGTATGAAAGATCCGATATACACAACAGTCTTCAAGCTCAAGGAAGTGATCCAGGACCTGGAATACGCCGCCTTGAATGGAGCCGATAGCTGGGACTCATACAACCGGCTTATTGGAAGAGGCCAGGGTCTGAAAGAGGCCTTGGAAATTATAAACGCTGTCCTGCAAGAGGACGAGGAATCAGAGTGAGCACTGAGAGTAAGTATCAGGTTGATGGTCGTAGTGAAGACGACTGTTTTCCGGTTGTAGAGCCGGGATTTCAACCACAAGGGAACCGTATCCTGGTTCAGCTTCGTAAGGCCAAGGACGTTAGTAAGGGCGGCATTTTGCTGGTCTCTGACACCAAGGCAACTGAGAAGTGGAACGAAGTGATCGCGAAGGTCGTCAAGCATGGGCCCCTGGCCTATAAAGACGTGGCAACCATGGAGACATGGCCCGAGGGTCCGTGGGCAAACCCCGGTGACCTGGTTCGCGTGATCAAGTACGGCGGAGACCGATGGGCGGTCCCGCACGGCGATGGAGAGGTTGTGTTTATCGTGTTGCAGGATCGCGAAGTGATTGGCAAGATCGATAGTTTTGAAGTAGCGCGGACGATGTTCCCCGCATTTGTGGAGTGAGGTTTTGAATGAAACCTATTGATAAGCTAGAACAGCAAGAGGACGTGGCGATCAAAGAGCGGGACGATGGTACCGTGCTTGCCGCGCTTGAAGACAAGCCGGATCCCTTCCAGACGGAAGAAGAGGGCGAAGAGAATGAAGTCGAGTCTCACGCAGAGGGTGGCCAGGTTGGCGACGACGAAGGTGAGGACGGCGAAGACGAGGATCGTGAGGCACTGCGTGCCGCCCGCCGCGAAGAGCGCAAGCTCAAGAAAGAGCTGAACAAACAGCGCGAGGCGAGTGCAAAGCACAAGATCAGCGCCCTGGAGCGACGCAACGAGGAGCTGGCCAAGCGGCTGGCCCAGGTGGAGAACACCGCGGCGAGCTTCCAGATTGCACAGATCGATCGTTTTATTGAAGACGAGGCGACTCGAGTCGAGTACGCCAAAATGAAGATGACGCAAGCGGCCCAGGCCGGCGACGTCAACGGACAGATGGAATTCATGGATCAGTACCATGAGTCCAAGAATCGATTGGCACAGGCGCAGATTGTTAAACAGCGCCAGTTAGAGGAGGCTAAGAACCCCCGCAACAATGTGCCAAACCCTGTGTCCGCTTCGGTGCAACGTAACGCAACGCAGTGGCTACAGAATAACAGCTGGTACGACCCGAGTGGCGAGGACGTGGACAGTCGGATTGCTAAGGTGATCGACAACTCCCTTGCAAGTGAAGGTTGGGACCCCTCGGACCCGGAGTACTGGGACGAGCTGGACAATAGATTGAAAGAACGTTTACCTCATCGGTACACGGGTAAGGCGGGGGCAACGAACAGTCGTAGCCGCCGAAGTGGCACCTCGACGGGCCGCGCGGATGTGAGCGGTGGGTCCAACCCCAAGAACACATTCACGCTAAGTCGTGAGCGAGTGCAGGCATTGAAGGACGCGGGCATGTGGGATGACCCACAGAAGCGTGCTAAGGCGATTCGCCGCTATGCTGATTTTGACCGTGCAAACAAGGGGTAAATAAATGAACAAACGAATTTCACGGGACCTGGACGATCGTCTGCAGGACCGAGTAGAAGAGATCAAAGAGCGGCAGGCAAGCCTGTCGCCTGATGAAGTAGTGCGGCGTGAAAGGCTGGAGGCTTTTCGGGACAAGTGGGCCAACACCGCGCTACCGGACATTCCTGGTGGTTTGATCCCCGGAATGCACCTCTGCTGGTTGTCAACAACCAACCAGTATGATTCAATCGACAAACGCATCGCGTTGGGCTATGAACCAGTTAAAGCCGCCGAATTAGGAAAAGGCTTTGAGAACTTGGGTAAACTTAGTTCAGGCAAGTTTGAAGGTTGTGTATCTTGTAATGAGATGGTTCTTTTCAAGATCCCCGAAGACATCTATCAGGAAGTTATGAGGATGCTGCACCTTGAAGATCCGCTTGAGCACCAGCGAAACGTTACGGCCAACGTTCGCTCGGCGGCAGAAGCAGGCAAAGGTGGGCGCTCAATTCTTGAGGGTGGCATGTTGGAGATGGAGAGAGAAACCAATCGAGCCGCAGCTAATGTGCGGTTTTAACCAACCAAAAAGGAACCAAAAACAATGAGTGCAACTTACACTCCTTTTGGCCTGAAGCCGGTTTACCATCCCAGCGGGATTATCCGTTCGTTGAACTTCACGGGTGCTTATGACACCAGTGCAGTCTTCTACAGCGGCACCCCCGTCTCCCTGGATGAGGCAACCACTGCAGGCGTGTCTACTTTGACAGTCGCCGGCAACACACCCGTTGCTGGTAAGCGTCTCGCTGGCGTGTTCGCTGGTGTGGAATATACCGATGCTTCCGGTCGTCGTACCGTGAGCAAGTGGTTTGGTCCCGCCCTCGGCACCGCTACAGACGTCGTGATGTGGATTTTCATGGATCCCGAGATTGTGTACGAAGCTCAAGCCAACGGCTCGATCGCCAATACACAAGTGGGCCAGTCGTTCAACTTCACAGCTGTCACATCTGGTCAGATCATCGGTAACGGTGGCCTGGGCACGTCGACCGCTGGCATCGATCCCACAGCTGTTGCAGTTGGCACACAAGGCCAAGTGCAGGTGGTGGGTCTGGGCCGCGAGATCACGAACGCCTGGGGCGACGCCAAGACGATCATCCAGGTCAAGATCGCCAACGACACGTTCGTTGCCGCAAACGTTGAATAATAACTAAGAAAGGAAGTAGCACATGGCAACCCCTATGCGCAGTACAGACTTTCGTGCGGTAGTCGAACCTATCCTCAACGAAGTCTTTGACGGAGTTTATCAGCAGCGCGATGACGAGTGGAAGGGTTTCGTTACCCAGATCACCGGCATTCCCCGTAACTACCACGAAGAAGTGATGCTGTTCGGCATGAACACGGCTCCGGAAATGCCTGACGGCACCCCCGTCTCGTATGACCAGGGCGGTACGCTGTACATCACCCGATTCATCTACAAGATCTATGGCCTGGCTTATGCCCTGACCAAGGTCCTGATGGAAGACGGTGACCACATCCGTATCGGTTCTACCTTCTCGAAGCATCTGGCTCAGTCCATGATCGAGACGAAGGAAACCCTGTGTGCCAACCTGCTGAACTTCGCGTTCACACCCGGCTATGTCGGCGGTGACGGCGTGACGCTGATCAACACAGCTCACCCGATCTCCCAGGGTCGTTCGTACAGCAACAAGCTGTCGACCGACGCCGCCATGTCTCAGACGTCTGTTGAGCAGTTGCTCATCCAGATCCGTTCTGCTGTGGACAACAACGGCAAGCGTATTCGCCTGAAGGCGGAGCAGCTGGTTGTTCCCCCGGCCCTGGAGTTCCAGGCTGAGGTGATCCTGAAGTCGGTCCTCCGCTCTGGCGGCGCCGACAACGATCTGAACCCGATCAAGTCTACTGGCATGCTCCCGAACGGCGCTCACGTAGTGACCCGTTTGAGCTCCAGCAAGGCCTGGTTTGTTCAGACAAACGCAGAGAACGGTCTGATGCTGGTTATGCGTCGTCCGTTGGAGCGCTCGACCGAAGGCGACTTCGAGACAGACTCTATGCGTTACAAGGCCACCGAGCGTTACGCTACCGGCTGGCACGATGCCCGTAACCTGTACGGCACCTCCGGCCTGTAATTAGGCCCCCAGGCTGGGGGGATCCCAGCCAGTTAAACGCCCTGTCTAAAAAACAGGGCGTTTTTCTTTGTTTTTGTGGATAGTTCTATTTGAGCCTTATAGTAATGCAGACCGCCCAACGGCTCGGGATGGACGCCATAGAGACTGCATTATCAACCTTCCTATGGAGAAGAATCTATGTCAGTAACATTCAACACCCCCGTTCGCGTTTTCAAGCGCAATAACCCCACCAACGACGGCACGATCGCTCCGGACAACACCGGCGCGGCCATTGTGTCTCGTGAGAAGGCTGTCGTTGGCGGAACCGCCACAACCGTCGTGATCCCCGCAGGCGCCATCGTCCGCAGCGTGACGGCCTACGTGACGACAGCCGCCGGCACCCCTGGCACCCCCAACGTGACAATCGGTGCTGAAGTGGTTGGCACATTGTCCGACGCCGCGGGTATTAACGCCATCACGTTTGGCACGGGCGCTACTGCTGTGGGCCTCCTGGCCAACGTGGGCACCTCAGACGTCACCCTGAGCTACACCGCCGGTGCTGACGCCGTTGGTTATCTGTCTGTTGCGTGGACTGCACGTAACCCTGATGGCACAATCACCAACGTGGGTGAAGGCTACACCAACGAGTAAGGAGATAGCATGCGTCAAGTAACTGTTGCGGCGGACGTTCCCGTCCCGATCGACCAGTACCTGACGCCTATCAACATTGCTTATGTTGCATCAGGCGGCGGTACTGTTCAGGTGTCATACACCAACCCTTTCCCCTTGGATGCGCAAGGCTATCCGGAACCCAACGGCCCCACATTTGTGTGGGTCGCCGCTCCGACCAGCCCCATCAAGGACGACCCCATCCGTGCCATCCAGGTGACTGGCGGCACGAACTCAACGCTGACTGTAATCCAGGCCGGCGTTCGGTAAACATGGGTAACGCCTATTACAGCGGCGTTTACTGTGACACTCGCGGGCAGTCGGTCATTGCGATCGCTGTCTGCGACCGTTGCAGTCGCAAGGTGCCCTATACCTTGCTTGCCCGCGACCCCAATTCACCGGCTCTGATGGTATGCCCGGCCGACAAGGACGTTTACGATCCTTGGCGCCTGGCTGCGCGTCAGACCGAAACTATTACGTTGCGCCATCCACGGCCCGACGTGTCCGTTGCAATCCCTGGTAAGGGCGCGCCGATCCCCAACGCACCTAACGTGGCCACGCTGAACCAAGGCCCGAACATGATCGGTGACGGTTTGGGTAACGCGATGACACCGGCTGAATACGGCAACGACACACCAGAGCCCACACCCGGCGACCTCAAGAAGACCTAAAAATGGCCGACATAAGCATACTGCAACTGCCGCCGACCACCTACGTCAACCCGACGGACGTGACGGTAATCGTGCAGGATGGCATTACCAAAAAGGTAGCTGCTGGAACATTGCAGAGCGGTGTGCAGGGTCCTCCGGGTCCCACGGGTCCGATGGGTGCTACAGGCCCCACGGGCGTGGCAGGGCCTACGGGCGTGGCCGGACCTACGGGAGCATTAGGCATTCAAGGCCCCACGGGGCCTACAGGCACACAAGGCATTCAGGGCGTTACCGGCCCGCAGGGCGAACAAGGGCTTAAAGGGCCAACGGGCCCTACCGGAAACAACGGGCTTGACGGGCCAACCGGACCCACAGGCGCGCAAGGCAATCAAGGAACCGTGGGGCCTACGGGGCCTACGGGTGTGCAAGGCATTCAAGGAAATACGGGTCCTACCGGTGCCACGGGACCCACGGGCGCAGACTCTACGGTGGCCGGACCCACCGGCCCAACTGGCCCCATAGGTCCCACGGGGCCCACGGGTGCAGACTCTACGGTGGCCGGACCCACAGGTCCTACGGGCCCCACCGGGCCCACGGGTGCGCAAGGTAGCTCGTCGAACCTGTTCCTGTTCCAAGCCAACACAACGGCAACGTCAGGCTACCCCGGCGACGGGTACATGCTGTGGAACAGCGCAACGCAAACAACGGCAACGCGTCTCTTTATCAGCCACCTGACAGACACGGGCGTTGACGTTGATCTGTTCTTGGCGGTTCTGTCTGCCGGCCAACGTATTACGGTGCAGGCTCAGGGTTCAAGCTCGAGCTACCAGACGTGGCTAATTACCGGACCTGGAACCAACGTCAACCCTGGCGCGGCAAACAGCTACTGGGAATTCCCGGTTTCGTTGGTTACTTCCGCCGGCGCGGGCACCACGGGGTTTGCAAACGACGCGCTGTTGGTCGTTGCAGTTATCTCTGGCATCGTGGGTCCCACGGGCCCCACGGGCACGGGCGGCGCGATTGGAAACTGGGGTTCGTTCTGGGACACGACAGATCAAGTTGCAACCGCGGCCAACACGGCGTACCCAATAACAATTAACAGCGCCGATCCGGATAACAGCGGTGTTAGCGTGGCGTCGGGCAGTCACGTAACGTTTGCCAGCGCCGGCGTTTATAGCCTGACGTATTCAATTCAGTTTGTCAACACAGACACACAGATTCACGACGTTAACGTCTGGTTGCGAAAGAATAATAGTGGTAGCGCGGGAGATATTCCGGACAGTGACACCAAGCTGAGTATTCAACCAAGACACGGCGGTATTGATGGTTACGGCCTAATGACCGTCAATTTTGTGTTGAAATTGGCGGCTGGCGATTACATTGAGTTAATCTGGGCAACGACCAACACACAGGTCTCAATTCAAACCGTTGCGGCGGGTACCGCGCCCGTGTCGCCTGTAATTCCAGGTGTCATCTTCACGGCCACCCAGGTCATGTACACGCAGGTCGGCCCGACCGGCTTGCAAGGGCCTACGGGACCCACGGGTTCAACAGGATCTCAAGGCATTCAAGGCCCCACGGGCCCCACGGGCGCAGACTCCACGGTGGCTGGCCCCACGGGCCCCACAGGAGCGCAGGGCGACGTTGGTCCTACAGGACCGCAGGGCATTCAAGGCCCAACAGGACCGACAGGCTCCACGGGCCTTGATGGCCCCACAGGACCAACAGGCTCCACGGGCCTTGATGGCCCCACGGGACCCACAGGCGCGGTATCCACGGTGCCAGGACCCACGGGACCCACGGGGATTGATGGGCCCACGGGTCCAACCGGCACGATTGGGCCCACGGGCCCCGCCGGAGGCGGCGGCGGAATTACTGCAGGAAAGTCTATCGCGTTGGCGATGATTTTTGGCTATTAAAGCGAGACACACATGGCAAACCCTAATATTGTCAACGTAACAACGATTTACGGCAACACGACATACTTTACACCGACCACCACCACTTCCGTGGTATTGTTGCCTAACGCCGCCGCGTCCGGTAAGGTGTTCAAGATCAACCAGATTGTGGCGTCTAACGTCACGGGTACCGCGTGCAACGCCACCGTATCTATCTACACCAACGGGGCGGTGGCTCAGGGCTCTGCGCCCTCTGGTGGAACGGCGTTTCCGGTTGTGTACCAGGTGTCGGTGCCTGGTAACGCGTCGTTGATCTGCGTGGACAAGTCAACGGCCATTTATTTGCAAGAGGGCACGTCAATCACGGTGACGTCTGCGATTGGTAGCTCGCTCACGTTTAGCATCTCCTACGAGGACATCAGCTAATGACGAACCGCTATACAGGCGGCGTAATCTCCGCCACCGCGCCGACGGTATCGCAGTCAAGCGCTTCCGGTGTGTGGAACCTGGAAGAGGCGCAGTACTATCAAAAGGCGGGCCTGTGGCCTCCGGGATCTGGCGCGGACCCGTACTTTCAAAACACCACGTTGCTCTTGCACGGGGACGGCACCAACGGCGCGCAGAACAACAGCTTCGTAGACAGCAGCGTCAACAACTTCACGATCACCCGTAACGGCAACACGACTCAGGGAGCATTCAACCCGTACGTCGGACCGGGTAACTGGAGTAACTTCTACGCAACCACGCAGTCGGGGTGGACAACGCCAACAAACAGCGCGAGCACAATTATTGGCAGCGCGTTTAACGCAACCGTCACGTTTACAGCGGAGGCATGGATTTACCCGCTTTCTCGTCATAGTGGGGGCGGCGCGGTCCTCGGCTATGTAGTTGGTCAAATGCAATTGGCGGGATCTGCGGTTGACTGGTCTTTTGGTCCTGATAGCAACGGCAACCTAGTTTTGTTTTGGTACGCAGGAAGTGACCAAATTTCCAAGGGAGGTTCTATAATCCCCCTCAATACATGGACACACATTGCGCTCAGTGTAAGCAACGGCGTAATTAGAATGTTTGTTAACGGTGTGCAAGAGACACTGACCGGGCTTACCAGCACAACTGCCTCATCGACAACCACTAACTACATATCCTCTGGCGGTTACTTGTATGCTGGCACCACGTGGCAGGGATTTAACGGATACATCAGCAACCTGCGCGTGATCGGTAAGCGTGCTGTATACACCGCTAACTTTACTCCATCTACAACGCCGTTAATTGCCACGACCGACACGACGCTGCTGGTTAATAACCAAAACAGGTTTAACGACATAAGCGGCGCAGGCTGGCCGCTTACTAGAGTCGGCGGCGTTCAGGTGTCTAAGTTCGCCCCGTTTACGTTCTATCAAACCAACCCAACAAGTTACAGCGGATACTTTGACGGTGCCGGGGACTATTTAAGCGCCCCCACGTCTTCTGTTCAACTTGGGGCTCAGGAATTCACGTTTGAAACTTGGGTTTATTTTTCAGAAGTTGCAAATGACAGAACCCTGATATATTGGAACGGCAACACATCGGGAAATGCAGCGCTACACGTCCGGACCATTTCAGCAAGATGGGCTCTTTGGATATCACAAAACGGATCATCTTGGGCCATTCAGCAAAACGCTTTAGGCAGTACGATTGTTGCGGGTCAGTGGTATCACGTTGCGGTGGTGCGCGCGGGCAACAACGTTCGCATGTTTGTCAACGGAACAGACATTACATCGGGCGGATATACATTATCGGGCTCGTTGATGACCACATACACGCTGAATCAAATCGGTGTATATAACAGCGCTTTTTATTACATGCAGGGGAGCCTGTCCAACTTCCGCATTGTGTCGGGCACGGCGGTCTACACGGCCAACTTCACGCCGCCAACATCCGCGCTGACGACAACCACAACGGTGCCAAGCAATCAAAGCAACAGCGTGTCGTTTGATGGTAGCGGTGATTATTTGACTTTTCCTCAAGCATCACTACAGTTTGGTACTAGCGACTTTACAGTCGAGGCGTGGGTTTATTTCTCAGCAATAGTTACAGACCAATATGTTTTTAACTACGCCTCGTCAGGCCCTACACACGTTGGCATAAACTATTATAGTGGTGCCTGGAGAATTGGTGGTTTTAATAGCTACCTAATCACCGGAGGATCGGCTTCAACAGGGCAGTGGTACCATGTAGCCATGGTTAGATCTGCTAATAATCTGCGTGCCTATATAAACGGAACACAGATTGGTAGTGCAGTGTCGGTATCTGGAGTTACATTTAGCGCGTCAGGTATTGGTTATATTGGTGCGTACTATTTATCAGGATCAAACCTAAACGGTTTTGTTTCCAATTTACGCATCACCAACGGTCAGGCGCTTTACACATCCAACTTCACGCCATCGACTTCACCGCTGACTACAACCAGCCAGGGCGCAACGGCGGCCAACGTTTCGCTGCTGACCTGCCAAGACCGTTTGTTGGAAGACAATAGCCTCAACTTGTTTGCCATCACGGCGGTCGGAAATGCACGCCCGACATCTGCTAACCCATTCGTTGCAACCAACGGCATTGGCGGTACAAGCTATAGCGGTTTCTTTGACGGAACAGGGGATTACTTGTCTGGGCCAGCAAGCAACTCAAGTATATGGCCGGGATCCGGAAACTTTACGATTGAATACTGGCTTTATCTGCCATCAAACCCGGGTAGCACAACATATTACAACCATTTTTCTTACGGAACATCGGGGTCAGTGCTGCGTGTATTTAACACAGGGGCAACATCAAAAGTTGAAGTGTTTTCTGGCACTTCAGTGATTCTAAACCCGGCATGGCCAGGGGTTGGTCAATGGAACCATTTTGCACTGGTAAGAAACGGCACAACCCTGACTTTGTATATCAATGGTGTAGCGGCGCAATCGGTAACAAACTCAACTGATTTTTCTACTGGCACGTTGACTATTGGCGGTGAAGGCGCAAGCAATTCTTTGTTGGGTTACGTTTCAAACTTCCGTATCGTTAAAGGCACGGCTGTCTACACGTCAAACTTCTCACCTTCAACGACACCGTTAGTTGCTGTTTCTGGCACTCAGTTGCTTACCTGTCAGTCAACCACGTTCATTGACAACAGCACCAACGCTTTCCCCATTTCGGTAAGTGGTAACGCGGTAACAAACGCGTTCAACCCATACAGCGGCGCGACGACGCTGCTTACCTGTCAATCTACCCAGTTCATCGACAACAGCGCAATCCCCGTAACCATCACGGCAAACGGCAACGCAACACCCAAACTCGCCAACCCGTTCACCGACACGGTGACGGGGCCAACATCGTACACAGGGTCAACTTACGCTGGGTCTGCGTACTTTGACGGCAGCGGCGATTACCTTACGCTTACTGGATCATCCAACCTTGC
>Ga0181355_1000576_pt1 | contig 15691 bp, 14 predicted proteins | sample Fa13VDMM15DN_FD_130099 | JGI IMG/M metagenome (GOLD analysis project Ga0181355, IMG submission 130099) | Freshwater viral communities from Lake Michigan, USA - Fa13.VD.MM15.D.N | ecosystem: Environmental > Aquatic > Freshwater > Lake | place: USA: Michigan | collected 2013-09-23 | reverse complement strand
TCACGACAAGCACCGCTTTCTTAACCGCCAATATTTCAGCATTAATAGTCGCTTGAGGAAGAACTGCTGGTAATAAAGTAGAGATTTGTGTAATCCTATCCAATGCGGTAAGATGAGTAGTTGACCCGTCCGTCCATTGTATTCCTTCGTCGTTAATGGTGAATGTTTTTGCTGTAGTATTCATATCATATTCCAACTGGACTAACTTGTCTTTTGGATTAAGAGATAATTTTCGTAGTTCCGTGATTGTCGGATAAGTTGTGAATGGTGGATTTAGAGTAGTGGTTGTCGTCGAATCTACAAAAGCAAATGAGTTTGAAAAAGAAGTCGTATTATCGTTAATTCCCGACATATATATTTAGAACAGAAAAAACCTAAGGAACATATGTTCCTAATTCAAATCCGCCATATACCAATTCTCCATTTACGGCGGTATATAAGTTCGTAGGGTCATCACTCCATACTACTTCTATTGCTGGTAATGGTGGTAAATAAGGAATGGATAATTTAACGGGGAAATTAGGGTTTGGTATTCCTTGATTAACAAGTGCGACCGAATGAGAAACTCGCATTATAGCATTTGGACTTGAAGCGGTGACATATGGATAAGTCTGTCCCGTTACAAATAGACCGACAATGACTTGTCCCGTCACACCTTTATTGATTTGAAGATAAACATTATTCCCCGCCATTTCGGGTATTCCGCTAATTTCGTTGATGTCATACGCCCAACATTTCCTATCAATATTACCAAAATCATTACTCCCCGCAGTTGAATTCGCTTCATTGTTTAACAAATAAGAATTATAAACACCCGCTACATTAAGAGGGTCAAAAACCGCTCTCTTCGGGTAAAAATCAATCATTCCCGAGATTTGTGTTCCCACTTGATAATAACCACTTGCTCCACCAAATGCGATACTTGTGCTAAACTTAATCGTAACTGCGGTATTGTCGTCAAAATCAGTCAAAGCACCCGCATCAAAAAGTATTTGCGGTTGAAGAGTGAGTAATCCACCTCCACTGAGAGATTGATTAGAAGCACCAGCGGGAAATACACCGCTTGATGAAAAGAAAGGAACAGTATTGGATGCTGAAGGGGGTGGTGTTATTCCGCTTGATGCCGATGTGACTTGACCGTATATATTTACACTAACAGTCGCATTTGTATAAGTTCCCGTTGGGTCGGGTGCTAAAAGTCCATTTGTAGTTGAAGTCAATTGTCCGTATTGATTAAATTGTATTTGTCCCGCTACACCAAAATTAGTTGTCCCCGCTACAATAGTAGGGGTCAATGGAATACCCGCAGTTCCGTTTGATGCGGACGTAATAATCCCGTAAGTATCTACCGTAAGATTTGTATTCGTATAAGCACCCGCTACAACCCCCGATGGTGCGTTTGGTATAGGTGCTGTATTTTGAACCGTTCCATCACTCCAAGTAATAGACCTTAACGGTAGACCTTGCTCCATAGTGATGTTCTCATTTATAAATAAGGGGTTGTTAAATGTCGCATTACCATTTGTAATAGTCTCTTGAAAAGTCTCTAACCCTTGAGCGACGGGGAACTTCAAATAATTAGCGTTTAGATATTCAATCGTAATAACACTGTCATCTATCTCCCAGTTAATAGGATTAAAAATAGGAATGGGTTCAGTCCAATTCGGTGGTGGGTAAATCGCCATATATATAATATTAATATATTATAATGGAGAAAAAGAGAGGTAAAAAGCAGACCGCTGAAATGATTGATTGGTATAAGGAAATGCCTAAAAAGTTTCTTCTTAAGTCGCATAATCCTAACTTTGACATACACGGAATTAATGTGCCTTTTCGTATGCTTATCATTGGTGGGAGTGGGGCAGGTAAGACGCAAACCTTTATGAATATCCTTCACAATTTCGGTAATACTTTCCAAAATATATACATCATCACGAAAAACAAAGATGAACCTATTTACAACTACTTGATGGATAAGACAGGTAAAGATGGGTTGGAAGTTTTAGAAGGTCTTAAATCTGCTCCTGACTTGGATACACTTGATAAGGAAGAACAAACTCTCATCGTAATGGATGACTTAGTGTTAGAGCGTAATCAACATCAATTGGAGCAATACTTTATTCGAGCAAGAAAGTTGAATTGTTCGCTTATCTATATTTCCCAATCTTACTATGCTGTGCCGAAAATGATACGACAAAACTTAACCTATTTGATTATTAAGAGACTGAATACACTGTCGGATTTGTTCCGTATTATGCGTGAATACTCTTTAGGTGTGGATAAGACACAGTTGAAGAAGATATACGAGAGTTCTACAAGTGCGAATAAGCAGGATTTCCTATTAGTTGATTTGGATGCCGACCCAAAAGATAGATTTAGAAAGAACTTCAACGAAATCTATGACATTTCATAAAAACGATGCTTTTACAATCACCAATTTTACGGAAGTTCTAAAATATTATATTCGTATAAGGTATAATATGTTAGTGAGGAACGCAACTTCGTATAATGACTTGGAGAGTAAAAGAAACCTGCTTATGCGACTTTTAGAAGTAGAAGCGGAGAATGAGATGGAGAATGAGAGACGAGTAAAGGAGTTTAAGAACCCTTATAAACCTACTGTCGTTCCGCCAAGATTTAAATCCAGTGCTGAAATGAGGAAAGATAAGTTAGAGCAGGAGAAGGAAGCAATCAATCATTTTATTACAGACTTTGACTTTGACTATAACCGAGCAGGAGAGATGGTTGCTTGGTTAGGCGATATTGAGAGGTTAGTAAAGTTCAATACAAACTATAAAGGAATTAAAAGGGAACTTACCGAAACAACTAACCCTAAACTTCTTACGAGTGAGTTCCTGAAGAATTACTTGGATAGATACTTTGATGATATTGAAGTCAATTTCGGTCATAAGTTTAGTAAGAATGATGTCGCAGGAAAACCAGCACCACAGACATTAGAGGAAATCAATACTATTCTTCCTGATTTAGGCAATTTAGCATCGCTTAAACTTGTTCTCCAAAATATATTAACACGCCCCGATATTGATGATGGTTTGAAAAACGATATTGAAGAGGATATAATTGATGTGATTGATACTGTTGTCGCTAATCTACCTTCACAAGATTTACTCAATTATTTGAAAGCATCTCTCACACAACAGGAAAGAGGTTTGTTAATGAAAAAACTCACAATGGTCGCAAGGTCAATTCGTCTTATAAGTAATGCGGAAGTGTTGGAACTAATCAATGATGTAGATGCTGATAGTAGTCCAGATGATGTTGAACTTTTTGTAAAAAAGGCAAAACGAGCGTTAGGGTTCGCATCTGCTAATAATTTGAATAAACTATGGAACTTGCTTGAGAAATATGCGGTTGAGTTAGACAAACGAGGGGCGGTCGCAGTTGGTGATGAACTTGTAGAAAATGTAGATTTGGAACAAGAAGAAATCCAAGCAAGACAGGAAGCAGTTGAGGAAGAAGAACCAGCACCTGTTCCAAGAGTTAGAAAGAAGAAAGATGTCAGTGAAGATAATCCAACAAGTAAAGCAGGTAAAAGGAAGAACTTACGAGAGTTTTTTGATGAACTTGAAACTCGTGCTGTAGAATATTCCGTATTTCCTGAAGATAGGGAGGATAATTATAAAGAACTATTAAATAATACAATGGAAGAAATATTTGCGGAAAAACCTGCTTTGCGTAACAGTGCCGAAGTAAGAGGTATGAAATCGGAAGCAGGTGGTTTTATCAAAACAGACATAGGGGAAATGAAAGCATTTATATCACAATATGTTGAGGATAAAATGAAAGCATTAGGCACGAAATACAGACCTGATAGGAATAAAGGTGTGAGTATTAGACCGAACCTTGCTGACAAAGATGGGCGACCTTTTACAGATGCTGAGGGAAACCGTTTAGGGCGAACTGTAAGAGGTATTGGTCTTCCAAAGAAAATCAAGAAACATATGAAAGTAGAAAAAGAGATGGAAGAAGAAAGCAGTAGCGATGAAGAGATGGGGAAGAAAGGAAAGGGTCATAAAGGTTTCAGGCATACTCGTATCAAAGTGGGTGGGGGTGTTCGTGTTCGAGAGCAACCTACCTACGCACATTTCGGCAAGTATATTATCCATATGCCTCACCTGAATGATAAGAATGTGTTTAATGTAAAGTATCCAAGTAAGGGTTCTATCCCATCAATCAAACCGATGACAATTAGCGATGACTACAAAGATTTCGTAATGGAAGTATTAGAGAGCGGAAAGATGAATGACCGTATGTTGAAGAAACTCCCCGAGCAAGAGATTAGACATTTTGAAAAGGTTGTATCAGGAGCAGGTCTTACGGAAGTTCTTAAGTTGAAACGGGGAAATACAGACAGCGAAAAGAAAGATATGGATAGATACTATTTGTTGAGGGGTGAGATTGAGGCAGGGAATAATGCGGAAACAGTTGTGAAAGAACTACGGGGTCTTATCGTCAAGTTTATGAATGATGGGCGTGTAAATAAAAGCGAAGGTCTTCAACTACTGATGGAATTATCAGTCATATAATATATGGAGTTCTCTTGGGTTGATAAGGGGTGTTCTCCACCCTTTATGGAAGAGGATTGGTTTATGATAATGTTTGAGGAATGGTTTTGGGTGGGTTTTGAAGAGATTGTGTTTTAGGAAAAATAAAATCGTTATATATATAAATGGGTAAAACGCTAATCCTAAACTCTGCTAATGTAATTCAGGGGTCTAATAATTCAAAGTTCCTCTACAACTTTCCTGCTGGTGGTTTTAACTTTAAACAAGACCTTATCGCTGTTCAGTCTATAGCGATGTATTTCTCTACTTTCAATATTACGGTTGGATACAACAACAACTCCTTTAGTTATATATGGGTAGATGGGACGGTAAATCAGGTGCTTATTCCTGACAGTTTCTTACAGGTTAAAGACATCAATGCTTTTCTTCAAAGTGTGATGGTTGCGAACGGTCATTACCTCACTACTGCGACGGGTGATAATGTCTATCTTTTGGAAATGGTAGTTAATCAAGCATTATATGCGGTTCAAGTGAATAACTTTCTCATATCTGTTGCGATTGCTACTGCGAATACTTGGACGCTTCCTGCTTCTGCTACTTGGGTTCTTCCTGTTCTTCCTATCCTCCCTTACCTTGTTGTTCCAGCAAATAACAATTTTGGAAAAGTGATTGGATTTGAAGCAGGTCAATATCCAGCAGGTGTCATCGCAGGTGTTCCGCCAGCACAAACTCAAACCCCAGCATTCTTATCATCTCAAAGCGAATTATCTACAACCGCACCGCAAATCACACCCTATAGTTCGTTCTTGGTTTTCTGTTCTTTAGTGAATAACAGAGCAGTCATTCCGTCGCAGTTGGTCTATTCATTTACACCTACGGACAGCACCTTTGGGGCATTACAAAAGTTTGAACCTAACGCAGAATTGAGTTGGAACAAGATTATAGACGGTCAGTATAATTCTTTTATAGTTGAGTTTAGAGACCAACTTGGAAACCCTGTTGCTTTTGAAGACCCGAATACTCTTATCACACTTTACACCAAAAACAAAGACGAACAAAATATCTATTAAGTAGGGTTTCGCCCCTACAAGACATTAGTTCCCTTAAAGGGGTTTTACTGGGGGTTTTTTCTACACCCAATATAATGTATGTTGTTAAGCGACAGTCAGCACAAGGCGGTTTCAATGTCCGTCCAACTTACGGGAGTGTTAAGCGTCTATTTAGCGGTAAAACCACAGGTCAAGGTGTAGGAAAAAAATACTATGAAGAAACAAATGTCGCTCACCCATTCAAATCTTTAGGAAGAGTGAATATGGAAAAACTTGGCGGTAGTTTGAGCGAAATGAGAATTAAATCTTCACGCCCAAAAAAATATATTTCTTTGAACCGTTAAGAAAGTTTAGCATATAATTTATAGGCATTTCTTATAAATTATTTTCCCATCTTATAATATAATGGATAATCTCGTTTTTGAGGAAAGTGTGAATGCTGAAATAGACCAATCGGAGTTTATCTCTAAAAAGTGGATTTATGTGAATGACAGCAACTCGCAGAACTATACTTCACAGGTCGTCATCGACTCAACACCCTTATCAAATGCGGGAGGGTATATCAATTGGTCGGAGGGGTTCATTGTTATGCCGTTGTTAGTTCAACTTCGAGGAACGGATGCGAACGCCGCCACAAATCTTCCTTTAGCAACAAAAGTAGCAGACCATTGTTGGGCGTTCAAGGCAGGATTTTGGAATATGATTAATTCAATGACAGTTGAGTTCAATAACCAGAATATCATACAACAGACCCCGTTCCTAAATGTGTTTCGTAGTTTTAAGGCACACACTTCTTTCTCGCAGGATGATTTGTTGAACGAAGGTGCTACTCTTGGATACTACCCTGATACAGCGGGAAGTTGGAGTTTTGCCCCTGAAACTACACCACCTGGACCTGCTCCTGATACACCTTTGGGTTCAGGTGGTCTTGGATTGTGTAATAACCGTCAAGCACCTGTGAATGTCGCTGTATGTCCTGTTATATCTACTATCAATGCGGTCAGTCCCGCTGCTCCAGGCGACCCAATTCTTGGAGATGCTACAATCAATCAAACTACTCAATTTTGGGGTGCGACTGCTTATGCTGGTGTGCCTTCAAATGCTACAATCAGTGCTGTTCCTCTCACACAAACCGCTCCAGGTGCTCCCAACCCTACTCCTTTCCCTTGGTCGGAATACTCACAGAATAGCGGTTTTGCTAAACGAACTGATTGGTATGGATATGACCCTGTGAATACTGCGACAGGTCAGGGACTTGTGAATGATGCGACTACCTGCGGTGTTGTATATCGTTCTTCTAAAAAAACTCAAGATACGGCAGGAACAGTTGCTTGGGATGTGTTTGCTAAACTGCGTCTTAAGGACTTGGCGGACTACTTTGCGAAGTGTCCTTTGCTGAAAGGTTCAACTATCCGTTTCTACATCAACACTAATCAGGCGAACACTAACTTCACTATTACGAAAGGTGTTTTCACTGCTAATGGAGCAATTTCTACTTTCAATAAACTTGTTGTGAATGACAGCACTGTTCTTGGAGGTTTAACTCAACCGATGATGCTTGCTTCTGCCGATGTGGGTCAGGGTTGTTCACCTTTGAATGCGGGAACTTATAATCTATCAGTCAGTATTTTTAAGAACACTCAATCTAATCTTCAAACTCCTCTTCAGGCGTGTCGGTTGTATGCTCCAGTCTATAAAATGAACCCTCTTGCCGAGCAACGATATTTGTCTCTTGCCCCAACGAAAAAGATTGAGTATAACGATATTTTCCAATATCAGTTCAACCAACTTCCTGCGGGTGCTCCTTTTAACATTCTCGTTACGAACGGTATTCAGGATATACAGAGCGTTCTTGTAGTGCCTTTCATCCCTGCTGGAGGTTCTTACACTACGGTTGGTGGTGTATCTATTACGGGAAATATCACCCCCTTCTCTACCCTTCTTTCTCCAACTTGCTGTGCTGGTGCGATGCCTGACCCAATCACTCTTACGAACTTCAATGTGCTTGTAAGTGGTGTCAATTTATTTTTGAATAACGAACAGTATGACTTCGAGCAATTTAATGAAGAACTTAAATCTTCTAATCAGTTAAACGGTTCTCTTACTACGGGTCTCGCAAGTGGTCTCATTAGTGAAGATATGTTCTCTCGTGCTTACCGATACTACTACGGAAACTGTGCGAGAATTCTCCCAAGTGAGGCAGGTGTTTCACGGTCAATCCAGATACAGGGAACAAATGCTTCAAAACTACCTTGTAATTTGATGGTGTTTGTGGAGTTTAAGCGAAGTATGACGATTGACATTTCTACGGGTGCGAGAATTGAATAAATATATCTTTAGGAAATAAAAAGAATATTTAGGGAATAATTGAATGAATAATTTTATTTTTCAGCAAATAAAATCATTCTACAGAAAATTAATATATTCGCTATTAGTATAATGATGGAAAGTATGGGTCTTATTCCTCACCAACTCGGTTTAACGAAAGCACAGATGATGAAATTAATGAAAGGTCTTCCAATTCAAATATCACATCCGCAGATGGGGAGCGGTGCTGGTGATGTTGTGATGATGCTTCACCCTCATAATGCGAAGAAAATGCTTTCATCATACAAAAAAGGTAAAGGTGTTCGTATGTGTATGTCTCCTGAAGAAGTCCATCATACTCTTCAACACGGAAGAGGGTTTATGGATTATGCGAAGAAAGCAATGAAGTTTGTGGGTAATGTAGCAGATAAAGCACTTGAAAACCCTGCTGTTCGCACTGTAGCGAAAAAAGGTGCGAGATATGGGTCGGATATTATTGGAACTGCTGTAGGAACTTATATGGGTAATCCTGTTGCTGGGGCGATGATTGGTGATGCTGTAGGACGGGCGGCGGAAACCGCTATTGATAGACGCAGTGTAAGTGCTGGAGCAAACTCTCTTAAAGGGTCTGCGTCAAAGAAAGGCAAACAACTCGCTATGGATGCTGTAGAAAGACAAGTATCAAAACTTCCTGATGAATACAAACCTCTCGCTCAATCCGCTCTCCATTCTGCGATGAACCAAATGAAGACTGAAAAGGATGGTAATCTTGGGTATGGTATGAAGCGTCCTCGTGGTCGCCCCCGCAAAAGTATGGATATGGGTGTAGGTTTGTATGGGGGTGGAACACCTATTGAAGACCAACAGTTCTCTTTAAGCGATGTCGCAAGAACCGCAAAAAAAATATTCGGTAATGGTATGAGTAAGCGTCCTGCTAAAGGTTCACCTGAAATGAAAGAATATATGGCGAAAATTCGTGGTATGAAGAAAGATAAAGGTAAAGGTCTTTATGGTGGTGGATTTTTAGACGACCTTCAAAGTGCTTTTGACCCGAATAAAAATGGTGTTGCTGATGCCTTCCGCCCTGAGACTGTTAAACGGCGTGGAAAGAAAATCGGTCAATATGTTATTCCCGCCGCTGGAAGTGCTATAGGAGGGGTTGCTGGTTCTTATATTGGAGGACCGATGGGTGGTGTTGCTGGTTCGGCGGCAGGAAAGTATGCTGGGGATGAAGCAGTCAAACAGATGGGAACAGGACGAAAGCGTGGGCGACCTCGTAAAGGAACGGGTGTATCTGCCTCTTTGTCAAAACCTTTTAAACAAGCACTCGCACTTAATAAGATGACTTATGGTCTATCTTTGAATAACTCTACGGGGGCAAACGACCCTGTATCCAAGTTTAAGACCGACCCTCGTGTAAAACCTTCCTCTACTGAAATGACACTATCACCTTATCAGTCAATGAGTTCCCCAGCAATGAACCCATTTGTGCCGACTACTTATCAGCAACAGGGTGGCGAAAGCAAAGGGTATGGTGAAGGAACACCTTTCTCTAATATCTATGGACGGGGTGTGCGACGACGACGCAAGGGTATGGGTCTTGGTATGGGGTTGTATGGTGGTGGAACACCTATTGAAGACCAACAGTTCTCTTTGAGCGATATTGCCCGAACAGGCAGACGCTTATTCGGTTAGGAGTTTTTCTCTCTTTAATATAAATGTTGAGTAATTTTGACATAGACAGGATTGCTCGTAAATTGAAACTTCCAATCAAAGGAGTGTATAGCAAAGATGAATTACAAAATGTGAAACGAGAAATCGGTTCATATTATGTGAATATGGAGAATGCGAATGAGGGTGGTGGGTCGCATTGGGTTCTCGCTAAAATCTATGATGACGATAGTAGAAACGATGAAGACAATGCGAAAGAAACACATAAAGTAGGAGCATTGTATTTTGACCCGTTTGGATTAGATATGCCGAGAGAAGTTGAACGCTTTTTGAGTCCATTTAAACCTATCCCATATAATAATCGTCAAATACAATCGCTTCAATCTACTCAATGTGGTTGGTATTGTATCGCTTGTGATTACTCTTTGGAATATAGACAGAATGATGATACTTATTTAGATGATTACGAAAAGTTTCTCGCTGTATGGAGTAGCAAACCTACGGATAATCTTAAATTATTAAAGGCATTATTCAAACCCCTATGACTTATACGCCAATACAAAAGATATGCCGTTTGCTATATTTTTGTGAGCGTAATGCGTGTAATCATCTTTTCTTAAAAGTGCTGGTGAATACTGCCTAAAACGCCAAAGCGATTTCGTCCCGTCAATCTTCTTCACTTTAAAACTATTCGCGAATAACCATTTTATCGCTTCTTCTGCCGTATATATATTCCTGTCAAACAAAACACCCTGTATCTTATATTGCTGTTCCCCCATTTATCTTTAAAGAGAAAATATATAGGAATAAAAATACATATCTTTGGAAAAAAGAATATAGAGATATATTTTTTATATTAGTAGTATCTAATGGAAAGCATCTTCTCTCACGCAGAACTAATTGACGGTCACCAGATTGTGCGACCTGAAAACTTCGCAAAACTAATTGAAACAGGAATGATTGATAAGGAACTACAGAATAAGATTATGGGCGAACAATTTGAATACGAATTGAAACCTATCCTTGTTATTAAGAAAGGGACATATACACAAGCACACAAGAAAGCACAACAGAAATATCGTGAGAAGAACCGAGCAGAGTATAACGAACAACAACGAAAGTTGTATGAGAAAAAGAAGGTTGATGAAGAGTGGAAGAAACGCTTTAATGAACGCAGTAAAGAGAACAACAAAGTCTATCGGCAGAAGAAGAAGGAGGAGAAATTAGCGAACCCTGACTACAAACCTGTGAAGCGTGGTCGCCCCCGTAAAGCGATTAACATCACACCTGTCTTTTAGGCGTTCTAAATTAATATTTAGTGATTTGAAAAATATCACACTATCACCGTGTCAAAATATTACAACCTTTAGGCGTTTTTAATATTTTGGTAATAAATTATAATTATTAAGTATATAATCAATGAAAAAAAGTATATAAACAAATAGTATTTAGTATATATATAATGACTACTACCTTCACTGACGCTCTACGCAAACTCAACGCTCTGCCTACCACCACAGCAATCAGGTATAACACTATAGCGAAAAAACTTAATATGACACCTATCGGTAAGAACAATAAAGCACTCAAAGTAGGAAGCAAAGCATACAAAGAATATATCCAGCGTGAGGCAATCAAACGAGCAGATGCTATTACACCACCAAAAAATCTCCTTCAAGGGTTGAAAGCAAAAGTTCAAGCGAAACCAAAAAAGCAAGGCGAACTAACCAAGAACCAAGTCGTCAAGGAGAAAGCACCTGTCAATAAACAAGTTCCAAAGCGTATGCGTGTAAAGCAGGAAGACATCATCAAGAACTTTGAAAAGAAAACAATCTTCTATTCAGGGATTACTTCTTTGGAAGAATTGTATGAAGCAATCATTAGAGAGTTGGAGGAAAGTGAAGAAGGTTTGAACTTTGTGTCTTTAGCGTATAAGAGCAAGTATGGAAACAAAATTAGATGGATTGGAATTAAAAACGAATACTTGGGGTCTTTTCAATATTTCAAAACAAGAATTGATAATATCGCATCAGGTCAGTATGGAAGCGATGCTATAGATAGTGATGAGGAAGAACTTGTGATGGACGAGTTTGTCATTAATACAATCTCCATCAAAGGCAAGGGTAGTAGTGCTTCAATGATATTCAATGTGGAAGGAATTGAAAGTAAGAAAGATTTATGTGCTTACGAATGTCTTGTAAAATGTGGTGTAGATTTCAAAGGAAACAAAAAGGAACTTACTTTCTATCAAATCTTAAGCGACTATATTGTTGAGAACGAACTACCTATCAGCATCATCGCAAACAGTTTCACAACGAAATGTAAATATATGGATATTATTAAGCGTGGGACTGACTATAAGGAAATCAACCTGAAGAATAAGAAAGGGTTTGATGACCTTTATTGTATGTCAAAAGTTCTTGAAGAGGATATTAACATTGTCTATCTTTTGGATAATAGAATGACAAAAGAAGACGACATCACACAGCGGAAACCGTTTGGGAAATACACTATCATATACGATGAAACAAATCTACACTATGATATTATCCCGAACAATTCACCTGTCTTAAGAGACGATGTCTTTGTCAGTAGAAGCGGGAGTGTATTCAAAGGCGAACTAAAACTCTTCTCACCTAAACAACTCAATACGAACTCTACCCACCAACTTCATAAATCTCATCTTGAGTATGTCGTCTTTGATTATGAAACAGTCATTGACTTTGAATGTTCCTCTTGTATGAAACCCTACTCTCTTTCTATTCTTGTTCTACCCGAAGACCAAATGGTTAAATTGGAACACTTGGATAGACTTGTCTTGGATAAAGATTATTTTGATAAGGAAACAGGTATGAATGCTTTATCTCAAATCGCAGAAATAAGAGCGAAGCATTGTATCACCTTTCTCGGGTATGATTGCTCCGAGAGATTTATTGAATGGATAATGGCGACACAAGCACACAAGACTTATTGTTTCATTGGTTTTAACAATGCGAACTTTGACAACTTCTTATTCTTGGAAGCGTTGCTTAATAACCTATCAGGAAACCTTGATGCGAAGTATTCAGTCAGCGATATATTTTATAACGGTAGTCAGTTGTTGAACTTTATGATTAACGGAAGACATTACACCTTTGATATTCACAAACACCTTATGGGGTCTTTGAAAGCAAACTGCGAGAGTTTCAAAATCAATGCTTGTTCTAAAAAGGAGTTCGACCATCATAAAGCACAATGTCTTTATGAGGATGGTGAGTTATTGAACTTCATTATGGGTAATGAGGAACTGCGTGAATACAATGAATATGATGTGTTGGCGACTGCGGTCTTATTTCAAAAATACCGAATGGCGTTGGATACTATCCCCGCTACTAAATCTTATGCGAAAGATATTACACTAACCAAAACCATTGGTTCTCTTATCTACAAAGTCTTTAGCGACAGCAAGAAACAGAAAGGTTATAATCTCCCAAAGTTGGAGTTCAAAGAATATAACGACTTACAAAAATCTAAAATTGCGGGGCGAGTGGAACTTTTCAATGGAGTTCAAAAAGTTGAAGAGCGTTTGGTCTCTACCGATGTATGTTCTCTTTACCCTTATGTAATGTCGGTTCATAACTGCTATTATCCAACAGGTAAGGAAATCAAGAAGGTTGAAGAATATCAAGGCGACGATGTGATAGGGTTCTACTACTGCGATATAGACCAAAGCGTTCTAAAGGAAAAGAACTTACCGAACATTTACGCCAAGAAGAGCGATATTGAAAATGACTGGGGGTATGATGGTGTGTTGGAAAACTACCTTATCAGCAATGTGATGATTGGACTGTTGAAACAGCACGGATGTAAGGTAGTCATCAAAAACGGTTTTGTGTTCCCTGAAAAACGAAAGTCTTGCGAGATGTTTGACTTCTTATTGGACTTTATGAGTGCGAAGAATAATCAGGACACACTCAAATCAACCAAGAACGATACTTATAACCCAGCATTACGAGAAACTCTCAAACTTCTAATGAATGCTCTGTCTGGAAAAGTAATTGAAGGACTACACACCGAGAAGACTATTGACATCAACAACTCTTATGAATACTTAGAACTCAAAGACAAAGCGAAGTCAATTAACTATATCAACACCATTGGAAGCAAACTCTTCCTGACTTATGAAGTTGATGCGGAAGACATCTGTAGCAAAGAACAACGACCTATCTATCTTGGTGTGCTTATCTACGACTACGCAAAGCGTTATATGTTTAACTACTCTTACTCTAAAGTTGGGAAGTCAAGACTTCTCTACACTGATACTGATGCGAGTAAGTTCCGCTACAAACACTTTCTCAAGTGGAACAAATGGGTTCAGGAAAACAATATTCAAGTGCCTCATTGGAAAGAAGTGGAGGCAATTGACCCCCGATACAAGAACCATAAAATCTATGAAGCAGGAAGCAAAGTCTTTGGAGCGTTTGAAGATGAGTTGGAAGATTATGTTGGCGATGACTATGTCTTCTATTGCTTGGAGAAGAAATCTTGGTTGTATGGTTGGACTAAAGATGGGAAGCAGAAATCAAAATACAGGTTCAAAGGTATTAACGGAAACGCTCAACTTCTCACCTTGGAAGAAGATTTCATCTTGGAGGAAACAACCAAGCACAAAGCAAAAGATGATGTTGAAGCGTGGGTGGAAACTAAATACAGAATTGACCCCGAAAGACAAAAGGAAGTCTATATGTATTACAATGCGAACAAACAGAACTCATTGGATGAAGGCAATCAAATCAAGTTCTTCGACCAAGTCTATGAAACAGGTGAAGCATATGTGATGTGTAATTCTTTCAGGAAGATTGTAAAGAACTCTGGGCGGAATGTTGAGATGGAAGATACAGAGAAACACAACACCCTGATGAATAAAATACAAGTTCAGTTTATGATGAAACATATCAACCTAAATAAACGAAAATAAAATCTTGAAATATATAAATGGATAAGGCATATGAAAAATATCTTGTTAAGAAAAATCATTCACTACCTTACTATGCGAAGAAATATGATATTGACCTAACACCCAATAACATATCACTCACAAGAAAGGAGATGATGGAGCAGATACACAAATACGAGATGAAGAATATGATTGACCTTATTAATAAAGGAAACGATGTAAAGACGAAAGAAATAGGTTATTTCATTCAATCTTAAAATTAGAGATTAAAAGTTCCTTAAACTTTTTTTCTCTGTCTTTAGTAAGGACTGCGTAAATTGTATCAACAGGAAGAACCTGAAACCGCTTACCGAAGAACGCTATGTTTTCATCGCTATAGTCGTATGACATTATAAACTTACCTTTGATTTTACCCAGTTCCTCTTCTAACTCTTCTTTGGTTAGAAGTGGAGTATCATAACTCCAACTCTTCGTATTTTTGGAATACGGTGGGTCTAAATAAAAAAATGTATTATCGGCATCAAACCTTTGGATGATGCTCTTATAATCTTCGTTATGGACTTCCGTCTTCTTTAATTTGTATTGATAGTCCTTTAAATGCTTTTTAATATAGGTGAGATTTGATACTCTTCGGTTGTCTGGATTACCATCACTATAACCGTAGCGTTTTCGGTTTCCACCAAACGAGTTCTTTGTTAAATAAAGATTACGAAACAATCTACCATCTTTATTATCTACCCGCTTCATATCTCGTAAGCGAATAAACTCTGTCTCACTCATATTTGATTTGTCAAAGATATATTGTATATCTTCCACATCTCTTAAGTCGCAATACATATCGTATATGTCGCCTACTATATCGTTGATGACATTCTTATTGGAAAGTTTCTTCCTAAAGAATACCGAACCACCGCCTACGAACGGTTCTACATAGGTCTCGTATTCTTTAGGGAACTTTGACACGATGAAATCTGCGAGTTTTGACTTCCCACCCACTCTTGAAAAAGCGTTCTTTAAAGTAATATCTGTCATTTATTATAGGTTGCGAAAATAAATTGACGAAAAAACTTGGAAGGAAAACTTTTTTCCAGATTTTGTGGAGCAAAATACTGCGGAAAAGGGAAGGTAGATGGAAAAGTGGGTTTGGAACTGGTAATTTCGCATATTTTTGTATTATCATCCTTTCTTTCTCTTCTCTCCCT
>Ga0181355_1000574_pt1 | contig 15711 bp, 24 predicted proteins | sample Fa13VDMM15DN_FD_130099 | JGI IMG/M metagenome (GOLD analysis project Ga0181355, IMG submission 130099) | Freshwater viral communities from Lake Michigan, USA - Fa13.VD.MM15.D.N | ecosystem: Environmental > Aquatic > Freshwater > Lake | place: USA: Michigan | collected 2013-09-23 | reverse complement strand
GTGGTCGCAGTGGCTGATAGTTTGGGCGCCGCTACGGTGGCGCTGCTCAAAGAATAAGTCTCACTGCCAGTCGCACCCGCAATCGTGAAGGTGAAGGTGGAGGCCCCAGTGACGGTGACTAGGCGGTTGCCGGTGGGGTCCACCGTGCCGCTCACCCCGCCCATGCTCACCAACGTGCTGCTGCTCAGGTTGTGGGCCGAGGAGGTGGTGATGGTGACGGTGGTGGTGGAGCGGGTGGCGGAGCTGATGCTCACAGTCCCATACAGCTTCCACACCGGAGGGTCCACCAGACGGATGGACTCGGTGTTGGCGGTTAACGTCGGACCGAAACTGTCCAACCCCTTGCGCACCTGCCAAGCAGCCTCAAGGTCCATCCGCCCGTTGAGCGACTGGGCCAGCTCCCCCCGGGCAAGCTGGTCGGGCCGCTTCCGGTTGTTGAAGCTGACGAAGCCGACGTCGCCCTCATCGGCAACCACCGTGTCCAGCGTCCCGTATTTGGAATACCTAGGCATTATTGAAACTTGTAGCGGATGCGGACGATGCCAGCCTGACCGGCGCCGAACAAGATGCTGCTGTAGCCACCGCCCCAGCCGCCATTGCCCGAATTGGACACGGCGCTGGGAAGGGCAAACGACACGGAGTTCTGGTTGCCATATCCGCCAGCCGCAAACGTGGCATAGGAACCCGTTGAACTAATGATGTCAGCGGTACGACCGGCCCCCCCGATTGGGTAACTCCCGTCACCACCAGCCCCACCGGCACCACCGCCAGCACCATCGTAGCCGAAGGCCGTCCAGTTGCCGCCCTTGTTACCAAAGCCACCACTAGAGGAGGTGGGCTGAAGCCCAGCAGCGCCGTTGCTATCCACACCACCACCGCCAGAGCCGCCAGCGGCCTCTCCGCCGCCACCACCGCCAATGGCTGTCAGACCACCAAAGGTAGTGTCCCCACCGTTGGAGCCACCAGCAGCGCCACCAGAGCCAACGGACACGGAATAGGTGCCCAGACCAACCGAGAACGACGGCCTCCAAATGTAGCCACCAGCTCCGCCACCGCCAAACCGTCCACCACCGCCACCAGCAACCATCATCAACTCAATCGTTGCCGAAGTCGGACAGGCCGTGATGACAAAGTTGTCAGACGCCGTAAACTGGTGAATCTTGTAGTCCGCGTTGGTGGGGTCAACGTAGACGGTGCCACCTGTGGCCACAATGAATGGGGCCACGGCAAGCTGCGTGCCGAACAGCCCGAAGGCTCTGGCCCCGGCTGCGCCAGTGGTGGATAGGAGCGGCATACCCCTATCCTACCACGCCTAGCTCTTCAGGAACAGCTCTTGCGCTTGGAGGAATAGTCGCCCTTACGCATCCCGCCGTATTCCATCATCTGCTCCCTCTTGCCCTCCCGCTTCTCGTGCATCATCTTGCCCTTCTTGGTCTTGTACCGTTCACCTGATTTGCTCATAGGAATTGGATTGACTGAAGTTGGAGTTCCCCTCCACCTCCCCGCTAGGGGAGGCGGCTAGCAGGACCACAGAACGCGACGAGCCCAGTAGTTGGCTGAGAGCTTGTTGTCCTTGCCCTTGATGCCACCAGAGCGGGCGCAATAAGACGCCCGACGATCCTTGCTCCGATGCTGGGTGTAGTCCTGCATACTGCTGTCACCGAAATGGACAATCCGCTCCTGTCCACCCTGACACGCCTTCACCACCTTCTTCTTCCCCGGCCTCCAGCTCTTCATCGGCTGGTTGCACGGCATCTCCGCCTTGCTCTTCTTCATTTGCTGGCCTCCCGGTGCCACTTCCAAATGAGGTAGAGGATGCCAAGCACAGTGCCAATGAGGCCAGCCACCTGATTGATCTGGGTGAGCGTGATGGACGCAGCAACTGGCGTGCTGGCGGCAAGAATGTCCCTAGGGTGGAGCATCTGAAACAGTTTACCACGATTTGCGCTCATAGTCGGCAATGGTCTTCAGGGCCTCGGCTGTGAAGTGCGGGGCAAACTGGGCCGCTGCTGGAAACTCAGGGTGCTGGAGCAGCCGCTCCACCTTGGGGGTTGTTCCGCACCCGCAGAGGGCAAGCCCCATAAGGGCACACAGGAGGGCCATTACGGGCGTTCTGGATGGCTTGGTCGATGGCATTGTGGGTGGATAGTAGCCGGGCCTCCTGCACCGCATCCAAGAGCCTATTGAGGAAGGGAATGGCCTTGGAGAGGGCTAGGACTAGGCCGACAAGGCTGGTCACGTCAGGTAGGGGTCCGGGGCTAGGATGACTGCCGGATCAAGCCCAAGCTGCGCGCACATCGCAATGACAGTCTGGTTGTTGTTCCAGAACCACGCATAGTTGGTCCAAAGAAACTGCTGCTCAGGCGGCAGGCCGTCGATGAGCGTCATCAGGTCCGGTAGCTTGCCGGCGTCCAGCACGCGGCTGGTGATGGTGTCCTTGCTCACGCGGTAGGGCGCGGGAGGCGGGATTGGCTTCACCACCCAGCCGCAGTTCTCCCAGACGGGCGGCTGCTCGGTGGCCGGGTCGTAGCTCGGCGGGACGGTGACAACCCAGCCTTTGCGCTCCAGATTGGCGATGGCGGACGGGTCGGTTTCGGCGCGGAGCGCGCAGTCGAGGGTGAGGTAAGTCGTCATTACGAGCAGGCGATTTTCCAAGTTAATCCAAATTGCAGCTCGAATCTACGCCGCAGACTGTCGCTTAAATTTGAAGCAAAAACAATAACTGACCCTATGTCTCCATTTAGAAAACTTCCTGCAACTCCGGGGTTTCCTTGCCCAACTCGAAACCCATTTGTTCCGTAAAGCGAAGTATTAGTTGTCATCGTTTTTGTTGCCGCACTTCCCCCGTTTCGACGGACATAATAACTTGTGCCAGACCGGTAAATGCTTCCAACAATGAACGACCCAGTTGAATTTTGAATTCCAACTGCATCACCATATTGAGAGATACCGAATGAGCTATTCGGCATATTTGCATCCGTGCGATAAAAGTAAAAAACTGCCGAACCTATGCTAGCGGCACCATAATGGAAAACCATAGCCCCCGTAAAATTAGACAGGGTGGTATTTTGCTTATGGCAACCGACAATGGTCAAATCGCCAGTTGGAAATCCGGTGTCTGATCGTTGAAGAAAATCATTAGATCCGTCGAATCTAACAATAGAACTGCCACCTTGTTCTTGTGTCTGAAGGGTAGGTTGATTGGCTCCGGTGGTCTGCGATACATCGTAGCCATTACCGCTGCGATCCGACCAAGTACTAACTGCCGTATTGTCTGACTGGTCAATGAATCTCGCATCTAGGACGAACATCGCCCCGGCGTGCCCAGCGTTCAGATGTCTCTGCCGCGCCCTCATCAGCTCGACGTGTAGGAGATTTCGACGCCGAGGAGGCGGGCGTCCACGGCGAGGGTGTCGCCAGCATCCGTAGCCTTGCGGCTAAGTTCGTAGACGATGGGGTTCCCATTGGCAGCCGTACCTGCCAAGGTGATGGCAGAGGTGGCCGGGGAGATGTCCACGTCGTTAGCCGCCGTCAGGGTGTCGGTTGCCGTCTGTGCCGTGCCGGTAGCTTGGTCAATGGCATCGTCATTGGCGTAAGCCCGCCCGGAGAGCTGCCACACCACATCCCCCGAACCGGAAGCTGCCGTCCAATGGAACTTAGCCGTCACCGTCCCGGCGTTCCAGTTATTCGGCATAATGACCATCGCCTGCGCGTACTCGATGGCCGCAGCATCAAACTCCAGCACGTCGTAGTTCACCTTGTTGGTGGACGCCTCTAGGGAGTTGACGCCACAGCCAGAAGTGGTGCGGGGAATCCAAGCGGAAGCCGGAATCCAGACATTGGTTGATCCACCTCCAGAAGCACTCACCGCAGCCCACTCTGGATTGGCCCCGCTGCCCAGCGTCTTGAGATAATGCCCGCTGGTGCCAGCCGCCAGTCGCGTCCAAGTGGAAGCGCCCCGATACAGGAGGTCGCCCTGCGCGGCTGACCCCACGAAGTCCAGCACCTCCGACAGCGTGCATTCCTCAGTGTCGCCAGCCGCTGCCGTTTTCCGCCCAAGCACCCGGCTGGTCGCAGAGATGTTCTGCATCTTCGCATACGTCACAGCGTCGTTGGCGATGGTGGCAGCAAACGATCCCGTGCCGCTGCCGGTGACATCCCCCGTCAGGGAGATGGTTTGGTCCCCGGTGTTGGTGCCAGACGAGGTGCCGCTGAAGGTTCCGCTCTGGGTGGCCAGCGTGCCAAGCCCAAGTGTGGTGCGCTGCGCCGCCGCGTCCGCATCGTCCAACAGGGCCTTGCCCGCCGTTGTGACATCTCCGCCCATTTTTGCCGTGCTTACAGCCCCATTGGCAATGGTGGCGGCAAATGACCCGGTGCCAGAACCAGTGACGTCCCCCGTGAGGGTGATTGTTTGGTCGCCCGTATTGGTGCCGCTGCTGGTGCCGCTAAACGTCCCGCTCTGGGTGGCCAAGGTGCCAAGTCCAAGGGAAGTGCGGGCATCCGCCGGGGCCTCGTTCTTCCAGAGGCCGGTGGAACTCTCGTACACCAAGAACGAGTTGTTCACCGGGGACGTCAGCAGGACGTCGTGCAGCTCCTCCAGCTCAAAGCCGTTCAGGACATCGACGTAGATGATGCCGTCAGCGGAGCCAGCCTTCTTGATGCAATACCCGATGCGCACCCCGTGATTGGGCTGCGTCGGACGTACATTGGTGATGGCGCCCGGGGTGGTGGCCGACAGCCACAGCACATCGCCCTCATTGAAGGCATTGGTGTCCAGCGGCTTCAGCAAACCAGAGGTGATGATGAACCCGGAGCTGTTGTTGCTGATGCTCTCCGCCACCACGCCAATGGTGGTGGCCGAGTTGGGGTCACCATCCGCCTGCGCCAAGTCCACCTTGAGCTTGGTGCCGGACGATCCACTCTGCCGCACCACCTGCCCCTTGGTGAGGGTGGAGCCTGTCTGGTTGTAAATCTGTACGTGCAGGTCCACCCCCAGATGGGCGGACACGTTGGCGTTGAATCCAAGCTTGGGGGCGCTCTCCGTGCTGTCCCACACCATCACGCCCTGCGCCACCGAAGAGGCGGGGGCCGTGTCAAAGTGGAAGGCGTCAGCCGTCAGCTTGCCGTCGTCGTCAATGCTGGTGAGGCTGCTCTGCACCGTGGACCCGCCCGTACCATCCGCCCGGATGATGGCGTTGTCCGTGCTGCCCGTGGTGCCACCAATGCCACTGGATGCATTGAGGGTGGTGCCAGACATCGACAGGTTGGTGCCAAGCGTCAGCTCCTGTACATCCCCGGCCCCTGCCGCCGATCCACGCCCTAGCAGCTTGCTGGCCGCCGACACGTTCTGCATCTTGGCATACGTGATGGCGTCGTTGTCCACCGTCCAGACTGCTCCCGAGGAGCTGACGGTGATGTCACCCTTGTCCCCGTCCGTCACCCCACCCGTGCCGCCAGAGGCGTAGGACAGGCTGTTCCACGCCGTTACGCCATCACCCCACTTGTGCTTGAGTGTGTCGGTTTCGTACCCAATCTGCCCAGCCTCCAGAACAGGGTTGTTGGAAGTCCAGTTGGCGGCGGTGTCCCTACGGTGACGGAGAATTGCAGGAGTGCTCATACTGAGGTGCCCGGATCGAGGTCTACAGTGGAAGCAGTGTACACGGTGGTACTGCTCCCGGCGTCCAAATCAAACACGGACAGGATGCCATCGCTGGTGCCCTCCGACAGGTCCCAAGCCCCGGATACGGCCCCGCCAGCCCGCCAGCGTCCGTCGTGCCCAAGCACCTGCGTGGTGCCCCGCTTGAAGGGTGGAATAGGCTTCCAGCCCATTCCACGCCCAATGTCCTCCAGCGACCACCCATCCTTCAGGTCGCGGACTAACGTCTCTTTGGTGATGGCGGGCATAGGGGCTATTCTACCCTATGCCCGGAAACAGCCTTTCCTTGGCGTTTAAGCCACTTTGGCAGGCCGCTTGGACCAGAGAGACCACCCGAGGGCTCCGAGGCTTCCCAGAGCCCCTGCGATGGTCTCAATGGCCCCTGCGTCCAGCTCAATGCCCTTGGCAAGGAGCCAGCCGGAAGCAATGCCCAGAAGGTGACGAACGATGGAGGCGATGATTGACGGGTTCATAGTTAGTCGGATTCGGGCTTTTGGACGGACGGTTCAACCAGCTTCTGGAGGGCGTTAAGGGCCTGCTCCAGAAGCTCGTGATCTTGACGGGTGCCGCGAAATTGGACGGCCACCTGACTGAGGATGTTCAGAGCCTGCTTAGGGTCCATCCCTTAAACAGGGGACAAACCCGCATTCTGGGCAAGAACTTTGTAGAACGCCTCGTCGGTGGTCCAAGTGGCGGTCTGAGCCTCGGTGGCATTGACCAGTTGGGCGCTCACTTCCGCACCGGCAGCGTCGAGGAGGACGCAGTCGGCAACGGCGGGGCCACCCTGATAGTTGACGTAGCGGGCCGTGAACTTGGTCGCGGACTTGGTGCCGGTCGGGGTCCAGACAGACACGGGCTGCACATTGATGATGGTATTCATAGGAGATTAGTCGTTGGTGGTTTTGGCTGCGAGGTAGTAAGTGGTACCGCCGATTACCATCGTGATGGTGCGGTTGGGGCTCGTAGGACTAACGGTGTTGACGGTGTTCCCGATGGAAATGGCGCCAGCAAACGTGGTATTCCCGTTCGTGTTGTCGATGGTGATGCGTGAGGTGTTTGCCGAACCCGTGCGCGTGGCAAAGATCGTAGTCCCCGCCGAACCGTCACCAATCAGAATGGTGTTGGTTGACGCCGCCGAGTAATAGACTCCGAGGCCGTAGTTGCCATTCCAAGCTGCGGGCAAACCAGAATCGACGTTGTTCGCGGCACTAAGAGCAACCACCGAGCCACTAGCGCCAATGCGAGCGTGAGACGCGGTGGATGCATAACCACCCGCATAGATCGCCCCCGCCACCCCCACGCCCCCGCTCACCACCAGCGCACCGCTGGAGGTGGACGTGGAGGCGGTGGAATTGGTCAGTAGCGTCGTTCCCGCATTACGGAGACCGACATTGGTGCTAGAGGCTCCAGACTGCGCGGAAATATCAATGCCGTAAGCGTTAGTTACACCAGCCGCTCCGTGATTTTCAACTTTGAGACCGAAGATGGTAGAGATTGCCGCTCCAGCGTTAAGCGTCGGAGTGTAAGCCCGCAAAGAAAACGCACTGCCAACAGAGGAGGATGCCGCTGCAGCAACACCAAAAAACCCGCCATCTACCGTCGCCGCGTTGACGGTTGGGTACGAATAAAAGCCGTACTGATTAGTCCCCACCGAAAGCGTAGATTGGACCCGCAATCCAATATCCCCACTAGCAGCAGTCCCAATACCAACGGTGCCGCTCAACGTGATGTTGCCGCCCGCGACGATGCTACCCCCCACCCCCAGCCCGCCGCTCGTCCCGTTGCCGACCACCAGCGCGCCGGTAGAGGTGGTGGTGGAGGCGGACGTGGAAGGCACCTTCACAAGCCCGCCGGACGGATTCAGATGAAGCTCTTTCCACGTAGTGCCAGAATCCGCAGATGCAATGAAACCGTAGTCGCCGCTAGTGTTGTACCCAATCGCAATACGTTTGGTTGCACCAAAAATCGCAGCCGTGGGCAAACCATCCAAGGAGGTCGTTGCCGCAGCCGTAAGCAGGCCATTGGCCGTCAGCGTCCCCGTCACCGTGGCGTTGCCGCCAAACGTGGGGCTGAAGGCATTCAGCTTCCGCGTGCCGTTCGTCGTCCCGTCTACGGCAATGAAGTCGTCAGAGGCCGTACTGGAGGCCGTCGTCGTAAGGTCCTTGATGCGAATGTCGGCCATATTAGGTGAGGGCTATGAAGGGATTGGCGGCGCTATCTACCAAACGATCTCCGCTGGAAGTGATGAGCGTAAACTGAACGTCGGGCCTATTGATGTACGGGACGCTGTTAAGCGTGTCCGACCAGAACGCACGATCCACCGCCGCAGGCGTAAACCCACGGTAGAGGTTGTCCGTCTTGGACAGAAGCGCCGTCTCAAATACCGTCACAGGTAGTTAAGCTCCTGAATCTCCACCACCACGTCAGTCGAGTCCTTGCGGATGGCCTTCGCGGCAATCGCCATCTGCCGGGTCCAATAGGCCGACGCCCCATTGGGATAGACAAACCCCTTGGTCGCAGTCGGGCTGCTCCCGTCGAACGTCACCCGCGCATCCGCGTTGTTGAACTGCACAAGGACGTGGGTGGTGCCAGCAGCCAAGGTGAAGTCCACCACAGCCTCCGCAGCAGAGCTAACGGTGTTCTGGGCGTGCGTCGCGCTATTCTGGGGAATAGCCTGGGACGGGGTGTTGACGATGCGGGCGTTGGCCATATTAGCGAATGGTTGAGTGGCGAGACTGCGTGGAGCTATGCGACCGAATGCGCTTCCCCACAGTGTTGAAGTTGCGCTGGTTCATCACGTTCTCCAATTCTAGCACAAGCAGCGACTCGGCGTAGGCATCCTCAGCCGCAGCCTTCTCATTCTGCCCATCATACCGCAGGAAGTCGGCAAAGGCCCCGTGGGCGGCGTATTGGAAGAACTCCTGCGGCACCTGCGTGTTGGTGGTGGTGTTGTAGTCCCCGTCCCACCGCTTCTTGTAGTCCACGTACACCGTCGTGACGTCATCCGGCGGGGACACCAGCGCCGCCCCGTTGGCCGTCACGTAGAACGTCAATTCAGGCACCGAGTAGGTGCCATAGGGCGTTTCATTGTAGATGCGCAGGAACGTATCTATCGGGTTGAGAGTGGCTTGCGTGAAAGGCACCACCCCGGCGGAGATGGCCCGAGCCTCCCCAGTCACCAAATACCGGGGCCAGTGCTGGTTGCGCCGGTAGGCGTTGTACAGCCTCCGGTTGATGAACGCCGACACCAGCACCTGCTCCTCCGCCGTGAACGCCGTGTTCCCGGTGAGGCCCTTGGTGAGGGTGAGGAGGTTGCTGAAGGTGTCGGTTTGCATCAGATGCGGTTGGGAGCCAGATGGGGAAACTTCTTCTGATGATAGCGGATGAACTCCTTGCTGTTCACCTCCTGCCGCCCAAACTTGTGGATAAGCCGGAAATACTCATCGGCAGGGTAGAAGGCCACCGCCTTACCCAGCCCGGGGATGGTCTTGTGCCCCTTCCACTTCTTGGCTTCGTGCGCAGCCAGCACCTCCTCCTTCTTCTCCGCTACCTTCACCAGCTCAAAGCCGGTGCGAATCTCACGAATCAGGGCATCCTTAACAGCTCCCTCCCCGGGCAGCTTGGTGATGATGTGCATAAAAAAAGGGCTCCCCCAGTGGAGGAGCCCCATTGTAGCAGCCTTGCGGGCTGTTAGCTGAACTTGGCGAGGTCGATGATGCGCAGGCCGATGACGAACTCACCAGCGGTGATGGACGCGATGGCCGAATCCGTCACCTTGATGTAGACGTCCTGAGCAGACGCACCCTGCTTCACCGCCTGCGACAGACCGGAGGTGTTCGTCGCGGTGCCAGCGGTATACTGGTCGCCCGTGTTGAACACCGGGTTGGTCATCGCGTCGGCGTCGAGGCCGTTGATGAACTCGTCCGGGTCGGCCAGCGTGGTGCCGACGTCGAGCACCAGCGTCGTGGTGCCCGAAACCGCCACCGTCTTGGCAATGCCGACGAGCTCCACCGCGCCGTGCGCAGGAATCTGCGCAATGATGCGGGTGCCGCCGTTGCCGATTTCCTTCAGGTCGTTGTGGTCCAGACGGACGACATCGGTGAAGACGCCCGACTCATTAACAGTTACTTTGGCCATATTGGATTCCTCCTTGGTTTGGGGTTAGCTGAGGACCGTGATCTTGCCGTGCGCCGCCGGATGCGCCACCTTGAGGGTGCCGGTCCAATCGACGTAGCCACGCTCACCACCACCCAGATTGGGCAGGCGGGTGGAGCCGAGCGGGATGAGCTCACCCACCGCGTAGAAGTCGGGGTTGATGAGGTAGCCCGTGTCCTTGTTCGTGGTGTCCGGGGCGCAGTCCGGGTTCATATCCACGATGGTGATGATGCCGTGGTCGGACTGATACTGACCAACCGCCAGCTTGATGAGACCGGACGAGCTGTCGGCATTGTACTGCCGCAGCGCACCGCTGGTCGTGTCAGCGCGGGCGAAGTCGGTCACCACCCGGCGGAGGGCCGTGTCAGCCAGCAGCGTCAGCGAGTTGGTCGCGCCGTTCTGCCGGTAGACGGAGGTGATGAGGTTGTTCAGCACCGTCTCGTTGAAGGTGCCCGAGGCGTGGATGGAACCAGCCGGGGTGCGGTAGTCGGCGGGGACGTCCGCCGGACCGGCGGAGGCAATCCAGTCACCGAAGCCACGCATCGGGTAGGCGACGCCACCACCGGTCTCGGCGGCGCGGCCCTGCGTGCCGAGAAGGGTCTTCTCGACGTCGCGCTTCAGTTCCTTGACGGCCTTCATCTCCGCACGGGCGATGTCCTGCGGGCCAACCGAGGAGACGGCCTGCTGGAAGTCGCTGACGCGGAAGGACCGGCGGCGCTTGTGGATGTAGTTGCCGAGACGGGCAACCGACTCAAACTTGTCGTCGAAGTCGGTGACGTCAGCACCCTCGCTCACCGCGTCGGAGACGGGCGAGGCGAGCTTGTCAACGCCCCACTCAACGAAGGTGGCGTTGCACTTGAACTTGTCAGCCGCGCTCAGGAACGGGGTGTCCGAGGGCGCAAGCGTGTTGATGGCATCGTGCAGGTCCTCACGGTTGAGGGCCGCCGCGCCGGGGGAGGTGGTATCGTAGGTAGCGGAGAACGACATAACTGATTATTGTTTACTGCGTTTGGAGATTTGTGCTGCGCGGAGGGCAATGAAGTCGTTGGGGCTTCCAGTTTGCTTAAACCGGCTTTCAATGTCCTTCAGTTGGCGGTCCATCCGGTTTTCAGGCCGGTCGGAGGCCGCAGCAACTTGGGACGGGGTGGACGGAGGCGACAACGCGGGGGACTTCGGCTTGGCGTCCATCTCCAGCGTGCGCCGCCCGTAGATCGAGTTGGCGGCGTGGGCCACCAAGTATTCAATCTGCGGGGCAATCTCGGGGACCAGCTCCTTCGCCCGCTTGAGGCGGGGGTCGCTCACCATAGCTTCGTAGCGCTTGCGAGTGTCATTGTCCTCGCCAGCCATCCACGGCAACTCGTTCTTGGCCAGAGCCTTGAACTGCTCCTCCATCGCCGACCGCTGCGCCCTGTTCTGGAGTTCCTTCCACTGAGCAGGGATGTATTTGGTCTGGCGACGTCGGGCGTTGCGGAGCATTTCCCGCATCTGCATCTTGGTGTAGGCTTTGCCGTCGTCACTGGTGTAGACGACTTCATCGCTACCAAGGTCCTCAGCCTTGAAGAGGATGTCCTCCGCCGACTCGACGAAACTGTCCACCTCTTCCTTCTGCTTTTGCAGCTCTTCGACGGTGGCAATCGACTCGTAGGGGTTGTCCTCAACCTTGGCTTCAGGGAGCTGCTGTCTGGCCTGCACGATGGCAAGTTCCAGAGCGGCTGCCTTCTCCTCGGCAAGCTTGCGCTTGGCCGTGAGCTCGGCAATTCGCTTGAGCAGCCCGCTCTTGCCCTTCTGGGCAAGCTCGGAAATCTCCTCGTCCGTAAGGTCCTCGATGTCCTTTGAAAGAACCTCCTTGGGGGGCGTGGCTTCGGCGTCGGTGGTGCCCTCCTTGGGCGCTTCCACCTTCTCCTCAACCTGCCCGGTAGGAGCCGGTTCAACCTGCGCGGGCTTGCCGCTCAGTTTGGCAATTCGGGCCGACAGGAAGGCGGCATCCGAAGTTGGCTTGTTTTCCACGGCTGGTTTAGCGTCTGCCGCGTTGGACGTAACGACTTCTGACATAGGTGATCCCGCCATCTTTGCGCCTTGGCGACTGCGAATTGAGCGGGATGCTACCACACCATTTTGCTGCTTGACCCAAAATCGTCAGAACAGTCAATTAGGGTATGGACCCCAAGAGCCTTGAGCGTCTCCACAACAATGAGGACTTCCTTGCCTTCTTGGAGGACGTCCAAGCCCAGCGTGAGGGCTGGATTGGCCAGCTTCACGACCGCTCCACGGACAGCGTGCAGCAGATCGCCGGGCGCATCTGCGCCCTCGACGACGTACTTGGCGGGGCCAACTACAAGGAGCTGAAGGCCAAATGGGCCTCGCTCAGGCAGTGAGGCCCTGCGTCTGAACCTCGCCCATCTGGGCAGGGGCAGTGCCAATCCGCCCAATCTGGGCGTTCTGCATCTGCTGCATCTGGAACTGGTATTGCTGCAAATACTTCTCCAGACGCCCACGGAACGCCTCGTCCTGCTGTAGGCGCTGCATAACGTCGGGTTGCTGGGTGTACTGCTGGATGGTTTGCATCGCCACCTGAGCCCCGTTGGGACGAGCTCCCACCTCGATGCCCGCGTAGATTTTGGACAGGTCGTCCGTCACCTGCTTCACAATCTGCTGCTGCGACTCCTCGGCAGGCTGGAGCACGGCATCCGCCAGCACCGGGTTGATGGACGAGGCCATCACCTCCAGCAGGCGGTCCATATTGATGCGCCCGTTGCGGTCAAACTGGACGAGGCTGACAAACTGGTTGAGCTGCGTCTCCAGATTCTCCGGGTCGGCGGACAGAACGTCGTAGTTGACCACGATGTCGAAGTTCTCATTCGGGTCACCCCGGGAGAACCGCTGCGGATCGGACACGCCCGTGACGCGGAAGAACACCTCCTACGGGCCGAAGCGCTGATAGCACTTGAAGGCCAAGCGGATGACGTCCCGAACGTGGGCCAAAAACTTGTCCACGAAGTGCTGCTGACGGATGCGGCTCATCGGGTTTTCGTGGTCCAACCCCATAATGGTGTTGGCCTGCTGCATCATCGTGTTCTCCAGCTCCACGGAGCCGGGATTGAACGGGGGCGTCGGACCAAACTGAATCTCGCCCATCCGGCGGTAGGGGATGCGGGCCGCCGGACCGTAGCCGGTGGGCGGCTGACCCGTCACCGGGTAGAGCAGGGGAGGGATGGTCGCCATACTGTTCCGGTCGGAACGGCTGTCGCGCTCTCCCTTAATCTGCCACTGAAGGCCGATGAGCTGTTCAGGCACCGTAGCCAGCTCGTACAGGCGCTTGTTGTCCTCAAACAGCTTGGTGACCACGAACGGGTAGTCGTCGTAGCCGTTCATCAGCTCAAACTTGGCGTATTTGGGCTCGTCCGTCCGGCCCGTGTAGCGCTGGTGGAACACCGTGCAATAGATGCCCTGCGCGTTCTCCTCCTTGTCCACCATCCGTTGGTAGGCATAGATGACCTCGTACAACTCGTTGGTCATCTCCTGCGCCGAGCGGTTGGTCTGCGTGTTGGTGCGCGGGTCGGTGAGGTCGATGCTGACAGGCTGCGTGGACGTCACGTAGTCCACCCAATCGGCGTCCCAGCCCTCCGTCGCCACCTTGTTGTGCAGCTCCTGCGCCGTGTGCAGGACGCGCAGGAAGCAGTAGGGGGCCTTCTGGTAGTCGGTGGTGTAGGCCGGGAAGAAGACGTCCCCGTCAGGCGCACAGGCCATCGTGCAGGGATTGTTGATCGACTGCCGCACCACCGACAACTCCGCGCTGCCCGTGTCCCGCAGCTTCTTCACCGCCACCTTGGCCTTCTTCAGCGTCACCCCCTTAAACTGCTGAGTGAACAGGGTGGCAATCTGATCGTCGGCCTTCCCCTCAATGATGAGGGAAGCCATATCCGGGCTCATCTGCGCAATCTGCTGCAAATCGAGCCGCTGCATAAACGTGCGGTCCTCCTTGCGCCAGCCGACGTAAGTCACCATAATCCCACGCTCAAACAGGTAGTTGGCCCCCAGCTCCATCTGCCGCTTGAAGTCGGGGATGTAGCTGCTCACCATCCACTTTAGGAAGGCCGAGGTCACCCGCGCCCGCCCGAGGTCGCCCAGCTCCACCGGGTAGGCCCTTACGTTCGCCCGCGAGAGCGCCGACATACACAGCGCAACGTAAGTGTTGATAAAGTTGTTGATGAGGGGCACTTCCGTGTCCGACGCCCCTTCAAACGGGAAGGCGTCGGGTCCCCACTTGCGGAGGTCCTTGGCCTTGTTGGGCCAGATGCAACGGCGGTAGTCAAAGCTGTCACGGGTGGAGCTAAGATACCAAGCCAAGTCATTCACCGTGCGGTCGTAGGCGGTTTTGAGCGCAAGGACGTCAGGCTGCTTGCCGACGTAGGTGAGTGCCTCGGTGTTGTTGGTTTTCATTCCTTGGGGAGTAGCTTGCGCTGAAGGCCGACGATGATTTTGTTGCTGAATGACTTATTGGCGCCCACCTTGTCGGCCAGAAGCTCGGGGGCCATCGGCTGGTAGCAGGCGTTCAGGGTCCGCGTGAGGATTTCAAAGCCCAGCAGACGGTCCATCTGCTCGGCTTGCCACGCCGGATTGAGGGTCGGGTCAACGCCCGCCAAGAGCTTCGTGTCGGTATGTTTTTCCACCGTTGGCGTCCTCGATGACGTCTACGTTGATGAGTTTGCCCACAAGCCTATCACACCAGCTTGGTTTGACGGCCACCAACACCTTGTCCCCCAGCCCCACTTCAGGGATGCAATAAATCCAATGGGGGTTGGGGGCAGCCTTGACGGCCCGGACACGGATGCGCTTGGGCACCGCCAGCGGCACAGCCACCGCAAGCCTCACCTTCTCCGCCCCAGCCCGGGTGAACCAGTGCTTCCCGTCGATGATGCCGTGCTCATCGTCGGCCAGCTTCTCATCCCGGATGCGGGCAAGCTGGAAGCGGGTGATCTTCAGCTCATTGGCGAGGTCCTTGAAGGACACTAGGTCAGTAGAATGCATTCTTGGGGCGTGTAATGGCCATCTGGCCGGGTGAAATGTGGCGGATGTCGGCTATGGCAGCATACCGGAGGACGTCCACAGGGTCCTTCCACGCCTCGTCCAGCCCACCATCAGCCGTGTATTCCTGAATGGCCGTGATGATGTTCTGACAGCGGTTGCTGATGTAGATGCGGGGCCGATTTACGCTGTCCATCGGCTTCTTGCGGTCGTAGGCCATCTTGGTTTGCAGCGCTTGCAGGCCATCCTCGATGTCCAACCCCGGGGCAGGCACAAAAACGAGGCCATTGTCGCTCAAATCCTCAATGATGGACGACGCCCCGTTCTGCGTCTGGTACTTTTGGGCACCCAGACGGGGGTCGATGAGCCGTTCCAAGGGCTTGAGCCCCGCATCCTGCTCAATCTGGCCAATCAGGGCCACATAGTCGCCTATCCCATACCCCAAACCCTTGGCCCCGGGGCCGTGCATCCACTTCCCGCCCCTCATCTCGGCCCATTCCCCCACGTTGACGTCCGGCCACTCGGCCACCACGTACCAAGTGTCGCTGGGATCGACCACAATCCAGCACATAAACCAATTCTTCCGCCCCGCCGGGTCCAACACCATATAGTGGGTGGTGTCCTTCTTGGGTATCTTTTCCGGGTCGATGACGTTGACGTCGATGGAGAAGCCCGGAAAGCGTGTTGTAAGCGTCTTGGTGGGCACCCCGTAGGCCGCCGTCAGCGTGTAGGCGTCGTCCCCCTTGGCCCGACACTGCTCGGCAATGCTCTCATACCCAGACCAAGGGTTGTCCTTGCTGTGGAAGTAGACGATGCCCGTGTTCTTGGCGTCGTTCTCCTGCAAGTAGGGCACCTCAATGTTCTTCAGCAGCTCC
>Ga0181355_1000571_pt1 | contig 15744 bp, 20 predicted proteins | sample Fa13VDMM15DN_FD_130099 | JGI IMG/M metagenome (GOLD analysis project Ga0181355, IMG submission 130099) | Freshwater viral communities from Lake Michigan, USA - Fa13.VD.MM15.D.N | ecosystem: Environmental > Aquatic > Freshwater > Lake | place: USA: Michigan | collected 2013-09-23 | reverse complement strand
TCTTCCGATCTGGAAAAGAGAGACAGACCTAGATCGTATAGATTGTCTGAAGATGGTGTTGTGTGGCCAGCAATCTGCAATGTACTATATGGATTTATGTCATTTGTCGCTATAGCTAATCTTAAATTAGTAAGATCGCCGCGTATTAATGGTTTTAATCCAGAACCTAATGGATTGTCACATATATAATCATCATTAACGGGGTGTGATGCTATAAATAATTGATTATTAGTATCTCTTGTTACGTAATAACCAGCACCGTGACCAATCGCAATATTAAAATTACCAATTCTATTATTGTTTAATGAGAAGTTGCCTAAACCAACATTCCCAAAGCCCGTCGTGTTTCCAGCAAGAGAATGGAAACCAAGGGCAACATTGTCTTCACCAAAAAGATTACAACTAAGAGCAAAAGAACCTATAGCCGTATTTTTTGAACCTTGATAGTTGGCTTTTAGCGCACTATATCCAAACGCACTATTATCAACAGTGCTGTATCCATCTAGATTTAATTTTTCAAGCGTTAAGCTGCCAGCTTTTGTTGTTCTAATTTCTGGCGTAGAGAAATTTAACGCAGCGAGATTGCTAGCGCCTGTTAATAAATGTACTGAGTCTATTATATCTAATAAGTTATGGCGTATGCTGTATGGAGAAATTTGGCCAGTAGAATTATCAGATAGTTCATTCAGTACATTCTCAACAAGATTATTCTTGTTTAAGATCATTTTGAACTTTCTTAGTTGAAGCTAATCTCTAGTGAATTACTGTCAAATTTAATATTGTCGCCAGTATATACGTATCTTGGATTTTCTAATTGGGCATACATTAATAAATTACCAGAACCATGATTTGATGTATCAACAACTGCTACCCCAGAAACCCAGCCCCAATCTGTAAAAGCTGTATTAAAAATAAGCTGTGTTGAATTTCTAATAAAACCGTTGCCTTCATAGTAGGTATAACCGGGATCAGTGGCTACGCCGCTCTGTTGCAAACTTACGGGGGCATACAAAACAACATTAGGAAATTCTTTGAATCTATAAGACTGTGAAGCACCAGCACTATCTGCATTATTGGCTGCTGTTCTGTTTAGATATAACGGATAAAAATATCCAGATAATCCAATTGTTGCACCAGAGTTACTTGTGCCATAAACAGAGTACGTGGTAAGATCGTTTATGCCAACGTTATTCCACATAACGTCGCCACTAGTGGCTGGATTAAATAGGGTTACTCTTTTATAATTTGTGCTTACAAAATTATTACCCCTAGATACTCCAGAAGGAATTTCTGGGATTGTAAATCCAGTATCTGAATCAAGTGGTACACCGCTAGTTAAAGCGATAGCAATTTCAGTAGGTCTAACAAAAGCCGTATTCCTAAATATGTGGCTTAAAAGACCTGACTCTAGATAATCCGATAATGCGGCCATATTTTTCTCCTAATTTAGAGTCCTATTATAGAATGTCTACTGTTATATACACGAAATAAGCCACCCCCAAGTAATTGAAGGTGGCTCTTTCGTTAGCTAAACCGTTGGTTTAAGTGCTAGATTAGAATGAGCCAAGAATGACTCTACGATTATCTAGAACACCAAAGCCAAGCTCTGCAAAGCCATAATAACCGGCGCGTTGCTGACGATGAAGAGTAGGATCTTCAAACACCTGTAGCTGCTCCTTAACTGGCATTACGAAGCTATCCGTTGTTGACTGATCAAGACCAACAACTAGTTCAAGGTCGCTAGCCTGTACTGCACCACCGAGATCGGTTGTGAAGAACGATTGATAAGTTTGACCTTCACCTAGTTCGTCTAGATCATGTAGACGCACACCAAACACGTTGGTCATAGGAGCGCCATCAACTGGAGCATTGTAGATCTCACGACGAGTTAGATCGTCAACTTGATCAAAACCCCAATTGCGGATATCTTCTAAAGCTTCTGGGCTTACGTAAACATCTGTTAGGCGACCACGACCCACTGATGCTGAGTTACCACCGCTATTTCGGCGCATAACTGTCTGCATTAGTGAAACTAGTCTCTTTGAAAAGAGGCCAGCAGTAGCATCTGCATCATAAACAAGAATATTACGATCAACGCCAGCAGCTAGAATTGTGTGCCAACCGTCATCGTTCATCTTCTTTGTAAAACCGGCTTCCATCACCTGCATAGCGCGAGCAACAATATCCCATCGTGCTTCGCGGGCATAGCGAAGTAGATAGTCAACTGAAGAAGCGATACTATAGGTGGGGATCATCACATAGTCACCTTCGACTGAACGCTCTGGGATTCTACCGTGGCCGGGATTGGTGTAAGCAACATGCTCACCTTCAAGGCCGGGAGAAACGAGGTCGAGGGGGAATTCTGTGGTTGAACCGGGTTCAACGTTAATGGTTTCGAAAATATTACCAAGAATATTGCCAACTAGAACACCCTTACGTAGTGGTAGTTCTAGAGCCTTTGCAAACTCACGTTGAGCAGAGGCGGCTACATTGATATCGGCATCACCAGACTTACGGAGAAGGCTGATGAACTCATCGCTAGGTCTTTTATTTATGGGCATGTGTTATTCTCCTTATTAGTTTCTTTCTTTAGATCAAGGTAGGTTAACTTCTACTTTGGCATAACCGTCCTCATCCTTACTGGATAGGAAGCGACCAATCGCTAGTACACCAGAACTGCCGGGGCTATCGGGACGAATGTTACCGGCTGTAACGTGACAAGCATAGGCAACGTCGCCAGCGACGGGAGTGCCTGTGAGACTATTAGTTACAACATAACCCTTGCGGAGTACTGTAACCTTACCACCCTTCTGGACTTCATCCTTATGTTGATTAAGGTGAGTACGGGTTAGATCCTTATTTACTACGTCGTTAAGTAGGATACCTACTGGGCGACTTGCGGCTGTGACTACAGCGTATGTAACAAGGTTAACACCTTGATCCATTGCAGCGCCAGAACCGGCAGTACCATGTACAACAACGCCACCGCGAGTAGCAGTACCGGCATTGTAGAAGAAACTAATATCTGTCTGAAGTTCGTATCTATCTGATTTTAGGGCCATAGTTTTTCTCCTATTTTAATTCACTTACGTAAAACGTTTTCGGTGAGCCACTCTGCTACACTAGCTCTTGTGGCAGCTAACTCGTCTTTATCATTAGAAGCGTCAACGAGAGCGGCTTCTGTCGATGAAACACCGTTAAAAAGTTCTTCTGTTGCTTCTTCGGCCACGGCGGCTTCTGTTGAAACAACTTCTGCTTTTGCATCTTTTTCATTCTTTTCGTCTTTGACCAATTCTTCCTTGGTCATAGTCTTAGTGTGTTTTGCAGCTTTCTTCTTGAACATAGCTACAATGGCATCAAAAGCTGGATCTTCTAAAGTGTCATAAAGAGAAAGTGATTCTTCCGCTTCGGCTTCTTCAAAACCAGAAGCCATTAGCTTTTGTTTTCGCATACGATTCTTTTCTTTCTTCTTCATGTCGTGCATTGTGGCGACAGTTTCTGAAAGCTGTGTTTCTTTTATTAATAGTTTTTCTTGAAGACTTAATACTGCTGCTTCAAGAATTTTGATTGCTTCGTCTTTTTCAGCTAGTGCTACTTCAAAAGCTGAAATCTTAGCTGATAATTCTGCTTCAGCTTCAACTTGAGTAACTGTAACTTCATCTACTGAAGAAGCTACGTCTTCTGTTGCTAGCTGTTTCTCTTCGTTATTATCTTGCATTTTAAAATCTCCTTTAGCATTAAAATCGTTCTGTTCATTAGTAGAGAATGCTTTACTAGAATCAAGAATTATACTTCTTGGGTTTGCTGGTTTAGATACTAGACCTTTACCAGAAAAAGAAATATCTCTTAATGATCTACCAATTTTATAACCTTCGTATTCTCCAGTACCGCCATAAGCTCTTAAGTGTTTTGTTAAAAATGCTGAGTCTTCATTTCTGGCGATAACTTTGTTGTCACCATTGGGGTTTACAACTGCATAGTCAAAACCAGAGAATAGGCATTCCATTGAGACAAACCACTTGCCTTCTTCTATCTCTGATATTATCTTTTGCATTCTCTCTTTGTTTTCTGGATTAGACCAACTGTTATATAAAACAGCTTCAGTTATTATATCAAACTGTTGTGGAACTTCTTTTGAGTCTGCTTCTAATTTAGAGCCATTACCATCAATAACATAACTACCAGTAATATGGCCAATTATATCATTCTCATTATGCATAAAATTAAACTGCTTGTCCTCTGGTGTGTTTCTTGCGGCCCAAGTTTGTTCGGGAGCGAAAACATCATCATTCTTATTCCAACCAGTTGAAACTAAAACTGACTTGATATAATGTAAATCTATTTGATTACGATTGCTTGACGCTTGTAGTTTAGTAATTATACTTGACAACGATGGTAATTCTTGTGTTAATGAAACTTGTGAGCAATATGCAATAGAGCTTTCGCTCCGCACAAGCTCTGAAATTCCATCCATAATTTCTGATTTATATATTTGCATTATATGATACGCCTTTCAGAATTAGTATACACTAAATTAAGTAAAAGCTTAAACTAGGGTGTTTTGTTCAATAAATAACCCAATTATGTTTCTGCGATAATTATCAATAGTCATATGATCAGTGTTAATATTGCGAGATTCTAGTAACGCCATAAATTCTTTAGGAGTAGTCTTTTTTGTGCTTAAAATTGCGTGAACGCTCTCTGTTGTAGCTGGTTGCATAAGAGGAAGATTAGTAAGAATATCGACCTTAAGTTGTTCTAGAGAACTGGCTTCTAGCTTGGTAAGTTGGCGTAAATTTTTCTTATTATGACAATTGAGGAATGCATTATTAATTACACTGGAAATGTTATCCCATGACGCCTCTGCCCATACTAATAATTCAGCAACTCCCGGTTTTGACTTGGGATTTGCTACTCGTTGTTTTCTGGGTTCTGAATCTTTAGTGAGGGGCGGTCTACCGTTTGGATTGGGGGGTGCGGCTTTATTCGCTGGACCTCCGCCTCCTACTGGCGGGGCTTTTGGTTGTAGTGGCTGTAATAATAAATCATTAGGAATACTACTCTTTAAACCAACGTCTTTAGGCATAAGCTTTCCAGACTGAAAACCAATCTTTTCCAAAGCTTCTTTTTGCTGTGGATCGTGATATGGACCAGCCTTCTTTGGAGTAGCTCCATCATTTCTTTCAGCAACCTCTCTTTGAATTCTAATCTTTTCAATTTGTGGAATTTCTTTGAATCTTTCAAGAAGTGTTTCTTGACTAATTAAATCTCTATCCGCTAACTGAATAAGAAGATTTTTTTCTGTAGCTTCGTCAGAAAGACTCATATTATCATATTGGATGTAGGCTTTGTATCTAAAACCCATTGCCTGTCTAACAAGTTCTATTTCTTTTTCCCAGAACTTAGTTAGCAAATCTCTGCCATACTGAAGTCTTTCTACTAGTGTTTTTAGGGAGATAAAGTTATTAGTAAAGCCGCCACCGTTGGTTGCCATGCCAGTTAATGTCGGAGGCACACCTAGTCCAGCATATATACTATTAAGTACCGCCGAATATTTTTCTGAACCCAAAAATTTATAAACTTCACTATTGGATTCTCTAAAAGACAATTCTGGACCCCATACCAATTCCATAGTACCGCCACCAACGTTACTGGCTAAAATATCTCTTAGTTTATTAATAGCAGCTTTGTTAGGTAAAATTTTATGTTCAAGACTACCGAGTGTCCATAGGCGAATATTTGATATAGCTCCATCAAGAGCGGATAAGTCAGCTAGTCTCATTTTTTCTAGCATAATAATATCATCTAGAATAGCATATATCATGGGATTGGCCCACTGTAGCCAATCATCTTTTTTATAATGAAATACGCACAAGCGATCATTATCTAGTGGAATATGTTTATCTTTATTTTTAATGGCTTGTTTAACGTTTGTGGGTAGCGTATCCATAACATCATTTGGAATATCGCCATCTAGAAACTTATCAAAAAATGAACCAGCACTCAAACTATAGTTGAACTGACCTAAAAATAGTGCTAGGTTTCCTTTTTTCATTTCAACAGTGAGGGGGTTAAAAAAGTTATACCTCCAAGGTATTGTATTCTCTTTCATATTAGGAACTTCAACCTTAATATCACTAGCCAAAGACTTCATATATTTGGTTAGCTCTGGAGTTATTTTTGCAAAGCTTCTATAAGCGATAACATTACCAGCTTTGTATAGATTATTTAAAAAGCGCTCTGATCTTTCTTGACCATTAACGCTCTTAAACCATTGCTGATAAAATCTTTCTACGCTCTTATTCGGATGGACAATGTTAATGCCCTGAGAACCAAAGTCGCCCATCAAGTCAATAACGTTGCGAATAATACCTACTTTGTCGTAGGCATCTAAACACATTTTAATGGCTCGCCTTTGCTGGGCAGGAACTTGCTCGTTAGGTCTAAATGCGTAATAATCTAACTGGTTAAATCCCGGCTTGACACTCTTGTTTGGTTCAACGTCAGTAAAAGTACGATATGTGCTACCAGAGGATTTAGTTAAGCCGGTATATGATTGAACATTATCCGAGAATTGAGACATAGCAGCAGATTTACTTTTACTATCATCTGACCAAGTTATCATGTCTTTATTATCCATTTTAGCCCTCAATTAGATTGTAATTGGATTACCAATGTTTAATACACATCTTTCATATTCTCTGAAAACCAGCTAGGTCCAGTGTACAGTTTTTCGTTCTCATATTTAGCTGTACCTGATCTGCCCGTTGCAAATCCACCATAGAAATTATATGTTGCTTGCTCTGGGGTTCTTTGTAAGACTCTAGCCGCCATATTTGCCATTAAAAGTGCAGAATATCGATCTTTTCTCATCTTACTTTTTCTGCCGGTTCCAACGATAACTTCTGGGGTATCCCAACGATCCCTACCACTATTAGTCTGGGTCATTTGAATCATAGAAAGTTCGTCTTTTAATTCTTCAATATCCATGACGCATTCTTCTAAAGTATCGAACATTCTATGCTTTACAGAGTCCTCTGAGCTAGATAATCCAATTGAAATAGAATCAAAAAATGGAAATATTAATACTTTATCTTCAAAATCTTTTCTCATGCCGTGATTAGATTCTGCCAGCCATTCATATCTAGCAAATTGGCAGGCTTCTATGATATGTAACCCTCTTTCACCGTCTGAATCTTTAGGCTTGTCATCATCAATAGTGGGCCATATTGGTAGTTCACCAGCTTTAATCTTATCATGATCATGTAAAGATTCTATAATAGCTATACCGCCGCCCTGTGCGTCGATAGATATGTGGATACAGGGATATAGTGCCATTAAATCCCTTATTTTTCTTGCGCAATAGGAATAAAAATCACTTTCTGAGGAATATCCTTTCTTTACTTTTTCTTTATGTTCAGATCTAGTAGTTGTCCAGCAGTGAACAATTCGTCTATGGTCTGCGTTGACTTCTAATACTACAATACTAAAGTTGTCTACTTCAGAAGCGGGGTCAACACCAAATATATATCTTTTATTTGGATCACCCATTAAGCTAGCTTCAAAATGAATATCATTTCCCTTGCTATCTTTTATGGGGTTAGATTGAGAAATAACACACGACTCAATTAATGATCGCTTAAAAAATCCTTGACTATCTCTAGTAAAACACGCACCATATTCCATTTGATAAATACCAATGTGTACAGTAGCTTTTGATCTTGCTACTTGGTCAGCGTCCATAAAACCCATTGGTAATAACTCATAGGGCATACGTATAATTGAATATTGGGTCCAATCAAATGTTTCTGGATAATCTTCTCCACCAAAGACTTCTCGTAATTTAGCGGGATTGCCTTGGCTTCTAATAATAGCTTTCCATTTCTTCCAATATGTAGCAAAATGGTTAAAATCATAATAAGCTGTTCCAGATAATACAATTTGATTATCTTTAGACTGCTTAGAAGATTCGTCATCTTCTTCTATAATTAAACCTAATTCTGTTGCTTTTTGCTTTGCAGCAAAACGTTTAACATTTGATACTGGATCAGCACTAACTGCTGCGAAACCAGCAACAACGTTTTCAAAAATATCTCTAGGAATAGAGGCAAATTCGTCACTAATAATATCGTTAGCTCTTTGACCTCTAATCTTTTGACCATCGCCTAATGGTAAACACGTAATAGTACTCTCATTTAATCTCATAACGCAACGGTCTGTATCTCTACGCGGGCCACTGTCAGAATCGCACATATCTCTTAACATTGGAGAATTACGCCATATAGTCTCCATGTATTCAAATAATACTTTAGACTGTCTAAAAGCAGCACCTACTACAATAATCTTTCTACGGGGCAATATCAAGCCCCTGAGCATAGCGTAAAGCGACAACATGAAAGACTTACCAAAGCCTCGACTAGCTATTAACATGGGGAATTTACGATTCCACACTTCGTTAAGAACTAGAGCCTGAGATGGTAGTAGCTGAACATTAAGGATATGCTGGCATAGAAATGACATATATTCTGGCCTTATCATTAACCAAGCAAGTTTTAGATGAAAATCATCTTCGCTAGGTTTTAATATAGACATAGGATTAAAAATATCCGCTTCTATAGTATCAAGACCTAACCAAGCTTCATCTATTTTTTTAAGTTGGCTCATCCTATTTTATTCCAATCTTTCATTATTGCGTCGGCAAATCCATAGTAAACAGCATCTTCTGCGCTCAAATACCAATCACCAGATTTTAATTTTCTAATCAAAAATTGTGTAACTTGTGATTCAGTTGGTTTTTTATTGAACTTGTCGTTAAAAAATTGACCTTCTATACATCTTTTTGCATAAATTTTAAACATAATATCTGCTGTTCTTTTTTCATAATCAGCTTGAGTCATAGCACTCAAATAATCTGTATTTATATTGCTAGAACCGTAATGGCTCATAAAATGAGAATTGGGGGTCATGTATCTATAATCAGCAGCTTGTAGTATAATACTACTCATAGACTCTGCTTGACCGTATACTATAATATTAACATAAGACCTACACATAGCTATAGCATCAAAAATTGCCATACCATCAGACCATTCACCACCAACGCTCTGCATATGTATGATGATCGGGTTATTATTTTTTAAATCTAGTGCGCGAAGATTTTTTATAAATGTATTTGACATTCTATATTCGACACCGGGATTTTGATTATCTTCTGTGTGATAATGATTATGTAGAAAAATTTCTCTAGTATTAATATTAGCGCAGTAGTCATGAAAATCTTTTAGCAGTTCTGGTTCCATGTTAGTCTTTCCTTCCAATTGTATACATTTCATTGATACGCTTGAGGATACTACTTACTGCGATAAAAGCGTTATATTTATTACCACAGAATAACACATGTACGTTGTTGTATATTTGAAATTCCATTAAGCATTTAAGCATATACTTGCCAGTAATCTTAACGGCTCCCTTATTTTTAATTGGTATTCTAGTTTCTTCTGGAAACTTAATTAATTCATCTAATGAGAATTCTAGCACTATAAATTTGTGCGGAAACACTTCCATTCTTTCTATCTCATTTAGGAACGTATGCTTCTTAGATCCTAAGTTCATAGCCAACTCTTCTACGCAACCTTTTCTTTCGATACATATTTTATCTTCTAAACCCTTGATAGAGTAATCTCCAGTGTCTAGCTTTTCTTCTACCATACCAGCGCACGTATTGTATTGCTTAAAATAATAACCGTCTTGTTCTCTAGTGTCTTTAACTACTATAAAAGACGGTGCAGTTTTATAGCTCATTTATAATTTCTATAAATAGGGGTTCGTAGTGGTGTTCTTTACCTTTTATAGAATCATGACAATTCTTACATAAGGTAATTCCATTGGACGGTTCGTATCTTAAAGCGGAAGCACTAGCCCATCTTCGTATGTGATGAACTTGTAGTTTGGTCTTTGATTCGCATCCCGGCATTCTACACTTTCTTCCATCTCTTTTAAGTATTTTTAATCTCCAATCTTTATACGCTGGATCGTCGTAGTTGCGTTTCATAGTGAGTATATCTTATCTATTCTAGCTTCTTTACGTATTTTTCTACAAATAATTCTGGTATTGATAGAACAATCTTGATCTAATAGTATTTTAATTAGTCCATTTATTACGTCTATGCATACCATATCTGGGTCTGTTGCTGTAACGAATATAGTAGGGAATGGGCTTCCATATCCTTTTAGGTTAAACTTTCGAATTAATGGGTAAATGTTAGAAATGTCTAACATCACTCTGTAGTTTTTCATGTGTTTTGTCATCTAGCATTAATGACACTAATTGTTCTAGGTTACATCTTGCTTCCCATCCAAGCTTATTTTTAGCCTTGGACGCATCTCCGCGAAGATAATCTACCTCTGCTGGTCTATAAAACTCTGGGTCAATAACTACGTAATTTGACCAATCATATATTCCAGTTTGCTGAAATGCGTAATTTAAAAACTCTCTAATAGTGTGTGATTTACCAGTACAAATAACATAGTCATCTGGCTCGTCCTGTTGAAGCATTAACCACATTGCTTCTACATAGTCTCCAGCATATCCCCAATCTCTATATGTATCTAGATTACCAAGTCTTAATTTTGGGAAGGATGATGAGTTTTGAGAATATTGTATATCATCTTCGCTGAATGTTAAATATTCTTTATTATAATTGTGCGACTCTAGCCAATTAATAAATGAGGTTATCCAGTTAGTAATTTTTTTAGTAACGAAATTATCTCCACGCCTTGGACCCTCATGGTTAAATAAAATACCGGCACTAGCATGTAAACCATAAGCCTCACGATACAGTCTTACAGAATAGTGGGCGGCACATTTTGATATAGCGTATGGAGATTGTGGCAAAAATTTTGTGTTCTCATCTTGGTATTTTTCACCAAATTCGTTAACAGTGAAACTAGACCCAAACATTTCGCTAGAGGAAGCTTGGTAAAATCTAGGTGAAAACATCTTAAGGTCAACTAAAGCTTGTAGAATATTCATACACCCCTTACCAGTTATGTCCCAAGTAAGCGCGGGTTGCTTAAAAGAGGTTGCTACATGCGATTGTGCTGCTAGATTATAGACTTCATCTACATCGCCGTAATTACTTAAGATATTAAGTACACTACTAACATCAGTGATATCTCCTTCGATCAGATTGAACCTATTATCGTCTTTAAGATGTTTTAATCTCTCGGTTGTATCTACGCTGCATCGTCTTGACACACCAAGAACATTATAATTTTTCGATAGTAAAAGATCTGCGAGATGGCTTCCGTCCTGTCCAGTTACTCCAAAAATTAGCGCATTTTTCATGTTTTTTTCCTTAATATAGCAACCCAAAGACCATTCCACCAATTTTCTACATCACCATTATTATTTGATGGTAAATCCCACTCTTGAACAATAGTAAGATTTTGTTCTTGTATAGCTCTAAATGTTCCTTGTTTAACTTCTGCCCAATTCCAATCATCACAAATATAAATAAACTCATCATCTAAATTGTCGTAGAGATATGCTAGGGCTTGGTAATGACTTTCTTCAGAATGATCACCGTCATAGAAATAAATATTGAATTTTTTTGAAGCTAATTTTTCTTTTGATGCGAACGAATCTGAATTAATAAATTCATATTTTGTAACCACATCATTTAAGTTATTTAGGAATGTCTCTTCACTTCCTTGAAACCCAGAAAAATTATCAATTGCAACGGCGAAGTCTGGAGAATTACCGTATAGAGCAGAGTAAAAGGTAGAGCCTTGCCAAACGCCAATTTCTAAATATCTTGAGTTGGGCATCTCAAGTAATTTATTAAGAAAAATTCGAACTTTAAAACTAGACATTCCTCTCATGAGTTTAGCTTTACTATTAAGCTTAGTCATTCTGTTATTAGAGCATTCTATTGCTGATTGAATATATTTTAACAAGTTGTTCTCCTTATTCTTTAATCGTATCTGGAGTTAAAAATGGTTGATCAATGGTGCCGTCTTCATATTGATGAAACGCACTTAAGCGTTCGCCCTCTTTCTTCATCGCCAGCCTCATCTTCTCCATCTCTATGCCATACTTCTTCATAGTGTCGGGGTCTTGCATTAGGTGAGCTACCCATGAAACGAAGCTTTGTTTGCTATCTTCAAGACGCTTGATGCGTTGCTCTCTGGTTCCCTTCATCTCGCGTAACATGGAAGCTTTTTTGCTTTGTAGCTCACGATAATCCCGATTTAAACTTTCTTGGCTGGCCCGCAGTGCTGCTATCTGTCGCTCTAGATTTAAAATATAATCTTGGTCGCGGTCTGCTTTATCTACGGCCCGCTCTTCTTTTACCATCTTCTCAAAAACACTCATATCAGTAATATTATCTTTGTTAGACTTAAGGCAGCGGTTCATTAATAGTTCTAACTTTATAACGTCTACCACCTGTAGTTCTTCTGTTGGAAATACGTCATCTTTAAACTGGGCGATAATACGGCTCCAGTGATATTTAAATAGTTCCAACTCTTCATCAGTAAATTGTCCGCTAAGTTCATGATAATAGGGGCGATCCTCAAGAGAAAAAGCCGCCGCTTCTTCGCCCGATATCCCCACCTTAAACTTTCGTTTTACAAAGTTATTAATAGATTCAACATCGCGGTCTAATTTTTTCGCAATGTCCTCAACGGTCATACTATCTATAATACGTCCGATGATCCGCTCTTCTTCTTTACTAATTCTACCTTTCTTCATAGCCATGCTCCACTAGTAATTCTTTTATTTTTTCGATAATGTTGTTTCGTGTTTTCTTTGGCACATATACTTCACTAATAATTTTTAAATAGTCGGCCCGATATTCTGAGGGAAGGTGTTTGTCGATAATCTTTTGCATAGCCCGCGCATCTATATTAACGTCACAGTCGTTTTCGCCGTCTATAATACTATCAGCGTCGTTTAGACTCTTTGGCACCAATACTCTCTTCTTGTCTTGCTCATGTTTTGTATGAAAATTATCACGAACGAAATTCTTTAAGCGATTACTAAGGTGGACTGATAGGAAGTTTTCTAAGGGGCGACTTTCATCATAACGTTCAAGGGCGTCCATACATATAATAAACGCCTCTTGTTTTATATCATCAACCTCATAGCCCGTGAATGTATACTTAGGGGCGATTCTATTTACTACAGTGTGTATTTGGTGGATTACTTCTTCTCTACTTAAGTTCTTGGGTATCTTCATTCGTCTTCAAACCTCCATTGCAACACTCTATATTTTTCGCCATCATAATACTTAAGGTTTTCACCGTCAAATGATAGAGCGCCTTTTTTAGCAAGGGGCTTGTTTGTAATATTAAGTTGTAAGCTTTCCGTAGATATACGTTTTGCATCCAGCTTAGATGCATTAAGAGATAATTGGTTGGCGTAAGTGACTATAGTTTGTAATATAAGATTTATTAACTCTTTACTATCGAATAGGGCGCTAAATGGGATAGACTGAACATTGTCGTCAAGTCTTCCTAAAAAAGAATTTTCAGATAGGGCGACAGGATGAGGAACAAAGGGGGCTATAGATGTTACAATAGTGTGGGGGTCGCAAAGTGCTTCATTAAACATTTGTGGAATATATGATGAAACAATTAATTGATCATCTGTATTAACAGCAAAAAACTGCGGACCATTAGAAGATGGGTACGCAGGATCAGTTGGGGTGCCGTGATACAGTGGGCGAAATCTTTTTAAGATATTATCTTCAAGATATCCAATACCAACCTCGTATTGAACAAGGGCGTTTTTATTAGATTGTTCTATTCTGTAGTAGAATTTAGAATCTTTGTTAAAAACTTTTGAGAAAGAGTTATCGGGGCCATACGGGGAGTGTGGGCCTAATAATTTAATATCATAAGAGTTAGGTATAGATTCGCAATTTTCAACTGCTGGAACCGTGCTGGTCTGTAGATTCATCTTCCTTATCTTCTTCCTTGTTAACGAGAGAATTCATTGGAAGATCGGGCTTTGATAAATCTGCTAAGACGGATTCGTTAAGTGCTGCCGTTGCCCTGCAATCCAATTGAGTTTCGATTGATGTTTTTGTAGTCATAATATAGTCTCCTCTGATTATTATACACACATAAAGCAATAAATTACAGAAGCAAATGGGAACAATCGGGGGCGATAGGGGAGGATGGGGTAATACATTAGGTTTATTATTTCCTATTGTGAATGAACCACCCCACGACTTTTCCCATCTTTCCCATCTTAACATTTATAAGATAAAACCCCCACCTTATCTATCCTACCTATCTTACCATTTGATGTAAGTCCTTATATATCAACGGTTTAGTGTATGCGCTCCCCGCCCAACTCGTCGTAAGTCTATACGCCACAACACTTTACGTCTAGTATATTGGCAAACGCCATACCATATTGGCGCACAGCAAATATCATGCCATTCAATATATAAAAAGAATATTTTATTTGGCATAGAAATATATTTAGAAATATCGAAAGATTTTGCTTGCAAGTGTCGATATCTATTGTATAATGGAAGAAGAAGAGAACAACGAAGCAAAGGAAAAGAAAATGATCAAAAACGAAATCAAGCTGGGCGATGTGGTGGTGTGGAATTTTGTGTTTGACGTTTGGGAGGAAAAGGGCGTTGTGGTTTGTGTGGATGGGGATAAGGTATCGGTTGAGTATGTTGGGTGGAATGGTAAGGTATATCGGGATGTGTTGAGTATGGACGAAATCATGCTTGAGTCGGAATATAATTCGCAAGATTCTTTCTAAGGTACTTGACAAGCAACAGCCGATACTATATAATAGAGAAACAAGAGAAAAGGATAAAGGAAAAGAAAATGAAAACGTTTTACTTCTTCAGTTTTGATGATCACAAGTTCATTGGCGAGGCTAAGGCTGCTGATTGGATGACAGCTCAAAAGATTGTTGCGGATGCTACAGGCTTCCCGATAAATGATCTTCTTCCATATAGCTCAAAAAGTATTTGGAATTTCTAAGGGGCTTGACAACCCTTTACCGATACTATATAATACAAGCACAAGAGAAAAGGACAACACAATGACAATTCAAGTACAACACACGATTCGCCGCCTTGTTGCTCGTCATGGATATTCTGCTACATTTGTTCAGCACATGGGCGAAGGTATAAGCCTGTATAGTATCGGTGGTATCATGTATCGTATTCGTGGTGATGGGACAATACTCTAAAGAGATAAGGTATATAGCATGACACACAATGAAGCTACTCAGATGGTACATGGTAAGACTAAGCGTAACAGTCGCAAGGTGGGTAACAATACATATGCAGAGATACTGCCCGATGGTAGTGTAGGCATTATCCTACATGGTACGACTGTTGTACGTATTCACCCAGATAACAGTGCGACACTCAATACAGGTGGATGGTATAGCAGTACCACCAAGGATAGGATGAACAAGTATTCACCTGTACGTGTGTACCAGCGTAGGGGCGAATGGTATCTCAACAATGATGACAATACACCATACGTAGATGGTATGACTGTACAGTAGTACAGTAGTGTACAACGACTCGACGTAAACCCTTGGTACATAAGGACTTAGGGCGAATCGGGCGGGCCGCACTTGACGTAACTCCTTATCCCATAAGGGTTTACAACACGTTTTTGTAGTACCCAAGCTAATCCGGTAGCCAAACCCCCCAGTTTACGCAAACTACCTATCTTAACACACAGCAAATATCGTGC
>Ga0181355_1000569_pt1 | contig 15774 bp, 22 predicted proteins | sample Fa13VDMM15DN_FD_130099 | JGI IMG/M metagenome (GOLD analysis project Ga0181355, IMG submission 130099) | Freshwater viral communities from Lake Michigan, USA - Fa13.VD.MM15.D.N | ecosystem: Environmental > Aquatic > Freshwater > Lake | place: USA: Michigan | collected 2013-09-23 | reverse complement strand
GTAAAGCATATGGATACTCTATTTGAAACTTGGAAGCCGAGAGAGAAATACGAATTAATCCTTGCAGGAGAAGTTGCTAAAAAGAAGATAGTTCATAAATTAAAATATTAATGAAGCCGTTATACGTAATTAGTTGCCCGATAGATACCTATTCCGGGTATGGATCAAGATCAAGAGACTTAGTTAAAGCAATCATCGAACTCGACAAGTATGATGTTAAGATACTACCACAAAGATGGGGAAGTACTCCCTGGGGCTTTATCGAAGACTTTAAAGAGGATTGGGGCTTTCTTAAAGAACATATTTTAACATCTCCTCAACTACCCCGTCAGCCAGAAATCTGGTCTCAGTTAACAGTTCCTAATGAATTCCAGGCTGTGGGTAAATACAACATCGGCTTTACGGCCGGAGTTGAGACTACGATGTGTGCGCCGGAGTGGATTGAAGGACTGAATAGGATGAATATTACTTTCGTATCATCTACATTTTCAAAAGAGGCTTTAGAGAAATCAAACTTCGAAGAGAAAGATAAAAAAACAAATCAGTTAATACGTACTATTAAGCTTGAAAAGCCTTTAGAGGTTTTATTTGAAGGAGTAGATATTACAAAGTATCTTCCTTTAGAATCTAAAGAGGTAGTTGATATTAATCTTTCTAGCATTAAGGAAGACTTCGCTTATTTATTTGTTGGTCATTGGCTGCAAGGAGACCTTGGAGAGGATAGAAAGAATGTTGGGTTACTCATCAAAGCATTCTATGAAACATTTAAGAATAAAACTAAAAAACCTGCATTGATACTTAAAACTTCAATGGGCGGAACTTCTTACATGGATAGAGAAGAGATTCTAAAAAGGATTGCCTCAATTAGAAAGACTGTCAATTCAGTTAATATCCCGAACGTCTACCTACTTCATGGAGAGTTTTCCGATCAAGAGGTTAACCAGTTATATAATCACCCTAAAGTAAAAGCAATGGTTAATTTAACCAAGGGTGAAGGCTTTGGAAGACCTTTATTAGAATTTTCATTAATAAAGAAACCGATCCTAGTTAGTGATTGGTCCGGACACTTAGATTATTTAGATTCAGAATTCGTTACCTTGATCCCAGGAAAACTAAAACCAGTTCATCCAAGTGCTTACGTACCGGGAATTATTTTAGAAGGTGCTCAATGGTTCTCACCTGATGCAGGTATGTTAGGAGCAAAAATGAGGGATGTATTTGAGAATTACAAAAAGTATACTGACGGAGCAAAGAGACAGGCTTATAGGTCAAAAACTGAATTCTCTTATGATAAGATGAAAGAGAGATTAGATACGTTATTAACCAAGCATATACCTGAATTCCCAAAGGAAATTAAGCTTCAACTACCTCAGTTAAAGAAAATTGAACTACCTAAACTTAAAAAGCTATAATGAAAGACTTACTAACAATTATCTTAAACTTTAGATACCTTCTAAGACGTACCCGGAGAGAGGTACAGAAACTAACCCACGAAAGACTTCTGGGTAAGTATATGAATAACTACGTGACTAAAACTAAAGTAGTTCAAAGAAAAGCATCCTTGAAAGCTTTAGAAGACTATAAAAAAAAGACTAAATGGACAATTTAACAATCTGTGATAGATGCGGCTCTGATGCTTGCTACACTCAGGAAGTCTCTCCTGAAGTTACTAACTACCTTTGTTACGGTTGTGGGTTTATTACCAACACTGTTATGACTGAAGGAAGCGAATTTATTACTTTACAGGCAGAAATCCTTCCTGAGCTTTACAAAGATCTATTCTTTAAAGATGCAGAAGGAAAGATCTGGATGCCTAACATGGTTAACCAACCCGATAAAGGAATGGTATTCGCCCAAGGGTCAGATAAGAGTGAATGGAGATGGACTGGAGTTAAGGCAGTTCCTGTCAAGGAAGAGGAGAAAAAGAAATACCCTAAACCAGGTAAGAAGAACGAATATTACGAATTTAGAATGGATATGTCTACAGCTAAGTACTTTGAAGAAAAAGACTTCATGGATGCTCTAGAATATATTGGCATTTTAGGAGCTTAATTCATATATTAATAATATGAAAGTTAGCTACGCCATTACAGTCTGTGATGAATTAGAGGAGATTAAACGTTTAGTCGATTTCCTTATTTCTAACAAACACAAAGAAGATGAGATAGTAATCTTATTCGATCAGAGTAAAGGCACTCAAGAAGTAATAAACTACCTTGATACAATTAAATCAGAAGGATGCTTAGTAAGCAACCGCTTTGAAGGACATTTTGCAGACTGGAAGAACTTACTAACATCACACTGTACCGGCGATTTCATATTTCAGATCGATGCTGATGAACACTTACCCGAAGAATTCATCGACCTCCTTCATCAAATACTTGAAGCTAACCCCGAAGTTGATCTGTACTATGTTCCTAGGATTAATACCGTAAGTGGTCTCACCCCGGAACATATGCAGAAATGGGGTTGGAGAGTACAGAACGGAAGAGTTAACTGGCCTGATTATCAAAGCAGGATCTATAGGAACAACCCAGAGATCAAATGGGAGAATAAAGTTCATGAAAAGATTGTTGGGTATAAGCAATACACTACCTTACCTGCAGTAGATGAATTAGCTTTGATCCACCCTAAGACAATCGAAAGACAGGAAAAACAAAACGCTTACTACCAAACTCTCTAATGACAAAAACAGCATTAATAACAGGAGTTACTGGAATGGTTGGAAGCCACATGGCAGATTTTTTGTTGGAGAAAGGTTATACCGTTTATGGAACAACTAGAGATATAAACACATCTAAAAAAGATAACATCCTAAATATTCAGGATAAAATAAACTTTTTACAAGTTGATATAAATGATCAAGCATCACTATACAAAGCAGTCACCCAAGCTAACCCAGATGAAATTTATAACTTTGGTGCAGTATCTTTTGCACCAAATAGTTGGATTACTCCAGAATATACCGCTAACGTAAATGGTGTCGGTGTACTAAGATTCTTAGAAGCAATCAAACAAGTTAATCCTGATATTAAATTTTACCAGGCGGGTACAAGTGAAATCTTCGGCAACTTAAAATACACTACAGCCAACGAACAAACTATTCCTTATCCGAAATCTCCTTACGGAGTAGCTAAGTTATATGCACAATGGATTATTAGGAACTACAGAGAGTCTTATGGATTGTTTGCTTGCAACGGAATTAGTTTTAACCACGAATCTGAAAGAAGAGGATTGGAGTTTGTTACTAGAAAAATTACTAATGGAATAGCTAGAATAGCTAGAGGAGAAATTAATAATATTGAATTAGGTAATTTAGATATTACAAGAGACTGGGGGTATGCTCCTGATTTCGTTGAAGCTATGTGGTTAATGTTGCAGAATGATACAGCTGAGGACTTTGTTATATCAACCAACGAGTCTCATTCTTTAAGGTATTTGTTAGAGGTTGCTTTCAAAGCAGTTGGAATAACTGACTATAACGCTTATATTACAATTAATCCAAAGTTTGTCCGTAATAACGACATCCAAGATTTAAAAGGAGACTACAGCAAAATAAACAATCATTTAGGATGGGCCCCCAAAACCTCATTCGAAGAAATGATTACAAGAATGGTTAATCACGATTTAAACAAATGAAAACAAATACAGTACTAAAATTAAACTCACACTACGTTTCAGACTTTATTAAAAGTGAAACAGACTATGAAGGTAGAAACAAATACAGCCTAGACTTGCAGATAGAAGAAAGTACAGGTGCTGTTAGATTGGTTGAAGATGCTCCCAACGAAACAATGTGGGGTAAGTATTGGTACCGTTCCGGTATTAATGCTACCATGACTAAGGAGTTAGGGAATATTGTTAACGAAGTTACTTCCCGAGTGAAGTGCAGGGAAGGAGATGTTTGGTTAGATATTGCCTGTAATGATGGTACAATGCTTAAACAGATTCCTAATGAGTTTATTAAGTTGGGGATTGATCCTTGTGATGATTCCTTCTATGAAGAATCTTCTAAACACGGAACAGTTATTCAAGATTACTTCTCTTACGATGCTTACCAAAGAACCGGTCATGGAGATAAGAAAGCAAAGGTAGTTACAACTATTGCAATGTTTTATGACTTATCTGATCCGAATCCTTTTGTTGAAGACGTTACAAAGATCTTAGATGATAATGGAGTTTGGGTATTGCAATTGAGTTATACTCCGTTGATGATTCAACAGCTTGCATTCGATAATATTTGCCATGAACATCGCTACTACTATTCATTGAAAACAGTTATGAACCTCCTTGCTAATCACGGGTTAAAGATTGTTGATTGTGAATTGAATGATGTGAATGGAGGAAGCTTCCGTATTTATGTACAGAAGAATAATGCTGATGCTACGTCGTTCGGAACTTCACCACTAAGAGATGTTTGCAGTTACCGAATCCAATCTATTCTATCTTTAGAAGAGAAGATTAATATTGAATCTCCGGAGGTATGGGCTGAGTATCAAAACCAGATTGATGCATTAAAAAAACAGACAGTTTCTTTTATCAAAGAAGAAGTAGCTAAAGGAAAGACTGTTTATGGGTATGGGGCATCAACAAAAGGAAATACCTTACTTCAGTACTTTGAATTAGATCATACTTTGATTACAGCTATTGCCGAACGCAGTCCTTATAAGTTTGGATTAAAGACAATTGGAACAGACATTCCAATCATTTCAGAAGACGAGATGAGAGCAGCTAAGCCTGATTACTTGTTAGTACTTCCTTGGCATTTTATTAGTGAGTTTGTTTCAAGAGAGCAAGATTTCTTAAATGAAGGTGGTAAATTTATTGTACCTTGTCCTAAATTTGAGATCATCGGTAAGTAATGAGCTTAGTAAAGCCTTACATAATAGGTATTGCTGGAGAATCTGGAGTAGGTAAATCTACAATGACTGGGATTGTTCGATTGTTTTTTGGAATTGAGAATACAGTTACTCTTAGTACAGATGATCTACATAAGTGGTTTAGAACAAGCCCAAAGTGGGATACCTATACTCACTTGAACCCAGAAGCTAACAATTTAAATCTAGGGGATATGCACCTTAGGGAGCTAACCGAAGGCAATCCTATTTACCGCTCTGTGTATGATCACGATACAGGTACATTCAAACCACCTATTGAGATTGAACCTAACAGGATTATCATCAATCAAGGCCTTCATGCATTTTATACTGAACAGGCTCAGGAGCTAACCGATCTTAAGATCTTTATCAATACAGATGAAACGCTACGTACCCACTGGAAGATAATCAGAGATACTGAAAAGAGGGGCTATAAGTACAGTGCTGTCATAGATGCAATCAATAGGAGGAAGCTTGATGCTATAAAAATAAACGAAAGGCAAATTGCTATTGCGGATGTTATTGTTGATATGATACCAGAAAAGCCAATTAGAAACATTGGAGATAAGAATGAAGTAGTTGATGTAGTAATAAGTTACCGGTTTATAAAACCTGCTAATGAATACTTATTTACTTTTGTTAAAGACTATAACACAGACATAAAAGACTTTATTGAACTTTCTAATAACCTTGGAGCTGATATCTTACTATGTCAACACACAGGAGGAAATATCTCTATAAAGACCGGTGATCATATGTTTATAAAAGCTTCTGGCTTTAAGATGAAAGATGTGAGTAGAGTGAATGGTTACTCAATTGTTCGACCTGCTATGATGAAAGGTATTTCAACCTCTGAGAGGTATGATGCTTTATTTGAATCTGATATATTCTACACAGGTAAAAGACCTTCGATGGAAGTTGGCTTACATGCTTTATTAAACAAATACACTATCCACCTGCACCCTGTTTACCTAACAGCTATTCTTTGCTTAGGTAATGTAAAAGAAGTTCTTCAGGAAATTTATAACGATTATGAATATACCTATGTTCCTTATACAGCACCTGGGTATTCTCTATTCAAAGCTTTAGAGCGATTGAAAGACAAACCAAGCATTACCTTCTTACAGAACCACGGATTGATAATAAGTTCAGATTCAAAGGAAGAAGCGTTAACTTTGGTGAAAGATATTACATACAAAGCACAGAAGTATTTGCAGAACCGGATATTAAGCTTTATAACATTTACATTAGCTTTTGCTAAAGAGAAGAAGAGTGAGCATTATTACTTCCCTGACGCAGTAATCTTCTCAGATAAAAAACAAAGCCTGGAAGTACTTGCCTTCAACAACTATATTCACTACATTACAGAAACACTACAGTCCAGACATACATTATTCAGTGATGATATGTTTGAGCTTTTAAGTTTAGAATCAGAAAAATACAGAAAGAGTTTATGAAAGTAATTATACCAATGGCCGGATTTGGTAACCGGTTTGTAAAAGCAGGGTACAGAGATCCAAAACCTCTTATTACAGTTAACGGAAAAAGGATTCTTGAATACATCTGCGGTATGTTTAATAAAGAAGATGAGTTGATTTTTATCTGCAATCACCATCACCTAACAACAACCTCCATGAGAGAAATTATAATTAATATTAGGTCTGATGCTACCATCGTTGGAGTACCTCCTCACAAAAAAGGCCCGGTATACACTATGACAGGAATGGAGAGCTATATTGATGATAACGAAGAGGTTATAGTTTGCTACTGTGATAATCCCTACTTGTGGAACTACGCAGAATTTAAAAAATGGATTAAGGAAAGTGAAAGTGATGGATGTATTTTGAGTCATGTTGGATTTCATCCTCACCGATTAAGCTCTACCTTTATGGCTTATATGAAAGAAAGTGACTTAGCGGTTTCTGAGATAAAAGAGAAAGAGCCTTATACGGAAGATCCGATGCAGGAGCATGCCTCTACCGGGACTTACTACTTTAAGAAAGGATTTTATATTAAGAAGTATTTCCAACAACTCATGGACTTAGATATAAACTACAACGGAGAATATTACGTTACGTTAGTTTATAATTTATTGATTCAGGATAATTTGAAAGTGACTTGCTACCCTACCGACTTCGTTACAGTGTTCGGCACTCCAGAAGAGGTTGAGAACTTTGAAGCATGGCAAACAATCTTAAGAGGTCTACAAGTTAGAAGCGAAGAGGATTTAATTAGAACTTATAGGTACTGGAAGGAATATAATGAACAAGGAGATACACAATAAAAACAATGCTTACCCTATAGCTTTTGTTGATATAGATGAGACGATTTGCTTCTATGAAGGAGATAGAGTCTATGAATTAGCTACACCAAGCCGGGAAAACATTCAGAAGATAAACAAGCTTTATAATGAAGGTTGGATTATTACTTATTGGACAGCTAGAGGAAGTTCTGATCCTACCAACAAAGAGCGTATGGAAGAATACCGAGCATTAACTTTAAAGCAATTAAAGGAATGGGGAGCAAAGTTCCACAACCTAGAGGTTGGAGATAAAAAACCTCTTTATGATTTAGTTGTTGACGATAAAGCAAAAAGAATAGAAGAATTATGATTTTAATTTCACATAGAGGAAACATTACCGGCAGGATACCCGACTCCGAGAACCGACCTAGCTACATTCAGGATACTATTACTTTAGGATACGATGTTGAGATTGATGTTCGAATGAAAGAAGGTCAACTGTACCTAGGTCACGACCATCCGCAATATCGAGTTGAGTTGAGCTGGCTACTGGAAAGAAAAGATAAGCTGTGGGTGCATACAAAAGATTTTGAGAGTCTGGATTTCCTAATCGAGACAGGTCTAAGAATCTTTTTCCACGAACAGGAAAGGCAAACTATTATTAACAATACTAATCTGATCTGGTCTCATGACTTAGAATCTGCTAATAGTAAATCAATTATCCCTTTGCTAGATCTTCAAAGCATTAACGAGTATGGTTATATAGCTCAAGATGTTTATGGAGTATGTTCGGATTATTTACATGAAGTAGAAACTCTGTTATGATACCTATAGATATTGTTCTGCAAGGACCTTTGCAGCCATACACTGCTCGTATTGCTGATCACTATACAAAATTACCTTTTGTAAATGCTGTAGTAATATCCTGCTGGGAGACTTGCCCTGATATTGACGATACTATGATTGATTGGGAAAATCCAAAGATCTATGTATTGAAGAGTAAGGATGTAGAATTTCCTGGAAGCTGGAATAGAAACCGATTAGTTAAGTCCTCTTACGAAGGTATTAAAGCAACCGCTGCTGAGTATGTAATAAAGATGAGAGGAGATCAAATAGTTTCTTTGGAGAGCATGTTGAAGCTTTATGATTACTACTTCAGCAAAAATGAAATCAACTCAGAGTATTTTAGAGAAGAAACTAAACCATTAGCTAAAATCGGTATTATGGCTATGTGTAAAGATTATCCTTACCATCCGATTGATCACATATTCTGGGGCAGAAAAGAAGACCTACTTACCTTATTTGGAATTGAGTATGATATGTCTTGGCATGATGAAGCAGCGTTAAGTAGGCCTTACGAAGAGCTTTATACAAGGTCAGAAGTTTACCTAACCATTCCTTATGTTGCTAAATATAACAAAGAGGCAGCTAAGCACCTTACAGATGCTGATACATACTTAAAAGATAAAGCACCGAAAGTATCAGAAGCTTTAAACACAAGTCAGGAAGTGATGGAAGAACTGTTCCTACTTTTTCCAAAAATACAAATGCAGTGGCCTAAAAATGGAATGCAACAATACCACTACGATGTAATGGAGACAGAAAGAGGCGGTCATGCTTACTGGGCAACAGATGTAGATTTTTCTTAAGATAAATTGCTATTTACTAAACTAATCCTTATATTATAATATTATGTTAAACAACTACGAATTAACACAGGACGGTGTTATTAAGCAAATCGAATGTAAGCCTTACAACTACGACATTGATTATTCAGATAGTAGATACTCTCACTTCAATGACAGAGGAAACATTTTGAATTTGAGATTGGGTTATATTATTGGCGCAACTGGAGAGGTCCCTAAATCGCTTATGGATGTTGGATACGGTAATGGAGACTTTTTAGAATCTTGCCGAGGATTTATTGGAGAGCTTTACGGTAACGATATACAGCCAGCCTATCCTTTGAACCCGGGAATTAACTTCGTTGATGATATTACTAACCAGTACGCTGACGTTATTACATTCTTTGATAGCTTAGAACATTTTGGCGATATTGAGTTCGTTAAGAACCTTCAATGTAAGTATGCTGTTATCAGCTTACCTTGGTGCGTTAATGGCTTAGATGATGCTTGGTTTGAAACCTGGAAGCATAGAAAGCCTGATGAACACTTGTACCATTTCACAGAAAAGAGTTTAGAAGCTTTTATGAACAGGCAAGGGTTCGATATGATTAATTACTGCAATGTTGAAGATAAGGTTCGAGTTGATAAAGCATTGTCACCAAACATCTTAACAGCTTGCTTCAAGAAGAGAATTTAATGAGAACTGAGAACTTTACTATCTGCGGTAAGCTTGGTGACTTTATGCATATGATGTTCGGTATGAAGCATCTATGTGAGAAGAATAATACAATGGCAGATATTTACCTCTACCATGTTGAAGGAGGGTTCGAATTAGGAACTGATACAGCATACAAGGAACTTCGCGACTTGGTAATGAACCAACCATTTGTTAATTCCTTTCAGATACTTGAGGACTTTAAGATAGTGCCTACTAATCCAAATGTTATTAGTGGGCCTATTGAAGTCTACGAACCTAAATTGCTAGAGGAAGGCTTTACGCACCTAGAGCATTTTATGAGATCTCCTCACCTCTATAAGACTTGCTGGTCTGAAATCTTTAGCTTAACTTTTGATTTTGAAATTAAAAAGCCTTATCAGTGGATACAGTTCAATGAGATTGATCCATACTTTACCGATAAGGTTATTATTAACAGGAGGTACAGTCACTCAAGGATTAATAATGAATTCCCTTACCAAAGTATTATGGAAGCTTACCCAGGACAGGTTGTCTTTATCGGTACTGAGCAGAAAGACTACGACCTGTTTCCATTTAAAGATCAGTGTGAATTTTACCAAATAGGAGACGTAAACAACTGGTTTACAGTAATTAACTCAGCAGCACTCTACGTAGGTAACTTATCAGGACCATCCTCAATTGCTTCTGCTTTAGATAAGAAACGAATTATCGAATTACCAATTACCGGTGATGCATACCACTGGATGGGTGAAGAGAAATACTCTGAGAATATTGGCTGGTTTGTCAATCCAGAAATTAACTATATTTACTTTAATGAATAAGAATTTACTTATAGGAGCAATCAGCGGGAATTACACTGTTAAAAACTTAAAAAACTGGGTTAAAACAAGTCAGTTTGCTGGTGTAGATAGGGTATTATTTTATTATAACCCAAAGGGTACTGAAATTACCGAGTATTGTTATGATAATAAAATTGAGTTAATTACCCCCGGTTTTGACCTATACGGCGGTGAAGTACAGAATTTTATAACAAACTCAGGATATTTAACAATAGAGAACTCTCCCTTATTAGTACACCATGCAAGATTTCTACACTGGTGGTATTACCTGAAAGATTTAGACCCTACCGATGTAGTGTTACTAACAGATGTGAATGATATTATATTTAATAAAAATCCATTTGAATGGTTGCGAAGAAGAAACCATACCGGGATCGTAGCGTCTAGCGAAGAAGTTACTCACGAACAGGAGACTTGGAATTTTCAAAACTACTGGACTACTTTTGGTATTATTACTGAGTTTAATAAAAATACAAAGGTATACAATGCTGGCTCTATAGCGGGAACAGCTCAGGAAGTCTCTAACCTCTGTAGAGATATATACTTACTATCAATTAACAAACCTAGGAATGCTGACCAAGCTGCCTACAACTACTTAATTCAAAATTCATATAAAGATAAAACTTTATTTACAAGCTTAGAAGATAATTGGGGATTACACTTGCATGTTATTAATGAAAAACAAGTTGAGTTTGATTTGCATAAAATTAAAGATTATATTATTATACACCAATATGATAGATTAGGAGATGAAATACTCAATTATTATACCTTACCGGAATAGAGAAGAGCATTTGGAAGTTCTGCTTCCAAGGCTTCAAGATAAATTTACAGACAAAGATTATGAAATTATAATCTCCGAACAAGGTAATGAAGATAACTTTCAGATCGCTATTGTAAATAACATTGGTTTTAAAGAAGCAACCGGTGATGTTATTATCTTACACCAGGTAGATTATTACCCTGCTGATGATTTAGATTATACCTTTACCGGAACTGCTACCTTGATGGGAGCAAAAGCATTCTTCCTTGATAAGGATAATGCAAGCTTGAGACCTGAGCATGACATTCCAGGCGGTTACAGAAGCTTTTCTCAAGCAATCGATCCTAACTTCTACGGCGGGGTTGTAATGATGTCAAGAGAACAGTTTGAGGTTATCAACGGTTTGAATCCTCTCTATAAAGGATGGGGAAACGAAGATGAAGACCTTAGAGAGAGACTAAGATGGGCTAGCATTCCTGTAATGAGACAGTCTGAAGGTACTTATTTTTGTCTGTACCATAATGATAATGGAGCAATGCATTTAAAACCAGAGCAGGATCAAAGAGACTTTTATGAAGGAAAGATGCTATACCAAAAAGCTTATGAATATAGGCATGTTGGTTATGATAATATTGAATATACTTTAGAGGAAATACCAATAGGATTAGAGAATGTAAAATGGATTAAATCAAACAACTACAAAATAAATTTATGAAAGTAGAAATATCAGACGGAGAGTTGCTAGATAAAATTAGCATACTGCAAATTAAATTAGAACGGATTTCAGACGATAGTAAGCTGAAGAACATACATACAGAGTATACAGAATTAACTAATATAGGAGCTAGCCTTTTAGAAGATGGGCAGGTTCGTATCCTATACGAAAAAGTGAAAACAGTTAACGAAACACTTTGGGATCTAGAGGATGATATTCGAATGAAAGAGAAGAATAAAGTCTTTGATGAAGAGTTTATTCATTATGCTAGACAAATTTATGTTACTAACGACAAGAGAGCAGAAGTTAAAAAAGAAATTAACCTACTGACAGGTTCATTATTTGTGGAAGAAAAATCTTATGAGCAATACTAATTGTTTAGTAATAACTTTTGGCTTCTTTGGAGATATTATCTTCGCAACATCCTTAGCTGAAAAGCTAAAGGGAGAAGGGTATTCTCAAGTAGATTACTTAATCGGCTTTCCACAAGTAGCTCAATTAGTTGAGAACAATCCATTTATAGATAAAGTCTTTGTATCACAAATACCAGGTCCGAAGCCTCTTCACCCCTGCACTCAAGGTGTCTATACTAAGGTTATTGAACTAGGGGCTTTAGACTACCAAATTACTCCTTGTGAACAATATCAACAGCAGGCCGGCTTTAAGGAACTATCTTCCGAATATGCAATATACACCACTCCGGAATATGATGCTATTGCTAGAGATGTTGTTGTTGAATTAAGACAGACAGGTAACAAACCAGTTCTTGCTTTTATGACTAATTGGCAACCAAAGACTTACCTATTTACTCCTGAGCAGTATGAAGCAGGTGTAGATGTTCCAAACCTAGGTTACGGAGGAGCACATAGAGACATTCAATACATAGTAAACGAACTGCAGGAGCATTTTACTTTATACCCAATCGGTGTTGGAGATGCCAACCAGCAACAGACTTTATATTTGCCAGATGATGATCAAAAATCACTTTTGTTTGAAGCTTCTATAATGAAGCATTGTGTTGCATTTATCGGAACTGATGGAGGATTAGCTACAATTGCTGCAGGAGTAGGGACTAAGACTGTAATTACAGGCGACTTTAATTTACAGCTTTACGGTTGGAATGGAGTGTTAAAGCAGATTAAACAGCCTCGTTTAGGTCCTAGAGAATATTTTGGAGATCCTCATACGGTACTAGATGCCTACTTAACCGATAAAGAAGTTGCAAACCACATAATAAATTTACTATCTTAAGATATGAAAATAATCTACAGAATATCTGATTCAGGGTACAGTAAAGTAAAACCAGCGTACATAAACAATGAGGCTTGCTTAAAAAATGCTATACAGACCTTCCCTTGGTTTGATCACGATTGGACTATCCTTGCCGATAATATCTCAGAAGAGACTAATGATATGATTCAAAAGCACATCCCTAGAAACTTTATTGAGTATGTTTCTGTTGGTCATGGTGCTGGAACTTTCAACTTAGCTTTAGATAAGGCATTACAGGAGCCAGACTGGCAGGTTGTTTACTTCCTAGAGAATGATTATTTACATAAACCAAACTCAGATAAAATTATTCTAGAGGGTTTAGAATTAGGATCTTCGTTTGTATCTTTATACGATCATCCTGATAAGTATTTACCGCCAAGTCAAGGAGGTAATCCTTACTGTGAAGGAGGAGCAGAAGATACTAGAATATATTTAACAGAATCAACTCATTGGAAAATAACAAACTCAACGACTATGACCTTTGCAACCACTGAGCCAGCTTTAAGAAGAGCAGAAAAAACTCTTCGGAAATACACCCAAGGAACTTATCCAGAAGATTTCAAAATGTTCTTAGATTTAAGAGAGCAGGGAGAATTATTAATAAGTTCTATTCCCGGGTATGCAACTCACGGAGAGACTGCTTGGTTATCACCATTAACAGATTGGAACTTAATATGACACAAATAAGACTGCAGGGTAAGACCTGCCCATTTAAACATTTGAATGATCAAGGAGATGTTTTTGATCCATACATCAGTACTCTACAAACATACAACATCAAGAAAGGTAAGATAGTTGACATTGGAGCACATTATGGAACAATGTCTATAATACTCAATGATAATTTTTCAAACACGGGAATGATTTGCTTTGAAGCGCATTCAGGTAATGCAGAGATACTTAAGGAGAACTTAGAGTTAAATAATTTGAAAGCTGAGATACATTGCTGTGCTATAGCGGACTATAACGGTAATGGATATTTAAGAGTCATGGAAGGTGGTAGTCCGGTTTACCGTTTACAGCGAGATGTTGAACATATAGCAGTTCCGGTACATACATTAGATTCTTTTAAACTAAAAGGCATTTCATTGATAAAAGTTGATGTAGAAGGAGCAGAGCTTTTAATGCTAAAAGGAGCTGTGGAAACTATTAAGAATAATAGACCAGCTATCTATTTAGAACACCATTGGGACTTATGTGAAAAAGAAGAGCTATATGCTTTTATAGAAAGCTTAAACTATGAACTAATATACTTAAATAGAGTAGGTTACATTCATGGAGAAACTAATCAATATTTACTTTTACCAAAATGATCTCAGTAATCATCCCTACATACAAACAGCCTGAAGCGCTTGACTTATGTTTAAGATCAGCCATTAACGGACAGAGGTTAAACAACCAAATTATAGTAGTGGTAGATGGGTTCTATGAGGTTAATAAGGAGGTTCTTGGTAGGTATAGAGACTCTATTGAGATTCTAGTTTTAGAAGAGAATGCCGGGCTTTGCCGGGCAACTAACTTAGGAGTTTTTAATGCTAAGTTTGATAAGATTCTTATTGTAAATGATGATAATGTATTTCCAGATGTATGGGATCAAGTACTACTTGAGGAATATAAACCCGGATATGTATTAGCTCCTAATCAAATCGAGCCTTCTCCTTCTATCTTTAGACAATTTCATATTAAGGATTTAGGGAGAGATCCTAAAACGTTTGACCTACAAACTTACTGGGATTACGAAAATTCGTTGGAGCAAGATAAGGTAGAAGAATCAGGATCAACTTTACCAATCTTTATGAACAAATATGATTATATAAGATTAGGCGGGTGGGATGAAAACTACGAAGCAGGTATGGTAGCTGATTGGGATTTCTTTTTAAAATGTGCTATATCAGATTTAAAAATGGTTAGAACATATAATTGTCACTTTTACCATTTTGCTTCGATTTCAACTAATGGTGAAAAAAGACAGCAGGCAGAACAAAAAGGACACGAGTATGCAAAATACAAATGGAGTAGCTATATTTATTCTCATCCAGAAACTAATTTAAAATTTATACTATGAAGAAAATAGATGAGCCAATCTACCTCGAAGTTTATTTTGAGGACGAAGAAGATATTGAACAAAGCTTTGCCGAAACTCTAAAGACTCCTGAGTTCAAAGAAGTTATTAAGTTGAGGGTATTAGAAAGAATCACCGATGCAATCAATGATGGAAGAGACGAACTAGTCTTATTTAGAATGGTCTATTACGGATTAGACCTTTCAGTAGAAAGGAAGCAGTTTAAAAAATTATTAAATACCATTCTAACTATTTATCAGCAGGAAGAGGATTACTTGAAATGTGTTGAAATTAAAAACTTAATAGATAAAATATGAAATTTGGATTCTATAGAAAAAATGACCCTAATAAGGAAGTAATAATGGTGCAAGCAGCTGAAACTATGCAGCAGGCAGTTAGTTTTTTTGCAGCAATGAAAGGTTTACCGGTCGAACAATTTTTAGAGATATTTTCAGTTACAAGTATAAAATCACGTCTTAGATAATCTTATGGAAGGTTTTGAAAATATAAAAAAGGGTCTTGAAAAAGCTTTTGGGGTTAAGTTTAAAGTTATCGATATAACTGAGGATGGAATCTTAGAAGAGGAAAAAAAACTCTTCACCAAAATGATTAATCATTTAGAGAAGTTAGGTACTAACGAACATAAAATATTTACTCAAACAGGAATTGATACTTCGACCAT
>Ga0181355_1000568_pt1 | contig 15782 bp, 4 predicted proteins | sample Fa13VDMM15DN_FD_130099 | JGI IMG/M metagenome (GOLD analysis project Ga0181355, IMG submission 130099) | Freshwater viral communities from Lake Michigan, USA - Fa13.VD.MM15.D.N | ecosystem: Environmental > Aquatic > Freshwater > Lake | place: USA: Michigan | collected 2013-09-23 | reverse complement strand
TAGCCTTAGACTCAGCACTAGCTCGGTACATATTTCTAAGGTCAACCCTAGCAGCCTCCTTCATCTCCTCTGTAACTTGCTTAGCCCAGTCCTTCTTGTCGAACACCTGGTAGGATCTGTTGATGTACTGACCTAAGTTTAAGGCTATTGTCTCAGCCTGGCTTACACTAACGGCACCTGTTCTAAGGAGCATCTGTGATAGGTTGTCTATGTGCATACGCATCTTTCCAGCCACGACCTTGAACTCATCTGGTAGAACAGCGGTCTGATCACCCCTTAGGTACTTATCGAACTCATCATTCAAAGCATTTAAATCTCCCTTATAGCCCTTAACAAGTTTGTTAAAGTCATCAACAAGGTATGAAGCCCTCTTTGCCTCAGCCTTTATGTTTGCCTCTATACCCTCCTTAAGTATAAATACAGACTTAGGCAGGAATGACTTAGCCGATAGAGCTCTTCTCTTTACCTGGTCTAAGAACGTAACAATCTTGTTTCTACCATCCTTAGTGAACACGCTGTCTTCCTTTCTTAGTTTTTTAGCGGTAACTTCGTTGTACCTAAGTATAGCATTTGTAGCCTGAGCCCTTGTGTAACCCTTACCAACTAGGTAGTCAGCTATCTCCTTGTCATTAAATCCTTTTCTTTTAGCGGTCTCAACAGCAGTGTCTATAGGACTCTTCTGTCTCCTTCCAGAGACAAACGCAGGCATAACACCATTCTTCAATGAAGAGGCAGCCTCTCTGAACTGCTCGGCAGTTAGCTTCATAGGATTCAGTCCGTCACCGCCAGTCTTAACATTCTCAAATGTATCCAAGTCAAATAGAGACTCCTGACCTATAAGTTTACCAAACTCAAGGGCTACATCTCTGTGCTCGTTAGGTATTACTATGTTCATATCTATAGACACGGTGTTGCTATCTGGGAACTTGTATATGCCCATCTTTACCATAGCCTCGTCTCCAACACTATCCTCGTTCTCCTTAGCAAAATCTCCAATCATATCAGGAGATATTTTCTCCTGTGTGGTATTACCCTCTAAAGAGTTCATAGGAACAACAAGACCACCTCCCTCATACTTTGTTCCGTCGAGGTTAAATGTAGCTCCGTCCTCTGCCTTTATTGGAAGAGCCTTAACCCTGTCAACCTCAGCCTTAGTGTTTGTAGCTATAGCCTTAGCGTCTACCTGTCTTCTTCCAGACATCCTAGCTCCTGGCTCGTAAGCCAAAGCCTCAGCGTACGCGTCCTTCATCTCTTGAGATATGTCTGAGCTTTCGATCATATCTGTTATCTTATCCTGAGACAGCTTAGGGAAGTCCTCAGCCAGGCTATACAAGCTATCGTATCTATTCTTTGCGTTCCTCTCTGCGTTTATCTTTTGGTACACATTCTTCAGCTTAGCCTCCTTAGATGTAGGTACTACAGGTTCAAACCCTTTTGTAGCGTTTGATTCGTAGTTCTCCTCGAAAGGTTTGGATATTGTATTACCGTCCATAACCTGTGTCTCCATAGGCTTAAGAGCCTTTGTCGACTGAGCTCTACTCATATTATTCCACTCTGCCACTGTCATATCGTACCCAGCCTTCTCTGCTAGCTTGGTTATGTGAGCAAGCTGGTCGTTCGCTGTGAACGGTAGGTCTGGGTGCTTTCTCTTGAATATCTCCTTAGCCCTGTCGTAGAAGTTCTCTGGATCTGTATTGAAGTCGTACACCTTGTCCATAGGAACCTTGATCATATACTTGTCTCCTGACACGTTTGACTCTTGGAACTCAGGCATTGTATAGAACTGAGACATACCACCAACACGCCCCATAGCGGCTACCTCTGGCTTGGACGTTATAGCGCCCTTGTTCGATCCGTACTTCTTAGGATCTATAGCCTTTATCCCTCTAGGTCCAAAGTGATAGAAGACGAAGTTACCCTTTCCATCCTCGGTCATATTGGCGTAGTTGGACGAGTTCTCTGGAGAGATTTGCTTCTGTCTTCTTATTGATATGTTTTCAGTACTAAATTCTCCTGTATTTTCTGTTGCGGATTTTATTTGATTTGGGTTGAAAACTCCAAAAGACTTTATAGAGGCAACTTCAATAGCATATCCTTTGTCATTTTTTATAGATTTATATTCTTCCGCTAACATTACTCCATTATAGCCTTTACTTTTTACTTGCTCTGTAATATCATCTTCATCTTTATCAAAAAGTCTCCACCATTGGTCAAAATTATCGTTATACCCAAAATATTGATGGGGGTATAATCCTGTAAATTCCTTAAATAATTCTTCGGTTTTTAAATCAAATGTTGTAAAATCTAAAGGTTTTCTTATGTTTAAAAAACTACTTATTATATTTCTTTCTCCCTTAAAATTTTCTACTCTTACACTAGCCGCTTTTTCAGCATATTCTATATCATCTGTAAAAAAATAAGTGTCGCTGATAACTTCTCTTGCTCCTGTAAACTGACTTCCTCTTATTCCTACTTTATTCTTAAACTCGTCAAAGTTAGCATTAGTTCCGTGAAAAACAACTAAAGGTTCTCCATTTTCATCAACAACTTTACTAGAATTTTCAGGATCGTTTTCCCAATCTCCAAACCAGTTTTTAAACTCAGTAGTCCTTACTTGCTCCCATTGATTATTATCTAAGTTTGAGGGTTTACCATTAGGTGCTAATTTTTGTTTTCTGCCTTTTACTTTATCTTTAGAGATTTCTTTTGCCTCTGCATTAGCCATCTCTATACCTTTATTTAAACCATCTGATACGTATGCCGCATCTTCATTTGCTCCAAGCATCTCATAGAGTCTCTTTTCAAAGTCCCAAATTCTCTCTTGAACCATAGCTGGAGATGTACCTAAATTATCAGCGACAATCTTAAACGCCTTGTCCGCAAGTTCTCTCTTTCTCTTTCCTTCCTTTGTAGACTCAGCCCAAGGTGTCTTTATCGCACTCTCCTTATTTGTGTCCTTATCTATATCTGTAAGCTTCTCACCAGAAAGTCTCGCCATAGTTCTAGCGTACCACATATCTTTTGTTACGGTAGAAAAATTTCCGAATCTATTCAATATATAGGATCCTAACTTAGCTCCAGTCATACCGAAAACTCCTATACCTCCGTCTTTTTTAGACAAATACTCATTCTCCTTAGTGGCTTTTGGTCCGCTCAATGGATATCCAAACATATCAGATATATCTTTAAATGAGTGCTTAGATGTCATCCAGTCCATCGCCTTTTTTAAGTCTCCGTTATTCTTTTCCAGTATAGTTTGAAATTTTTCTATACCAGTCTGTGAGTAAGCTGGAGTTACCTTACTTCTTATAGGATTTCCTTTAGAGTCTAACTTAGGTATACCTGTATCTACTCTCTTTTTATTTGGAAGTGTCTCCCATACAGTCGCCATCTTGTCTGAGTATCCAGAAAGTTCTCCTGTCTTCATATACCTATTAAATATATAAAAACCTTTCCAAGAGTCCATATATGGATTTGCAGATGGAGATGCAAACGCACTAACAAGATGAAATAATTTTACCTCCTCATCTTTAAGTTCTCTTCCATAATTTTCCTTTGCATATTTTTGAAGTGTAGGGTTTGCTTTTTTTGCTATATCATCATCGTAAAACGACACATATTTATCTCCTTGAACCTTACTCCACGCATTTAATTCTGCAGATATGTGATTCACAAATTCCTTTACAACAACATCATCTGAGACATCTTTAATGTCTTTGTCAAAAAGTTTATTTTCATTCGCCCAACTATCTAAGAAATTTGCAACATCCTTTGTTGATGACAGTTTTGGTTTTTCATCTGTCAAGAACAGATCTTCAGCCTGTCTTCTTTTTCTATTTCCTGATAAAGTATTCTCTTCTAGTATTTTATTTTTTCCCAATACCTTACCAACATCTCCCTCAGTTATCTCTTGACCGTACGCAACCTTTGTAGCTATAGTGTTCATAAAGTCCACAACCTCCTGGTCAGTGAACTTCTTGATACCGACCATCTTAGCTATCTTCTCTATCCACTTCTGGATGATGTTCTTTGACGCGTCTGGAAGAGTCTCGTACTCAGAGGCTAGGTATCCTAACACCTCGGCAAGCTTCTCCTCGCTTTGCAGCCCCTTGCTGTAACTCTCGGCGAATTTATTTATGTCTTTTAATAGATTAGGGTTGTTCTTTATAGACTTAGCCAGAGCCTTAAACATTCTGTTTGTAAGGTCTGTAGCCTGCTTGTCTGAAGATATGTACTTAAGAATAACAGCGTGAAACACCTCGTGAGATACAGTGTTTTTTGTAGCGTTAGATCCGTTTATGTGTATTTTTTTTGTTGCAGGATCGTAGTAACCCCTTGAGTTATCTCCTACTACAGCTTGAAAAGATTCAGCCGTGGTGTGATACACAATATCAACATTAGGTAGGAACTTAGATATAGCCTTCTTGGCTCTAGCTATCTGCTCCTTAATATTACTAGACGCTGGAGCTATAACCTCGTCAAGCGTGGTCTCTATCTCGCTAGGGGCTATATCTTCCGTGGCAGTAGCTTCAGCTTCAGCAGGTTTAACCTCCTCAGCTTTAGCTTCGGTAGGTTTGTTTTTAGCGTATAAAGACTCTACTTCAGATACCACTTTATCTAAAATCTTATATTCGATAGTTCCAGATTCAGATTCTCTTATTTTTTCTATATATCCTTTATTTTCTAAACTATCGTTAAATGGTTTTCCTTCAAGTGATGGCTTAGTGAATTTAACTAATTCAACTCCATTCTTTTTCATATTATACAAAGCATCTAACATTAAAGATGTTCCGTTACCTTTTGTTTCAGATCTTAAATTAAGAACTTCGCCTCTTTTTTCAGAAGGTTTTTCTCCAGGAAAATCTGCTCCTTTTATTAATCCACTTATAAAACTTCCATCTTCAGAAGATATATTATAAGATGATAATCCAGCCCCTTTCTCTATTGATATTTTAGAATTATTAGTAGTAGGGATATAACCTTGATAATTAGAATTATAATCTTTGCCTTCGAAATTAATTTTTAAATCAACTTTATTTTCCTCAGCAGGCTTAACCTCTTCTGCTTTAACCTCGGTAGGTTTATTAGATTCTTGTAATTGAAAATCAGCTAAGGATTTAGCGACCGTAACCTTTACATAAGGTTTTCCATTAATCTCTCCAGTAGATGAGATTTTATCTTTAAACACTTCAGGAACTTGATCTTTGTTTTCATATTCAAAAGTAACAACATTTCCTTCTTTAACATCTTTTGATTGCTGTTCTATAGTAGGCTCTGTAAGCGGAGCGTTCACTATAACCTCCTCAGCTTTAGCTTCAGGAGCGTTCACACTCATCTCTTCAACAACTGGTGCCTTAGTCTCTGACTCTAATAACTGTATCGCCCTCTTGTTTATTTCAGCGTCATTTATAGTTATAGTTTTTGTGCCGTCTGGATTAAGCTCCTTCATAAGCTCTCTAGCAGCCTTGTCCTTTAACCTTATTATTTCAGCAGATGGAAGTTCGGTAAGCTTATTATAATTTCCTTGAAGGGTGGTGTTTCTTTTTTCTTCTAATTTAGAATACTCATCCTTTAATTCATTTATAAATGTTTCTTTCTGCTCTTTAGAAAAATTAGAGTCCTTTATTTCTTGAAGTTTAGCTTTTAATTCTGCCTGTTTTATATTAATATCTACTAAAAACTGAGTCTCTTGCGCACTAAAATCTTTACCTTTTTTTGCATTTTTAGATACAATATCAAATGACTGATTTGTTAGTTCATTCATTTTTTTATAAACAGTTACCTTTTCTTCTTGAGTTAAGTTAGGATTGTTTTTTATCTCATCACTTAATTTTTCTATTTGAGATAGTATTTCTTTTGTTTTTTTAATGTCTTTATTATCAGAGTATAGCCTTGCATTTTGTGCAATTCCTCCCCACACTCCTCCAATCATAGTCATCCCTCCACCCATTAATCCTCCAGCTACAAAGCTCTCGTAACGCCTTTCATTTGCCTGCTGTCCTGAAATTTCTTTCCCAGCAACATACCTGTCTGCAGCAATTTGAGCCTCGGCTGTTAAATACTCTGTCCCTCCTTCTAATCCAAAATTGTAACCGAATTGTTTTCCTAATCTAGAAACTTCCTGCATCGCGCCATCTTGAATTAGTTTTCTTGATTGATTTGACGCTCTCGCTATTGATTTTTCAATGTTTTTAAGAACAGAAACGGTACCTAATCTTTCAAAAAGAGTCTCTGCACCTCCGTAAAGATATGCTGTTGCTAATTTTTGACCGAAGGATGTTTTCTTAGCAAATGGTTGAGTTTCCTCGACCTCCATTGTTCTAAATTGTTCCCCTCCAGTTCCTGCCCCAAGTAGCCCTACCCCTAACTCTGGAGCGATTGCCAGTGTTGCATATACGGGTAGTTGCTCAGTACCTAATCCAGCCATAAAGGATCCTACGTCACTGAAGTTACTTATGTCTTTTGCCTTGTACTTTATAAATTGCTCCCTGTCCTCTGATGCCTCGTCTATAACCTCATTCGCCATCTTAATATTACCCTCTCTGAAGCCATACACGTCAGTGTCTATCCCTGTCTTCTCGTCAAGATACTTAGCCGTCTCCTCCATTAATTTAATAGTTCCGCCAGCTATTCCTTTTGCGAAGTTTTTAATGTTTGAAAGATGCTTTTCGTAGTCGTTGTAGTTGTACTTAAATACATCAAGCAATTCATCGCTTGACTTTACTTGTTCTAGTATTTTTGGAAAATTTTGATCTAAGTACTTAAGCCCTTCTAAGGACTCGTTAGCGTTAACAAGAAGTTCGTTATATTTATCGACTTGCTCTTGAGTTATTTGATCTCTAGGTATGTTTTTAAAAGTGTTGTAGTATGATTCAAACTCTTTTATTTGACCTTTATAAATATCAGCAGAAATAACAGCCTCCTTTAAGGAGCTATTCTTTTTTAAATTATCTAATTTTAATTCCTTCCAAATACCTTGTCTGTCATAATCTTCAGGCAAGTTCGCATCAATTCTTTTCTCTAGTTGATTTCTTTTGTCGTTTATTCTAAAGATGTCCTCTGCTCTTTTTTGAATATTGTCACCTGTTACAGGAAGCCCTTCTTTCTCTAACTCTCTTTTAGCTTGTTTTTTTTCTTCCTGTAGTGGTTTATACTCATCAATAGTAAAGTAATCCTTAGTACCACCTAAGGCTTCGTTTATAGATGACAAACCAGTCCCAGTTACGTTCCATATTGATTTAGCAGCTTGACCTAGGTAATTTAAAAATCCAGATTGTTCCTTCTCTTCTAAAAGTCTTTCCTCTGTTATATTTTCATCAACCTCGGATTTAGCTTTTTTAAATACTTGTACCGCATAGCTTTCAGAAGGCTTGTTATTAATATTTATAACGCTTCTTAGACCTTCTGCATATTTTTTTTGTTCTGGAGTTACATTACCCGCACTAGGATCTCCAGATAAAATTCTTCCAACAATAGTTTCTCTTATATCTTGTAAGTCTTCAGAATAAGGTTTACCATCTTGAATAGTGCTAAAAAACTTTTTTTGTTCTGGAGTTAAATCAAACGTTGGTTTTGGATATCCATTACGCATTGCAAGTCTAGCTGTCTCATTTACTTTAATAAGATCTTTTACTTCATCACTTAATGGAGAATAAGGATTGATAATAACACTATTATCTTCAGCGGCCATTCCACCTACATTAGGGTTCTCTTTAAAGAATTTATCTTCCCCAGGATATAGTTCTTTCCTTTCAGGATATGAATATGTTTTCTTACTTGGAGCTTGCTGTGTCTTCTGTTGCTCGCTAATTATAGCGCCAACTGCACCTTTACCTCCAAACGGATCGATACTTTGAAAAGGACTACCTGTTTGACCACCTAAACCACCCGAAACCTGAGTTCCCATTTGTGGCTCTGTATCCAATGAAGTACTTGGCTGAGTAGGTCTCGCAAGAGATACCCCAGCACCTGCTTGTACAGTGGACTCTGAAGATCCTTTTTTTTTTTGATCAGCGATATACATATCAATAATTTTTTTGATATCGTTATCCGTAGCCCCTTGTTTTTTAGCTCCCTCTATTAAATTTTTTAACTGCTCGTCCATCTATTATTTTTTCTTTTTTTGGGAATTATAATATGCCTCTGGATCAAATTTTCCAGTAGTAGTAGTCTGTCCACCACCTGAGCCCTTCTCTATTGCGTAGGCATCCTTCAAGTATCTCTCAGCCTCCTTTAAACTTCTGAAGTTTCTATCTTGTCCAGGGAAAGGAATTTTTTTAATATAAATAGACATACGAGCATAGTCTTCATCTGCATTTAAAACATTTGTTTTTTCGCTTATATTTTTCTTTCCTTCTCCAACCTTTACAGTACCTCCTCCAGTCTCATCTCCAGTAGTAACCTCGTCTGTCTCTGTTCCAGATATCTTTGTCACCTTCATCTTTAACTTACCGCCTTCGTAAGACAATGCGTCAACTCTTTCTTCTATTCCTTTACCTTGAGATAAGATAACACCGTCAACGCCTAATGCTACACCTCGTAAGTTATCAGTACCTTTATAGTTTAATCTACTGATATCACTTACTGTAGGAGTATATTTTGGTTGTTTAGTTGTACCTCCTCCAGTTCCTCTGCTACGTGAAAACACAGCCGTGCCAGTCTCCTTAACTCCAGTCTGAGCGATAATATATTCCTTAACTATCTCTCTAGCTCTAGTTTTTTGTTCGTTAGTTATAATAGGAACCATCTCACCAGCTCCGTTGTTCTTAAGACCTATGTTCTTACCGCTAGAAGCTCCATCTCCAGTTATAGAATAAGTACCATCAGTATCGGTCAAGATACTTGCGTATCCCTTCTCGTTCTTAGCAATAGCCTCTGTTACGTTATTTACAAGATCCTCAAATCCTGGATAGTTCTCAATCTGCTCTCTCGTCTCTACCTTCCCAAGCCTAACCATCTCAATAAATGGTTTAAATTGAGAAGCATATCTGTTAGTCTCTGCAAGGACATCTATTTTTTGGTCGTTAAAATTCTTAACCTCTACAAGTGTAGACATAGGAACCATCCCAAGAGGACCTTCCTTAACCTTTCCCTTATCATCTAACTCAGCCACGTACAGTCTTCCGTCTGTAGGGTTGTTTATCAGCTTTTTATTCTTAAAGTTTTGAAACCCACCCTTCCACTTCTGCATAAAGTCTGCATAGGCAGATGTCTTTCCTTCCTGAACATCCTTTAGATACTTATCATAGTCAGCACCGTATGTCTTTGCGAACTGATTTAGTTGAGCTATACTTGCTGAAGTATTCTGGTTGGATATGGTAAAGTCAGACCTTGATATCTGACCAGACTCTACCATCTTTTGCTTTTCAAACGCATTCTTTTTAATATCATAACTTGCATTTATCATAAGCGCGTTAAGATTAGGATCGCTTGTTAGACTTACCTCGTTAGCCTTTGTAAGGATATCGTTGGTAAGCTTCTTATCAGCCTCTCTATTCTCGTAACGCTGCTCCTCTTGCTTCTGAAGGTTCTGGTTTACGTTGCTGATTACAGTACCCCAATCAAGCGTTGGAGCTGCACCTATTTCTGATGGATTTTGATATTGATAGTAAGTAGCCATAGATTATACTAGAGTTGATTTTGGTTGTTGTCCCATAAGTTGCATAAGAGCCTGTAACGTCTTAAGATCTATTCCTTGTGCAGTCTGTGCTGCAGGTCTTGCAAATGAAGTACCTCCTAATAACCCTTGTATTTTATCCTCTGGAGTTGCTATTCCAGTTCCGTACGTGTTAATAGCACCTAGCCCTTGAGTTACCATTCCTCCAACTCCTTGAAGCATTGCCTGCTGCTGTGCTATCTTAGCCTTCTCTGCAGCCATAGAGGCAACAGAGGCACCCTTAGCCTGATCTAAGTATAATTTAGACAGATCTTGATTTATTTCCGTTTCAGCTTTAGCATCTATCATAGCCTTGTTAAAAAGTCTATCTGCCAAAGCCTCTGTATTTTTTGCTTGACCTTCTATTGTAGCCTCTTGAACACCTTGAGCTCCACCTATTAAAGATCGTTGATCCTGAGCTAATCTATTTATCGCCTCTGAACTAGCGGCAGTGTTTTCTCTGAACGCTCTTTCGTAAGCTTGAACAGGAACTTGTTTTGCAGCGTATGCGTTTTGTTCTTTTAATCTCGTGGCTTCCAAAACTAACCTTTCATTCTCTCTATCCGCTGCTCTTTTAGCATCAGCAAGCTTTCCAGCCTCAGATGCAGACATAAGTGTTGACACAGCTGTAAGCCCTAACCCTACGAACGGCATAAATCCAGCAGCTCCTCCTGCTGCTCCAGCAGCTCCTCCTGCTGCTCCAGCTGCTCCAGACGCAGCTCCAGCTGCAGATCCAATACCCGTAAGTCCACTCATAGCCGCTTGAACATTTGGCATCATAGCGTTAGTAAAAGTATAACCAGGAGTAAATGAAGGAGTAGAACCTAAAAAAGGCGCTCCGTTCTGTTGTAGTTGTAATAGTTGTTGAAGAAAATCTAATTCACCTGCCATAATTCTATATATTTTACAAAGATAATAATTTTAAGGATAACTTTTAAATACATTTGATTTTACTGAAAATAATTCAACCCTGTCTGTCGATCCATTCTCCAACTCAAACTGCATATAGTATCCACGTGCACCGTAAGACTCAGCAACGCTGTTCTTTATGTACAGTATGTAATCTCCGTTATTAACTGCGTTAGCTGAAGGAGGCGTGTTATTTATTTCTATAGACGTGTTCGTAAATGCTGTAATAGCACCTATAAACTCTATCGTTCCAGCGTTATTTCTATACGCCAAGTCGCCAATACTTACTATTGTTCCGATATTAAACGTGAAGTTTAAGACAGTAGCTGAAGTCCCTGGATTATCTACAGTATCTACCGAGCCCACACCCTGAGCGGAGCGAAGTCTTAAGTTATCATCGCCTGATAGGCTACGAATATACGCGAACCAGTTCCCCTCCTTCTCTTCAAAGTATGTAGAGTCTATCTCTCCAGTAGAGAGGTCTGTTATGACAGAGCAGTCCCACGGCTTGTTGCCATAGGTGGCTATAGTCTTGAAGTTTTTGATAGTTAGCGGCTCCTTATTAAATACAGACGTTACCTTAGATGGTTCAAACGCGTTATTAGGAAACCCTAATTTGTTCCACCAGTCCTGGTAGAATGTGTTCCTGTTTACGTTGGTGTTGTGCTTATAAAGCTCACCTCCCTTAAAGGAATAGAACGCTCCGTTCATACCGAGCATCATCTCTGGGTGGTATGAAAAGAATGACGTCCATCCCTCTACGTTCTTGTTGTATGTTAGTGTGTACTTCATAGTTTATTATGGTGGTGGTGCGGGGCAATTTTGTATTACTGTTATAACTCCTTCTGTATCAATCTGACAAACATAAGTATATAAATCTGTGTCGCACAAAAGTAAGTATATAGTGTAGTGCTCATTATTACCATTAAAGGTATCTAATATGTTATTTGTGTTGCACGCTATATTTCCATCCTCAATAACACACCCTGGATTTACATATATAAACACAGTATTTTCTAGAGCCTCTCCACATATATCGCTGCTAACAAATCCATCACTTCTCAATCCTTCTGTTAGCTCTATACTTCCGCAGTCAATCTCTACAACACCAATTACAGATAATATCTCTAGGTACTCTATAACAACAAGGTCTCCCAACCATATCAAATCCTGCGTTATGGTGTAAGCGTCTGCATTCACATAGGTGATGCTACCTCCGTCTGGGTGTAATATATCTCCTTCCTCCCAAACTCCTTCAAAACACTTGCTCTGAACTTCACATCCAGGGCAAGGTACGGGATCTAAAAGTAGTCCAGATAAAAGCTGTCTGTATGTTCCGTCAAGTAAATATAATCCGTCTGGAGCTAACTCTGTCTGTAGCTCGTCTAACCAGATACTTGTAGCGGTATCGAACAAGTCTGAGTCTATGTAATAGCTTCCAGTAGAACACGCTCCACAGCATAATGAGAAAGGATTACTCTCGTGGTAGCACAACTATATCCACAACATACTTCTATAATCCCACACAAGGTATAGGTAGTCGAAACCTGACAACACAACATCATTTATAGTCGCACGATACTCTCCAGTTATTGGAGTTATAGTGTTTAATAAAGGAAGTAAATCATTAGCAGTGTATAGTGTGTTAGATACTAAGTACTTGAACGAGTTTAAAACTGGATTAAATGTAAACGTGTCTCCATCTATCTTTTTCGAAACAAGTCTTATATCACTTCCGTCCGCTGGTATCATACCCTGAGACAGTCCTCCAAACTGACTTGCGTATAGAGATACTCCGTCCGCCTCCATAGTTATAAAGTCACCTAAACTTGGGCTGCTGTAGCCTGATAAACTCCAACTATAGCTGTTATGTATGGTCTGGTTCTCTAGACCTGGGTTGTTATATACAACTCTATATACGGTTATAAAATCAACTATATTTACGCAAGACGTGCTTGTAGAGTAAGACGCGTCCGTAGACGTTATAGTAACTCTGATAGTGTTAGGAAGAGCCGCTGTCTTTTGAAATACAAATGTATAGTCATCAGGATCAGTTAAATTGTCATTCCATATAATACCACCATCGTAATTAACCGTAATATCAACCTCTCCGTCAAACAACGTAAGGCTTACGGTAACCTCTCCTATCTCGTCACCTATCTCAACATCAAACTCATAAACTCCGTTCACATTCTGTTTAGATATAGTAACACCACACCCGTAAACATCTAACTCTGTAGGCATAGCTATCTCGGTAAGGTGAAGCACGTACTCGTCCATATACGGATCGTAACCACCTATCTTAAAGAAGTTTGGAGAGTTCTTAAACTCTTCTCTGAACCAGTACTTCATACCCATATCGGATACAATACTAAGCGCGTCACTCTGAGATGATCCACCCCTTAAGTTTAACACTGAATTACGCTTGATATCTGTAAAGTAAACCTCACCACCAAATACGGCAAAGCTTTCTGGGTTGTTACTAATTCCGTAGTCCTCAATCCTTGCTATCTGAGTACCAAGTACCTCTGGTATAGATGCAATCTGTCCACCCCCAGCGGAGTCAGACAGTAAGTTCTTTCCAGCCAGAACATATGACACCTTGTCCTCTTGAAGAACTAGAACATCTGTACGTCTTGCATATAACTTATTGATAGGTCCGAAAGACTTCTCTAGGTCCTTAAAGTTTGCCAGTGACAGGTTGAACTCGTTTAACTTGTTTATATTTGTCTCTGCATTATATATACCACTGTACGTCATAGACGCGTACCTGTCAGCCTTTCTGTACTGCTCCTGAGCCACAGCTGTAACACGCTCACCTAAGTAGAACGGATCACCAGTAATTCCGTCATTTATTTTGTACGATTCAACACCGTTGCCAAAACTAAAGCAGTCGAAGAAGTTAAGAGTGACTCTTGCTGGAAGTGTAGATGTCTGGTCTTTATCTCCAAGAGCATTTCCACTCATATGATAACCGTTCACAATTGGGAAGCTATCGCTACCCTCGTAGAAAATCTCTCCATCAGCATCTAAAGCCTCTGTCTCAAATACAATAGTTCCGTTAGCCTGTTGTATAGTTATAGTTATATCATTGTACGCTGTTTTACCGCTACAATTTGGGATTCCAGACGCTACAATTAAATACATACTTCCATCAGAAACTCCATCCTCCTCAGTCTGTCCAAATCCAACTTGGTTTAACCCAGTTGGATCTGAAGTATAAATAAAAGGATACACAGGAACTGTAGATCCATTACTTGCCGTTGTTGTATTATTAAATATACCTGTATCGTTTAAGGTATTATATTGTACCGTAGTTGTAACTACAGCAAGTTCATCTCCACCTCCTTGAATTCCATCTTCAAAATTTATATTTTGTTCTATACAGAAAGTATAAAAGCTATCGTAGTCTGAATTTGCTACGAATGATTTTTGATATAAATAACTATAAGATCCACATCCAGCATCTAATCCAGCTGAATTTCTTTTTATTTTCCACTTTATATTTATAATACTTCCAGCAGGTATGTCGTAAGGTATGTACCTCTGATTTGATGATGAATTAGCAGACATTGGATCAAAAGCAGGATTTTCATAAAAAAGCTTAACAGCATTTTGTCTATAATTTCCAAACAAACTTGCTCTTTTAAATGATGGCTCTATAAATGAATTCTCTCTATACTCTGCTTGAAACTCAGAAGCCTTTAATCTCATATAAGTTCCAGCTGGCTCGTGAACAACGTTTTGGCTACTACTATTTATAGTGATAAAATTATTAGACTGAGCCTTAACCTCTAAAACCTCTGTAGTAATTAAAGAATTAACATAGCCATCAGTGTCCATCTTTACAATAAGAGTATCACCAACTCTTGCCTTGCTTATATTCTCTCCCTCTAACTTAAACCAAGTAAATCCAGTGGTATCAGGGAAAAATAAACTTGTATAAATTGTCTCGTACTTAGACTTAGACGGCTTTACTACAAACTTATATCTCTTTGCCCAAGATGGAGGTAAGTTATTTATTTCTGCAACTATATAATTTTTTTTATCTGAATCTGATGCTGGAAAGAATACTGTGTTTCCATCACAAACTAAAGCAGTAGAGCTTCTTAGGTACTCGTCCTGATATACAATACCAACCTCATAATCTCTATTACTATGTAAGCTTCTTCTTGAATTTATTTTTGTTATAGATGCTATTGTGTTTGCATCTGAAAAATACTCATAAGCATATACATTTAAACTTGTGTCGTCATCAAAACCTATATACTTCATAGCAGGAATCTGTATATAAATTATATTAGGATCTAAAGGAGATGATGTTATAGTAAATCCTTGTCCAGTAGTACCAATACCGCTTCCTTCTTTACTCCATCCGCCATTTACAGGATCGCATATAACATCCTTAGCTGTTATTGCACAGTTAAAGTCGTCAGTAACAGAAAATCCTGTGTTACAACTAGACAAAGGTAACCCTGAAAGAATACTTGCAATAAATCCAGGATCTACAGATAGTTGATAAGCACTGGCAAAGTCATTCTGTACGTTAAAAGAATAATTATATTCGTAGTTATTCTGCGGAGCTGCGCATAAACCAACTCCATCATATAAATCACTGCCCCCAAATATATTATGAATAATAGAAAAATCAATATTAAGTATTGAATTTTGTTCTATTGTAATTCCTGTAAAGTCTAATTTTATTTTACTTCCAGCGATTGTTTTTGGATCTAAAGGGTTTATATTATAAACTACTCCAGTTTCATTTGTAACTTGTATTTCAGATACATTTATGTCCTCACTAACACCAACAACATCATAGTCAATAACCGTGTCTATATCGTAACCGTCCACATAGTTTCCGTATATAAGTCTGTTACCCATAGTGGTCTGAGACTTAGCTGTTAGAGGTACGTTATCAAAAAGTCTTGTAAGCTCTGAACTTGGAAGGGCTGTATATATTTTTTTATTATCAAAATTAATAGATTGAATCTGATCATCTCCCCATCCATTCTCATCCTTTATATATCTCTCTATAATATTTACAATACTTGAGTCAGACAGTTTAAAGCATAAGTCAATCTGTATAACATTTTCGTTTCCAGTATTAAACGAAACATTTACAGAATTATATAAATTCTGCATCGCTCCGTTACCATAAAATGTATAGTCAACAAAAAATGACTTTGGCTCAAACGCTATATCACTGAACTGTGAT